>NNBU01000512.1_pt1 | contig 11281 bp, 11 predicted proteins | sample 1173781 | NCBI WGS metagenome assembly NNBU01 (sample SAMN07173937, study PRJNA388173) | plant metagenome | biome: Plant school; feature: Soil; material: Symbiotic tissue of Blasia pusilla L.; isolation source: symbiotic tissue sample KVJ2 | host: Blasia pusilla | place: Norway: Troms, Kvaloya...
CCTCCAGCGAGCTCGCCAGCCGCACCACCCGCCAGGCCGCCGGCGTGCAGCAGAGCTCGACCGCCTTGCAGCAACTCTCCGTCAGCGTCAGCCAGACGGCCGCCAATGCCGAGCGCGCCTCGGCCGCCGTGCACGAGACCCAGCACCAGGCGAAAACCTCCGGCACTGTTGTTCACCGCGCAGTCACCGCCATGGATGCGATCGAGAAATCCTCCACCGAAATTTCGAAGATCATCGGCGTCATCGACGAAATCGCCTTCCAGACGAACCTGCTGGCCCTCAACGCCGGCGTCGAGGCCGCCCGCGCCGGCGATGCCGGCAAGGGTTTCGCCGTCGTGGCGCAAGAAGTCCGTCAGCTCGCCCAGCGCTCGGCAGATGCCGCCAAGGAAATCAAGCAGCTGATCTCCCAGAGCTCCGACCAGGTGAAGCAGGGCGTCGAACTGGTCACCGGCACCGGTGAGGTCCTCGGCGACATCATCGCCCGCATCGATGCCATCGACAGCTTCGTCTCAGATATCGCCACCGCCGCCAAGGACCAGGCGACCGGCCTCAACGAGGTCAACCAGGCCACCCGCGACATGGATCTCCTGACCCATGAAAACAGCGGCATGGTCGAGCAAACCTCCGAGGAGACCCGCCGTCTGCGTGCCGAGGTCGCCGGCCTCGTCGAACTGATGAGCCATATCCGCACACGCACCGACGACGCTGCTAGCGGACATCGCGCCCGCTCCGACCGCCGCGTGGCCTGATATCGACCATCGGAATGCGGTGGAGATCGATGCTTTTTTCGATTTCCTCCCTTTCGAACTTGCGCTAAGGGAGGCTCATGACCATCAAGCCACTCATAATCCTGCCCGATCCATTGCTGCGCCAGGTGTCTCAACCTGTGGAGCGCGTGGATTCCGAGCTGAACCAGCTTGTCGATGACATGCTCGAGACCATGTACGAGGCCCCTGGCATCGGGCTCGCCGCTGTCCAGGTCGGCGTGCCGCGCCGGCTTCTCGTCATCGATCTTGCCAAGGAAGGCGAAGAGCCAGCACCGCTCGTCTTCATCAACCCGAAGGTCATCCGCTCCTCCGACGAGCGTTCGACCTATGAGGAAGGCTGCCTGTCGATCCCGGATTATTACGCCGAAGTCGAGCGCCCTGCTACGATCACCGTGACTTCGCTCGATCGCACCGGCAAGGAAGTCACGACCGAGGCCGACGGCTTGCTGGCCACCTGCCTGCAGCACGAGATCGACCACCTCGACGGCGTGCTGTTCATCGACCACATCTCCCGCCTGAAGCGCGAGATGGTCATCAAGCGCTTCACCAAGGCAGCCCGTCAGAAGATTTGATCGAGGCCGCGCATCTTGGCGCGACCCTCCGCTCTTGAAGGCGAAACCGACATGGCACTGCGCATCATTTTCATGGGGACGCCGGCCTTCTCCGTCGCCACCCTCAAGGCGCTGCATGCGGCCGGCCATCAGATCGTCTCTGCCTATTCGCAGCCGCCGCGTCCAGGCGGCCGCCGTGGCCTGGACTTACAGAAATCCCCGGTCCATCAGGCTGCCGAAGAGCTCGGCATCGAAGTTCGCCACCCGCTCAATTTCCGCGATCCCGCCGACCGCGAAGCCTTTGCAGCGCTCAATGCCGATGTCGCCGTCGTCGTCGCCTATGGCCTGCTCCTGCCCCAGGCGATCCTCGATGGCACACGGCTCGGCTGCTACAACGGCCACGCCTCGCTCCTGCCGCGCTGGCGGGGTGCCGCCCCCATCCAGCGGGCGATCATGGCCGGCGATGCCGAGACCGGCATGATGGTGATGAAAATGGACAAGGGCCTCGACACCGGCCCCGTCGCGCTCACCCGCAAGATCGCAATCGCCCCCGATATGACCGGCGGCGAATTGCATGATGCCCTGAGCGTCGTCGGTGCCGAAGCCATGGTCGAGGCCATGGCGCTCCTCGAAAAGGGCGCGCTTGAAACAGTGCCTCAGCCGGAAGAAGGCGTGCTCTATGCCGCCAAGATCGACAAGGCCGAAACCCGCGTCGACTTCTCCCGTCCGGCACGGGAGGTCCACGACCATATACGGGGCCTCGCCCCCTTTCCCGGCGCCTGGACCGAGATCGAGGTCGGCGGCAAGCCGGAACGCGTCAAGCTGCTCGCCTCGCATCTGGCCGCAGCGGAGGGCCAACTCGGCGCCCCCGGCACGCTTCTCGATGATTCCCTGACCGTCGCCTGCAGCACCGGCGCCGTCAGCCTCGTGCGCCTGCAAAAGGCCGGCGGAAAGCCGCTCGATGCCAGTGATTTCCTGCGTGGCACGCCACTTGCCAAAGGCACGGTGATCGCCTGATGCCCCGTTTCCGCATGACGGTCGAATATGATGGCACCGCCTATGTCGGCTGGCAGCGCCAGCGCAATGGCCATTCCGTCCAGGCGGCCTTGGAAAAGGCGGTCCTGGGGCTGACAGGCGAAACCGTGGTTGTCCGCGGCGCCGGCCGCACCGATTCCGGCGTCCACGCCGTCGGCCAGGTGGTCCACACCGATCTCACCCGCGCCTGGGAACCGGTGAAACTGCGCAATGCGCTCAATGCCCATCTCGCCCAAGCGGGAGAGCAGGTCGCCGTGCTCGATGCCATGTCCGTGGCGGATGATTTCGACGCACGTTTTTCCGCACTCCGCCGCCACTATCTCTATCGCATCATCATCCGCCCGGCACGCCTCGCGCTGGAGGCCAATCGTGCCTGGTGGGTGCCCAAACCGCTGGATCACGAGGCGATGCACGAAGCCGCCCAGCAGCTCGTCGGCCACCACGACTTCACCACCTTCCGCTCGGTCCATTGCCAGGCGCTCAATCCCGTGCGCACGCTGGACCGCCTGGACGTCACCCGCCACGGCGACGTGATCGAGATCCGCGCCAGTGCCCAGAGCTTTCTGCACAACCAGATCCGCTCCTTTGCAGGAACGCTGAAACAGGCGGGCGAGGGCAAGCTGACGCCGGCAGATGTGCGCGCAGCGTTGGAAGCCCGCGACCGCGCCGCCTGTGGCCCGGTGGCGCCGCCCGAAGGGCTCTATTTCATGCGGGTCGATTATCCCGGCGACGAACCGCAGTCGGACTTGTGAGCAAGTCCAGCAAAAGTGTGAAACGGTTTTGCGTTCGGACTTGCGTGAATAAATGAGAGCAAGTCCAGCAAAAGTGTGAAGCGGTTTTGCGTGAAAGCGCAGCCTCAGCCCGGATAAACGCCGAGATAGCGTTCCAGTAATTCCGCCAGGATCATCGACGGGACCAGCACAACCATTACGATTGTAGATATGGTCAGCAGATGGTCGCCAATGATCATCCGCACGATCCGGAACAGGATGGCGATCAGCGTCACCATCAACAGGAACCATAAAAGGGCGACCAGCCCGCTGAGATCCGGCAGCAGCATCATGATCAGTACCAGCAGGCCATAGGCATAGGATGCCGGTAGCGCCAGCCAGTTGGTCACCACGACGAGTGCGGAGAATTTCTCACCCAGCCCCACCATCCAGCACAGCACACCGAGCAGGATCACCGGCACGAGCCAGTTGGCAGCCTCCACCAGCGCCAGCCGGAAGAAGAACAGCGGGCCGGCCGTCGTTCCCGTCGCCTGCCCCTCCAGGAACAGCACCCGCCACCAGGCAAACGACAGAAGGATCGCCGGCAGCGACCAGGCAATCGACCAGAAGGAGCGGGCAGCCCCCCGATCGCTGAAATCCATGTGGCTGAACCCGGCCGGATCCTGCCGCATCAGCAGCCACAGGCCCCTGAGATAGATCTCGATTTCCTTAAGCGTCGGCATGGGCGAACCACTGCTCGATGAAGGTCTGGTAGATCACCGTCAGGGTTTCCAAGTCGGCGACCGCAACCCGCTCGTCGACCATGTGCATCGTCTGCCCCACCAGGCCGAATTCCACCACCGGGCAATAATCCTTGATGAAACGCGCATCCGATGTGCCGCCCGTGGTCGAGAGCGTCGGCGTCCGGCCCGTCACCGTCTCAATCGCACCCGACAGCGATGAAATCAGGCTGTTGCTGCGCGTCAGGAACACGTGGCTTGGCCGCTCGGACCACACCATCTCATAGGCGATGGCCGCACGACCGGTGCGAAGTTCGGGGTCGACGGCCGCCGCATCAAGCCGCCGCAGGATCTCGGCCTTGACGCTATCGGCGTCCCAATGGTCGTTGAAGCGGATGTTGAACTTGAAGCGGGCGGTGGCCGGGATCACGTTGGTCGCGGCATTGCCGACATCGATCGAGGTCACCTCAAGGTTCGACGGCTGGAAGTTTTCCGTGCCCGCGTCGAAGGCCGGGAACATCAGGCTTTTCGCCAACGAAAGCGCGCCGCGCACGGGGCTGTCGGCGAGATGCGGATAGGCGGCATGGCCCTGCACGCCGCGCACCGTGACCGTGCCCGAAACCGAGCCGCGCCGGCCGATCTTGATCATGTCGCCCAGCGTATCCGGATTGGTCGGTTCGCCCACCAGGCAGGCATCCCAGCGCTCGCCGCGCGCAGCCGCCCATTCGAGCAGCTTCACCGTGCCGTTGACCGCCGGTCCCTCTTCGTCGCCGGTGATCAGCAGCGAGACGGAGCCCTTCGGCACCTTGCCGGCTTCCACCAGCCGCGCGTAAGCCGCAATGAAGCAGGCAATGCCGCCCTTCATGTCGACGGCACCACGGCCATAGAGCATGCCGTCGCGGACCTCGCCGGAAAACGGACCGGCCGACCAGTCGGCCTCGTCGCCGACAGGCACCACGTCGCTGTGCCCAGCAAACATCAGATGCGGGCCGTCCGTTCCGGCCCTGGCATAGAGGTTTTCGATGTCGGGTGTATCGATATCGCGCTCGACCATCCGCTCGACGGCAAAGCCGAGCGGCGAGAGCATGGCGTCGAGCGCGGACATGGCGCCGCCTTCCGCCGGGGTGACGGAGGGGCAACGAATGAGGGTCTGGAGAACGGCAATGGGATCGGTCGAGGACATGGGCACTGGAATTCCGCGGCCATGAAGGCCGTTTGTGTTTCTAAACGCGCCGTTGGTGTTTAGCCGATCCGTAGAAGCGTGTCACGAGCTGAGGCGATGGGGAGGCGTCACCTGAGCCAGGGAATGAGCTTGCCGACCTTCAGGCGGTATGCCTCGTATTCGGCGCCGAAAAGCGACAGGAGATCCCGTTCCTCCAGGCGGATCGCGAAGAGAACATAGGCGGTCATGCCCGTCGAGAAGAGGAGGTGGCCATAACTCATCGCCGGCGTGGCCCAGAAGGCGATGAGGAACCCACTGTAGAGAGGATGGCGAACCAGCCTGTAGAGGAAAGGCGTGCGAAATTTTGGCGTGCCGGCCTTCGCCTCGCGCCAGGCGTGCCGTACCTGCGCCAGGCCGAAGAGCTCCAGATGATCGATCAGGAAGGTGCTGACGAGCGCGATCAGCCAGCCGGCCAGAAAGGCCGTCCACAGGAGAGGTTCTGCAAGGCTTCCCCGGATATCCCAGACCAGGGCGGGGAGAGGTTGCCAGAAGACGAAGAGCAGGGTGAATGCGAGGCAGGAGAAGACCAGATATCCGCTTCGCTCGATCGCGCGGGGCACCAGCCGCGTCCAGGCCGCCTTGAAGGACCGCCGCGCCATCAGGCTGTGCTGCACGCCGAAAAGCGCGATCAGCGAGAGATCGATCAGGACAGCATGGGTCAAGGACAGCGCGGAGGCCGGATGATCGACCGACCGCGGGACCACCGACAGTCCGGCGACAAAGGTGATCAGGTAGAGGATCGTCAGCAGGGAAAGCAGATAGGCGACCACCGCGAATGCCAGGAAACCGATACGCTTCATCGAGTGCCCTCCCAGACTTGCCCTGTCGCAATCCTGAAGGACGATAGCGGGAAGCCGGAGCAGGTCAATGTCTCGCTAGCGGAGAGGGTTGTTGCGGCAGGTCGCGACCCTGGTCACTCGCATTTGCCTGGTCAACATGTGCGGGAACGAGGTCTGTCACCAATCCGTTCGCTCGTGCTGTAAAGCCCGGAGAGAGAATTTCCGGGCTTCCACGATCTCGGGTGTATAATCCTCGGCCGTGACGCGTCAGTCGCGCAGCAGTTCGTTGATGCCGGTCTTGGAGCGGGTCTGCGCATCGACGCGCTTGACGATCACGGCGCAGTAGAGATGCGGTGCCGCCACGCCGTTCGGCATGACCTTGTCGCTGCCCATCGAGCCGGCGACGACGACGGAATAGGGCGGCACTTCGCCATAGGTCACTTCGCCGGTGGCGCGGTCGACGATCTTGGTCGACTTGCCGATGAACACGCCCATGCCGAGCACCGAGCCTTCACGCACGATGCAGCCCTCGACGACTTCAGAACGGGCGCCGATGAAGCAGTTGTCCTCGATGATCGTCGGGCCGGCCTGCATCGGCTCCAGCACGCCGCCGATGCCGACGCCGCCCGAGAGATGCACGTGCTTGCCGATCTGCGCGCAGGAGCCGACGGTCGCCCAGGTATCGACCATCGTGCCTTCGCCGACATAGGCGCCGAGATTGACGAAGGAGGGCATCAGGATGGCGTTCGGCGCGATATAGGCCGAGCGGCGCACGACGGCATTCGGCACCGCGCGGAAGCCGGCGGCGCGGAACTGGTTCTCGCCCCAGCCTTCGAACTTCGACGGAACCTTGTCCCACCAGGTCGAGGCGCCGGGACCGTTCTTCACCACTTCCATGTCGTTCAGGCGGAAGGAAAGGAGCACGGCCTTTTTCAGCCACTGATGCACCGTCCAGGCGCCATCTTCGCCACGGGTCGCAACGCGCGCCTGGCCGCTGTCGAGCAGGTTGAGCGCGGTTTCGACGGCATCACGGATCTCGCCCTTGGTGGCGGTCGAGACCGTGTCGCGGTTGTCGAAGGCCGCTTCGATGACGTGTTCGAGCTGGGTGAGATCGGAGGCGCTCATCTGAATTCCTTAAACTTCGTTGTCTAACCTTGGGGATGGAAGCGATCGGGGTCTGATCGAAAATTCGCGCAAAGCTCTAGCGCATAAGTCGCTGCATGAAAACAGCGTCTGGCGGCCTTGCGCGTCGGAAAGGAACAAGCATGGCGAGACTGAAAAACAGCAAGCATCGGCGCAAGGACGGCTCCTGGGATCCGCTGAAGGACTCCTCCACCGATCGCCGCGCGGCGGAGGTCATTCCGCGCACGCCGCAATCCGTCTCCTCCTCCTACACGCTCGCCTATGTCGACGACGAATTCCTCTGCCGCGAGGAATTGCGTCCGGTCCGCCTGCAGCTCGAACTGATGAAGACCGAGATGATCCTCACCGAGCGCAACATCAAGTCGACGGTCGTGATGTTCGGCGGCGCGCGCATCCCGGCTCCCGGCCAGGAGGCATGGGCGGCGAAGAACGATATTCAGAAGAAGAACCTTGAGAATGCCTCGATCTATTACGACCAGGCCCGTCGCTTCGCCCAGCTCTGCTCGAAGCAGGCGGAGAAAAGCGATTATCACGAATATGTCGTGGTCACCGGCGGTGGTCCGGGTGTGATGGAGGCGGGCAATCGCGGCGCCGCCGATGTCGGCGCCCCCTCGATCGGCCTCAACATCGTGCTCCCGCATGAGCAGGCGCCGAACCCCTATGTGACGCCGGAGCTCAGCTTCAACTTCCACTATTTCGCTATCCGCAAGATGCATTTCCTGATGCGCGCCAAGGCGATCACCATCTTCCCCGGCGGCTTCGGCACGCTCGACGAATTCTTCGAAGCGGTGACGCTGATCCAGACCAAGCGCATGGCGCCGATCCCGCTGATCCTGTTCTCGAAAGCCTTCTGGCACGACATCATCAATTTCGAGGCGCTCGCCACCTTCGGCACCATCGCGCCGGAAGACCTGCAATTGCTGCATTTCGCCGAAACGGCCGAGGAAGCCTGGCAGATCATCGCCGATTTCTACGACCTCAACGCAGAAGCGGCCCCGTAAAGGGGCCGCCGAAGTATCGATTGGGTCTGCCTGTTGCGGTCAGCGGAAGAAGATCGGCCGTTTCGGCAGGTCATCGACGCTGATCACGCCATCCTTGTTGCGGTCCATGCGCTCAAACATCCGGTCGCCCATGGCGGTCGCTTCGGCCTTGCTGATCTGGCCGTTTTCGTCCTTGTCGGCCACCCGCATCATGCGGGCAGGGCCACCCATGCCGTCCGGTCCACGATCGCGGCGACCTTCACCACGCTCGGCCCGTTCATTGTGCCAGCCGTGACGCTTGCCGTCATGATGCTTGCCATGGTGGCGCGGTCCGCCGGCCATGCCATCTGGGCCCATATCACCCGGACCCATGTCCATCGGGCCGGCATCCGCCATATCCTGCGGCGGTGCGTCACCCGGGGCCGGCGGGGCTGGCGGAGCGGCCGCCTGATCGTTCGGCTGGTCGCCCGGCGGCGGTGGCGGCACGGCAGCCTCATCGCCGGGAGCCGGCTTGGCGTCGGCCTTCATCTCGGCGCGGGCCTTCTGCATTTCGGCCCGCATGGCCTGGCGATGCTTGCGCATTTCGCCGGGCGTGATCGAGCCGTCCTTGTCGGCGTCGATCGAGGCGAAAAGCAGGTCACCGGCCGAGGTTGCCTCTTCCTTGCTGATCTTGCCGTCCTTGTTGGTGTCGAACTGCTGCAGCATCTGTACGAACATGACTTCCGGGCCGCCGCGCGGTGGGCCGCGCCGGTCGCCACGGTCCTGAGCAAAGGCGCCGCCGGCCGTGGTACCGATCAGGAGGGAGGCCGCAAGGGTCGCCAGGGTGATGGTTTTGCCGTTCATCTGTGGTCCTTTCAAAGACTGTGTCTATGAGAGGAATGTAGGGTCGGCGGCGGCCGTGGCCTACTTAACGATCGGTAAGGCGCATGAAACTTTCGTAAGCTTCAGCGTCACCTCAGGCAGCATCGCCGAGAATCCGGCCGAGGAACCCGGCGAGATCATCGGTCATGTAGTCGACGCTCTCGGCATCGATATGATCGGCCCGCTCCCAGGTTTCGAGCAGGGCCGTATCGAGATTGCGCGGCACGAGCAGCACGGTCTTCATGCCGAGTGCCTTGGGCACTTCGAGATTGCGCGGCAGGTCCTCGAACATGGCGGCATGTTTTGTATCGATGCGGTTGAGGCTGGCGAACTTGTCATAGGTCGCGCCCGCCGGCTTCGGCACGTAATCGGCCGCGACGATATCGAAGATGTCGTCGAAATGGTCGAGAATGCCAAGTGCCCTTGCCGCATCCTGCGCATGCGCAACGGTGCCGTTGGTGAAGATGAATTTCCGCCCCGGCAGCCGCTGGATGGCGTTGCCAAGCGCTTCGTCCGGCAGGAGCATCGAATAATCGATGGCATGCGCCTTTTCCAGGAAGGCGTTGGGATCGACCTTGTGATGCAGCATCAGCCCCGCCAGCGTCGTGCCATGTTCGTGGTAGTACCGCTTCTGCAAAAGCTTGGCCTCGACCGGATCCACCTGCAGCAAGTCCGCGACGAAGGCGGTCATGTTCGTGTCGATCTGCGCGAAGAGGTTGATGTGATGCGGGTAGAGCGTGTTGTCGAGGTCGAAGACCCAGTCACGCACATGGGCAAAATCATCGGGCGAGGGGAGCTTGGCGGGTTTGGTCATCGGGTCCTTATGGCAGAAGCCTCAGAGGATGCAACGGGGGCGTCGGAACGCCGCTGGCTTGAACGGGCATCGAGGAAATAGGATTGGTTGCCGCTTCGGGAAGTGCTATTCCGAATGCATGGACAAGAAGATGTCGATCCGCACGGGCAAGGCGAGTGTGATCCTCCAGGATCGCAAGCGGCTGCCATGCCGTTTCCATCCCATTGCGTCAGGCACGATCCGCCACCGCACGACCTGACCCGGGGCCTTCAAGGCCATCTCCACCGCATCTTATGTCGACCTGCGGCGTACATGACGCCTGCACATCTTTCCGGATCGATCCCCCATGGAATTCTGGGCCATCATCACCATCGGAGCTGCCTTCCTGCAGAACATGCGCTCCGCCTTGCAGAAACATCTGAAGAGCCGCATGGGCACGACAGGCGCCACCTTCGTGCGCTTCGGCTTCGGCCTGCCCTTCGCCTTCCTCTATCTCGCCATCCTGCATCTGGGCTTTGGCCGGCCGCTGCCGGTCCCCGGTCTCGTCTTTGCCGGCTGGGCGGTCATTGGTGCGCTCGCCCAGATCGCCGCGACCTTTCTCCTGGTGCATCTCTTCTCCTTCCGAAACTTCGCCGTCGGCACCGCCTATTCGCGTACGGAACCTGCCCAGGCGGCGCTGATCGCGCTGGTGCTGTTCGGGGAAACGATCACCACCGGTACCTTCGCGGCCATTCTTGTCTCGATTGCCGGGGTCATGCTGATCTCGGTCGCCCGCACCACGCTGACGCCCTCTGCGCTGGTGACCTCGGTGTTGAGCCGCACGGCGCTGATCGGCCTTGCCTCCGGCTTCTTCTTCGGCCTCTCCGGCATCTCTTACCGGGCGGCCTCTCTGTCGCTGGCCCCGACGCTGCCGGCCCCCGACGCGGTGATGCAGGCGGGCTATACGCTCTGCGTGGTCATCGTGGTGCAGACGGGCTCGATGCTCGCCTGGATGCTGTGGCGCGACCGGGCGGAGCTTTCCCGCATCCGCGCCGCCTGGACAATCAGCGCGCTCGTCGGCTTCGTCGGCGCCACCGCCTCCTTCGGCTGGTTCATCGCCATGACCCTGCAGCAGGTGGCGGTGGTGAAGGCACTGGCCCAGGTCGAGATGCTCTTCACCTTTGCCTCGTCGGTTCTGTTCTTCAAGGAGCGGATCAACCGGCTCGAGGTGGCTGGCTGTGGGTTGATCGTGCTGGGGGTGCTGTTGCTGGTTCTGGTGTGAGGCGCCTATCTCCCCCCTTGCGGGGGAGAAAGCGAAATCGAGGAATTGGCCCGATCAGGGCCAAACCTCAGATTTCGCGAGAGGGGGGCTCGGTGAGGTGAGTGCCAACGGAACCTTGCCCCTCTCTTGGAAAATCTGAAGTTTAGGCGGCTTGCGCTCGCCTAAACCTTCGATTTTCCGTTCTCCCCCGCAAGGGGGGAGATAGGCGCCTCACACCAGAACCAGCAACAGCACCCCCAGCACGATCAACCCACAGCCAGCCACCTCGAGCCGGTTGATCCGCTCCTTGAAGAACAGAACCGACGAGGCAAAGGTGAAGAGCATCTCGACCTGGGCCAGTGCCTTCACCACCGCCACCTGCTGCAGGGTCATGGCGATGAACCAGCCGAAGGAGGCGGTGGCGCCGACGAAGCCGACGAGCGCGCTGATTGTCCAGGCG
>NNBU01000429.1_pt1 | contig 11263 bp, 9 predicted proteins | sample 1173781 | NCBI WGS metagenome assembly NNBU01 (sample SAMN07173937, study PRJNA388173) | plant metagenome | biome: Plant school; feature: Soil; material: Symbiotic tissue of Blasia pusilla L.; isolation source: symbiotic tissue sample KVJ2 | host: Blasia pusilla | place: Norway: Troms, Kvaloya...
GCCTTGAGCGCGCCGGCCTGACGCCGCCCGTGCGACTGCGGCKGGACCGCGRGTCCGGCCAGGACCGCTGGCGCACCCGCATCGACGCAGGCGGCGGMACGTGGAACGGCGTGACCTGGCTGGAGACGCTGCCCAGCGGCAAGTTGCGCGTGTCGGCCGAACTGGAGCCGCGCCAGATCGACATCGAAAGCCTGGTGCAGGCCTTCGACCGCCGCACCTCGCTGGCCGGCAAGGTTTCCGGCCAGACCACGCTGACGGCCGAGGCGGACACGGCGCAGGACCTGGGCGCGCTGGCGCGCAGCCTGCACACCCGCACCACCTTCACCGTGCAGCCCGCCACCCTCACCAAGCTGGACGTGGCCAAGGCCGTGAGCACCGCCGGCATCAGCCGGGGCGGGCGCACCCCGCTCGACCAGCTCACCGGCACGCTCGACACCCAGGGCACCGAAGACGGCGTGGTGATGCAGTACACCAACCTGAAGGCCCGCTCGGGCGTGCTCACGGCCAGCGGCAACCTGAAGATGTTCAACCGCAAGCTCGACGGCGAGATCGCGGTCGACCTGGTCGACGGCGTGGTCGGCGTGCCGCTGAAGATCGGCGGCACCATGAGCGACCCCGAGCTGTCGCTGACCGGCGCCGCGCTCACCGGCGCGGCCATCGGCAGCGCGGTGCTGCCGGGCGTGGGCACGGCCATCGGCGCCCGGGTGGGGCAGCAGGTGGAGAAGATGTTCGGCGGGGACAAGAAGCCGGCCGCCAAACCAGCGGCGAAGCCTGCGCCCCGTTCCGCCAGGCCCTAGCCGAACGCCTTGATCACTGCCGGCACCGTCAGCACCGCCGTGTAGTAGCCCATGAACTGCACGCCGGTGTTGAACCCGATGGCGCGCGACAGCAGGCCGCCCAGCAGCCCCATCGTCAGGATCACCAGCAGGCCGAGCAGCTGGCCCTCCCACACGCTGATGACCACGATCAGCCCGACGAAGGTCGCGATGATCGCCTCGTGGCTCACCTTGCGCGACACGAACAGCGCCGCGCGGCGCGCGAAGTTCATGGTGAACGGGTAGGCCACCAGCGCCGCGAGCACCACCGCCAGCATGCCGTAGCCCAGGAACTCCCAGTGGCTGAGCAGGTTGTGCAGGTTGTGCGTCTGGCCCGTGGCCGCGTCGATCGTGTACACCGGCGGCGCATTGAACAGCGGCGCGGCCGGGCCGGCCGCCACCGGGCTCAGCGGCAGGCCGATGGCGATCAGCGGAATCAGCGCCTCGGCGATGTAGGTCGCCTCGGTCACGCCGTTGCGCGCGGCCAGCGTGGTGGTGAGCCGGTGGTACGCATGCTTGATGCGCGAGCCCACCAGTTCGCCCAGCACCACCGTCATCGCGACCGGGCTGAAGACGAAGGTCGCACTGGAGATGGCCGCCGTGGCAAAGGTCCACTTCACCTGCGTGCGGTCGAGCACCTTGAACGGGTTGGGGAAGTAGCCCGACCAGCCCTTGACGTCGGGCGCCAGCGAAAAGGTGCGCACCGTGTCGCGCTTCATGCGCGCACGCGCAGCCGGCGAGATCACCGAGAACAGGTCGGCCACCAGCGGCCCGATGGCAATGCCCAAAAAGTAGCTGATGCTGAGCTTCACCCCGTACTTGCCGGTGAGCGCCTGCAGCGCCACGATCACCATCACGAACGGCACCAGCGTGGCCACGGAGGCCCAGCGCCCGCTGGAGAACCAGGCAATGGCCACGGCCGCCACCACGAAGATCCACGGCGCCGCCTTGGTGATGGCCGCGCCGTAGGGCGCCAGCAGCACCGCGAACAGCACGGCCAGCGGCACCGCGAGGAAGGCCGCGATGATCGCGCCCGACACCATCTTGCGCAGCGCGATGTGCGGCACGCCCAGGTTGCGCAGCACGTTGGCGTCCTGCAGCAGCGGCGTGGCCATGGTGTCGCCCGGAATGCCCAGCAGCGCGGTGGGCACCGCATGCGTCATGTGCTTGGCGACGGCAGCGGCCAGGAAGAAGGTGAACACGCCCTCGGGCGGCACGCCGAGCAGCACCACCAGCAGCGTGAGCGGTGCGAGCGTGGTGGTTTCGTCGGTGCCCGACACGAGGCCGATGGCGGCGAACACCACGGCGCCGACGAGCCCCATGCCGGTGGCCACGAGGATCTGGTGGAGCAGTGCGGCGTCGATCACGTTGCGGCTCCTTCGACACCCTTGGCGCGCGGCTTGTACGACGCGAACAGCTCGTAGATTTCGAGCTCCTTCATCTCGCGCACCACCGAGGGCGGCAGGTCGTCCACCGAGCCCAGGTCGCCGTGCTCGCCGGCCAGTTCGGCCAGCACGTCCTCGCGCCAGCGCGGATCGGCCGCTGCGCCTTCCACCACCTCGCGCTTGGGCGTGAAGAGCTTCGCGCAGATCACGCCCGAGACCACGCAGCCGCCGAGCCCTGCCAGCATGGCGTAGGCGCGCGCCAGTTCGGGCGTGCTCACCACGCTCGCGAGCACGCGGCTGGCCACGAGGTAGCCCGTGAGGCTCACCGCGACGCCGATGACGATGGCCCACGCGAGGTGGCCCAGGTCGGCGGTGTCGCCCCATATCTCCACCAGCCGCCAGCGAGCGGGCGTTGCACTGTCTGCGTTCATGTTCGTGTGTCTCCGTCTTTGGTTGTGTGACGGCGCGCCTGCGCGGCCGCCGCGGTATCGGCCGCGGTCCGTGGTGCGGGACGCTCCCGCGGTTGCTTATTTCTTGCGCAGCGCTTCGAGCAGCGCCACCGCGCGGTCGGTGCGCACGTCGTGCTCCGCGGCCATCTGCCTGGCGATGCTGTCGATTTCGTCGCCCGTGGCGCCTGCGACGAGCGCGATGTTGCGTGCGTGCAGCGCCATGTGGCCGCGCTGGATGCCTTCGGTGGCCAGCGCGCGCAAGGCGCCCAGGTTCTGCGCCAGGCCCACGGCCACCGCCACTTCGCCCAGCTCCTGCGCGGACTTCACGCCGAGGATCTTCAGCGCCAGCCGCGCGAGCGGGTGCGTCTTGGTCGCACCGCCCACCAGGCCCACCGGCATCGGCATCTCGATGGTGCCGACCAGCGCGCCCGTGTGGTCCTTCTCCCAGGTGGTGAGCGAGGTGTAGCGGCCGGTGCGGCAGGCGTAGGCATGCGCGCCGGCTTCCACCGCGCGCCAGTCGTTGCCCGTGGCGACGATCACCGGGTCGACGCCGTTCATGATGCCCTTGTTGTGCGTGGCCGCGCGGTAGGGGTCGACCGCCGCGAAGGTGTACGCATCGAGCACGCCTTCCACCACTTCCTCGCCGCTGCGCTCCTTGGTCTTGAGCGCCTCGGGCGCCAGCCGCACGCGGGCGCGCGCCAGCCTCAGGTCCGCCAGGTTCGACAAAATGCGCAGGCGCACCGTGCCGCCCGTGAGCTTCTCGACCAGCGGCGACACCGCCTCGGCCATGGTGTTGACGGTGTTCGCGCCCATCGCGTCGCGCACGTCCACGATCAGGTGCATCACCACCATCGGGCCGCGCGGCGTGCTGTCGAACACATGCACCTCGATGTCGCGGCAGCCGCCGCCCAGGCCGATCAGCACCTTGTCGCGGCTGTTCGCCACGGCCAGGATCTCTTCGCGCGCGCGCAGCAGCGCCAGCCGCGCGCCGTACGGATCGCCCAGGCCGATCACCTGCACCTGCGCGCGCATCAGCGGCCCGGTGCTCGAGGTCTCGAAGCCGCCGCCTTCGCGCGCCAGCTTGGCCATGAACGAGGCGGCCGCCACCACCGAGGGCTCTTCCACCGCCATCGGCACCAGGTACTCGCGCCCGTTCACCAGGAAGTTGCCGGCCACGCCCAGCGGCAGCTCGAAGGTGCCGATCACGTTCTCGACCATGCCGTTGGCGCGCGCCAGGCCCAGCGCGCCGGGTGCGGCCAGCAGCGCCACCTCCTCGTCGGTCAGCGATGCGGCGCGGGCGATGTGTTCGAAGCGCTGCGCGGGGGTGAGTGCGCGGAAGTTGGGAATGCGGGAGTCGGCGACCATCGTTGCGTGTCTCTTCAGGAGGTGAGTTCGGGAGATGGCAATTTAGGCCGGCTGTACCGCTGGCGGAAGGCACAGTTTGGCGGGACAGTGCGGACAGTGGCTCGCCGTGCGGGCCCGCTGTGTCACAGTCGAAACCCATGACGACCATTGCAGATTCGCTCGCCGACGCCCTCGAACGCCAGATCGCGAGCGGTGCCTACAAGGCCGGCGACAAGCTCCCGTCGCTGCGCGAGCTGGCGCAGCTGCACGGCTATGCGAAGAACACCGTGGTCGCCGCCTTCGAGCTGCTGGTGTCGCGCGGGCTGGTCGAGCCGCGGCGCGGCTCCGGCTACTTCGTGCTCGCGCGGCAGACCGCCAAGCCGGTGGAGGAAGACGCCGGCAGCCTGGGCCGCGCCATGGACATCGTGTGGCTCATGCGCGAGCAGCTCAAGACGCAGCCCGACGCCGTGGCCGTGGGCGACGGCTTTCCGCCGGTCGAATGGCTGGCCGACGTGCGGCTGGACAAGTACCACCCCAAGGTGGTCCGCACGGGGCTCGGCGCGCTGTTCCGCTACGGCAGCCGCTTCGGCTATGCGCCGCTGCGCGACCACCTGGTGCGCAAGCTGGCGGACTTCGGCATCGGGGCGGAGCCCCGGCAGATCGTGCTCACGCACGGCGCCAACGAGGCGATGGACATCGTCATCCGCTACTTCGTGCCGCCCGGCGGCAAGGTGTTGGTGGACGACCCGGGCTACTACCCGCTGTTCGGCAAGCTCAAGCTCGCGGGCGCGCAGATGCTGGCCGTGCCGCGCCTGGCCGACGGGCCCGACCTGGAGGCGCTGGAGCGGCTGCTCATTGCGGAACGACCGCGCCTGTTCTTCACGCAGTCGATCGCGCACAACCCCACGGGCTCCGACATTTCGCCGGCCAAGGCCTTTCGCGTGCTGCAGCTGGCGCAGAAGCACGACCTGCTGATCGTCGAGAACGACCCCCTGGCCGACTTCAAGCCCACGTCATTGCCGCGCCTGTCCGCGCTCGACCAGTTGGAGCGCACCATCTACATCGGCAGTTTCTCCAAGTCGTTCTCGGCCGCGTTGCGCGTGGGCTTCATCGCCTGCGGCGCCGACCTGGCGAGCGACCTTGCGGACCTGAAGGCGCTGATCCACGTGAGCAGCTCGGAGTATTGCGAGCGCACGGTCGACGTCATCCTGAGCGAGGGCCACTACCAGCGGCACCTGAACCGCCTGCAGACGCGCCTGGGCGAGGCCACGCGCAACGCGATCAAGCTGTTCGAGTCGGTCGATGCGGAGGTGTTCGCGCGCACGCCGCAGTCGCTCTACGTGTGGGCCGCGCTGCCCGGCGTGGCCGATTCGCTGGCCTTCGCCAAGGAGCTGCTGCCGCGCAAGATCGTGATGGCGCCGGGCCGCATCTTCAGCGTCGACTCCACGCAGGTGTCGCGCTGGTCGCGCTTCAACGTGGGGGCCATGGCCGATCCGCGCTTTGCGAAGGCGCTGCGCACCGCGCTGCGCACCGCGCTGCGCCGGCGCGTCAGCGATTGACGCCGAAATCGCCGTGGCGCCCGGCGCCGCCCGCAAAGCGCGCGGCACCGCGTTCGCCTTCGGCAAAGACGATCGGCACGCCGTGCACGCCTTCGCTGCGCAGGGCCTCGGCCAGCGGCATGTCCCACTGCGCGTAGGCCGACGCGCGATCGGCCCGCATGCATTGCTGCGGAAACGAGCCGATCTCGCGCGCCAGTTGCTGCGCGGCGGCCAGTGCACCACCGCTCGGCGTGGTGCGGTTGACCAGCCCCATCGCCAGCGCTTCGGCCGCGCCGACCGCACGACCCGTGAGGATCATGTCGAGCGCCCGCGCCATGCCCACGATGCGCGGCAGCCGCACCGTGCCGCCGTCGATCAGCGGCACGCCCCAGCGGCGGCAGAACACGCCCAGCACCGCGTCGTCGTCGGCCACGCGCAGGTCGGCGAGCAGGGCAAGCTCGAGCCCGCCGGCCACCGCATAGCCGTTGATGGCCGCAATCAGCGGCTTGGACAGCGCCATGCGCGTCGGCCCCATCGGCCCGCTGCCGCCGCCTTCGGGGTCGAGCGCGTTGCGTTGCGCGGGGTCGCTCACCGCGGCCAGGTCGGCGCCGGCGCAGAAGTGGCCGCCTGCGCCAGTGAGCACCGCCACGCGCAGTGCGTCGTCGGCCTCGAAGCGCACGAAGGCCTCGCGCAGCTCGGCGGCCATGGGGCCGTGCACCGCGTTGCGCTTGGCGGGGCGGTTCAGCGTGATCGTGCAGACGGTGTCTTCGGTGTCGTAGCTCAGGTAGTGGGAGGCCATGCGCGTTCCTTTCGCGGCCAGCCTACGTCAGGCACCGCCCAGCGTCATGGTGGGAAATGCGGGGGCCGATGCATCACGCCAGCTCGTCGAACTGGATCACCCCTTCCTTCATCACCAGCGGAATGCGTTCGCCCTGTCCCAGCAGGCAGGCGACGTCGCGCAGCGGGTTGCCGTCGACCACCAGGAGGTCGGCCAGCGCGCCGGGCACCAGGCGCCCCAGGCGCTCGGGCATGCCCAGCACCTCGGCGCCGATGGTGGTGGCGCTGGCGATGGCCTCGGCCGGCGACAGCACCTCGGCGCGCAGGCGGAACTCGTCGCTCTGCAGCCGCTGCGATTCGCCCAGCAGGTCGGAGCCGAAGCCCATCTTCACGCCCGCCGCCTTGTAGATTTCCAATGAGCGCAGGCCGGCCTCGCGCACGCTGGCCACCTTGGCCACGCTGTCCTTGGGCAGGCCGAAGCTCTCGCCCTCGTTGGCCAGCGCGTCGTAGGTGACCAGCGTGGGCACCACGTAGGCGCCCAGCTGTGCCATCAGCGCGGCCGTGGGCGCGTCCACCAGGTTGCCGTGCTCGATGGTGCGCACGCCGCAGCGCACGGCCCGCGCGATGGCTTCGGCGGTGTAGGCGTGGGCCATCACGTAGGTGCCGCGCGCGCGGGCTTCTTCGACGATGGCGCGGATCTCGTCCTCGCTGTAGCCGAAGGCACCGACCGGATCGGTGGGCGACGCCACGCCGCCGGAGGCCATGATCTTGATCTGGTCCGCGCCCATCTGCAGCTCTTCGCGCACGGCCCGGCGCACCCCGTCCACACCGTCGACCACGCGCGCCAGCGCGCCCACCCGCACGCAGGTCGGGCAGGGCGCGTTGGGGTCGAGGAAGTCGGTGCGCGCGCGCATGTCGCCGTGTCCGCCGGTCTGGCTCAGCGCACGGCCGGCGACGAACAGGCGCGGCCCCTGCGCGAGGCCTGAATCGACCGCCTGCTTGAACGCGAACCCCGCGCCGCCCGCATCGCGCACCGTGGTGAAGCCGCGGCGCAGCATGCCGCGCAGCATGGGCACGCTGCGCAGCGTGATCAGCACGTTGGGCATGTGCACCTGCCGCGCGAGGTTGAGCTCCACCGCGATCACATGCACGTGCAGGTCGATCAGGCCGGGCATCACCGTCTTGCCCTTCACGTCGATCACGCGCGCGGTCTTGCTGTGCAGCGGCTTGTCGGAAACTTCGCGCACCACGCCTTCTTCGACCAGGATGTCGCGGCCCTCCAGCAGCTCGTGGTGCTGCGGATCGAGCAGGTGGGCGTTCTTGAAAAGTACGGTGTTCGTCATGCCACGGCCTCCTTGGCTTGCAGCGCCATCACGGCCGGCACCGCCAGTTGCGCGAACACGCGCGCGGGTTCGATGTGCTGCGTGCCGTACCAGTTTTCTTCATGCAGCAGGTTGAGCGTGCCCAGCGTTTCGCCTTGCCAGCGCAGCGGGATGTTCAGCACGCTGCGGCAGCCCAGCGAATCGATGAGCGCGTGGTCGTAGAACACCTCGCGCAGGTCGTCGGCATTGCGCCCGATGTAGGGCAGGCCGCGCTGCATCACCTGCTGCATCCACGGCGAATCGGTGACCGGCTTGCGCCCGCCCACCGGGTAGGCCTCGCGCATGTTGGTGTAGATGCGCTCGGACTCGCGCTGCGCACGGTGATGGACCAGCACGGTGAACAGCCGGTGGCCGATGGTCGCCGCCAGCGCTGCATTGATCGCGTCGAAGGTCGCCTGCGGCTGTTGCGTATCGGCATGGGCGCGTGCCACGGCCGAGAGTGAGGTGTCGAAGGAAGTGGGTTGCATGAATGTCGGATGTCTTCAGGAAAGTTCGGCCGCGGCAATGTCCTCGAGCGAGCGGCCGCGTGTGGGGATGCCCATGAACGTGACGGCCGCCGCGCCCAGCAGCAGCACCCCGGTCGTCATGCCGAACACGCCGGCGAAGCCCAGCGTTGGGTAGATCAGGCCGACCAGGATGGGCGAGGTGATGCCGCCGATGCGCCCGATGGCCGACGCCAGGCCGGAGCCGGTGGCGCGCACCTGGGTCGGGAACACCTCGGGCGTGTAGGCGTACACGCCCGCATAGGTGCCGTTCATGAAGAAGGACAGCAGCACGCCGGCCACCATGATCTGCGCGTCGCTGTGGGTGAAGGCCAGGCCCAGGGCCGAGAGCCCGCCCAGCAGCATGTAGCTCACGATGGTGGCCTGGCGGCCGATGCGTTCGTTGAACCACGCGGCCGAGAAGTAGCCCGGGATCTGCGCGATGTACATCACCAGCGAATAGCCGAAGCTCTTGGTGATCGTCATGCCGTTCTGGATCAGCAGGCTCGGGATCCACGTGAAGAACGAGTAGTAGCTGAAGGTGATCGACAGCCACATCAGCCAGGTCATGGTGCTGATGCGGATGAGCTTGTGCGACAGCAGCGTGGCGTAGTTCTTCAGCAGGCTGCCCCGGCTGGTGCTGGGCGGGGGCGCGGCCACGTCTTCGGCGTTGAGCGCGGGCAGCGCATGGCCTCGGCGCACGTGGTCGGACTCCATCGCATCCATGATCGATTGCGCCTCGGCCAGGCGGCCCTGGCTTTCGAGCCAGCGCGGCGACTCCGGCAGCGCCCGGCGCCACCACAGCAGCAGCACCACGGGCGTGGCCGTGATGAAGATGACGATGCGCCAGCCCTCGGCGAACGCCGGCACGATGAAGTAGCCCAGCAGGGCCGCGGCCACGAAGCCGAAAGAGAAGAAGCCGGCCAGCGCGCCCGTGAAGGTGCCCCGGTAGCGGCGCGCCACGAACTCCGACAGGTAGGGCGCGATGATCGCGCTCTCGGCGCCGGCGCCGAAGCCGGCCACGATGCGCAGCCCGAGGAAGATCGTCCACTCGTTGACCATGCCGCTGAACAGCGACGCCACGCAGTAGATCGCCAGCGCCGACATCATCACCTTGCGCCGCCCGATCAGGTCGCCGAAGGAGCCGGCGGCCAGCGCGCCGAAGAAGAAGCCGATGAAGTTCGCGCTGGCCAGCACGCCGATCTGCACGCTGCTCAGGCCCCAGGCCGTGCGCAGCACCGGCAGCACGAAGGCGATGACGGCCGCGTCCATCGCATCGAAGGTGTAGCCCAGTCCTCCCATGAGGAGCAGGCGCCGATGGAAACCGGAGAACGGCAGGCGCTCGATGCGGGCCGACAGCATGGTCATGTGAATCCCTCGACTTCGGTGGTGCAGAGAAGCGGCAGATCGTAGGATCGGGGGGATATCACGACAAATTTATATGCGTGATTGTGTTTATTGATCCAGTGAATGAATGGATGCAGAGGACGCGCGATGAACTACCGCAATGCCGACCTCAACCTGCTGAAGGTGTTCGAGGCACTCATGACCGAGGGCAACGTCACGCGCGCGGCCAGCAAGCTGTCGTTGACGCAGCCCGCGGTGAGCAACGCGCTGCGCCGGCTGCGCGACACCTTCGACGATCCGCTCTTCGTGCGCAGCGGCGTGGGCGTCAATCCGACGCGGCGCGCCATCGACCTGTGGGAGCCGCTGTCGCAGTCGCTGCACGCGATCCGCGCGACGATGGACGTCGAGCAGTTCGACGCGCTGCGCAGCACCGCGAGCGTGAGCATCGCCATGTCCGACTACGTGGCCTCCATCGTGGTGCCGCGGCTGGCGCAAAGGCTGGGCAAGGTCGCGCCTTCGATGCAGGTCCATGCCATTCCGAACACGCTGGTCGACTTCGGCCCGGTGCTGGCCGACAACAAGGCCGACTTCGCGATCAGCGTCTACAACGAGGAAGTGCGGCGGCCGGCGTTCCTCAAGTCACGGGCGCTGTGGTCGCCCGATTTCGTCTGCATCATGCGTGCCGGTCATCCGCTGGCGCGCGCCGAAAGGATTCCGCTGAAGAAGTTTCTTGCCGCACGCCATGTGGACGTGAGCCTGGTCGGCAAGACCACGCCGACCTACGACCTGTTCCTGCGCAGCCGGGGGCTGCAGCGCAACCTGGCCGTCACGGTGAACCACTACGGCGCGGCATACGAAGTGGTGCGTCGCTCCGACCTGATCGCGGTGCTGCCATGGTCCGAGAAGTTCGAGCCCCCGCGCCTGACCGGCTTGCGCAAGATGCCCGTGCCGCTGGAGGCGCCGCCGCGCATCATCGAGCTGTTCTGGCACCAGCGCAACGAGACCTCGGGGCTGCACCGGTGGCTGAAGAACACGCTGCTGGAACTGTTCGAGCAGGCCTGAGCACCTGCCCGCCCTCGCCGGGCAATCAGACGTCGAGCCGTACCACCTGCAGGTCGTCGTGCGCGGCGGCATGCAGCCGCGCCACCTCGGCCGCGCGCCGGTTCAGCACCGCGCGCTGGTTGATGTAGCCCTTGTCGGTGATCTCGCCCGCATCGAGGCTCGGCGGCTCTGCCAGCACCAGCGCGCAGGTGGGGCACTGCGAGGAGCCCGCGCCTTCGTCGCGCAAGGCGCGCAGCACGCCGGCGATGCGCTCGCCCAGGGCTTCGCCGGAGAGCGATGCGGCCTGCGGGCTGGGAAACACCAGCATGCCGATTTCGTCGCGGTCGTGCCCGGTGAGCACCACGTCCTGCACATGCGGCGCCAGCAGCGACACCAGCTTCACGCGCAGCGTGCCCACCGACACCCAGGTGCCGCTGGAGAGCTTGAAGTCTTCCGCCACGCGGCCATTGAAGATCACGCCGTGCGCGGGCTCGCCCGGGTTCGCCAGGAAGCCGGCGTCGCCGATGCGGTAGTAGCCCTCTGCGTCGAAGGCCTCGGCCGTTTCGCGCGGGGCGTCGCGGTAGCCCGGGAACACCGAGACGCCCTTCACGCGCATTTCCAGCTTCTCGCCATTGGGCACGAACTTCAGCTCCAGCCCGGGCAGCGGCGCGCCGATGCAGCAGGCGCCGTCGAGCTTCCAGTG
>NNBU01000127.1_pt1 | contig 11203 bp, 9 predicted proteins | sample 1173781 | NCBI WGS metagenome assembly NNBU01 (sample SAMN07173937, study PRJNA388173) | plant metagenome | biome: Plant school; feature: Soil; material: Symbiotic tissue of Blasia pusilla L.; isolation source: symbiotic tissue sample KVJ2 | host: Blasia pusilla | place: Norway: Troms, Kvaloya...
AATGTGTATAAGAGACAGTTGCAATATGCCAGTAGCCGCGCGAAACGTCGGGATGCCAGCGTTGTTATGCCCCTGCAATGATTTACCTAACTGGCCTAATACGGAATTACCAGCACCACGAGAGCCAATTAAGACTCAAGACCAACTAAAAACAATTCGCGATCGGCTTGTAGATAATATTGCATAAACAAACAACCCATTTGTTAATCTGACAAGTTTTTTCTAATTATTTGGTTATTTTAATTTCTCCTGTAGTGGCTTTTAGTTCCACCACAGGAGTTTTATATGTCAATACAGTTCACATAAGACCAAAACACTTGTAGAGACGGCGATTTATCGCGTCTCGAAAATCCACATTTTTGTACAATTAGCCCTTAACTGAACCATATTGTTTTATATGTCTATGTCAGGGTTACATAGTTGTGCGCCCTTAGGTTATTTTTTACCTTTTTATTAACATCCTATTGCAATACTGCTCGGTTAAGCCCAAAAAAGCACTCCGAGGTAGGTTGGGTTGAGGAACGAAACCCAACATTTTCAGGGCTTTGTTGGGTTTCACTCCGTACCCCTACAGGGAAGCAAGCTACAACCCAACCTACAAATCTTCAAAACCTACGCAGTATTGCATCCTATTGTAATTTTTCATCCTTAAGATAGAGGAAAATAAAAGCTTTTTATAGATACGTATTTTTCGGACATACTACTGGCTAAATCGGGCAACGAGTTTTTATAAATATGGAAATTAAGTTTACATAAAAAGCAAATGAATTCACTAGTTACTTGCCTCTATTGTATTAACAAGCGACGAGTTGAGTCACAACAAAGCAATCAACTAATAGCTAAAACCCATCTAAATTACGAGGTTTGTAATTATGTCTCACGTATTGTTTACCGAATTATCCAACGAACAACAAGAAGTTGTAGCTGGAGGTGTTGATTTTCAACTAGATGCTACTTTTTTCGCAGCGCGGGAAAATGTTCTCAATGGTGGTACCAGTTCTGATCCTAGTGGCAGTACTGCTGATTCAAACGGTAGGTCTACAGAGATTGCAACTGCTGGACTAGCTTTTTTAGGCTTGGGTGCTACTGATGTTCCCGATATTTCAAAAGGATACGGTCATTAAGTTGAGTAGCTAAAAAAAGCAATCAACTAATACGTGAGTTTGATAAAACTAATTTGGTAACAAAGGAATTAGATAGGATGACAAAATTAACCTTCTAACCCTCCGTCACAAACTCACGTATCTAAATACTAAAGGTTCATCAACTCAAAATTACGAGGTTTGTAATTATGTCTCACGTATTGTTTACCGAATTATCCAACGAGCAACAAGAAGTTGTAGCTGGCGGTGTTGATTTTCAACTAGATGCTACTTTTTTCGCAGCGCGGGAAAATGTTCTCAATGGTGATACCAGTTCTGATCCTCATGGCAGTACTGCTGATTCAAACGGTAGGTCTACAGAGATTGCAACTGCTGGGCTAGCTTTATTAGCCTTAGGTGCTCATGACATTCCCGATATTTCCAAAGGATACAGTCATTAAGTTGATTGGCTAAAAAACAGCAATTAATTAATACATGAGTTCGATGAAAAGAATTATCAAGTAATAAATTAGTGAGGAAATCTCTAAAATATTACGACAAATTAATCTTCTAATTCTTCATCACAAACTCATGTAGCTAATACTAAAGGTTCATCAAATAAAAATTAGGAGTTTTGTAACTATGTCTCATGAATTGTTTACCGAATTATCTAACGAGCAACAAGAAGTTGTAGCTGGTGGCGTTGATTTTCAACTAGATGTAAGTTTTTTTGCAGCAGAAGAAAATGTTCTTAATGGCGGTACCAGTTCTGATCCTCATGGCAGTACTGCTGATTCCAACGGTAAGTCTACAGAGATTAAGACTGCTGGACTAGCTTTATTAGGCTTAGGTGCTCATGACATTCCTGATATTTCCAAAGGATACAGTCATTAAGTTGAGTAGCCAATAAAGGGCAATCAACTAATGCGTGAGTTCGATGAAAAGAGTTTGGTAACGAAGGAATTAGTTAGGATGACAAAACTAATCTTTCAACCCTTAGTAGCGAACTCATGTAAGTAATTTAAAAGGTTCATCAAATCAAAAATAGGAAGTTTGCAGCTATGTCTCACGTATTGTTTACAGATTTATCCAACGAACAACAAGAAGTTGTAGCTGGTGGTACCGATTTTCAAATAGATGCCACTTTTTACAATGCTAGTGAAAATATTCTCAATGGTAGTAGTTATTCAGGCCCAAATGGCAGCACTGCTAAGTCTAATGGTAAGTCTACAAGGCTTAATACTGCTGGACTAGCTTTCTTAGCCTTAGATGCTAATGATATTCCTGACCTTTTAGACTACGAGTAAAAATAATTTACGGAGGCGTTGTTTAAAACGTCAGCATTGGGAACATTAGCAGCACACTTGAAAACAACTTGGTACTAAAGATTCCACAGATGGCCCATAAAAAGACGATTATATGGGTCATCTTTTGTTCTAAAGTAGTACCTAAAACTTCACCATTGTAGTTTGGTGGTATTGAAGGTTTATTATATTTGGGTGCTTACAACGTTACTACTCTAAAAGATTTGATTATTTTGCTGTTCAAGCCGTTGCAAACTGTTTAGACTACCAAAGTATAGAGCTAATACTATGTCTAACGATATCAAACGCCAAAAGCCTGAATTATTCCTTGATTTATCTGAAGAAGAACAAGAAGTTGTATCTGCTGGAAGTTTATTTTCTTCACTGAATACGGATGGTATTTTCTTGCAAAAGACAAATATAGAAACTTTTGCAATCAATGAAAGCAGTGTTTCTGACGGTGATTATAGTTTTTCTACAAAGCAAGAAACTGGATATGCACTTTCACAAACCACGATTGGATTTAGCGGACAAGGCAGTCGTCTAAGTTTTTGCGATAAATTGTTTTTGATGTTTTTATTATGGTGAAAATCGCGAATAAACTTTGTTGAGAGCATCTGAACTTAAAAGTATTATTCATTCAAAAACATCGCAAAAATTGACAACCTTTTAGGGTAGTAGTTGTCATTATGTAGGGTAATTTACCGATGAAATACCAGTTTGTTAAACAGCATAGTGAAGAAGACTGCGGAGCTGCTTGTCTTGCTGCTATTGCCAAATATTATGGACGCACTTTTACTCTCAGCCGCATTCGTGAAGCCGTAGGAACTGGGCAATTTGGAACTACTTTATTAGGACTGAAACGAGGAGCAGAAACACTTGGTTTTAATGCTCGTCCAGTGAAAACTTCCCCAGAACTTCTCAACCGAATGAATGAAGCGCCTCTACCAGCAATTATCCACTGGAAAGGCAATCATTGGGTTGTTTTATATGGTCAGAAAGGCAAAAAATGTTTAGTTGCAGATCCGGCTGTAGGCGTCCGCTATCTTTCTCAACAAGAGATAGCAGAAGGTTGGACAGATTGGTTGATACTTTTATTGGAACCCGATCCAATCCGCTTTTTTGACCAAAAGGATGATAAAGTTGGCGGCTTTTGGCGTTTTTTTAAGCGCGTTTGGATTTATCGCGCCATTCTCGCTCAAGTTTTGCCTCTTAACATGATGTTGGGTTTGCTGTCTTTAGCTTCCCCTTTTCTGCTGCAAATTCTAACTGATGATGTGCTGGTTCGAGGTGATACAAAGTTACTTACAACTGTAGCGATCGCAGTTGTAGTGATGAATGTTGTTTCGCGTAGTCTGTCGTTTGTACAGTCTAACTTAATTGCTCACTTTGCACAACGTCTGCAATTAGGTCTAGTTCTGGAATTTGGGCGGCAAATTCTGCGATTACCTCTCTCTTATTACGAAGCTCGTCGCAGTGGTGAAATAGTTAGTCGTCTCCGAGATATTAACCAGATTAATCAGTTAGTTGCTAACTTAATTATCAGTCTACCCAGTCAATTTTTTATTGCCCTAATTTCTTTTGGTTTCATGGCTTTTTATAGCTGGAAACTTACAGCAGTAGCTGTATTTATTGCTGTAATTATGAGCATCTCTACGGTAGTATTCCAGCCTACTTTACGCCAAAAAACCCGTGAACTTTTAGTGCAAGAAGCCGAAACACAAGGGGTTTTAGTAGAAACATTTAAAGGCGCTTTAACTCTCAAAACTACTACATCTAGACCGCAATTTTGGGACGAATTTCAAAGCCGATTTGCTCGTCTTGCTAATGTGACATTTAGCACAATTCAAATTGGAATTATCAATAATACTTTCTCTGGCTTTGTTGCTAGTATTGGTGGCGTTATTTTGCTTTGGTTCGGTGGTAATTTAGTAATTAACCCAGCAGAACACCTGAGTATTGGGCAATTACTTGCTTTTAACTCAATGAATGGTAATTTTCTGGGCTTAATTGCAACTATAATCAGTTTTGTTGAAGAATTTACTCGCGCAAAAACAGCCACACAACGTCTAACAGAAGTCATAGATGCCACTTCAGAAAATGAGGGCGATGAGATAAAGCCTTTTGCAGAAATTCCTGGAGATGCTGACATTGTTTGTACAAATATTAACTTTCACTATGCTGGTCGGCTTGATTTAATCGATGACTTTTCTTTAACCATTCCTGGTGGAAAAGTTGTCGCCATTATCGGCAAATCAGGTTGTGGTAAAAGTACTCTAGCTAAATTGCTTGCTGGCTTATATCCACTACAATCTGGCAATCTTCGCATTGGACTTTATAACCTCCCAGACCTTTCTCTGGATTGTTTGCGTCAGCAGGTAGTTCTTGTCCCTCAAGAGCCTCATTTCTGGAGTCGCTCTATTGTAGAAAACTTTCGTTTAGGCGCACCCCAGGTTACTTTTGAACAGATTGTGAGAGCTTGCCAAGTTGCGGAAGCTGATGAATTTATTAGTAAGTTACCTGACAAATATCAAACTGTTTTAGGTGAATTTGGCGCAAATATTTCTGGTGGTCAACGGCAAAGATTGGCAATAGCAAGAGCCATTGTTACAGATCCACCAGTTCTGATTCTGGATGAATCTACTGGTGGACTTGATCCAGTAAGTGAAGCGCAAGTTTTAGATAAATTGTTTAAGCATCGTTGGGGTAAAACTACAATTTTAATTACTCACCGCCCTAAAGTAGTGAATCGTGCTGATTGGATTGTATTGCTAGATCAAGGTAAGTTGAAACTTCAAGGTTCTTTAGAAGAATTGCGAACAAAACCGGGAGATCATATAGACTTTTTAATTCCTTAAATATTTCCAATTATTCGGAGAGACATGCTTTACACGCATAATCAAAAATTTCTACCATCAGTTGAAAAAGATGAGTTTCTTCCTCCCATTAGTACTTGGACATCATTAGCTGGAATATTTCTTGTCGGAACAGTTGGTTCTGCGATCGCTCTTTCTTCATGGGTTAAATACAATGTCATGGTGGAAACGGCTGCGACTGTTCGTCCCATAGGCGACACCAAGCTGGTGCAACCATCCATTGAGGGAACTGTTGAAAATATCTTTGTGAAAGAAAATCAGATTGTCAAAAAGGGAGAAGTGATCGCTCGTCTCGATACGGAGCAACTACAAATCAAAAAAAGCCAGTTGCAAGGTAATATCGAACAGGGGAGATTGCAACTAATTCAAATTGATGCCCAAATCGGCACTTTAGATACTCAGATTCTCGCTGAAAAAAGATTCATCGAACGGAGTGTTTCTTCTGCAAAAGCAGAGTTAGCACGTAACCTACGTGAGTATCAAGAACGACAAGTTACTACCCAAAGCGAATTTCTAGTTTCCCAAGCCAGTTTGCAAAAAGCTAGAGCAAGTTTACAAAAAGCCCAAGCTGATTTAGACTTTGCCAAGATGGATAGCGATCGCTATGAGCAGCTAGCACAAGTTGGTGCAATTGGTCGGCGTGAATTTGAGCAGAAAAAACTAGTTGTTGAGCAGAGTAAATTAATACTTGAAGCTGAAAGAATATCTATTGAAATTGCTCAAGCTAAATTGCAATCAGCGAAAGTTGTGGTCAATCCTAGTATGGCAATAATTGCGATCGCTAAAGAACGCATTGCCCAAGAAATTGCTAGAGGTGAAGCAACTATCGCTACTTTAAACAAAGAAAAACAAGCTTTGATGCAGCGACAAGTTGAAATGCAAACTCAATTTAAGCAATATCAAAAAGAACTTCAACAAATTGAAACTCAACTGCAAAATAGTATTATTCGCGCCACCAGTGATGGGATAATTCTCAAGCTAAATTTGCGAAACCCCGGTCAAGTCGTGCGTGCTAGCGAATCTATTGCTGAAATTGTTCCTCAGAATGCGCCTTTAGTGATTAAAGCAATGATTCCAACCGCAGAGATTAAAAAGGTTGGGGTTGGTCAAAAAGTGCAATTGCGAGTTGATGCTTGTCCATATCCTGATTATGGTACTCTCAAAGCTGTTGTCAGTGCCATTTCTCCAGATGTAATTACACCTCAAAGTAACAATATTAACGCGCCTACATCAACTCCGGCTGGCTACTTTGAAGCAACTATTCAACCCGAAATGTTAACATTTGGCAATGGTACTAATCAGTGTCATATCCAATCAGGGATGGATGCAAGAGCTAATATTATCTCTCAAGAAGAGACAGCGCTGCAATTTATGCTGAGAAAGGCCAGATTAATTTCAGACCTCTGAGCATAATATCAATGCAATGTATAGTGTTTACCCACCATAACTGTTTTTTACTTATCTATGCCAGGTAAGGGAATTTTGTCCTTTTTATATTTAGCACCGGCGATAAATATTGCATAAAATACGTTAACGATCCACTGCGAAGTTTTTGGAAATCACTATGGCGCTTTCGGGCAATTATTTTGTAAATGTTGATAAGTTTTTGGCATAAATATGCCGTGAGTTGCATAAAACTTTTCTCTGATGCTACTAAAATAGCTGACATAACAAGATTATGTGAGCGTGGAATTATGTACGCAAATTATCCGTTGAATTATCTAAGTTATGTCTCTTGTTCGCTTTCTGACATCTTATCATAGTATTCAACAAGCATTACAATGGTGGTCTTCTAGGCAGTCAAAAAAGCTGTTTTTAGAAGCAGAGAAAATTCGTGATGATTTATTACAAGACTCTTTTACAATCCGTCGCAATTTAGATTTGTTATCAGTAGATAATCTTAATTCAGGTAATAGAATTCAAGAATGCTTAAAGCACATTGATAATTTTCATCACTCTTTAGTGCAATTGAGCGATCGCTTATTTCCAGCATCCCTTCAAGATAGTTTTCCGTTAGCTATTGAGTGCCTATTAGAACCTTGGCTAGCATCGAGTCCGCAGTTATATTTTCAAATAGATATGCCAGTTTATTGGCGACATGAGCCAGCAGAACGCAGTCTAATTGTTTTAACGGCTTTAAATGAGTTACTGACTATATCTTTACCAGAAGTTATAGCCCCAACATTAATTTATATCAATTTAAAACAACATAAAAATATAGGACAATTAATTGTAGAAATTACTTATCCTAATGTCTCTACCTTTGTTCTATATTCTCGCCTACCAGAATTGAATTATCTTTGTGAAAGTTTTCGGTTATTAACCTCAGGTAAATGCTTTAGTCATACTAAAAACCTGAGAGTTTCTTGGTATTTTTCTTGGTAATTATTTTCGTTTTCCTTTACAAATTTTTGATATTTGCTATGCATAACCATCATTAAACAATATAATTTGATAGCAAATAATTGGCTAATGTAGATAAACAAGAGGAAAATTAAAATTTTATGCTCAATCAGCAGGCTGTTAATTATGAAACAAGAACTATCCGACAAGACATTGCTGAAAATTTTGGTAATTGATGACCATGAATCAGTTTTAAGTGGAACAGTTGACATCTTACAAAAACATTATCCTGGTGCTGAAATTGTCACTGCCATAAATGCTAATGATGCTCTCAAGGAAGTTATTAGCTCTGACTTAGACCTTGTGGTTATGGATCTTTCTATCCCAGAAGATTACGGGATGACGGCGCGGCCTGATACAGGCGTTCAACTTCTCAGAACTCTGATGAAACAGCATCCCAACTTAAATATTATTGTCCAAACCGCTCATGTCAGAACGCTAGTGAGAATTAGACCTGATATTGATAGTCATAAAGGCGGTTTTACAGTCGCTGATAAAAGTCTTTCTACCCAAGAAATGTTGACTAGAGTTAATTGGGCATTACAGGGATTAACTCATACCAAAGATATCAAAGGTATCTACTCAGGATTAGAGTTTAAACCAGAGTGGCTTAAAGTGCTTATTCTTGCATTTGAAGAAGGATTACAAGATAAAACTATTGCGGAAAAAATGTGTATATCTGAACGAATGGTGCGTCATTACTGGAGTAAGCTGCAAGATGCTTTAAATGTTTATCCTGATGATGGGAAAAATATTCGCATTCAAACTGAAATTCGGGCTAGAGAAGAAGGTTTAATTGATTAGTTAGTAATCAATTTATAAGGGTTTTCTGTCAGTCTGGTTTAGGATAAAATAAATTTTCGTTTTATTGCTTCATTAATTTTAATTAACTATAGCTAAAGACTAGGACAAAGGCTTATGCAACCTGGACTTTGGAAAAGAATCAAAAAAGAAATTGATGTTTGGCGTGTAGGTGCATTACCCGGAATTATAGTTATTGGATTGGTAATAATTGCTCATTTTAGTGGTTCAATGCAATCTTTAGAATGGCTAGCTTTTGATAGTCTTCTGCGTCTGCGTTCTGAAGAATCTATAGATGAACGAATCGTGCTTATCGGAATTAATGAAGATGATATTCGCTCTCGTAAAGATTATCTTATAGATTCTTCAATATCAGATAAAGATTTGGCAACACTGCTATGGAAACTACACGCATATAAACCCAGAGTTATCGGTCTTGATATTTATCGAGATTTACCAGCTAACCCTGGTCATGGGGAACTAGTTACAGCTTTTAAAAATATCAAAAACTTGATTGCTATTGAAAAAGTATTGCCTAAGACAATTGCTGCACCACCGGGTTTATCCCCTCAACAAATAGGATTTGCGGATCAAATTCTGGATGGTGATGGAAAATTGAGGCGAAGCTTATTGGCAATATCAACATCTCAAGGATACAAGTTATCTTTATCTCTACGTTTAGCAGAAGTTTATTTGGCTGATGAAAATATTAGCTTAAAAAATAGTATTAGCGATCGCACCACTATAAAGCTTGGCAATACTGCACTACCACGATTTTTTCCTAACTCTGGTGGCTATGTACGAACTGATGCAACCGGAGTCCAAGTACTGCTCAATTTTCGTAGTGGTCGAGAAAGATTTAGAACTATATCTTTAAATGATATTAAAAACGACAAATTTAATTCAGACTGGGTACGCGATCGCATTGTTATTATCGGCATAACTAGCCCTAAGCATAAAGACTTTGTAACTACATCTCACCAACTTGCAAAAGGGCGAGTTTATGGAACAGAAATTCAAGCACACGCTGTTAGCCAAATTGTCAGTGCAGTGCTTGACGATCGACCACTTTTAGACACTTGGCAAGATGAATGGGAATATGTATGGATTTTTGCTTGGGGTTTTTTAGGAATTGCGATCGCTCGATTTACTAAATCTTCTTTAGCAAATCTGATAATTGTTGGTATAACTAGCGCTACTTTAGTAGTCACTAGTTATTTACTTTTAACTTGGGGTTGGTGGGTTCCAGTCATCCCAACAATTCTTGTTTTAACTGTAAATGGCATAGAACTTACTGCTTTATATCAATGTGACAAAGTTTTGCGAGCGGGGCTTAAAGCTAGACAAGATGTCATCGAGCGTACATTTGAAACAATTCACAATGGGCCACTACAAAGTCTAGCTAAAGTTTTGAAACTGGTTCGATGTCAAGAATTGCCAATAAAAGAATTGCTCCCAGAATTGGAAAAAGAACTTGAAAAATTAAATCATGAACTCCGAGGAATTTATGAATTTTTACAACGAGAACCACCAAATCAAGACAATAGTCTTTATTTAGGAAATACTTTAGTATTAAATTTACAAGACCCTCTTCACGAAATTCTCTATCAAGTTTACAGCCATACTCTAGCGCGAGACTTTCCCTGCTTTAGAACTATTAAAGTTAAAATTCGTACCTTTGAGCCAATAGATGAGCGATATTTAAGCATTGAACAAAAGCAAGGACTCTGCCGATTTTTAGAAGAAGCTTTGTGCAACGTCGGCAAACACGCCACAGGAGTTACTCGCCTCGAAGTCACTTGCTTTTCATCTCAAGGTTGGTACACTTTGAGCATTATAGATGATGGTTTGGGTATCAACTCATCTAGAGAAGGTCACGGCACTCAACAATTTAGAAATTTAGCAAAACAACTTAAAGGTAAATTTCAACGAGTACCTCTTTCTTCTAAAGGAACTATTTGTGAATTGTCTTGGCCTGTAACTAAATCTTGGTTTAGTAATAGTAAATATTAAGTAGTTGGGTAAATTCGATAAATCTCTCCCTACATTCAACTTTAATTCAAGTCTGTCCCTCTCCGAATCTGAGAGGGACGGTTTTACTACGTAAAACCAGGGAGAGGTCTTTTTCTGATGGCTAATTTAGACAAATAATATCATGTCCCGTAAATTAGTTTCGATATGTCATTGCGAACGCTCGCAATTGACTTGTATTTAACCAGACATGATATAAGATGTGCTTCTGTTATAGCGGTTCCCATTCAGATGCGGTACAACGTTAAATCGCTTGGTGTAGGGAACATGCCGTGCCCATTGGTGTCTACTTTTGCCAAAAATAGCGTACTGATTGGGTGTTGTTCACCCGCCAGGGATTGTAAATCCCTGACTAATTGCTCAAGTCTACTGAAGTAGACTGAAAATTTTTGCGCTATCTTAGTCCTCTTCAGAGGACTTTAGCTATGAGACAGGGATTTACAATCCCTGGCGGACGTGCGGTTTCGCGTTAAGTTGACACGTATGGGCATGCTGTGCCCCTACGGGTGTACCTCACGTCAACGATAACCGCTATAAATAATCTGAATAAAGCAGAAATAATTTAATAATGCGCGAACTACTGAAATGAGAAAGCATTCAAGCCTTTTGCTTGCTGAATCTACCGAAATGAGTAAGCAATCAAGCATTTTGAGAAAGCATTCAAGCCTTTTGCTTGCTGAATCTACTGAAATGAGTAAGCAATCAA
>NNBU01000373.1_pt1 | contig 11196 bp, 11 predicted proteins | sample 1173781 | NCBI WGS metagenome assembly NNBU01 (sample SAMN07173937, study PRJNA388173) | plant metagenome | biome: Plant school; feature: Soil; material: Symbiotic tissue of Blasia pusilla L.; isolation source: symbiotic tissue sample KVJ2 | host: Blasia pusilla | place: Norway: Troms, Kvaloya...
GTCAGCGGCAGCGCCTCGCTCATCCCCACGCTCGCCAGACCCGCGCCGATCACCAGGCCGGCGAAGGTGCGCCAGTGCTCGCGCAGGTGATCGCGAAAGCTGACGGTGCTGGGCATGTCGGGCGTACCGGACAGCGTCGCCAGAGGGGCGAAACCCGACGGCGTGTCGCCGTCGTGCACATCGGCGATGGCCTTCGCTGGCGCCGCCGCCGGCGGCATCCCCGTTCGCCGCGTGCGCCGGATCGACAGCACCAGCAGCGCCACGGGGATGCCCGCGGACGCCATCACGAAGAAGGTCAGCCGCCATGCCTCCAGGTGCTGCATCGACGCCGGCAGCCAGTGGCGCAGGTCGTCCGTCAGGTGCACCACGGTGCCCCCCAGCAAGGCGCCCAGCGCACTGCCGAAGATGGCCGACAGCGCGAACACCGCGTTGGCCAGCACCCGTTGCTTGCGCGGGAACAGGTCGGGAATCATGCTGTTGGTGATGGGCGTGAGGCCGGCTTCGCCCACCCCCAGGCCGATGGAGGCAATGAACAGCACGCCGTAGTCCATCGCGGTGCCGCGCATGGCCGTGGCCGCGCTCCACAGCACCACGCAGGCCGCGAGCACCACGCGCCGGTCGTAGCGGTCGCTCAGCCAGCCCAGGGGCAGCGTGGCGATGCCGGTGAACAGCACGATGCCCGCGCCCTGCAGCAGCCCGAGTTGCGTGTCGGACAACTGCAGCGTGATGCGCATCGGCTCGGTCAGCAGCGTGAGGATGACCTTGTCGATCGAACCCAGCACGGTGGCGATGATGAGCACCGCCAGTGCATACCAGGCGCTGGTGGGCGCCTTGCCGGTCGTTTCCAGGGCCGCAGGGGCGGCCGCATCCAGCGGCATCTGCGCCGCGAACGGTGGGAGGCCCGCCATGTCAGAACGGAACGTTGACGTTCACGCCGATGGTGCGCGCCGGCACGAGCGCCGCGGTCACCAGGTTCGGGTTCGCGTTGAGTCCGGTTTCGATCGACACGATGCCGCGCCGGTTCGTCAGGTTGCGCACATAGGCCGAGACGCTGAAGCGCTTGAAGTCGATGCCCGCCTGCAGGTCGACCAGCGTATAGGCCGGCATCATGATGCTCGGCAAGGCCGTGCTGCCGCGGTAGCCCGCGTCGCGCTTGCCGGTGTAGCGCGCGCTGATGCCGACGTAGGCCGGGTGGTCGGCGAGGCTGAAGTTGCGCGTCACGCCCAGCGTGGTCGCAAAGCGCGGCGTGTGCGGCAGGCGCGTGCCGGCCTTGGCACCCAGGCCCGTGGCGTCCTCGGTCAGGCGCGCGTCGATGGCGGCGGCATTGGCAGTGAAGCGCCATTCCTTGCTGGGCTTCCAGTTGAGCGTGAGCTCGCTGCCCTTGATGCGGGCCGCGCCCGCATTGGTGACGAAAGTGAAGCCGCCGCTGCGCGTGGGTTGCTGCACGCCGCTCCACTCGATGTCGTAGAGCGCCGCTTCCAGCGACAGCGTGCGGTCGAGCAGGTCGGCCTTGTAGCCCAGCTCGTAGCTCCACAGCGAGTCGGAGTTGTACGTCGGCTGCACCACGTTGCGGTCGGTGTTGGCCTTCAGCACATTCGGACCGCCGGGGCGGTAGCCGCTGGCCGCGCGGAAGTACGCGGTGCTCGTCTCCGACAGCGTGTACTTGGCCGCGGCCAGGTAGGTGGTCGGGCTTTCCGACGAGGTGCCAGCGGCCTCGGAGGCGACCGGGCCGATCAGCTGGCCGGTCTGGCGGCTGGCGTACTTCTGGTTGTTGCGCGACAGGCGCAGGCCGCCGGTGAGCGAGAACGCGGGCGTGACGTTCCAGGTGATGTCGCCGTAGGCCGCCTCCTCGCGGTAGCGCGACGACTGCGTCGACGTCAGCAGGCCGAGGCTGCCCCGGCCCCCGATCAGGTTGGCGTCCATGACGCCGTTGTTGCTGCCGCGTTCGCGGTTCAGGTACAGGCCCGCCAGCCACTCGATGGTGGTGCCCGAGCGCGAGGTCAGGCGGAACTCCTGGCTGACGCGGTGCTGCTCCACGGCGCTGTTGACCGGCACCGAGGCCACCGGCACGCGCAGCGCGCTCAACGCCGGCCCATACAGGCCGGTGACGTCGACGGTGTTGTTGATCTTCACGTCCTGCGCGGAAGTGATCGAGTTCAGCCGGGCCCAGCCGAAGTCGTACTCCACGTCCAGCCCGAACAGCTGCGTGAGGTTGCGGACCGATTCGTTGGCCGACAGCTGGCGCGTGCGCTCCCTGCTCCAGGGGCGCAGCGTGCGCTTGTCCATCTCTTCGAAGCCCAGGCCCTTGCGATGCACGTCCTGCACCGTGCCCGTGAGGCGCACCGTGAGTTCGCGTGTGGGCGTGAGCAGCAGCGAGACCCGGCCGCCGTCGGTGTGGCCGCGGTCGATGTTGCGGCCACGCGCCAGGCCCGAGGCGTCGTAGCTGCCGCCGACCTGGTCGGTGAAGGCGGCGAAGCGGATGGCCGCCACGTCTTCCTTGAGCGGCACGTTGAGCACGGCGCCGGTCGTGAAGCCCGGGCCGCCGCCCTGCGTCCACGAGGTGCCGAGCCGCACCGAGCCCGCGAACTCCATGGTGTCGGGCTGGTTGGTCACGTACTTGAGCACGCCGCTCATGGCGCCGGCGCCGTACAGCGTGCCCTGCGGGCCGCGCAGCACCTCGATGTGGCTGAGGTCGAGCATGCCCATGTCCAGCGGCGTGTTGCCGCCGTTCGCGCCGGCCGAGCTCAGGCCGGTGGCCACGTCGTCCACGTACACGCCCACGGTCGCGATGCCCTGCACCGGGCCCATGGTCAGGCCGCGCATGGTGAGCGTGCCGCCCACGCTGCCGCTGCTGGTGAGGTTCACGCCCGGCTGCTCGGCGACGTAGTCGGCCAGGTTCCTGGCACCGGCGCGCTCCAGCGCCTCGGCCTTCATCACGTTGACCTGCATCGGAATTTCGCGCACCGGCTCGCGGCGGCGCGTGGCCGTCACGGTCACGCTGTCGAGCGACTGCGGTTCTTCGGTGGTCGGGCGCGTCACCACGGGCGAGGCGGTGTACACCACGATCGCACCGTCGTCGCCGCGGCGCGTGAGCAGCGGCGTGCCTTCGAGGATGCGCGCGAGCGCCTCCTGCGGCGACAGCGCGCCCTTCACGCCGCGCGTGGCGAAGCCCTTCACGTCGTCCACCTTGTAGATCAGCTGCACGCCGCCCTGGGCGATGTAGGTGTCCAGCGCGCTCTTCAAGTCGCCACCGGCGATGTCGAAGCTCTGCTGCGCCTGCACCTGGCCTTGACCCTGCGCATGAGCCTGCGCGGACAGCCCGCCGATCAGCGCGCACGTTCCCGCGATGACCCAGGGGCGAAGTGCCACGCGTTTGCTTTTCTTCACGGACGGCACGGAAGGCAGGGTAGCGCTTTGCTCGATTCGATTCATGATCTACAGCGTGGTATTTGTTGGGGTACCCACTGAGACGAATGCCTCGTCACATTCCGGTAATAAGCTAGTTCGAAATTCTTGTTTCGTTGCCGCTGTCCTGCACCACCAGGCCGAAGCCCTGCTTGAGCAACGCCACGAAGCCGCCCATGTTGTTGGCGTCGAAACTGCCGCCGATCCGGATCTGCGCGACCGCCGCATCGGTGATGACGAGCTTGTGCGTGTTGTAGCGATTGAACTGGGTGGCCGCCTCGCCCAGCGTGGTCTGGTCGAACACGAGCTTGCCCTGGCGCCAGCTGAGTTCGTCGTCGATCTGCTTGGGTGCCTTGGGCATCACCAGCACGTTGCCCGCGCTGGCCACTGCCGCCTGGTTGCGCACGAGCACGGTGGGCGCGACGCCGTTGGCGGCCTGTGCCGATGCGATCTGCACGCGGCCTTCCTCCACCACCACGTTCACCTGGTCGCCCTGGCGGCGGACCACGAAGCGCGTGCCCAGCACGGTGATGCGGCGCTCGCCCGCGATCACCACGAACGGTCGCTTCTTGTCGTGCGCGATGTCGAAGTAGGCCTCGCCGTCTTCCAGCCACACCTTGCGCCCGCTGTCGTTCACCAGCGTGCGCAGCTGCGTGGCGGTGTTCAGCGTGAGCACCGAGCCGTCGGCCAGCGCCACCTGCTGGCGCGCGCCCACCGCGGTGGCGTAGTGCTCGCTCTGCCAGTCTTGTGTGTACCGCCAGCCCAGCCAGCTGCAGGCGCAGGCCGTGAGCAGCAGGCCGGCCGCGATGCGTTGCGTGGAAAAGCGCGGCAGCCAGCGAGCGCCGGCTTGCCGCGGCGAGGGGCCGGACGCGGGGGCGCGCACCGGCAGCGGAATGGGGACCGTCGCGGGGGAGGGCGCAGGCGCGGGCGTCGCTGCCGGGGCCGGCGGCGCGCGCAGGGCGCTCAACCGGTCGGCGCGCTGCCAGGCGCTTGACAGCCGCAGCCACGCAATGCGGTGCGCGATCGACTCGGCGATCCAGGCGTCCAGCTGCTGCTGGTCGGTGTCGCTCCAGCTGCCGCTGTCGCGGCGGGCCAGCCAGTCGGCGGCGGCGGATTCGATGCGTTCGGCGTCGGTCATGGCGAGAGCCTCTTGTCGTTCTGTGCACGGCCGAAGGCCTTGGTGTCGAGTTGCACGCCGCTGGCGAGCATGGCGTCGGCCAATGCCCGCACGCCGCGCGACACCTGGCGTTCGACCGTGTCTTCGGTGATGCCCAGTTGCGTGGCCACCTCGCGTTGCGAGAGGCCGTCGATCTTGCGCATTTCCACCACGCGGCGGCACTTCGAAGGCAGCGCGTCGAGCGCCGTCTGCAGCAGCCGCAACTCGCCGCGGCCCGCGGCATGGCGCTCGGGCGTGAGTTCGTCGGCCGAGAAGTCGAGCGCGTCCAGGTCGGCAATGATTTCGATGGACACGATCTGTGCCCGTCGCGCGCGATCGATCAGCAGGTTGCGGGCGGTGGCGAAGACAAAGGGCTTGACCAGGTCGGGGAGGGCTTTGGCAGCCGATTCATAGATACGCACGTAAACGTCCTGGCGCAGGTCGGGTATTTCGGCGTCGTCCCGCCAGTTGCGGCGAAGGAACCGCGTGAGCGCGGCCTCCATCGGCAGCACTTCGCTGACGAACCAGGTGTCCAAGTCACTGAGAACCAAAAGAGCGCTCCTGGGAATGGCCGGATGGGATGACGACGGGCCGCCGGGATTGGCGACAGACAGTGAGACGAACGCCAACAGGATTTCCGGTAAAGCGCGCCGGAAATACCGGAAACCGCGGGCTGGCTCGTCTTACAAGGGTCACAAGAAAAATCACATCGCGGGAAGCACATTCAAATGAATCGAATCGGGAGGCAGAGCGTCACCCCCCCTGTCGGAGCCCGGCGGCACATGGCCATGGCCCTTGCGTTGAGCGGCGTCCTGCTGGCCTTGCCGTCGCCGGCTTCGGTGCCGGCCCGCGAGTTTGACGTGGCTGGCGGCGCGCTCAAGCCCGCGCTCGACACGTTCATCGCGCAGTCGGGCGTGCAGCTCATCTACAAGGTGGAGGATGTCAAGGCCCTGTCCACGCGCGGTGTCAAGGGAAAGATCGCGCCCGAGGCGGCGCTGGACCGCCTGCTGGAAGGTACCCGCCTGCGCATCCGCCGCGGCCAGGACGGCGCCATGGTGCTCATTGCGCCGGCGGACCGGAAGCAGCCCTGAAATTTCGCTCCCCCGGCCGCCGTGCTTCAGCCTGGCTTAAGGTGGGCGGCCGATACTGGCCGGGACGGTCGGCTGGCGCTGGTAGGGGTCGCTCAGGCACCCGCCCCACAAGGGGTGGTTCCTCGAAGCCGGCGATCGTCCCATCTTCGAGGTCGGTGCGGGGTGGCAGCGAGGGTTTTCCACGCTGCCCGTTTCGCAGGCACCGTGTTGCAGGCCAAGCCAGGCAACGATTCCGCGCGAACTTCGCACGGTTGTCCCCAGTGTTGTCCCCAATCGGCGGGGACAACCTCCACCGCACCCGATTCAGGCCTGTTCCGGCCGGCCCAGGCCGATTCGACCCGGTTCGACCCGGGTCAGGCCCAGGCGAGCGCCGGCGCTTCCGCGCGCCAGTTCGGCTCGTTCGACGTGGCTGGAAACGACACGCTGTGCACTGGGGCGTCGGCAGGCACCGGCGTCACCGGCGTCACCGGGAGGTGGCGCAGCTCGTAGCCCCGCCCGTACACCGAATGCAGCACGAATTCGCTCTGCTTGTGCAGCGCCAGCTTGCGCCGGATGTTCGCCACGCAGCAGTCGAGCACGCGGCTCTTGCGTTCGATGCGCGAGTCCATCCACAGCGAGGCCAGCAGCCAGTCGCGCTCCAGCAGCCTGCCGGCGTTGCGGAACAGCAGCAGCGCCAGCTCGAACTCGCGGGGCTTCAGGCGGATGTCCTCGCCCTTGTGCATCACCAGCTTGCGGCTGCCCAGGAACTGGTAGTCGCCGAAGCTCGCACTCACCGTCTGCGGATGCAGCAGCGTCTGGTTGCGGCGCAGCGCCTCGCGTGCACGCAGTTCCACCTCGAAATCGTCCACCGGCAGCACCGCGAAGTCGATGGTGGCGCCGTTCGGCTCGCTGTCGACCGACGACAGCACCGCCGCCAGCAGCTCGCGCTGCAGCGCGTTGGCCACCAGGAAGATCGGCAGGCGCAGCGCCTTGCACATCGAGGTCAGCACCGGCCATGCCCCTTCGTCCTTCAGCACCACCAGCAGCAGGCCGAACTGGCTGCCGTGGGTCACGGCCAGCAGGAACTCGGAGCTGCTGTCGAAGCGCACCGGGGTGCAGCCCATCAGGCGCAGCCGGTGGCCCCACGACTGGGTCTGGGCTTCGTCGCAGCCCACCATGGCCACCTGGCGCGAGCCCTGGGCGTTCTTCGTGTCGATAGCTTCCATCGGATCTCAGGGGTTGGGGCCGGTGTTCAGCCCGCTGCGAGGCGTGTGCCGGCGCCCGGCTGCGTCTTGCGAACGCCGTCCGGGCCGTAGAAGAGTTGTGCGCTGGCCTGCAGGAAATGCAGGGCCTGCTGCGTGAAGTCGAGGTGCGCATACACCATGGAGCCGTTGCGCATGTTGTGGCTGCGGGCCTGCACGGCCAGCACCAGCAGCTCGGCCCAGGCCTGCTGCACGGGCTTGCCGTCGGCCGCTGCGGCGGCGTCCGCGCCCGCCCGGCCGGGCGCAAAGCCCAGCGCCACCTGCAGCGCCTCGCGTTCGATGTCCAGCGCCGCCATGCGGTCCAGCAAGCGGGTTTTCTCCGCGGCAATGCCCGCCAGGTCGCCGAACACGTGGTCGGACATCGCCTTGGCCTCGCGGTCCAGCAGGGCCAGGAATTCCTGGATGCTGGCGGCTTCGGTGCGCAGGTGCGTCAGCAAGGAGGCGGTCATTCGCGGCCTTTCGGATCGGGTTTGGCCTCGACCGGGGCGTCGAGCAGGTCGCGCACGCTGGCCAGCAAGCCGTCGGCGATGCGCTCGGGGCGGATCTGGTAGCGCCCGGCCCGGATGTCCTCGCGGATCGCGGCCACCCGGGCGGCGTCGAAATCGTTCCCACCCACCGCGCTGGGCATGGTGTGGACGTGCGCGGAGGGCTGTGCCGCTTCCTTGGGGCGCGCGGCGGCAGCAGCTGCTGCCGCCGTGGTGGCGGCGGCGCTCGTCGCGGCCGCGCCCGTGGCGGGCGGTCGGGGAAGGGGCGTGGCCGAAGGGGCGGGTTGATCGATTTTCAAGGTGATTCCTCAGGGGCTGACCCATATATCGGCAGCACGGGCAAGAACTTTAGAAGCGGCTTGCAACAAAGCGTACGGCAAGTCTTCACGGGCCGCTCGGCTCACTGGGCCAGCTGGATCTGCCCCTGCATGTCCGCCACGCCGCTGACCAGCCGCCCGTCGAGCGTCTTGGCCTGCACCACGGCGCCCACTGCGGCGCCGCTCATGGCCTTGGCGTCGGTGCTGACCACGAAACCCTGGCCCTGCGCCACCACCTTCACGGACTGGCCCTGCTGGATCACGGTGACGCCGCGCACCAGCTCCTTGCGCAGCGGCGCGCCCGGTGCAATGCGGTTCGACGCCACCACGCCGTTCAGTTCGCCGGCGCTGGTGATCACCGAGCGCGGCAGCCGCGACAGGTCGCCCGTGCGTTCGGTGAAGTCGCCCGCGCCCAGCGGCCGGCCCGCGTCGATGGCGCGCGCGGCCACGAAATAGCTGCCTTCCACCGACACATGGGCCTGCACGAAGCGCGTCCAGGGCCGTTCGGTCTGGCAGCGCACGCCCACCGACACGCGGCCCCAGGGCGTCGCGCCCGGCGGCAAGAACACTTCGGGCGCGTCGCAGGCGGGCAGGGCGGCGGTGCCGTGGCCTTCCAGGCGCACCGTCACCTTGCCCGGCAGGCCGGCGGTCTGCACCTGCAGGTACTTGGCGATGGCGGCTTCCGCGGCCGGGTTCGGCACATCCTGAGCGGGCTGCGCCGCCAGGGCGAACACCGGGCAGCAGGCCACCGGCAGTGTGGCCAGCACGGTGTGCAGCAGGCGGGTGCGCAGCTTGAAGAGGGTCATCGGAGGCGTCTGGATAGGGGCGTGGAATGCGGTGCGTCCTGTACAGGGGGCACAAGCCGCCGCCCGGAAATTCTAGAAATTCCCCGGGTGATCGAAGGTGCGAGCAGCAGGCGAAAACCCCCTTTGTTCGAACGATTGCAAACGCGGGTCATGCATAGACTCGCTTTCCATCTGTCGCCGCGCCTTGCGCATTCGCGACGCTTCAACGGATGGAACACTCATGATCGACAAGCTGGATGCGGCGTTTCGCTTCAACCGCGAAGCCCTCAACCTCCGGGCGGAACGCCAGGAGGTGATTGCGGCCAACATCGCCCATGCCGACACGCCCAACTACAAGGCGCGCGACTTCGACTTCAGCGCCCGCCTGAGCGAGGCCGTGGAACGCGGACGCTCGTCGCAGTCGATGTCGATGGCCACCACGTCCGCGCGCCACATCGAGGGCCAGGCACAGACGGCGTCCGACAAGGACCTGCTCTACCGCACCCCCAACCAGTCGAGCATCGACGGCAACACCGTCGAGATGGACGTCGAGCGCATCGCCTTCGCCGACAACGCGCTGCGCTACGAGTCGAACCTCACGGTGCTCAACGCCAAGATCAAGTCGATGCTTTCGGCGGTCGCGCCCTAAGCCCAGGAGGCACGCATGCCGTTTCCCAGCACATCCATGAACATCTTCAACGTGGCGGGTTCCGCCATGACCGCGCAATCGCAGCGCATGAACGTGACCGCCAGCAACATGGCCAACGCCGAGAGCGTGGCCGGCCCCGACGGCATGCCGTACCGCGCCAAGCAGGTGGTGTTCGAGGTCGCCCCCTCGGGCATGCAGGACATCGGCGGCGTGCGGGTGTCCGGCGTCATCGAGGACTCCTCGCCGCCCCGGATGGTGTTCGACCCCAAGAGCCCGAACGCCAACGCCCAGGGCTACGTGGCCATGCCCAACGTCAACGTGGTCGAGGAGATGACCAACATGATCTCGGCCTCGCGCAGCTACCAGGCCAACGTCGAAGTGCTCAACACAGCCAAGACGCTGATGGTCAAGACGCTGACGCTCGGCCAGTAATCCCTCTCTTCCACAGACCCCCCTCAACACCATGGCCATCTCCGACACCTCGTCCATCACCGGGCAGAACGCCACCAGCGCCGCAGCCTCCAGCAACAGCAGCGTCTCCAACGAAGACAGCGAGCAGCGCTTCCTCAAGCTGCTGGTCACGCAGCTCAACAACCAGGACCCGCTCAACCCGATGCAGAACGCCGAGCTCACCTCGCAGCTGGCGCAGATGAGCACCGTGAGCGGCATCGAGAAGCTCAACACCACGCTGTCGGGCCTGGTGAACCAGACCGGCTCCAACCAGGTGCTGCAGGCCGCCTCGCTCATTGGCTACAACGTGCTGTCGCCCGGCGACGTGCTCACCACCAAGAAGCCCGAAGAAGGCAAGGACCCGGCCACGCAGGCCTTCGCCGTGGAGCTGCCGGGCACGGCCGCCGACGTCGACATCAAGATCGTCGACGCCTCCGGCAACGTGGTGCGCACCATCAACGCCGGCGCCATGAAGGAAGGCGTCAACGCCGTCACCTGGGACGGCAAGGACGACGCGGGCAACGCGGTGGCCGAGGGCGCCTACCGCTTCACCGTGGACGCCACCAACGGCAGCACTGCCGTGAAGGCCACCGCGCTCACCTTCACGCAGGTGGCTGCGGTGAAGCAGGGCGCCGACGGCGTCACGCTCGAATTGTCTTCGGGCAACAACATCGGCCTGGCCGACGTGCGCCTGTTCCTCTGAGTCATCCCTCGCATCCAACGCAAACGAATTAAGGAACCATCATGGCTTTTTCCCAGGGCATCAGCGGACTCGGCGTGGCCGCCGCCAACCTCGACGTCATCGGCAACAACATTGCCAACTCGGGCACCGTCGGCTTCAAGTCGGCCGCCGCCACCTTCCAGGACGTGTACGCCGGCTCGCGCGTGGGCCTGGGCGCCTCGGTGTCGGGCGTGTCGCAGAACTTCACGCAGGGCACCACGCAGTCGAGCAGCCGCCCGCTGGACGTGGCCATCCTGAACGGTGAAGGCTTCTTCCGCATGGCCAGCGCCAGCGGCGAAATCATGTACTCGCGCAACGGCCAGTTCACCAAGGACAAGGAAGGCTACATCACCAACGCCCAGGGCCTGCGGCTCACGGGCTACGGTGTGAACGCCAGCGGCGGCATCAGCGGCGGCACGCCCACCGCCTTGCAGATCCCGACCGCGGCCATGACGCCCAACGCGACCAGCAACATCAAGGCCGAGTTCAACATCGACGCGCGCGTGGCCGCCCCCACGAAGACGCCGTTCAACGCGGCCGACTCCGACACCTTCAACTACTCGAACGCCGTCGGCCCGATCTACGACTCGCTGGGCAACCCGCACGACGTGGCCGTGTACTTCGTGAAGACTGCGGCCAACACCTGGGACGTGTACGGCTCCGCCGACGGCGCGGCCATCGGCACCGGCCCCATCCTCACGGGCATGACCTTCGACACCAAGGGTGTCATGACGGCGCCCGCCGGCGGCTCGGTGAACATCGGCCCGCTCAACTTCGCCAACGGCTCCGCGCCGCTCACGGCCAAGGTCGACCTCTCGGGCACCACCCAGTTCGGCGCGGCCAACGCCATGAGCAAGCTCAGCCAGGCCGGCTACCGGTCGGGCGAACTCACCTCG
>NNBU01000358.1_pt1 | contig 11183 bp, 11 predicted proteins | sample 1173781 | NCBI WGS metagenome assembly NNBU01 (sample SAMN07173937, study PRJNA388173) | plant metagenome | biome: Plant school; feature: Soil; material: Symbiotic tissue of Blasia pusilla L.; isolation source: symbiotic tissue sample KVJ2 | host: Blasia pusilla | place: Norway: Troms, Kvaloya...
GGCCAGCGTCTGCAGATCGACGGCAAGTCGCGATCCGTAATTGCGCCCGACCACCGAGACCATCGAGCCCAGCGTCACGGCAATGCAGGCGAGTTCGGCAAAGGTGTCCTCGAAGGACAGCATGGCATAGCCGCTGCCGATCCCGAGAATGGCGGCGGTCGAGGCGCCGCCGAGCACATAGCGCATCTCCCAGCCGGCAATCTCCTCGCGGGTCAGGCTTGCCTTGTCCACCAAGTCGAATTGCTTGAACGAATAGATCCGGTAGGCGAAAACAGCGGCAAAACAGCCGCAGAGGAAGAGATAGAAGGCCGCACCGGTCTGGATATAAACCACGACGCAGGTGAGGATATGAACCACCATGCCCGTGAACAGTGTCGAGCGGTTGTCAAACAACGAACTGACGAAGGACAGATAGACATCCGTCGGCACGTTCAGGTCGCGCCCCTTCTCGGCTCTCATGATCTGCCTCCCGGCAAGGTTGGACGCAAAAAGTCGGTCGTCAATCAACGCCTCAAGACTTCCTGCGTTTCCACATTGACTGAACGCAAGCCGTGTTTCAAAACGCCACAGTCGCGGCTCCAACTACCAGCCCCGAAGTCTGCACTGCTTCGAAGCGGGACGCAAACATCTACACGAGAACTTATTAAGACTGGGAAACCGCGGTCGTTAAAAATCTCGGTAATTCTCCGCGGCCCGCCTGTGGACCAATGGCGGCTGGACAAATAGGACTTTCGTCGCACTCCCTGTTGTCCCAATGCACTCCGGTTGCACCGGAGAGACCCATGCTCTAAGGACGAAAGGACATGGGGAGAAAACACAATGACCGTTTTGTTGGCTGTATCGCGGCTGATCGACTGGATCAACGGCGTGATCGGACGTTCCGTGTCCTGGCTGCTTCTGGCCGCCGTCCTGATCAGCGCAGGCAATGCCGTTATCCGAAAGGCATTCGATATCTCGTCCAATGCCTGGCTTGAGTTGCAATGGTATCTGTTCGGCGCAGTATTCATGCTGGCAGCGGCCTACACCTTGCAAAGGAACGAGCATATCCGAATTGATGTTCTGTCAAGCAACTGGAGCACCAGGACGCGTAACTGGATCGATCTGATCCTGCACATCATCTTCCTCGTACCTTTCTCCGGGCTGATGGCCTATCTCGCATGGCCGTGGTTCTGGCGCTCCTTCTTCAGTGGCGAGATCTCGTCAAGCGCCGGTGGCCTGATCATCTGGCCAGCCAAGGCCGCGATCCTGCTTGGCTTTCTGCTGCTGACGGCTCAGGCTTTCTCGGAGATCATTAAACGGGCGGCAGTCCTGATGGGACGCATTGACGATCCGCTGGACGCCCCGGCCGCAACGGAAAGCACTGAGGTTTGAGATGATTGACCTGATCGCCCACAACCTCGCCCCGATCATGTTCACCACCGTGATGGCCATGCTGCTGCTTGGTTATCCGGTCGCCTTCACGCTGGCCGCCGGCGGCCTGATCTATTTCGTGCTCGGCGTCGAATTTTCGCACATCACGTCCGAGATCCGGCTGTTCTGGCCGCTGCTCCAGTCGCATCCCGAGCGCATCTTCGGGATCATGTACAACGACACCCTGCTTTCGATCCCCTTCTTCACGCTGATGGGCATCATTCTTGAACGGTCGCGCATGGCGGAAGACCTGCTCGACACGATCGGGCAATTGTTTGGCCCGGTGCGCGGCGGTCTCGCCTATGCCGTCATCCTGGTCGGCGCCCTGCTCGGCGCGACCACCGGCGTCGTCGCCGCCTCGGTCATGGCCATGGGCCTGATCTCGCTGCCAATCATGCTGCGCTACAAATACAATGGCCCGCTGGTCTCCGGCACCATCGCCGCTTCCGGCACACTGGCCCAGATCGTGCCGCCGTCGCTCGTTCTGATCGTCATGGCCGACCAACTCGGCCGGTCGGTCGGCGACATGTATGTCGGCGCGCTGTATCCGGCGCTGATGATCATCGCCGCCTACTGCCTCTATATTTTCGTGATCACCATGATCAAGCCGGAATGGGCGCCCGCCCTTCCGCGTGAAGCGCGCACGCTCGGCGATGGCGTCACCTCGCTCTTCATCATGATCGCAATCGGCGTTGCGCTCTACTTCCTCGGCCATGAACTTCTGTTCACCGGCATCGAGAGCCCGGAATGGAAGATGGTGGCAGCCCTCGCCTTCGGCGTGCTCACCGTCTACATCTTCGCGCTGATCAATCGCGGCATGAACCTCAACGTCATCTCGCGTCTCGCACAGCAAGTGATCATCGTCATGGTGCCGCCGCTGGCCCTGATCTTCCTCGTGCTCGGCACCATCTTCCTCGGCATCGCCACACCGACCGAAGGCGGCGCCATGGGGGCAACAGGCGCGATGATCATCGCGGCTGCCAAGGGCCGCATGTCGATTGGCATCCTGAAGAATGCCCTCGACGCCACGACAAGGCTTTCCGCCTTCGTCATGATGATCCTGATCGGCGCCCGCGTCTTTGGCCTGACCTTCTACGGCATCAATGGCAATGTCTGGATCGAGGACCTGATGCTGGCGCTTCCCGGTGGCGAATACGGCTTCCTGATCGTCGTCACCATCATCGTCTTCATCCTCGGCTGCTTCCTCGATTTCTTCGAGATCGCCTTCATCATGGTGCCGCTGCTGGCCCCCGTCGCCCAGAGCCACGGCATCGACCTCGTCTGGTTCGGCATCATCCTCGGCATCAATCTGCAGACCTCGTTCCTGACCCCGCCCTTCGGTTTCTCGCTCTTCTACCTGCGCTCGGTCGCGCCGGAAGGGCAATGGAAGGACAAGGTGACAGGGGAACTGAGAGACGGCATCAGGACGCTCGATATCTACAAGGGCGTCGTCCCCTTCATCATCATCCAGTTCCTGGCGATCATGGCCGTCATCGCATTCCCCGGGCTGGTGATGCACTACAAGGGAGAAGCGGTCGTCACCGATCCGAACACGATCGAGATCAAGATCCCGGAACAGTCCAACCCCGGTGGTGCAGCCGGCCCGAATTTCGGTCTGCCGCCGATCGGCAGCGAAGGACAGGCACCGGCCGCAGGGCAAGCGCCGACCCTCGGCCTGCCGCCGCTGGACTTCGGCGGCGGTGCGGCACCGGCCACCACGCCGGCCTCGCCACCGGCGCTCGGCCTGCCGCCGCTTGAGCTGGGCACGCCACCGGCCGCCCAGCCGGCCACCCCCGCACCGGCCCCTGCGCCCGCGATCGACCTCAGCAAGCCGCCGGTCATCAACTGACGCAATGACGTCGAGCCCTGCCCGAGGCGGCAGGGTTCCCTTCAGAAGCCAGACAACAAAAAGCCCTGGTCGAGATCCTCGACCAGGGCTTTTCGCATTCAAAGCGGGCGTCAGCTCAGAGCTTGCCGGCGCGCTGCTGGATCATCATGAAGGTGTCGAAGGTGTATTCGCCGACCTGCGCCCAGAGATAGGCGTCCTTCTTGAAAGCCAGCTGGTCTTCATAGGTCTTCTTGAAGAACGGGCTCTGCGCCGAAAGTTCGGCATAGATCTCGGTCGCTGCCGTGTAGCAGGCTTCCATGATCTCCTGGCTGAACGGACGCAGCACCGTCCCCTCGGAGACCAGCTGCTTGAGTGCCGGCGGGTTCTTGGTATCGTATTTCGCCATCATGTTGGTATTGGCGAAGGCGCAGGCATCGGTCAGCACGGCCTGATAGTGCTTCGGCAGGCTGTTGTACTTTTCCAGGTTGAAGAAGGCATGCACGACCGGGCCGCCTTCCCAGAAACCGGGATAGTAGTAGTACTTCGCCACCTTGTGGAAGCCGAGCTTGGAGTCGTCATAGGGGCCGACGAATTCGGCCGCATCGATCGTGCCCTTTTCCAGCGCCGGATAGATGTCACCGCCGGCAAGCTGCTGCGGCACGACGCCGACCTTTTCCAGAACCTTGCCGGCAAGACCGGCAATGCGCATCTTCAGACCCTTGAGGTCGTCGACCGTGTTGATCTCCTTGCGGAACCAGCCGCCCATCTGCACGCCGGTATTGCCGGCCGGCAGACCGTAAAGGCCCTGGGTCGCATAGAATTCGTTCATCAGCGTATTGCCGTTGCCCTGGTTGAACCAGGCATTCGACATGCGGGCATTGAGGCCGAAAGGAAGCGCCGTCCCGATCGCGAAGGTCGGCTCCTTGCCCCAGAAATAATAGGAGGTGGTGTGGGCGGCCTCCACGGTGCCGGCCGAGACGGCATCGACGGCCTGCAGGCCGGGCACGATTTCGCCGGCGGCGAAGACCTGAATGTCGAAATTTCCGTCGGTCGCGGCGCGGACATGATCGGCAAGATCAACGGCGCCGCCGTAGATGGTGTCGAGCGACTTCGGGAACGACGACGTCAGACGCCACGTGACCTTCGGATTTTCCTGGGCAATCGCCGGTGCGGCAAGCACGGCAGATGCGGCAACACCTGCCCCGGTCGCGCCGGCCTTCTTGATGAATGATCTGCGATCCATGTAGTTCCTCCCTGTGAAATTCCCCGGCCGATGGTGGTCTATGCCCCTCCCGGCACTGAAATGTGAGCTAATCATGTTGGACCATCGCTTTCAAGCCAAAGCGCCTTGGTCTTTCGGACTAGACTTTGGTCGAGCATTCGAGACAGGATTGGGCCTGCGCGTGCCGTCAGGGCCAGCGCTCCGCATGCCGGCGACGCTTGCGCGTTGACAAGCGGTTGCCGCCGGGCCATCGGATTAAACGCCGTTTCGGAGCCTTGAAGATGACGCCGATCATCGCCATCCCCGCCGATATCCGCCAGTTCGACGGCACCACATGGCATGCCGTGCAGATCCAATATGTCCGCGCAGCGCTGAAGGCAGCAGATGTCATGTCGTTGTTGGTTCCGGCACTCGAGGAGGGCAACGATCCCGATGCCATTCTCGACCGGGTCGATGGCCTCCTGGTGTCCGGCTCGGCGACGAATGTCCACCCGTCGCTTTACGGTGATGAAGTCCGCGAAAGCGACGGCCCCTTCGATCCCGCCCGCGACGCCACCTCCCTGCCGCTGATCCGCCACGCCCTCGACCGCGGCATTCCGCTCCTCGCCATCTGCCGGGGCATTCAGGAACTCAATGTCGCGCTCGGCGGCACGCTGGCGACCGAGATCCAGGACCAACCCGGCATCTGGGACCACCGCAACCCGCTGCAAGCCGATCGCGACGTCAACTATGCCATTCGCCAGGATGTGGTGATTGCGGAAGGGTCCTGCATCGCGCGTTATCTGGGTGCCGGCCGCGTCCAGGTCAATTCGCTGCATCGACAGGCCATCTCGAAGACCGCTCCCCGCTTGCAGGTGGAGGCGCTCGCCGACGATGGCACGGTGGAGGCCGTCTCGGTCATCGACGCCAAGGGCTTCGCCATTGGCGTGCAGTGGCATCCGGAATATTGGGCAGAAAAGGACGGCCCTTCGCGAGCCCTGTTTGAAGCCTTCGGGACCGCAGCCCGTGCCTATGCGGCCAGCCGCCAACGCTGAGCCGGCGGTTTCAGGGCACCATCAGCAGCGCGAGATCCGCCTCGGCCGGGTCGGCCACTTCATAGGAAAAGCTCTTTCCCCGGATGAGCGTGAGCACGGGCGCCCCATGCACGGTGGAAAGCGTCACGCTGCCATCTTCGTTCTGCGTCCAGTTGGTGGCCCGCGCGAGACCGGGCCAGACATTCTCGCATTCCGGCGGCGCGAAAAAATCGCGGCTGCGGCTGGTAAGGGTTGCGCCGCGCTCGACCAGGCAGACTGTTTTGCGCGCGAAGTTGGACACCGAAAAGATCGCCGGCGGCGAGACACCGGTTCCATCTTGTGGCAGCGCGCCGGACCGCGGTGTCGTGCCCGATACGATGGGATCGATCACCGGAGTGACGGCCAGGGGGCCCTGCCCCAACCACAGCGAAAGGGCGACGGCCGAAAGGGTCGCCGAACCGACGGAGACACCCAGCACCTGGAGATAGGCCTTCATCGAAGCACATCCTCTTGCCCGAAACGGGGTATGTCGAGGAAGGATGCACTCCGAAGCTTGCGGTGGGCTGGTGTAGTTTAGAAATACCTCACAAAGAGGGCGTCGTCTCCGGCACGGGCGTCAATGCCTTGCCCGTCTCGAACCAGGCGACGAGGTTGTCGGCAACCAGATCCGCCATGGCATTGCGCGTCGGCACGGACGCCGAGGCGACATGCGGCAGCAGCGAGACGTTTTCCAAGCCGATCAGGTCCGGCGGAACCTGCGGCTCATCGGCATAGACATCAAGCCCGGCCGCCGCGATTTTCCCATCTTGAAGAGCGCGGATCAGGGCCGGTTGATCGACCGTCGACCCCCGCCCGACATTGATCAGCACACCCTCAGGACCGAGGGCGTCGAGCACATCGGCATTGATCGACCCCTTGGTCTCGGGCGTCGCCGGGACGATCGAGATCAGCGTATCGACCGCATGGGCGAGACCGAGAAGACTATCGTGATAGGCGAAGGAAACGTCGGAGCGCGGGCGGCGCGTGTGATAGCTGATCTCGACCTTGAACGGCACGAGACGCGCGGCGATCTCCAACCCGATCCGGCCAAGCCCATGAATGCCGATGCGACGGCCCTTCAGCGACATCGGCGACAGGGGAAAAGGCCCCTCCGCCGCCCAGCGTCCGGCCCGCAGATAGGTTTCGGCGGCCGGAAACTGGCGCAGCGTGTTGAGAAGCAGGGCAACGGTCGTGTCCGCCACCTCGTCGTTCAGCACATCGGGCGTGTTGGTGACGACGATGCCACGCGCAGCCGCTGCTTTCACATCGACCCCGTCATAACCGACGCCAAAACTGCCGATGACCGCGAGATTGGGCAAAGCGGCGATCAACGAAGCAGGGAAACGCCCGGATACTGCTGCTCCGCGGACCTTGCCCCGCACATCTGCGGTCAACCGGTCGACCGCCTCGGCGTTTTCAATCTCCACGAGGTCGAACCGTTCAACGAGACGTGCGCGGACATGCGGATGAATACGCCCCGGAATGAGGACAGTGATGTGTTCCGATGACATGGAAATCTCCTCGGGCTCTAGCGGCGGATCGGTCCGGTGGACTGTCGGATCCGCATCTCAGGCTTGATCAGGTGAATGCCGTCAGGCTCGTGGCTTCCCGCAAGCTTGTCGAGAAGCGCGCGGGCGGCGAGCCGGCCGACCTCCGCCTGACCGTTCCACACGGTCGTGAGCGACGGCGTCGCGATCGACGCCTCTTCAAGGTCGTCATAGCCGGTGACGGAGATATCCTGGCCTGGAATGAGACCGGCACGCGCGATGCCGTTCATCAAACCGATCGCGACCAGATCGTTCCAGCAGACGGCAGCCGTGGGCTTTTGCGGCAGCGACAGGAAGTTGACCGCGGCCTCGAAACCGCCCTGCTTGGTGCGGGGACCTGGAATGCGCAGCCCGGGGTCGACTTCGATGCCCGCCTTGCGCAGCGCGTTCACATAGCCCTGATACCGGTCGCGTCCCGTGGAGGTCTGATCCGTGCCGCCGATCATCGCGATCGAGCGGTGCCCGAGACCGATCAGATGGTTGGTCGCAAGCGAAATCCCGTAGGTATCGTCGCCGCGATAGATCGGCACGTCGACGCCCTCCATCGAACGAGCGACGAAGATTGCCGGCATGCCGTTGTTCTCTGCCAGCGCCACGTCTTCCGGCGGCGTGCCGATGGCCGGCGACATGATGACGCCGTCGCCGCCGAGCTGCAAAAGCGTCTCGACGAACATGCGCTGCTTGTCGACGCTGTCGTAATGATTGGACAGGATGAAGGTATGCCGGCTGCGGTCGAGCTCGGTTTCGATGGCTTTGAGGATTTCGCCGTAGAACGGGTTCATGATGTCATGCACCACGACGCCGATGATGCCCGATCGCGATGTCCTGAGGCTCGCGGCACGACGGTTGTAGATATAGCCGAGATGCCGGGCCTGTTCCTTGATCTTTTCCCGCGTATCGGCAGCCACCAGGGGACTGTCGCGCAGCGCAAGCGAGATTGTGGCGGTCGACAGACCAAGCGATTCCGCAATGGTCGAAAGCTTTACCTTTTGCGCCACGTTTCCTCCCTCGCAGCAAAATCGGTGGACGCCGCAGCGGCCTTAAACGTTTTAATTAAACAATTAAAAGAGCCTTTTCAATCGTCTTCCTACAGATCCGCGATCGGTCGGGTAGCGCCTGGCTTGCCGGACAGATTGGCGTCGACGACAGCCAGTAGCTTGACCAGTGTTCGCAACTCCTTGTTCGACAGGCCACGGGTCGCTTCCTGCTCGCAATCGGCCGTCGCACCGGAAATCCGCTCGACGGTGTTGCGGCCCTCCTGCGTCAGAAAGACCTTGGTAAGCCGCGCATCGCGATCATCGGCGCGGCGAAAGACGAAACCTTGGGCTTCCATGCGGCCGATGGTGCGGGTCATGGTCGGCGCCTTGACGCCAAGGCGCTGGGCGAGCGCGCCCGGGGTGAGGCCATCTTCGAGGGCAAGGAACTGGATCACCCCGTCCTGTCCCGGATAAAGGCCGCTTTTAGCCAGCCCATGCGACAGGCGGGTGCGCATGGCCCGCGCCACCTGCGTCACGGAATTGGCAAGCGTGCCAGGAGCAGCGGGTTCCTTTTTCTTTCCGGCCTTCTTGCGATCGGCCTTGTCCGACCGGTCCTTGTCGCCCCGCTCCTTATCGGCCCGCTCCTTGTCGGACTTGTCCTTTTTCGCCATTACTCTCCCCGGACCTCACGCATACGCGGCACTGTGGGATCGACAGCCTCACAGGCTGCCAATCCCCTGGTGGGGGAGTCTTAACGAAGATCAGGAGACGAAGCCAGATGGCGAGACCGGCACCTTGGTACAAGGATAACGATCCGTCCCTCACACCCGTTGATCGCTCCGACTGGATCGCGGTCCTGCCGCTGGGCGCCCATGAACAGCACGGCCCGCACCTGCCCTTTGAAACCGACACCTTGATCGCCAAGGGCATCGCCGACCGCCTGGTCGCCGCCCTACCCTCCACCCTGCCGGTCACCATCCTGCCGGTCGAGCCGGTCGGTTACTCGATCGAGCACATGGATGTCGCCGGCACCCGCACGCTCGCTTTCGACGAGGCGGTGCGCCACTGGCTCTCCATCGCCGAAGAACTCAACCGCGCCGGCATCCGCAAACTCGTCCTGCTCAATGCCCATGGCGGAAATTCCCCGCTGCTCACCGTGGTCGCGACCGAAGCGCGTGTCCGGTTCGATATGCTGGTGGTCGCCACGAGCTGGACCCGCTTCGGCCAACCGGAGGGATGGATCAGGCCGGAGGACAAGGCGATCGACATTCATGGCGGCGACATCGAGACCTCGGTCATGTTGGCACTCGCCCCCGACCGCGTTGACATGACGAAAGCCGAAAACTTCCCCTCGCGGCAAACCGAATTTACCACTCGCTTCCGCCATCTGCGCGCCTATGGCCCACATGCCTTTGGCTGGAAGATGTCGGACCTCAATCCGGACGGTGTCGCCGGCAATGCGGCGGCTGCGACGGCGGAGCGTGGGGAACAGTTGGTGGAACACGCCATTGACGGACTGCTGGAGCTACTGGATGACGTGCATAGGTTTGACGTTGCCACCCTTGGATGAGCTTGCAAAAGGAAGTTAAAATCAGCATATTTCTTCCATCCAGATGGTGAGGAACGAGCCATGCGTGTTTCCGTGCAGCAAGCAGGAAAACGTGTAGAAGAATTGATTGAGCGAGCCGAACGCGGTGAGCCTGTCATCATTACGCGCAACGGGCAGGACACCGCTATATTGCAGCCTGTTGCACGGAATACTAGAACACAGCCAATGCTTTCGCTTGAGGAACGCCGGGCCGTGATCCAGGAGATCCGTGCAAAAGCCCCTCCACCGATCCCCGGCGAACCTCTTGCTGACAGAAGCCATGATTTTCTGTATGACGAAAACGGTCTCCCGGCGTGATTGCGGTCGACACATCCGCGTTGATCGCCATCGTTAAGAATGAAGCGTCCGCAGATGACTATGCGGCAGTTCTGGAAGTTCCTGCGACGCGACTGCTGTTGTCAGCGGCTACACTGGTCGAAGTGAAGATCGTCGCACTCCAGAAACGATGCTCCGCAGAACTCTCGCATCTGATTGCTTCGCTCAATTTCGAAATAATAGACCTTACCCAGGCTCGCGCAGAACGCGCCGCAGACGCCTACCAGCAGTTCGGCAAAAACTTCCATCCCGCATCCCTCAACTTCGGCGACTGCTTTGCCTACGCCACGGTGAAGGAATTCGACTGCCCACTCCTCTATGTCGGTAACGACTTCACCCGCACCGATGTGCGTTCCGCACTCTCCCCCGTCTGACCGCACGAAAGCCTTTGAACTGCAAAAGCGGAACGCCTATATGGGGGTAATATCATTACAGCCGCATCGCCCGGCGCCCCCAGGACATCAGAGGCTTTCATGACCGAAGCAACCGTAAAACCGACACCCGTTACCGTGCTCACCGGCTATCTCGGTGCGGGCAAGACGACGCTGCTCAACCGCATCCTGTCGGAAAATCACGGCAAGAAATACGCCGTCATCGTCAACGAGTTCGGCGAGATCGGCATCGACAACGACCTGATCGTCGAGTCGGATGAAGAAATCTACGAGATGAACAACGGATGCGTCTGCTGCACCGTGCGCGGCGACCTGATCCGCGTCGTCGAAGGCTTGATGCGCCGTCCAGGCCGCTTCGATGGCATTATCGTCGAGACGACGGGCTTGGCCGACCCGGTCCCGGTTGCCCAGACCTTTTTCATGGATGACGACGTGCGCTCCAAGACCGAACTCGACGCCGTGGTGGCCCTGGTCGATGCCAAGCATCTGCCGCTGCGCCTGAAGGACAGCCGCGAAGCCGAAGACCAGATCGCCTTTGCCGATGTCGTCGTGATCAACAAGGCAGACCTCGTCAGCCACGACGAACTGCACCAGATCGAGCACATCGTGCGCGCCATCAATCCGTCTGCCCGAATCTATTCGACCACCCGCTCCGGCGTCGATCTCACCAAGGTCCTCGATCAGGGTGCATTCAATCTCGAGCGGGCACTCGAAAACGATCCGCATTTCCTCGATCATGACGATCCCGATCATGTCTGCGGTCCTGATTGCGATCACGACCATCACCACCATGGCCATGAACATCACGATCATCATGACCATGATCACGGG
>NNBU01000963.1_pt1 | contig 11168 bp, 8 predicted proteins | sample 1173781 | NCBI WGS metagenome assembly NNBU01 (sample SAMN07173937, study PRJNA388173) | plant metagenome | biome: Plant school; feature: Soil; material: Symbiotic tissue of Blasia pusilla L.; isolation source: symbiotic tissue sample KVJ2 | host: Blasia pusilla | place: Norway: Troms, Kvaloya...
GAAAACCCCAGTCAGAATATGACTGGGGTTTTTTGCTTTGCGCAACAGCAGTCCAGCATTCGCTAATACGGATACCCGAACGCGCAAAACAACGCAGACGTAAAAAAGCCCGATGAATCCATCGGGCTTTTTGCTATTGAAGCAGCTGAAATCAGGCCGCTAGACGCTGCTCGATCGCAGCCTTTGTTGCCGGCAATTCCTTCGGCAGATGGTGTTCGAGCTGCTTGAACAGTTCTTCATGCAGCTTCAATTCAGCCTCCCACGCCGCCTTGTCGATGCTGGTCACCGTGGCAAATTGCTCGGCGCTGAAATTGAGGCCGGTCCAGTTCAGATCTTCATAGCGCGGGCTCACGCCGGTAAGGTGTTCGATGCCTTCCGTCTGGTTGCCCTCGACGCGGTCGATCATCCATTTCAGCACACGCATGTTCTCTCCGTACCCAGGCCAGACGAACTTGCCGTCGGCGCCCTTGCGGAACCAGTTGGTCGTGTAGATCCTGGGGAGCTTGGCGCCCGAGGCCTCAAGCTTCTTGCCCAGGTCGAGCCAATGCTGGAAATAGTCACTCATGTTGTAGCCCATGAAGGGCAGCATGGCGAACGGATCCCGGCGAACGATGCCTTGCTGCCCCGCCGCTGCAGCGGTGGTTTCCGAGCCCATGGTCGCGGCCATGTACACACCTTCCACCCAATTGCGGGCTTCGGTTACCAGTGGCACGGTCGTCGAGCGACGGCCGCCGAAGATGAAGGCGTCGATGGTCACGCCCTTCGGATCGTCCCACGCGTCGTCGAGCGCCGGGTTGTTGGTCGCGGCGACGGTAAAGCGTGCGTTCGGGTGCGCAGCCTTGGCGCCTGTTTCCTTGGCGATTTGCGGGGTCCAGTCCTTGCCCTGCCAGTCGATCAGGTGAGCCGGCAGCGCCTTGCCCGGCGCGTCCTGCTCCATGCCTTCCCACCACACGTCGCCGTCGTCCGTCAGCGCGACGTTGGTGAAGATCACGCCGTCGTCCAGGCTGCGCATGCAATTCGGGTTGGTCAGCATGTTGGTGCCGGGGGCCACGCCGAAATAGCCGGCCTCGGGGTTGATGGCGCGCAGCGATCCGTCGGCCTGCGGCTTGATCCAGGCGATGTCGTCGCCGATGGTCGTGACCTTCCAGCCTTCGAAGCCGGCGGGTGGCACCAGCATCGAGAAGTTCGTCTTCCCGCAAGCGCTGGGGAAAGCCGCGGCCACGTGGTACTTCTTGCCTTCAGGATTCGTCACGCCCAGGATGAGCATGTGCTCGGCCAGCCAGCCCTCATCGCGGCCCATGTTCGATGCGATGCGCAGCGCGAAGCATTTCTTGCCCAGCAGCGCGTTGCCACCGTAACCCGACCCGTAGCTCCAGATCTCGCGTGTCTCGGGGTAGTGAACGATGTACTTGGTCTTGTTGCAGGGCCACGAAACGTCCTTCTGTCCGGCCTCGAGCGGTGCGCCCACGGTGTGAACGCAGGGCACGAAGTCGCCGTCAGCGCCCAGCACCTCGTACACCGCCTTGCCCATGCGGGTCATGATGCGCATGTTGACGGCGACATAGGGCGAGTCTGAGAGTTCGATGCCAATGTGGGCAATGGGCGAACCCAGCGGGCCCATGCTGAACGGCACCACGTACATCGTGCGGCCCTTCATGCAGCCATCGAACAGCGGCTGCAGCGTTGCACGCATTTCGGCGGGCGCCATCCAGTTGTTCGTCGGGCCGGCGTTTTCCTTCTTCGCGGAGCAGATGTAGGTGCGGTCTTCAACGCGCGCCACGTCGCTCGGGTCGGACACCGCGAGGAACGAGTTGGGGCGCTTGGCCGGATTGAGCTTCTTGAAGGTCCCCGCGTCCACCAGCTGTTGGCAAAGGCGGTCGTATTCTTCCTTGCTGCCGTCGCACCAGTGAATGGCCTCGGGTTTGCACAGCGCGGCCATCTCGGCCACCCAGGCGATCAGTTTTGCGTTCTTGACGTATGAGGGCGCCTGAATGGTCAGGCCCTGCATCGTGGGTGCGTTCATCGGAAAATCTCCTAAGTTGAAAAATCGTCTTTCCGAACGGGGCGCCGAGCCTGCTCAGGCACGGAGGTCCGTTTGAGAAAACGTTTCGCTTTGGGAGACTGCGTCAACGCGGGCCGCACAGCCCGCGGACAAAATCGCGAATGCCTGTCAGCGTCAGGCCAGAAAGACGGCGATCGATGCCAGCAGCAGCATCAGCACGCCGCCGGCCAGCGGGAGCACCAACGGCATCAGGTGAACGACCGATTCGACGGCGTCTTTTTCGACAGCAGCGCCGTGGCTCGGCTCGATGGGAGTAGGGTTGGACATCGGGAAGTACCTCGAATACACAAATTGACAGACTCCGGCCATTTTACCGGCGGGTAGCCTCCGGCAGGTCTAGGGGGTTGCGAGCCCCTCGATCAGGGTAACCGGGGGTGATCTCGCGGCTCAATGCTGCTCTTCGGCCTCGAAGCCCGCGTCCTTGAGCGCGACCAGCACGCTGGCCAGATGCGCCCGTCCGCGGGTCTGCAGCACCAGCTCGATGTCGACGTTCTGGGCCGCCAGCATGGTGAAGGCCCGCTGATGGTGAACCTCGTCGACGTTAGCGCCCGCTTCGGCCACGGTGGCCGTGATCTGAGCCAATGAGCCCGGGACATCGCGTGCGCTGACGCGCACGCGGGCGAGTCGCCCGGCCCGCACCATGCCCCGCTCGATGATGGCCGCAAGCAGCAGCGGATCGATGTTGCCGCCGGAAAGAACCAACCCCACGCGCTTGCCCTTGAAGCGCTCCGGGTGCCGAATCAATGCCGCCAGGCCGGCGGCGCCGGCGCCCTCGACCAGGGTCTTCTCGATTTCGAGCAGCATCAGCACGCCCTGCTCGATGTCGCCCTCGTCCACCAGCAGCAGGTCGTCGACCATGCGAGCGATGATTTCGTGTGTGAGCACACCCGGCGTGCCGACCGCGATGCCTTCGGCGATCGTGCTCCTGCCCTGCACATGGTGCGTGCCTTTGACGGCGTTGACCATCGCCGGAAAGCGCGTGGTCTGCACGCCGACGATCTCGATGTCCGGCCGGCGCGCCCGTGCCGCCACCGCCATGCCCGCGATGAGGCCGCCGCCGCCGACAGCGACCACCAGCGTGTCGAGGTCGGGCACAGCGTCGAGCATCTCGAGCGCCACCGTGCCCTGGCCGGCGATGATGGCCTCGTCGTCGTAGGGATGCACGAAGGTCAGCCCCTCGCGCTGCGCAAGCTCCAGTGCATGGGCACGTGCCGCGTCGAGCGAGTCGCCATGCAGCACCACCTCTGCGCCGAAGCCCCGCGTGCGTTCGATCTTCACGCCGGGCGTGAAGCGCGGCATCACGATCAGCGCGCGCAATCCGAGCCGCTGTGCGTGATAAGCCACACCCTGCGCATGGTTGCCGGCAGACATGGCGATCACTCCGCGTGTACCGTTCTGCGCCAGATCGACCAGCTTGTTGCATGCACCCCGTTCCTTGAACGAGGATGTGAACTGCAGGTTCTCGAATTTCAGGAACACCTGGGCACCGACGATCTCCGACAGCGTGCGCGATTCCACGCAGGGTGTGTTGAGCACCTGACCCTGCAGGCGCGCTGCGGCGCGCTGTATTTCTTCGATTCCGACCATGGCGCGCATTGTGGCTGGAATCGCACCATCAGGGTTTTTACCGTTTGCGAGTCTTCCCGAAGCCAAAAGTCTGCGTTATGGTCTCTCCGAGATTTTCCTCGTTGGAGGTTGCCTGATGGCCAAGCGTGCGGGTGTCGATGTGGTGGCTGCTGCGGTACGCGGGCAGGCATTGCCGTCGCCCGGCCTCAAGGAAGCACCGGTGCTGGAGCTCATGTGCTCGCACTTCGTGCTCACGCTCGCGGCCAAGCAGGGGCCGCGCTTCAATGTGCGGCGCGACATCAACGGCCTGCTGTCGCTCACGGGCCGCCATCTCGTATGGCCCGCTCCGGTGCTGCAGCGGTTGAGCGAGTTCCTCGGGCGACGCTGCGCGGGCAACGAGGCGTGGAAGGACGTCGAGAACCTCGACGGCCGCACGCTGCTGGAGCGCCACGGCGTGTGGCGCGGCCCGTACGAAGAAGGCACGCTGTTCTTCTACCTCGACGAATACGCGAAGGACCAGCCGAAAGACCTGCTCTCCGTGCTCACAGCCACGCGCGACTGGCTCACGCACGCGCTGCGCAAGCAGTCGACACTGGTCGAGAAGAACATCGACGCGCTCGCGGGCCTGTTGCAGCTCAACAAGGCCGAGCGCGCGCTGCTGCTGTACGGCACGCTCGCGCGCTACCAACGCGACCTGCGTTCGCTCCTGGTCGAGTTCAAGGTCAACAACGCGCCCGAGGCCTACGCGGCCATCGCGGACATCGCGGGCGTGAATGCCAGCGAAGTGGGCGAGGCCTTGCGCGCGGGCTCTCGGCTGGAGCGCATCGGGCTCGTCGAAAACCTGATTTCCGAGCACAACATCACCGATCTGGCCGACCTCATGAAGGTCAGCGAGAAGCTGCCGCCGGTACTCATGCGCGAGTACCGCGACCAGAACGAACTGATGGCCGTGTTCACGCGGCCCTCGGCCAAGAGCGCGCTCACGCCACACGATTTCTCCTTCGTGCAGGAAGACGCGCAGATGCTCGTCACGCTGCTGCAAGCGGCGGTCGCGCGCAAGGAGCCCGGCGTCAACGTGCTGCTCTACGGGCCGCCCGGCACTGGGAAGACAGAGCTTGCGAAGGTCGTGGCACAGGCCGCCGGCCTCGAGCTTTTCGAGGTCGAGTACGCCGACCGCGACGGCAACTCGCTGAGCGGGCGCGACCGGTACCGCTCGCTGCAGATCGCACAGGTGTTCCTCAAGGGCAGCGCGCACGCCGCACTGCTGTTCGACGAGGTCGAAGACGTCTTCCCGCCCATCAGCACCGAGGCCGCGCAGTTCATGGCGCGCGCCGAGCAGATTCCCGCGCCCACCAGCGGCAGCGTCAGCGGCAAGGCCTGGGTCAACCAGATCCTCGAAGCCAACCCCGTGCCCACGCTGTGGGTCACCAACCGCATCGAGCAGATCGACCCGGCTTTCCGCCGCCGCTTTGCGTACCACCTCGAGCTGAAGTCGCCGCCGCCCGGCGCGCGCGAGCAACTCGTGAAGAAGACGCTCGAAGGGGTGGTCGTGTCCGAAGCCTTCACCGCCAAGCTGGCCGAGCGCAAGGGCCTCACGCCGGCGCAGATCCGCACGGCGGTGCGCTTCGCCGGACTTGCGCGAACCGACGACGCCTCGGTGGAGGCACTCATCGAGCGCCAGCTGCGCAACGCCGACCTGGCCCTGGGCACGCTCGATACGGGGCGCGGCGAGCGCCGCAACGTCACCACCTACGACCTCGACATGCTCAATGTCGAGACCCGCTTCGAGATCCCGCGCATCGTCGAGGCGCTGAAGGCGCGCGGCCACGGCACGCTGTGCTTCTACGGCGCGCCCGGCACTGGCAAGACCGCGCTGGCCGAGCACATCGCCAAGGCCATCGGCCGCCCGCTCATCATCAAGCAGGCCAGCGATCTCATGAGCAAGTACGTCGGCGAGACCGAGCAGAACATGGCCGCCATGTTCCGCGAGGCCGAGAACGAGAAGGCCGTGCTGCTGCTCGACGAGGCCGACAGCTTTCTGCAGGACCGGCGCGGCGCGCAGCGCACCTACGAGGTCACCGAGGTCAACGAGATGCTGCAGGGCATGGAGCGCTTCAACGGCATCTTCGTGTGCACCACCAACCTGCTCGACCGGCTCGACCAGGCGGCGCTGCGGCGCTTCACCTTCAAGATCAAGTTCATGCCGCTCACCGCGGTCCAGCGCGAGCGCATGTTCGTCACCGAGGCGCTCGCGGGCGACGCCGGGCGCTTGACTGGCGCGCTGGGCGCCCGGCTCGCGCGACTGACCCAGCTGTGCCCGGGCGATTTCGCCGCCGTGAAACGGCAGACCGATATCCTGGCCACCGAGTTTTCGGCCGACGAGTTTCTCGACCAGCTCGAGGCCGAGCACCGCATCAAGCCCGAAGTGCGCGAGTCTCGCGGCATGGGCTTCGTGCAGTAGAGAAGAAACAGCGAAGAACAACAGACCGGGTGGGGTGCCCGGCAAGCGCAGCACGGCCCAAGCGGTCGCCTGCTGCGAATCATCCGTCCGCCACCGCGGGCATGAGGAGGAGCACATGGGCTTTCGAGCGATCGACCTGCGGCGGCTGCCGCGTCCTGGCGCCTGGGTTGCGCGTGCGGCGCTTGCCGCGGGCTGCCTGCTGGCGGGGTGCGGGGGCGGCGGCGGCGGTGGCGGAGGGGGCGGCAGCGCGGGCTTGCCGATCGGCCTGCTGCCCGGCACCACGGCGCCGCCCGCCAGTAGCGGCGACGGCGACGGCGGCATCGTGGCCTCGGCCACGGTTGCCGGCCAATGCGCCGTGCCGCGCAGCGGCACCAACCCCGCCACCGGTTCGGCCTACCCCGACAAAGCCGGCTCGCTCGACACAGAAAAGAGCTGGGTGCGCAGCTGGATCGACGAAACCTACCTCTGGTACGCCGAAGTGCCCACGACCCTCAAGGCCAGCGACTACGCCACGCCGGTCGCCTGGTTCAACGTGCTCAAGACGCCGGCCACCACGGCCTCGGGCCGCGCCAAGGACCGCTTCCACTTCACCTACGACACCGAGGTGTACCGCCAGCTCTCGCAAGGCGGCGTGTCGGCCGGCTACGGCATGGAGACCGCGTCGGTGCGCAGCTCGCCGCCGCGCGACATCCGCATTGCCTTCGTCGAGCCGAACTCGCCGGCCGACCGGCTGGGCTTGCGACGCGGCGCGAAGATCCTGGAGATCGACGGCGTCAACGTCGTCAGCAGCACCGGCACCGCCAACGTCAACGCGATCAACCGCGCCCTTGCGCCGCAGGCCGTGGGCGAATCGCACAGCTTCACCTTCGAGGTGGGCGGCACACCGCAGGCCGCGGTGACGCTCACGGCGCAGAGCGTCACCCGCACGCCGGTGCAGAACGTGCAGGTCATCGACACCGGCAGCGGCCGCGTGGGCTACCTGCTGTTCAACGACCACATCACCACCTCGGAGGCGCAGCTCATCGATGCGGTCAACACCTTCAAGCAGGGCGCCGGCATCAGCGACCTGGTGCTCGACATGCGCTACAACGGTGGCGGGCAGCTCCTCATTGCCAGCCGGCTGGCCTACATGATCTCTTCGCCGGCGGTGACCGCCGGCAAGACCTTCGAGCAGCTGGTCTACAACGACAAGAACCCGTTCCGGCAGACCCTCGCGCAGACCCTGACGCCCTTCGTGGGCACCAGCCGCAGCGGCCAGGCGCTGCCCACGCTCGGCCTGTCGCGCGTCACGGTGCTGACCGGCCCCGACACCTGCTCGGCCAGCGAGTCGGTCATCAACAGCCTGCGCGGCGTGGGCGTCACGGTCAGGCTGGTGGGCGGCACCACCTGCGGCAAGCCTTACGGCTTCATTCCCCAGGACAACTGCGGCACCAGCTACTTCGCCATCCAGTTCAAGGGCGCGAACCAGAAGGGCGAGGGCGACTACAGCGACGGCTTCGCACCCGACTGCACCGTGGCCGACGACTTCACTCATCCGCTCGGCGACAGCGCCGAGGCCCGCCTGGCCGCGGCGCTGGCCCTGCGCAGCAACGGCGCATGCCCGGCGGCCGGCTCGAGCAAGGCTGCAGCCAGCGCGGGCCTCGACAAGCTGCAGGCTGCGCCGGCACCGGAGCAGCCCTATCTGCGCGACCGCTCGCCGCTGCGCGAGAACCGCCTGGTCGAGCCTGTGTCCGACCCGGGCTGAGCCGCTCGTCTTCCCGCGGAAAACCCCTAGGCAACAGCGCTTGCCACGCGCGTGGCAAGCCCCGTAGAGTTTGGCAAACGTTTGCGCAATGCTTTGCGCAAACGTTTGTATTTTGGTTTTTCCAAGTGTGGGACAACTGAAAACCAAACCCTTAGCTCGAGGAGAAGCAGATGCGCAAATGGCTCGGGACGATGTTCATCGTCGTCATCACGGTGCTGGCGGGATGTGGCGGTGGGGGGAGCGCAGGGCCCGGCGTCGGCCTCGGGTCGTTCGGCGCGTCGGGAACCACGGCGCAGAAGATCATCATCGACAGCGACTACAACACCATGAGCGACGACGGCCAGCTCGGCGTCATGGCCGCGCAGTTGCAGGCGCAGGGCAAGGTGCAGGTCATGGGCATCAGCGTGGTGTCGGGCAACCAGTGGCTCAGGCAGGGTGTGGCCGACGCGCTCATGTCGGTGGAGCGGCTGGGCGTGGGCGAGCGCATCGGCGTGTACGTGGGAGCGAACTACGCGCTCAACCACACGCTGGCCGATGTCGAGGCAGAAATGGCCGCTGGCGCGGGCGGCGACGGGTACCTGGGCGCCTGGAGCGGCCCGGAACCCAAGACCGATGCCGACCTGAAGCCCTCGCCCGACGGCTTCGCGAAACACACGGTGGTGCAACGCAAGAGCGCGGTCGACTTCATCGTCGACACCGTGAAGGCCAACCCCGGCGAAGTCACCATCCTGGCCATCGGCCCGCTCACCAACATCGCGCTGGCGGTGAAACAGAACCCCGAGATCGTCCCGCTCATCAAGCAGATCATCTACATGGGCGGTGCCATCGACTTGCCGGGCAACACCACCAAGGCCGCGGAGTTCAACTGGTGGTTCGACCCCGACGCCGCCCAGTTCGTGGTGCGCCTGCCCATCCCGCAGGTGGTGGTGCCGCTGGACGTGACCGACACCGTGTTCCTCACCAAGCCCATCTACGACCGCATCGCGCACCCGGCCAGGCCCACGGCCGTGACCGATGTGTTCCAGAAGCTCAACGGCTACGGCTTCGACGGCAAGAACGGCTTCGAGACCAACGCCAGCTACACGCAGAACATCTGGGACACGCTGACGCTCGCCTACCTGATCGACCCGGGCTACGCCACGCAGACCGCACAGCGCTACGTCGACGTGATCGCCAAGCCCGGCGCGCCCGACAACGGCCGCTCCATCGGCTACACCGCGCAGCCGGCCGGGCCCACGCTGCAGAAGATGACGGTGGTGCAGAAGTTCGACAACGCGCGCTTCTTCGAGCTGTACGTCGACCTGCTCACGCGGCCGGTGCCGGTGGTGCTGCCGCCGTGACGAACTGAGGGCGTCATAAGCCATGCTTATCTAAACGCAACCAGGAGACGCGTTCCCAACAGGTGTTGCCCTGCGGATACTCGCCCACGTTCGCACATCGCGCACGTTCAACGACTCCTCCCAGCCAGACAACGCCGTGTCCTTCGTCGCCCCTTCCGAAACGCCCGCCATCGCAGGCGTCGACAGCCATGCCCATGTGTTTGCGCGTGGCCTGCCCCTGGCCGCGACGCGCCGGCATGCGCCCGACTACGAGGCCCCGCTGGCCGAGTACCTCGCGTTGCTCGATGCGCACGGCGTCTCGCATGGCGTGCTGGTGCAGCCCAGCTTTCTCGGCACCGACAACAGCTTTCTGCTCGGCGCGCTGCGCACCTGTCCCGCGCGGCTGCGCGGTGTTGCCGTGGTCGACCCGACCACGGCGGACGAGGCCCTGCTGCACGCCATGGCCGAAGCCGGTGTCTGCGGCATTCGCCTCAACCTGGTGGGCCTGCCGCTGCCCGATTTCTCCCGGCCCGAGTGGCCGTTGCTCTTTGCCCGCGTGCAGGCGCTGGGCTGGCATGTGGAGCTGCACCGCGAATCGCGCGACCTGGCACGGGCTGCGCAGCCCGTGCTCGACGCCGGCTGCGCGCTGGTGGTGGACCATTTCGGCCGACCCTCATCGGCGACGGCCGACGCCGATGAGGGCTTCGCCTGGCTGCTGGGCGCCGCGGGCTGTAGACGCCTCTGGGTCAAGCTCTCGGCCGCCTACCGGAACTGGCCTGCGTCCGCCGGCACCACGGCCGCACGCGCCGCCGCCCAGGCGCTGCTGAAAGCCTTCGGCCCCGCACGCCTGGTGTGGGGCAGCGACTGGCCGCACACCCAGCACCGAGAGATCGCCGACTACACCGCCGCCCACGCGGCGCTGGCCGACTGGGTGCCCGACGCCGCCGCGCGCCGCCGCATCCTGGTCGATACGCCGGCCCGTTTGTTCAAGTTCAAGACAGGAGACATCAATGACCAATGAACGCTCGCGCGCACGCTTGCTGCGTGCCCTTCCGCATGCCCTTGCTGGCGCTGCGCTGCTGCTCGCCGGGTTCTGCGCCCACGCCGACGCCTGGCCGTCCAAGCCCGTGCGGCTGGTCGTGAGCTATCCGCCGGGCGGCACGGTCGACGCGGTGGCGCGCATCGTCGCGCCCAAGCTGTCGGCGAAGCTGGGCCAGCCGGTGGTGATCGACAACCGCGGCGGTGCCGGTGGCGCCATCGGCGGCGACCTGGTCGCCAAGAGCGCCCCCGACGGCTACACCGTGATGCTCGATGCCTCCAACCATGCGCAGAACCCGGCCCTGCGCAAGATGCCCTTCGACACGCTGCGCGACCTGGCGCCCGTGTCGCTGCTGGTGAAGGTGCCCAACGTGCTGGTGGTGAACCCGTCGGCGCCGATCCAGAGCGTGGCCGACCTGATCGCGCAGGCCAGGGCGAAGCCGGGCGGCATCAACTACGCCTCTTCCGGCAACGGCTCGGCGCAGCACCTGGCGGGCGAGCTGTTCGCCTCGATGGCGGGCGTGCAGATGACGCATGTGGCCTACAAGGGGGGCGGCCCCGCGCTCACCGACGTCATGTCGGGGCACGTGCCGGTGTTCTTCGCCAGCCTGGCGTCGAGCCTGCCCTTCATCCAGGGCGGCAAGCTGCGGGCGCTGGCTGTCACCGGCAAGGCGCGTTCACCCGCCCTGGCGCAACTGCCGACCGTGGCGCAAGCCGGCTTGCCGGGCTACGAGGTCTACGAGTGGAACGCGGTGTTCGTGCCGGCCGGGACGCCGGCGCCGGTGGTGGAGCGTTTGTCCAAAGAGCTCGCGGCGACGCTCAAGGACCCCGAGGTGCGTGCCCGGCTCGAAGCCCTGGGCGCCGAGGTGATCGGCTCCTGCCCGGGCGAACTCGATGCATTCCGCCGCGCCGAGATCGCCAAGTGGACCCGGCTTGCCAAGGACAACAAGATCCAGATGGAGTGAGGCCGCCCACCGC
>NNBU01000869.1_pt1 | contig 11161 bp, 7 predicted proteins | sample 1173781 | NCBI WGS metagenome assembly NNBU01 (sample SAMN07173937, study PRJNA388173) | plant metagenome | biome: Plant school; feature: Soil; material: Symbiotic tissue of Blasia pusilla L.; isolation source: symbiotic tissue sample KVJ2 | host: Blasia pusilla | place: Norway: Troms, Kvaloya...
CGCAGTCAGATGTGCGCCACACCCAAGGGCCTCGCCGATGTGTTCGCCGGGCGTGCGGATGTAGGTGCCCTTGCTCACATTTGCCTCAATTTTGATAGCAAACTCTTGAGGCTGGACGCTCGCATCTGACACTTTCAGCTGATGAATCACGACGTCGCGCGGGGCCCGCTCGACTTCGATGCCTTCACGGGCGTACTCATACAGCGCCTTGCCGTCCTTCTTCAGCGCGTTGTGCATCGGCGGCACCTGTCGGATCGCTCCGGTGAACTGCGCCTCCACGCGCGCCAGGTCTTCTGGCGTGACATGCACCGGTCGCTCCTCGATCACCTCGCCCTCGGCGTCGCCAGTGGTGGTCTTCACCCCCAGACGGGCCGTGGCCACGTAGATCTTGTCGGCGTCCAGGTGCAGCTGGCTGAACTTGGTGGCCGCGCCGAAACACAAGGGCAGGACGCCGGTGGCGAGCGGATCGAGCGTGCCGGTGTGGCCCGCCTTTTCCGCGCGCAGCAACCACTTGGCCTTCTGCAAAGCCTGGTTGCTGGAGAGACCCAGCGGTTTGTCGAGCAACAACACCCCATGCACAGGGCGCCGCTGCACCCTTGTGCGTGGCGCGTTCATGGCTATTCGTCTTTCGAACGCGAAGCGACGGCTTGCGCGATGAGCGCGTTCATGTCGGCCGCACGCTCGGTGGTGCGGTCGAACAGAAAGTGCAGCGTGGGCACCGTGTGAATGTGCAGGCGCTTGAACAGGCCGTTGCGCAGGAAGCCCGCGGCCTGGTTCAGCGCTTCGGTGGTCTCGTCCACATCGCCCGTGAGCAGGCTGAAGAAGATCTTCGCGTGCGCATAGTCGGGCGTGACCTCGACGGCCTGGATCGTGACCATGCCCACGCGCGGATCCTTCAACTCGCGCGCGATCAGCTCCGTCAGATCCCGCTGGATCTGGTCGGCAACCTTGAACGCGCGGTTGGGGGCGGCGGCTTTTCTTTTAGGCATGGACTCTCTCGCTTTGAACGCTTAAAGCGTCCGGGCGATTTCCTTGATTTCGAAGAATTCGAGCTGATCGCCTTCTTTGATGTCGTTGTAGTTCTTGAGCTTGATACCGCACTCGAAACCTTCGCGGACTTCGCGGACATCGTCCTTCATGCGCTTGATCGAGTCGACTTCGCCGGTGTAGATCACCACGTTGTCGCGCAGCAGGCGGAAATGCGCGCTGCGGTTGACCGAGCCCGAGGTGATGTACGAACCTGCGACCGTACCGATCTTCGAGGCCACGAACACCGTGCGGATCTCGGCCGAGCCGATGATCTCTTCGCGGCGCTCCGGAGCCAGCATGCCCGACATCGCAACCTTGATCTCGTCCACGGCGTCGTAAATGATGCTGTAGTAGTTCAGTTGCACGCCGTTGTTCTCGGCCAGCTTGCGCGCACCGGCATCGGCACGCACGTTGAAACCGATCACGACCGCCTTCGAAGCGATGGCCAGGTTGATGTCGCTTTCGCTGATACCACCCACGCCGGCATACACCACCTGCACCTTGACTTCTTCCGTCGCCAGCTTGAGCAGCGATTGCGCCAAGGCTTCCTGCGAGCCCTGCACGTCGGCCTTGATGATGATGCGCAGCGTCTGCACTTCGCCCGCCGACAGGTCGGTGAACATGTTCTGCAGGTTCGCAGCCTGCAGCTTCGCCAACTTGGTGTTGCGGAACTTGCCGGCACGGTAGGTGGCGATTTCGCGCGCACGGCGCTCGTCGCTCATCACCATGAATTCGTCGCCCGCTTGCGGCACTTCGGTCAGACCCTGGATTTCGACCGGGATCGACGGACCTGCCGACTTGGTCGACTTGCCGTCTTCGTCCAGCATGGCGCGCACGCGGCCATAGGTCGAGCCGGCCAGCACCACGTCGCCGGTCTTCAGCGTGCCGGACTGCACCAGCACGGTGGCGACCGGGCCGCGGCCCTTGTCGAGCTGGGCTTCGATGACCAGGCCCTTGGCAGCGGCCTCCACCGGCGCCTTGAGTTCCAGCACTTCGGCCTGCAGCAGCACCTGCTCGAGCAGCTCGTCCACGCCCTGGCCCGTCTTGGCGGACACCGGCACGAACGGCACGTCGCCGCCGTACTCTTCAGGCACCACCTCTTCGGCCACCAGTTCCTGCTTCACGCGGTCCAGGTTGGCGTCGGGCTTGTCCACCTTGTTGATGGCAACCACGATCGGCACACCTGCAGCCTTGGCGTGCTTGATGGCTTCCTTGGTCTGGGGCATGACGCCGTCGTCGGCCGCCACCACCAGGATCACGATGTCGGTGGCCTGCGCACCGCGGGCACGCATGGCCGTGAAGGCCTCGTGACCCGGGGTGTCGAGGAACGACACCATGCCGCGTGCGGTTTCCACGTGGTACGCACCGATGTGCTGCGTGATGCCGCCGGCTTCGCCCGCTGCGACCTTGGCGCGGCGGATGTAGTCGAGCAGCGAGGTCTTGCCGTGGTCGACGTGACCCATGACGGTCACGACCGGAGCGCGCGGCAGCGACTCGGCGGTTTGCGCCGACACGTCGTCGTCGGTGAAGGCTTCCGGGTCGTCCAGCGCGGCAACCACCGCGGTGTGGCCCATTTCTTCCACCAGGATCATCGCTGTGTCCTGGTCGAGCGACTGGTTGATGGTCGCCATTTGGCCGAGCTTCATCAGTTGCTTGATGACCTCTTGCGCCTTGACGGCCATCTTGTGCGCGAGCTCGGCCACCGTGATGGTTTCGGGCACGTGCACTTCGAGAATGCGCGCCTCGACCGGTGCGGCCGGTGCGTGCTGCTCGTCGTGACCTCCGCGGTCGTTGCCACGGCGACCACGCGGGCCTCCGCGCCAGTTGCCGCGACTGACACCGCCGCTGGCATCGCCGCGGGTCTTGATTTCCTTCTTCTTGGCAGGGTCGCCTGCCCAGCTCGAGGAGAGCTTGGCGGACTTGACTTCCTTGCCGGCACCTGCGGCGCCAGGCGCTGCAGCAGCACCCGGAGCGGCCGGCGCACCGGGACGCGGTGCGGGCGTGGCCGGCTTGTGCAACGTGCCCTTGACCGCGGCCTTTTCGGGCTGCGGCTTCTCGGGCGCCTTGTGCGGCACCAGCACGCGGGCCGGTGCATTCATCATGGCGCGGATGGCCTCGGCTTCGGCGAGGGCCTTGCGGCGACGCTCGTCGAGGTCCTTGGCGCGGGCGGCTTCCTCGTCGGCACGGGCCTTCGATTCGGCGGCGGCCTTGGCCTTTGCGTCTTCCTTGGCTTGCGTCGCGGCATTCTGCGCGGCGAGCTTGGTGTCGGCGGCCTGCTGTTCGGCAGCGGCGGCAGCGGCAATCACCGCCGGAGCGGGTGCAGCCGCGTGCCTGGAATGCGCATCCTTGCTGGCCGCGTTGACGGCGGCGGTTTCCGCGAATGCAGCGGCCTTCTTCGCAGCAGCGATGCGCACGGCTTCCTGCTGTGCCTGCTCAGCCTGTTCGGCACGCTCGACCTTCTCGGCCTGTTCGCGTTCGCGGGCTTCGGCTTCTTCACGCAGACGACGCTTCTCGGCCAGTTCTTCTTCCTGGCGGCGGATCAGCTCGGCCTGGCGGCGCGCCTCTTCCTCGCGGCGGGCCAGCTCGGCCTCGTCGACGCGCGGGGCTTCGGGGACCTCGACCGGTGCTTCTTCCACATGCTGTGCCGATTCAGGCGTGGCGGGATGACCGTCCTCGCGCTGGATGAAGGTGCGCTTCTTGCGCACCTCGACCTGGATCGTGCGGGCGCGGCCGGTGGCGTCGGCCTGCTTGATCTCGCTGGTCGACTTCTTGGTCAGCGTGATCTTCTTGCGCTCGGGTTCGACGGTGCCGTGGCTGGCCTTCAGGTGGCCGAGCAGGCGCTGCTTGTCAGCCTCGGTGAGCGCGTCGGTGGCGGCCGCTTTGGGCACACCTGCACTCTTGAGCTGGTCAAGCAAGGTTTCGGGAGTCTTCTTGAGCTCGTTCGCGAACTCGGCGACAGTGGTACTGGACATATTGGTTTCGTGCCTTCATGACCGTCACTCTTGGCCAGCGAACCAATGTTCGCGGGCTTTCAAGATGAGAGTTTTGGCGTCATCGGCGCTGTGGCCGGTGATCTCGGTGAGTTCATCGACCGCGAGGTCGGCAAGATCGTCACGGGTGTTCACACCCGCTTCGGTCAGCTTGGGAATCAGCTCGGGGTCGAGGCCCTCGAGGTCGTGCAGGTCTTGCGATACCTGCGGCTGGACCTCGACACCCTCTTCCTTGGCGATTTCCATCGTCAACAGCGCATCCTTGGCGCGCGTGCGCAGCTCATTGATGGTGTCTTCGTCGAAGGCTTCGATCTCCAGCATTTCGGAAATCGGCACGTAGGCCACTTCCTCGAGGCTGTTGAAGCCTTCGGCGATCAGGATGTCGGCGATTTCCTCGTCGACATCGAGCTTTTCCATGAACAGCTTGCGGCTGGCATCGGTTTCGACGGCCTGCTTCTGCGCAGACTCGTTGGCGTCCATGATGTTGATCTTCCAACCCGTGAGGTCGGAAGCCAGGCGCACGTTCTGGCCGCCGCGGCCAATGGCGATGGCGAGGTTTTCCTCGTCGACCACCACGTCCATGGCGTGCTTTTCTTCGTCGACCACGATGGACGACACGTTGGCCGGGGCCAACGCGCCGATCACGAACTGGGCCGGATCTTCGCTCCACAGCACGATGTCCACGCGCTCGCCAGCGAGCTCGTTGGTCACGGCGTTGACGCGGGTGCCACGCACGCCGACACAGGTGCCGATCGGGTCGACGCGCTTGTCGTGCGAGAGCACGGCGATCTTGGCGCGCGAACCCGGGTCACGGGCGCAGCTCTTGATTTCGAGCAGGCCCTGCTCGATTTCGGGCACTTCCTGGCGGAAGAGCTCGATCATGAATTCGGGTGCCGAGCGCGACAGGATGATCGGTGCGCCGCGCAGCGTCAGGTCGACCTCCATGATCATGGCCCGCACGCGGTCGCCGTTGCGCAGGTTTTCCTTGGCGATCATCTCGCTGCGGCGCAGGCGGCCTTCGACGCGGCCGGCCTCGACGATGATGTCGCCCTTGTCCAGGCGCTTGACGGTGCCCACGAAGATCTTGTCGCCGCGCGACATGAAGTCGTTGAGCAGCATCTCGCGCTCCGCGTCACGGATCTTCTGCAGGATGACCTGCTTGGCAGCCATGGCGCCGATGCGGCCGATAGGCACCGAGTCCACCGCTTCTTCGATGTACTCGCCGACTTCGATGTCCGACATTTCTTCCTTGGCCTCGAACAGGAGGATTTCCTGGTCAGGCAACTGCAGGCCGGCTTCATCGGGAACGACGTGCCAGCGGCGGAAGGTTTCGTAGTCGCCGCTGTCGCGATCGACCGACACGCGGATGTCCACATCGCCCTGATGGAGCTTCTTGGTGGCTTGCGCCAGTGCGGATTCGACCGCGCCGAAGACCACGTCGCGTTCGACGTTCTTCTCCCGCGAGATCGCATCCACCAACATCAACATTTCGCGATTCATGCCACCACTCCTCTGGTCAGTCCGGAACCTGCGTTCCGTCGTCAATATCCGAAAAACCCGGTTGGGTTTTGGCCTTGCGGCCCTTGAAATCCACAATGGGCGCCAGCCGCGCATCGCGCAGCTCGTCCAAAACGAAGCCCAGCGCATGCAACGGTGCAGGCGCGCGCTTCTTGCTCACTTTTTGTCCAGGCTTGGCCTCGGGCGCATCGCTCCAGACGATCTGCCAGCCCTGGGCGCCATCCGCCTGCTCGACACGCTCCAGCGTGCCGCGAAACTTCTTGCGATTGGCGGACACCTGGCCCGCCGCCGCCGCACCCATGGGCGCCTTGAGCGTGATGTCGATCACCGCACCCACGAAACGCCCGAAATCCTGCTCGTTGCGCAGCGGACGGTCGATACCGGGCGAGGACACCTCGAGCCGCTTGTAATCGACACCATCCACCTCCAGCGCGAACTGCAACTGCCGCGTTACCTTCTCGCAGTCTTCGACCGTCACGAAGGGCTCGGGCACACCGGCCGCAACAGCTTCCGATGTGGGGGCCGTCCACGGCAAATCAATCGTCACGCGCAGCGTTCCCCCGGCCGAGCGTTCGATCTCGACCAGGTCATAGCCGAGACCGGCCACGGTTTGTTCCACTATTTGCTGCAATGCCACGTGTTCGAAAGTGCCTTTTAACTACGGTAACTGTGCAATCCGCCCGCCACGGATGCCAGATCGCTGGAATGTTCAGAATGCACAGACCAAAAAAAACGGGCGGTTGGTACCCGCCCGTTTGGTCGTGAGCCTCGAATTATATGCTATTCGTGCAATAAATGAAGGGGCTTAGGCACTCAAACGCCCACCGGACGGCGAGATTTGAGCCAAACCCATGCAAATAAAACAGCGCCGAGCGCCAATGCCGCCGCCGCGACCAGCAGCGACAGCTGAAACGACCCCGTCCGCTGGGCCAGCGGCGCTGCAAACAGGGGCCCGACGATCTGCCCCACCCCATAGGACGCGGTCGCATAGCCGATCAGCCCGGCTGCCGCGTTGCCGCGCAATCGGCGCGCATCCCGCATCGCAAAAAGAGTGATGGCGGTGAACGGCATCCCCAGCAGCAGGCTGCCGAGCGCAAAGCCGCCGATGGTCGGCCATGCCACCGACAGCACCACACCCAGCGCCTGCAGCGAATAGGCCACGGCCAGCAACAGACGGTTGTCCCAATGCGTAGGCGCCCTTGCGCCGATCAGTGCCCCAGGAATGATGGCCAGCCCGAACAAGGGCCAGAAGAAATCGGGCCAGGACGAACCGGGCAGCGCCTGCCGGGCAATCACGGGCAGAAAGGTTGCGGTGATGATGTAGCCGAAGCCCGCCAGCCCGTAGAGCGCCACCAGCCAGATCGCATCGCTGCGATCGGCCGCCGAGCGGCTGGCGCGCCCCGTCGGGGCGGGGGCAACGGCCGCCACGCCCCCGACCGGCGCCCGCTCGCCGTCGTCGAACACCCGCCAGATCACCGCGATCAGCACCAACGCCAGCATGCCCAGGCCGATCCAACCCGCCTCGGAGCCCCAGCGCCCGAGCGCCCCGCCGAGCAAGCCGGTCATCGCGATGCCGATTCCCGGGCCGGTGTAGATCACCCCCGCCAGCATCGGCGAGCTGGTTTCCGCCAGCCTGCGCAGCCCCCAGCCCGAGGCGAACACGAAGACCCAGGCGCTCATCACGCCGGCGGCGGCGCGCAGGATGCCCCAGCTCGTGAAGCTGTGCAGCAGCCCCATGCCGACCAGCAACGCCGCCGTGGCCAGCAGCCCGCCGCGCACCATGCTCGATGCCTTGATGCCGATGGCCGCGCAGCTGACCGCACCCAGAAAGTAGCCCAGGTAGTTGAGCGATGCCAGCACCCCGCCGGTGGCGAGCTCCAGCTTTCCCTCGTGCAGCATGATGGGCAGCATGGGCGTGAAGGCAAAGCGACCCAGGCCCATGGCCACCGACAGGGTGACCATGCAGGCCAGCGCCGCGCGCCACGCCCCGCGCCGGTCGCGTCCGATTTCCGACATTGCTTGCAGGCTCCGTTTATTCCAGCAGCGCGGCGGCCACCAGCTTTTGTGTGTAGGGGTGCTCGGGTGCGTCGAGCACGCGCTCGACCGCCCCGCTTTCGAGGATGGCCCCGTCCTTCATCACGATGACCTGGTGCGCCATGGCACGGATCACCTCCACGTCGTGCGTGATCAGCAGGTAGCTCAACCCGCGCTCGCGCTGCAGGCGCTGCAGCAGGCCGAGCACCTGCTTCTGGATCGTCACGTCGAGCGCACTGGTGGGCTCGTCGAGCACCAGCAGCTGCGGATCGACGATCAGCGCACGCGCAATCGCCAGCCGCTGGCGCTGCCCACCGGAAAACTCATGCGGGTAGCGGTCGAGCAGCGAGGGAAACTGGGCCTCGGTCAGCCCGACGTCGGCGAGTGCGGCGAGCGAACGCGCCCGCCGCGCCTCGGCATCGAGCTTGGGCGCGTGCACGCGCAGCCCCTCCCCCACGATCTGCTCGACCGTCATGCGCGGCGACAGCGAGGAGAACGGGTCCTGGAACACCACCTGCATCACCCGGCGCAGGCCCAGGTCGGACGCGCGATCGACCGCCCAGTCTTTTCCCGTGACCTTCAGCGCGCCCTGATGACGCAGCAGCCCCAGCGCCGCCAGCGCGAGCGTCGACTTGCCCGAACCCGATTCGCCGACGACGCCGAGCGTCTCGCCCGGCGCAATGCGGAAGTCTGCACCCTGCACCGCCACGAACTCGCCCTTGCGGAACCAGCCGCCGATGCCGGGCCGGGGCACCGGGTAGATCACGCGCAAGGCCTTCGCCTCGAGCACCGGCGCGGCGCTGCTCGACGGCACCGCCGCCACATGGCGCTCCGGGTGGCTGTCGATCAGCTTGCGGGTGTAGGGGTGCTGCGGCGCCTCGAACACCGGCGCGACCGCCCCGTGCTCGACGATGTGGCCGTTCTCCATCACCGCCACGCGGTCGGCGAAGCGGCGCACCAGATTCAGGTCGTGCGTGATCAGCAGCACCGCCATGCCGTGCTTGCGCTGCAACTCGGCCAGCAGGTCGAGGATCTGCGCGCGCACGGTGACGTCCAGCGCCGTGGTCGGCTCGTCGGCCAGCAGCAGCCGCGGCTTGCAGGCCAGGGCCATGGCGATCATGGCGCGCTGGCGCTGGCCGCCCGACAGCTGGTGCGGAAACGCCTGCGCGCGCCGCGCGGGCTCCGGAATGCCCGTGTCGGCCAGCAACTGCACGGCGGCCGCCTGCGCGGCGCGGGTCGACAGCCCTTCGTGCAACTCGAGCACCTCGGCGATCTGGTCGCCCACGCTGTAGAGCGCGTTCAACGCGGTCATCGGCTCCTGGAAGATCATCGCGATCTCCTTGCCGCGGATGCCACGCAGCTGGCGCTCCGAAATCGATAGCAGGTCACGCACGTCCGACGGGCGTTCCCCGCCGAAAAGCCTTGCAACGCCGGTGACATCGGCGTTCTGCACCAGCCGCAGCAGCGACAGCGCCGTGACCGTCTTGCCCGAGCCCGACTCGCCGACCAGCGCGAGCTTCTCGCCGGCGGCGATCTGGAAGTCGATGCCGTGCACCACCTCCTTGCCGCCGAAGGCGACACGCAGGCCCTTCACGTCGATCAGCGGGGGATTCGTTGAATTGCCGTTCATCACTTGTCGGCCTTCCGGGGATCGAGCGCGTCGCGCAGCGCGTCGCCCATGAAGGTCAGCAGCATCAGCGTGACCACCAGCACGCCGAAAGTGGAAAGGGAAATCCACCAGGCATCGATGTTGGCCTTGCCCTGGCTCAGCAGTTCGCCGAGCGACGGCGTGCCCGGCGGCACGCCCAGGCCCAGGAAGTCGAGCGAGGTCAGGGCAAGGATGGCGGCGCTCATGCGGAACGGCAGGAAGGTGACGACCGGCACCATGCTGTTGGGCAGGATGTGGCGCCACATGATCTGCAGGTTGCTCACGCCCAGCGCGCGGGCGGCGCGCACGTAGTCCATCTGGCGGTTGCGCAGGAACTCGGCGCGCACGTAGTCGGCCAGGCCCATCCAGCCGAACAGGCTCAGCAGGATGAGCAGCAGCGCCACGCTGGGCGCGAAGATCGCGCTGAAGATGATCAGCAGGTAGAGCTCGGGCATGGAGCTCCAGATTTCGATGAAGCGTTGGAACAGCAGATCGGTCTTGCCACCAAAAAAACCCTGCACCGCGCCGCTGACGATCCCCAGCACCACCCCAATCACAGTGAGCGCAAGTGCAAACAGCACGCTCACGCGGAAGCCGTAGATCAATTGCGCGAGCAGGTCGCGGCCACGGTCGTCGGAGCCGAGAAAGTTTTCGCCCGACGGCGCGGCCGGATTGGGTTGGGACGCGAAGTAGTTGAGAGTGCGCGGACCGTAAGGGTTCGGCGCATACACAGCCCAGTTGGCGCCCGCGGTGATGCGCTCCTTGATGAAAGGATCCAAGTAATCGGCCGACGTCTCAAAGTCACCGCCGAAGGTTTTTTCCGAATAGTCGCGCAGCACGGGAAAGTAGATCTGCCCTTCGTAACGCACGACGAGTGGCTTGTCGGTGGAAATCACTTCCGCGAAGAGACTCAAGACCACGAGCGTCGAAAAAACGACGAGGCTCCAGAACCCCAGCGGGTTGCGGCGAAAGCGACGCCAGGCGCGAACGCGCGGGCTGACCGACTTGACAGGTGCGCTAGTCAAACTTGACCCTCGGATCGACCCAGACATAACAAAGATCGGAAATCAGCTTGGTCACCAATCCGATCAGCGTGAAAAGGTACAGCGTGCCCAGCACCACCGGATAGTCGCGCCGGATCACGCTCTCGTAGCTCAGGAGGCCCAGGCCATCGAGTGTGAAAAGCGTCTCTATCAGCAGCGCGCCAGTGAAGAAGGCGCCGATGAACGCCGCCGGAAAGCCCGTGATGATGGGAATCAGCGCGTTGCGAAACACATGCTTCCAGAGCACCTGCCGCTCGGTGAGCCCCTTGGCCCTGGCCGTCAGCACGTACTGCTTGCGGATTTCTTCGAGGAAGGAGTTCTTGGTCAGCATCGCTGTGACGGCAAAGCTGCCGAGCACCATCGCCGAGACAGGCAAGGCGATGTGCCACAAGTAATCGACGATGCGAGCGCCCCAGCTTAAGGTTTCCCAGTTCGGCGAGGTCAGCCCACGAAGCGGAAACCATTGCAGCTTGCCGCCAAAAATTACCAAGAGCGCCACGCCAAGGACGAACCCCGGAATGGCATAGCCGATGAGCACGATGAGCGTGGTGACGAAGTCGAAGCGTGACCCGGCCCGCACCGCCTTGGCCACACCCAACGGAACGGCAATGAGGTAGCTGATGAAGAAGGTCCACAGCCCGAGGCTGATGGAGACCGGGAGCTTCTCCTTCACCAATTCCCATACCGCCTTGCGTTGATAGAAGCTCGTGCCCAAGTCCAGCTGCGCGAACGACTTGAGCATCGTCCAGAACCGCTCGTACGCCGGCTTGTCGAAGCCGTAGAGCACCTTGATTTCCTCGATGCGCTGCGGGTCAAGCCCTTGGCGCCCTCGGTATCCGGCGCCGCTGGCAGCGGCGCCCTCCCCGCCCGAGTCCCTGCCCTGTAGCTGGGAGACCAAC
>NNBU01000678.1_pt1 | contig 11098 bp, 10 predicted proteins | sample 1173781 | NCBI WGS metagenome assembly NNBU01 (sample SAMN07173937, study PRJNA388173) | plant metagenome | biome: Plant school; feature: Soil; material: Symbiotic tissue of Blasia pusilla L.; isolation source: symbiotic tissue sample KVJ2 | host: Blasia pusilla | place: Norway: Troms, Kvaloya...
CCAGTCCGGTGCCCCCATGCGGGCCCTCGTGGGTTCTCCTACAAAGGACAACCACCATGGCCGATGAAGTGAGCAAGCGCGGACCGCAGGACGCCGCCCGCATCAACGTGAACGAGCTGCACGAAGTGCGCTACTGGACCCAGACCCTGGGCGTGACCGAGGCGCAGTTGCGCTCGGCCATCGCCGCCGCCGGTGTCGAGGTGAAGGACGTGCGCACCTACCTCGGCAAGCCCTGAACCGGGCACCGGCCGTGCCGTGCGGCGCCCGCCGGGGTGCCAGGACGGCCATCGTAGGCACGCTCCTACACCCGCGGCCAAGGGGGGGCACGATACTTGTATTTCCCCCTCTCGTTTCAGGAAGTACACCGTGACCGTGCCGATCAACCCTGCACCCGTGGCCGCCGCGCGATGAAAGCTTCTCCCAGCGCGCGCAGCTGGATCGCCGCCGGCGTGCGCCACGAACTTTTGACCCGGGCCTTGCCCGCCCTGCGCCACGACATGGCGGCGCCCGTTTCGGTGATCCGCATGGCGCTACTGATGCTCAAGCGCCAGGTCGCCGCGCCCGCCATCGACCCCAAGGCCTGCGAGGAACGCGTGGCGCTCATCGACAACCAGGTGAGCGAACTGGTCGAGGCCATTCGTTCCCTGCGCGACTGGGAACTGGCCACGACCGACGACGGCATCAGCCGCAGCGCGCTGGTGGCGCAATGCGTGACGCTGATGCGCGCCGCCTTCGACCTGCACGGCGTGTCGCTCGAGACCGACGACGCGCTCGCGCCGCAAGAGGGCGAACAGCGCTGGCCCGCCGCCGCCGCCCTGCGCTATTTGTTCCTGGGTTCGCTGGGCTACCTGCACGACAGCGTGGAAGACGCCGGCGCCATTCGCGTCGAGGCGGACGGCGCCAACGCGCTGCGCCTCACGGCCGTACCACGCGAGCCGGGTGCCACGCATGCGGTGTTCGAGGCACACCGTGCGCCGCGCGCACTGGCCATCGACGCCGTTGCGCTGCAGAACCTGGCCGAAGACCTCGGCTATGCCGTGACGCTGGAGGCGGACAGCGTGCGCCTGGTCCTGGCCACCGGCAATTGAGCCTTGCTGCTGCTGGCGGGTTTCGCCGTGCCCTTGCGCGAGGGCAGGGCCACCCGGGTGGCACGCCGCTCGCGCGCCTGGCCTTGGCGTTGCACCTTCAGGAAGGCCAGCATCCGGCGCTCCGCCGCATGCAGCCCGCGTGAGGTGCGGGCCTTGCTGCTGCCGCCGATCTTCTCGAACAGCGCGCTCGTGGCCTCGTCGCCGTCCGACAGCGCGCTGCCCAGCGCCAGCACCGCAGGGTGCACATAGGCCTTCTTGCAGACTGCGGGCGTGTTGCCCAGCTGCTTGGCCACGGCCGCCAGGATGTCCTTGGCCGTGTAGCGGGCGCCGTCCGCCGCCGCGCGGCCAGGCTCGCAAGCCAGCCGGGTGAGCTCCAGCGCCTGCACGGTACCGTGCCAGGTGCGGAAGTCCTTCGCCGTGAAGCGTTCGCCGCGCGCGGCCTCGGCCAGGTAGTCGTTCACGTCGGTGGACGACACGCTGTGCGGCTCGCCGTCGTCGTCCGCGTACTGGAACAGCGTCTGCCCCGGCAACTGCTGGCACTGGCGCACCACCCTGGCCACGCGTGGGTCGTCCAGCCTGGCGTCGTGCATCACGCCGCTCTTGCCCCGAAAGCGCAGCCGCAGCGCCTGGCCCTGCACAGCCGCATGGCGGTTGCGCAGCGTGGTCAGGCCGTAGGAGCCGTTGGTGCTCGCATATTCCTCGTTGCCCACGCGCAGCAGGGTGGTGTCGAGCAGGCGCACCACCGCGGCGAGCACCTGGCTGCGCCCGGGCGTCTTGCTGCCCCTGGGCAATTGCAGGTCGCGCGCCACGCGGGCGCGGATGCGGGGCAGCGCCAGGGCGAAGGCCTCGAGGCGCTCGAACTTGCTCTCGTCCTTCATCGAGCGCCAGTCGGCGTGGTAGCGGTACTGCTTGCGCCCGCGCGCGTCGATGCCGGTGGCCTGCAGGTGGCCGTTGGGCAGCGGGCAGATCCACACCTGGGTGTAGGCCGGCGGAATGGCCAGCATGCGGATGCGCGAGATCTCGTCGACATCGCGCAGCCACCGGCCCTGGGCGTCCCTATAGCGAAAGCGCTCGCCGTGTTTCAGGCGCTGGATGCCCGGCATGTCGGGGTTCACGTAGACCAGCCCGTTGGCGATGGGCGTGGGCTTCGACGGGGGCTTGGCAGCGGGGGCGGAAGAAGCGGTGGTGGCCGGCATGGGGTGAGGTGGTGAAGCGACAACCCGCTTGTGCCAGCACCGACAATGGCCGCCTGTAGGACGCCGCAAGAGCCGGCCGTGCGCTGGGCGCGCTTGTTGCTTTTGCCGTCGCATTCCCTTTTTCTTTTCTTTCGATCGACCACCCGAATGACTTCCTTCGCGTCTTGCGTCTTCACCGCCCGCTGGCTGGCAGTGCCCGCCGCGGCACTGCTTCTCACCGCGTGCGCGTCCACGTCCACATCCACATCCACATCCACCCCGGCAGCATCGGCGCCGGCGCCGGCCGCACCGGTGAAGGTCAAGGTCTTCGTCGCCGCCATGTTCGAGATCGGCCAGAACACGGGCGACCGCGCCGGCGAGTTCCAGCACTGGTACGAGCGCTACTGGAAGGGCGCCAGGCCCATCGCCGTGCCGGGCGCGCTGCAGCCCGTGTACTGCAACGCCGACGGTGTGTGCGGCGCGGTGCTGGGCATGGGCAAGGTCAATTCGTCGTCGTCGATGCAGGCCATCCTGCTGAACCCGCAGCTCGATTTCTCGCAGGCCTACTACGTGATTTCGGGCGTGGCCGGCACGCCGCCTTCGCGCGGCACCATCGGCGAGGTGAGCTGGGCGACCTGGCTGGTCGACTACGACCTGGGCCACCGCTGGGCGCCCGAAGAGAACAAGGCCGGCGAGCCGACCTTCATGCCGCGCAAGGGCTACGAGGACTACCGCCGCTTCCGGCTCAACCCCGACCTGGTGAGCTGGGCCATGAAGCTCTCGGGCGACACGCCGCTCAAGGACTCCGATTCGGCCCGCAAGTACCGCCTGCGCTACCCCGACGCGGCCGCCCGTCGCGCGCCCTTCGTGGGCACCGGCACGCACATGACCGGCGACACCTTCTTCCACGGCCCGGGCATGTCGAAGCAGGCGCAGTACATCGCGAAGCTCTACGGCGCGGACGACTACGTCATCACCGAGATGGAAGCCGCCGCCATCACCCTCGTCATCAAGCGCACCCACGGCACCGACCGGGTGATGAGCCTGCGCGGCGCGGTCAACTTCGACCAGGGCAGCCCGAAGGAAACCACGCTGCAGCACCTGGACCCGGCGCCGGGCGAGACGGCGGGCGGCTTTGCGGAGACGGTGGAGAACATCGAGCTGGTGGGCAGCCGCGTGGTGGACCACATCGTCGCGAATTGGCCGACGTGGTCGGTGGGCGTGCCCAAGCCCTGAACACCACCGCTCAAGGCGCCGCAGCTTGCAGGTGCCAGGTCACCGTGAAGTCGAACGGTGTCCAGCGGCTCACGGCAACGCCCGCCTGCCGCAATCCGCGGCCGGTCCAGGTGTTGCAGGTCTCGAAGAGGTTGTAGCCGCCGTTGGCTTCGTAGAAGGCGTCCTGGTTGTCGTAGTGCGCGCCCGCGATGGGCGTGGCCCGGCCCTGGGGCAGGGCGGTGCGAACGTAGCCGACCAGCTGCGCGTACTGCGCCTGCGACAGCGGCAGGGCGTAGGCGCCGCGCCCCAGTTGCCCGCGCTGCAGGTAGCTCACATGCATCAGCGCGCGGTTGCCGCCCGACAGCGCCCCGAAGGCGCGCGACGCCGTCAGGTCGGCCCAGGTGGGCGTGTTCAGGTAGAACTCGCGGTCGCCCCAGCCGATGGCGATGAACTCGGCATCGGGCGGCGGCGCGCGAAAGTCTTGCAGCGGAAACACCTGCAGCCAGTCGACGGCAGCCGAGCGGATGGGGAACACGTAGTCGGTGTGCACGCCGTTGCTGAGCACCCAGGCCTGCACTTCGGGCGCGGCCTTGCCTGGCTGCTTCGCGTTGGCTGGCCAGAACATCAGCGCGCAGGCCGTGGCCACATAGAGGCCGACCAGCGCCACGAAGCCCAGCAGCGTGAAGGCGACGCATCGAAGCCAGCGTTTCATCGCGGGTCGCTTCAGAACAGCGACGCCGTGGTCGCCACCGGCTCCGTCGCCGCACGTCCCGGGCCGGCCGGCGCCAGCGCCTCGGGGCTGTCCGCCTTGGCCAGCGCCCCCACGCGCACGCCCAGCAAACGCAGCGGCCGTTCCAGCGGCACACGCTTGAGGCACTGGCCGCCGGTCTGGCGGATGGTCTTCGCGTCGGCGGTGAAGCGCTCGATGGTCTGGTCGCGCGTGGCGATCTTGAAATCGTCGTAGCGCAGCTTGATGCCGATGGTCTTGCCCACATAGCCCTTGCGCTGCAGGTCTTCGGCCACCTTCTCGCACAGGTGCGTGAAGATCGCGCCCAGCTCGGCGCGGTCGCGCACCGCGTGCAGGTCGCGCTCGAAGGTGGTCTCGCGGCTCATCGACACCGGCTCGCTCTCGGTCACCACCGGCCGGTCGTCGCGCCCCCAGGACACCTCGTGCATCCATGCGCCGGTGGCCTTGCCGAAGGTGGCCATGAGCCAGTCGCGGTCGCGCGCGGCCAGCTGGCCCACCGTCTCGATGCCGAAGCGCTTGAGCTTCTCGTCGGCCTTGGGGCCGATGCCGTTCACCTTGCGGCAGGGCAGGGGCCAGATGCGGCTTTCCAGGTCGGCCTCGTACACCACCGAGATGCCCTTGGGCTTCTCGAACTCGCTCGCCATCTTGGCGATGAGCTTGTTGGGCGCCACGCCGATGGAGCAGGTCAGCCCGGTGGCGTCGAGGATGGCCTTCTGGATCAAGCGCGCCAGCGAGCGCCCGCCGTCGCGCTGGCCGCCGGGCACGTCGGTGAAGTCGATGTACACCTCGTCCACGCCGCGGTCTTCCATGAGCGGCGCAATCTCCAGGATCACCTGCTTGAAGGCGCGCGAGTAGCGCCGGTATTCGTCGAAGTCCACCGGCAGGATGATGGCCTGCGGGCACAGCTTGGCGGCCTTCATGAGCCCCATGGCCGAGCCCACGCCGAACTGGCGCGCCGGGTAGGTGGCGGTGGTGATCACGCCGCGGCCGGTGTAGTCCTTCAGCCGGGGAAACGAATCGACCGGAATGTCGGCCAGCGTGCCGCCTTCGGGCAGGTCGCGAATCGCCTCGTCCACGCGCCGCCGCCCGCCGCCGATCACCACCGGCAACCCCTTGAGCTGCGGATAGCGCAGCAGCTCGACGGAGCCGTAGAAGGCGTCCATGTCGAGGTGCGCGATGCGGCGGATGGGAGGAGACGGGGTCTGGGAACTCACGGCAACAATTGTCTCCCGGCCCGGCCCCGTTCGCCCGCGCGGGGCGATTGGGTCAGCGTGTTTCCACGGTCGTGAGCAGGGGCGAGTCGAACATCGCCACCGGCGAGATGACGGGCTCGTCCATTGGCACCCTGTCGCCGTAGCGCTCGCGCATCTTGGCGCGCACCGCCGGGTCGCCCAGGTTGAATTCGCGGATCTTCTGCAGCTCGCCGATGCGCATGCCCAGCGCACGCTGGTAGAGCTTCCACACCAGCTCGGAACAGTAGATGCGCCCGTCCGACCATTCGAAGGTCAGGTCGTAGGGGCGGCCTTCGAAGTCAGAGGTTTTCGCGTGCAGGCGCGCGATGGCGCCGGGTGTCAGCAGCGTGTCGGCATTGCGCAGCCGCTTCACCACGTAGTGCCCGCCGTTGCCGCGCGCCGTCCATTGCGCCAGCGGCGTGTAGCGCACGGTCTGCACCGCCTCGAACACGTAGGGCTTGCCGCCGCGCAACAGCACGATGCCCATGTGGCTGTAGCGCGAGCCGGTGGCGCGCTGCACCGCCACGCTCTGGGCCGAGCGCGAGGTGTGGAAGACGATGTCGCCGTCTTTCAGCGCGGCGGCGTGGCTGGTGCCGAAGGGCAGGGCGTACAGGAGCAGCGCGAGCGCTGCAGACAGAGGCAGCGCCGGCGCCGCAGGGAGCTTGAAGGTCATGTGGCGCGCATTGTGCGGCACACCTCGCGCTTGGTCAGGCAACCGCGAACCTGACCGCCACCTGCGGGCGCCGCGGGTCATTGCTTGCGCACTGCAGCATGGCGGTGCCATCATCCGCGCCATGCAAACCGTCGCCTCCATCCTCTGGCGCAGGCTCGACGCACCGGGTCACGATGCCTGCCGTCTCGAACGCAACGCCTCCGCCTGGCAGCTCGACGGCGCGGCCGTGTTCCGCCTGGAAGGCGGGCGCATCGGCCAGCTGCACTATCGCGTGCGCTGCGACCTGCACTGGCACACGCAGTGGGGCACGGTGCGCGGCTGGCTGGGCGAGTCGGCGGTCGACCTGTCGATTGCCCGCGACGCGCGCGGCCACTGGAAGCTCAACGACGACGCGGTGCCCGACCTGTCGCACTGCGTGGACCTCGACCTGGGCTTCACGCCCGCCACCAACCTGCTGCAGCTGCGCCGGCTCAACCTGGCACAGGGCGAGAGCGCCGATGCGCCGGCCGCCTGGGTCGACCTGGATGGCGGCGGCGTGCTGAGCGAGCTGGCGCAGCGCTACCGGCGCACCGGCGACGGCGAATACGCCTACGAAGCCAAGCGCTTCGACTATGCGGCCACGCTGGGTGTCACCGAAGACGGCTTCGTGCGCGACTATCCGCGGCTCTGGGCCGCCGAAAACTGATCAGTCGAACTGCGACCGATCCCCCGCCACCAGCGCGCGGTTGCGCCGACGGTCGACGGCGATCTCTTGCGCAAAGTCTTCGCTGCTCCCACCCGCCGGCAGGTTGTACGCATCGCGCAACCGCTCGCGCACCGCGTCGCTGCCGAGCACCCGGTTGATCTGCGCATTGAGCCGCTGCACCAGCGCCGCCGGCGTGCGCGCCGGCGCGAAGATGCCGAACAGCGAGTCGCGGTTGGCCTTCTCGAAACCCAGTTCCGCCAGCGTGGGCACCGCAGGCAGCGCCTCGATGCGCGCGGGCGCACCGACCGCCAGCGCCTGGAAACGCCCGCCCTCGATGTACTGCAACTGCTGCGCCGCGACGTTGGTCGACAGCACCTCGAACTGCCCGCTCAGCGCATCGTTGAGCTGCGGCCCGCCGCCCTGGTAGGGAATGTGCGTGATGTCGGTGCGGCTTTGCATGCGCACCTGCGCCAGCACCATGTGGCCGATGGTGGCCACGCCCGAAGTGGCCCAGCGCACGGCGCCCGGCTGCAGCCGCGCCTGCGCGATCAGTTCGCCGAAACCGCGCCCCGTGAAGGCCGGCGTGCCGACCACCAGCACCGGCGTGCGCATCACGCTGGCCACGGGCGCGAAGCCGCGCAGCGGGTCGTAGGGCACGCGCGCAAGCAGCGGGTGCAGCGTGAGCGGGCTGATGGCGGAAAAGGCCAGCGTGTTGCCGTCGGGCGCGGCGCGCGAGAGCGCGTCCATGCCCAGGCTGCCGCCCGCGCCCGGGCGGTTCTCGACGAGCACCGGCACGCCGAGCGCCTGTGCGAGCGGCTCCGCCAGCACACGGGCCATGCCGTCGCTCACGCCGCCGGGCGGGTAGACCACGATCAGGCGCAACGGGCGGTTCGAGCCCGCGGCGTGCAGCAGGCGCGGCGTGGCGCACACGGCGGCCAGCGCGGTGCCAGCCTGTCGAATGAATGCGCGGCGCCGAAGCGGGCTCATGGCTCCGGGCTCTCGGAGGCCAGCCGGCGCAGCAAGGCAGCGAAATGCCGCGCGGGCAGGTTGTCTTCCTCGGCGCGCGACACCAGCGTGAGCGGCGCGTCGAGCTGCCCGCCGTCGGCCAGCCGCGCATAGGCGATGGCGTGGGCGTGCACGCCGGTCATCGAGGCCGGCACCACCGACAGGCCGACACCGGCGGCCACGAGGTTCAGGTTGGTCATCATGCGATCGACTTCGGCCACCACGCGCGGGCGCAGGCCCTTGGCGTGGCACAGCGCGAGCAGGTCGGCATAGAGGCCGGGCGCGCCCGGGCGCCGCACGAGGATGATGCCTTCCTCGCACAGCCTGGCCAGCGGCAGCGCGCGCGAGCCCTTGCGCCGGCCCACGGCCAGGCGGTGGTCGCTGGGCATGGCCACCCACACCGGTTCGCGCAGCAGTGTCTCGAACACCAGCCCCTCGGGCCGCGCCACCGGCACGCGCAGCAGGCCGCAGTGCAGGCGGCCTGCCGCCAGCGCCTCGGTGAGTTCGGCCGCGTTGTCTTCGCGCAGCTGCAGCGCCACCTTGGGGTAGGCGCGGCGGAACGCGCGCAGCGCCTCGGGCATGAAGCGGTGCGCCGCGGCCGAGCTGGTGAAGCCGACCGCCAGCGTGCCGGCCTGGCCGGTGGCCACGTGCGCCATGCGCTGCTTCATGGCCTCCATGTCCTGCAGCATGCGCAACGCCTCGGCCTGGAACAGCCGGCCCGCGTCGGTGAGTGCCACGCCGCGCGGATGGCGGCGAAACAGCAGCACGCCCAGCTCGCGCTCGAGCGACTTGATCTGCAGGCTCAGCGGCGGCTGCTGGATGCCCAGCTGCTCGGCCGCGCGCGTCATGTGGCCGGTCTCGGCCACGGCGGCGAAGTACCTCAGCGCCCTGATGTCCATGTGTCTCTCATATGTTTTTTATATAGCGAGTGCCACTTTATTTTATTTGACCCTAAGTCACCCGTGAATCTATCGTCCGGCCGCCCATTCAAAAAGCGGCCCACCGAGGCCGCACGACGGAGACAAACCCATGCGCACACCGCGCCCCGCACCCAAGTTTCGTGTTGTTCTTTGCGCGACCGGCCTGTCGCTGGTCCTGGCCGCCTGCGGCGGCGGAAGCGGAGGGGGAGGCGGCGCCGGCTTCTTCCTGCCGACGGCGCCTTCCGCCGGCAGCGCCCCGCCGGCCGACGATCCACCGGACAACCTGCCGGCCCCGCCCGTGCAGCCGGTCGTCGCTTGCGCCGACCTGTCGGGCAAGAGCCTGCCCGCGGCGCTCATCGGCCTGCCCACGCAAGGCGCCACCGTCACCAGCGCCACGCCCGTGGCCGCCGGCGACGCGGGCAACACACTCGGCGACTACTGCCGCGTGCGCGGCACCATCCAGCCGGTGGACGCGAGCGCGTCGGTCATCAACTTCGCGGTCAACCTGCCCGAGCAGTGGAACCGCAAGACCATCCATTTCGGGGGCGGCGGCTTCGACGGCGTGCTCATCGACGGCACGGAGGTCATCCGCTTCGGCCCCGCCGGCAAGCCCGCGCCGCTGGCGCTGGGCTACGCCACCTACGGCGACGATTCGGGCCATCAGTCGGGCAGCATCACCGACGGGCGCTTCGCCGCCAACGACGAGCAACTGGCCAACTACGGCGGCCAGTCGCTCAAGAAGACGCGCGACGTGGCGCAGGCGCTGGTGCTCGCGCGCTACGGCGTGGCGCCGAAGCATGCCTACTTCCTCGGCACCTCGACCGGCGGGCGCGACGCGCTGAGCTACATCCAGCGCTGGCCACAGGACTACGACGGCGTGATCGCCAACGAGCCCGCACTCAACTACACCGGCACGCGCCTGTCGAACGTGGCCGTGGGGCGCGCGCTGTACGCCAACGGTGGCGCGGGCTGGATGAACGTGGCCAAGACGCTGCTGGTGCAGAAGGCCGCCATGCAGGCCTGCGACAGGCTCGACGGCGCGGCCGACAACATCGTGAGCAACGTGGAAAGCTGCCGCCTGCTGAACGCGCAGGTCCTGGCCTCGCTGCGCTGCAGCGGCGGCACCGACACGGGCGACAGCTGCCTGTCGGACGCGCAGATCGCCACCGTGCGCACCATCGAGTCGCCGCTGGACTTCACGACCTATGCGCTGGCCAACGGCGTGAGGCGCGCGGGCGGCTACAACCTGCTCGAAGGCGCGCTGGTGGCGGGCCCGTACACCTCGCGCGACCTCGGCACGCGCAAGGTGCCGGGCAATCCGGCCACCTCGGCCGACGCCAACGTGTACCTCACCGGCGACCAGTGGGTGAAGTACTTCGTGACGCGCATCGCCGGCTTCGACACGCTCGGCTTCGATCCGCTGGACCCGGGTGCCTACGCGGCGCGGGTGACCGAGGTGTCGAATCTCACCGACGCGACCAACCCCGACCTGGCGCCGTTCTTCGCGCATGGCGGCCGGCTCATCATGTTGCACGGCCTGGCCGACGAGGTGATCAGCCCGAACTCGACCATCGACTACTACAAGCAGCTCATCGCCACGGTGGGCCAGGCGGCGGTCGACCAGAACGTGCGCTTCTACACCGTGCCCGGCATGGGCCATGGCACCGGCAGCTTCATTCCCAACTGGGATTCGCTGGCGGCGCTCGAGGGTTGGGTGGAAGGGGGGCTCGCGCCCGCCACCGGCGTGGTGGTCGACGCGGTGGCCGGCACCTACGGCCGCACGCGCCCGCTGTGCCAGTTTCCGGCCTGGCCCAAGTACCGCGGCAGCGGCAGCCTGGACGCGGCGGTCAACTACAGCTGCGTGACCGAAGTCGGCGACCCGCTGGCCTGCCCGAACCTGCCCGCCTCCGTGACCAGCTACAAGGGCGGCAACAGCTTCGGCGAAGAGCTGCGCGTGCAGATCGATCCGGCCACCATGGCCTATACCGTGACCATCGTTGAACACCGCAGGCGCCGCCGTGTTCTCGAAGGTGTTCTGGAACGCCACCAGCGGTGCGAAGCCGCCGCCGCTCGGCGCATTCACGCCGCCCGACAGCACGCCGCCGGCGCCGAAACTGAACACCGCCCCGCTCTCGCCGCTGGCATAGCTGCAGCTGCCCGCCGACACCAGCGAGCCGGTGCGCTGGGTGCCGGCGGCGCGCTGCAGGCTTGCATCGATGGTCACGGTATAGGCCATGGTGGCCGGATCGATCTGCACGCGCAGCTCTTCGCCGAAGCTGTTGCCGCCCTTGTAGCTGGTCACGGAGGCGGGCAGGTTCGGGCAGGCCAGCGGGTCGCCGACTTCGGTCACGCAGCTG
>NNBU01000081.1_pt1 | contig 11081 bp, 11 predicted proteins | sample 1173781 | NCBI WGS metagenome assembly NNBU01 (sample SAMN07173937, study PRJNA388173) | plant metagenome | biome: Plant school; feature: Soil; material: Symbiotic tissue of Blasia pusilla L.; isolation source: symbiotic tissue sample KVJ2 | host: Blasia pusilla | place: Norway: Troms, Kvaloya...
AGGCAACACTGGTATCATGACACGGGTCAAGCAGATGGATAGGATCAATGATAAAAGCCAGTTTCACCCTTTATACCTCAATCACCAAGAAATTAAATGGTTATTCAACTATTATCTCTTGATGCTCTCACCAATTGACGTATATCTGTACTGCTCAGTAAAACCTGGAGAGTAAAATTTTGTGGATAGACACAGCTTTTGTGAGAAAAAGTCCGTAAATAAGCTAATGAATTCAATACTGTTCGGTTAAGGCAAGAAACGCGATGAATCGCCGTCTCTACAATAATCAGTTTGCCGTAGAGACGGCGATTTATCGCGTCTTTGCGATCTAGAATTTTCATCAAAAAACCTTAACCGAACCGTATTGGGAGTGAATTGCTCTCCAGAATTTTAGCGACTGCCGTTTGTAGCGGCTTGTCGCTAGCTTATAGCAATGCCTTGTGAATCTAAACGCTGCTGCCAGTTAGTAGCTCATCCAGTTTGCCTTGACTGTCTAAAGCGTGGATATCATCACAACCACCTATATGATCATCATTGATAAAAATTTGTGGTAAAGAGCGCCGTCCATTTGCTCTTTGAGCCATTTTATTTCTCGCTGCCTCATCTCCATCAATGCTGTATTCGATAAATTCAACACCCTTGTTCTTCAGTAAACTTTTGGCACGAATACAAAATGGGCAAGTTCTCCAAGTGTAAATTTCTACTTTTGCAGCCATAAAGTCCTCAAATTGATTTAATACTTCTTAATTTTAGAACTTTGCCACTGACTGTAGCTGCTATATCCCATTTTGACTTTATTTTCAAAAGTGGCTAACTCAATTCAGTTATTAGTATCGCTGAGTTTCATCCGCTACACCTAGCTAGCTTGCTTTTTTGCAGAACTATACAAAAAGAAAAATCGTTGAAAAGCCTATAAATAACGCATACTTTTCAACGATTTGTAATTATTAGCCTATTTACACCATGTTTTACTTGAACAATTTTTACAAAATTTAGGTGATACACACTTTACTTTCTAAAACAACGGTATTTTCTCTTATGAAAGTATCCGGTCATTAACAGTGTTTACTACTGGGAAAGCATCATTTAGGCTATTACTAAAGACTTTTTCTTCACCACTCTCAATGCACCCACTGCAAATAAACCAAGGGCACCTGTTATTCCAGGTTCAGGTACTTTTTTAGGTGGAGGAGGCGGAGGACTATAATAACTCCCTTGTGCTTTTATAATGCTAGGCTCCTTTAAATCAGTGCCATACTGGAAGCGAACACTGCCAATTTTGCTTATATCAAAGTTAGTGGGCAGTCCTGATAAAACGAACGTGGCTGAATTGTCAACAAAACTTCCCCCTTTGACTGCTGGATTTGCATTAGCATTGTAGCCGTCAATAATGCCGTAATTAAATTGCTGCTGTCCACCAATGCCTTGAAAAATACCCAAGCCGGCAGTACCTAAACCGTAGTCTTGGGTTATTCCATTGAGTCCTGCGGAATTGGTAGTAGATGCAAATGCCCATTCTTTGCCATTAGGAGTATTGAGAAGATTGACATTATTTGTGGTGGTAGAGGGGTTGTTTTTAGTGACCGTTGTTGCTGTTGCTGAAATTAACGATAAGTTTAAGGGAGATCCAGCATAGTCCCAAAACACTGATGTGAGGACATCAGAAGGAACTGAGACATTTTTCATGTTCGTCAGAGTCACTGTTAACTTACCTGGATTGAGTAAGTCATCAAAGACAACTGATGATGCCAGAGCATTATTTGATGCTGAGTTTTTTCCTGTGACTGAGAAAGTCATAGAGGCTGCATCGGCTTGGGACATCTGCGAGACTGTTACCACAGCTAATGCTGATATACAGCAGGCTGCATAACCCACTATTTTCTTGGAATGTGGTTGAAACACTCGATTGAAACTCCTTTTCTTTTTATTGAGGATATTTAAAACCTCTCAAAATAACTTTCTCGTGGAAGTTACCAAAGTCTAAAATGACACAAAAAAACATCAATTGTCTACGTTATTTATTGAGGTTAGCTAAAAATTTAAATTTGGAATTATCAATATAGTTTTTATAAATTAATTGGATAACTTCAGTAATTACACTTGATATACTTTTCTAAATTAGAAACATATATAATTACGTCTAATAATCAATATTCTGTTTCTGGATGTTACTACTTAATCAACAAATTTTTAGTAAATATTAATTATTTAATTAAGAAGAGTTGTTTGTTGCATAGAGCGTAAGTGTTATCCTGTAAAAAGCCAGTCTCACTAGTCATCTCACTCCAATATATGGGAGTAGATGTTTTAATGTTTCACTAAGTACATGGTCTAAATTAAACGTATGGCTCCGATTTGATGTTTGAAAACATACGGAGACCGAAAGGTTCGCTTTATCAGGGTTTTATAAAAAATATTGTTCAAAATCGGAGAGGAGTCTCATGTAAATATTCAATAAATAAGGGAAGGCGGTTGCTCGCCTTCCCCAAAGTTAAATATTCAGGACACTAATATAAAGTGCTGACACTGAATACACGACTCAACTTTTACCCACAATCAACGGCATATTCAATCAGTTGGGCAAGGCGCTGACGTAGGGTTTCTAATCCCAAGCGCTGACTCGCAGAAATAAATACCGCGAGGGGAAATTCTTCTCTAGCTAAAGCTAGTGTCTCACTATTGGCTTGATCGATCTTGTTAAAAATCACTAGCGCCGGGCCAGGTGTTATTGGCATTTGTGCCAAAATTTCTCTGACTGAGCGAATATGACGCAGCCAAGCTGGGTGAGACAAATCCACTAAATGTAGCAGGGCATCGGCTTCTGTAACTTCCTCCAAGGTGGCGCGGAAAGCATCCATTAATGATGCAGGTAGTTCGTGTATGAACCCTACCGTATCTGTAATCAGAATTTCCTGATGTTCATTTGTTTCGCCATAAGGAATCACCAGGCGGCGAGTAGTGGGATCGAGAGTGGCAAATAGTTGGTCGGCTGTATAAACTTCTGCATTAGTGAGAGCGTTCAACAGGGTAGACTTGCCAGCATTAGTATATCCAACCAAAGCCACTGAGGGAATTTCTCGATGCTGCCGTCGCTGCCGTAACCGCGAACGATGAGCCTGCAACTGGGTTACTTCTTTTTGCAGTCGGGAAATACGCTGCCCAATGGCACGGCGTTCAGTTTCCAGTTTGGTTTCACCAGGGCCACGAGTCCCAATACCACCACCTAATCGGGACATGGTGCGACCTCTACCAGCCAGTCGCGGCTGCATGTATTCTAACTGTGCTAGTTCTACTTGCAACTTCCCGGCACGAGATTGAGCGCGTTGGGCAAAGATATCCAAAATTACTTCGGTGCGGTCAACTACCCGGATACCAATTTGCATTTCTAAGTTGCGGACTTGGGAGGGTGAGAGGTCGCGGTCAAAGACGACGAGATTGACCCCTAGTGTTTGGGCCGTTAGGGCAATTTCTTGCACCTTACCTTCGCCAACTACGGTTTGGGGATGAACGCGCGATCGCTTTTGTTGTATTGTCTGTAATACATCTCCCCCAGCAGTATCAACTAACCGTGCCAATTCCACTAGGGTATCTTGGAATTGTAGGGGAGTCATCTCACTGGTCATCAGCCCCACAATCAGCACGCGATCGTGGTCAGCATCTACTTCCTGGGCGATAAATTCGCGCTGGAATTCCGCTTCCAGATTTTCTACTAAGTCTACTAAATCCTGGTCTGCCAGATCATCCAAGCTCAGAGGTGGCGATATATTCCAACTTGGGGATTGGATTTGTTTAGAGTGAGCGAAGCCGAATTGGCTCTCCTCTACTTTGACAGCAGCAGGACTAGGAATCAGGGTGCGAGAGTCTTGGGGTGTCAGATGAGCTAGATAAGCTTCTTTGACATACCCAGTCGCACCGCCTCCCCGCCGTGTAAATCCCGTTCCGGTAATATTTAGGACAACTAGGGCATCTAAACGTTGTAGTGCCATCGCCGTGAGTGCGGCTTCATTGGGCGGTTCTGGCTTAAGATGGGTGGCAATACAACGAATACCACTGAGTCGTTCTGCACCGTAACGGGGCAATTCCATCGGTGGTATTTGCGTTTGACGCGGTGTACCTACCCCGACGCGAATCACTTGTCCGCGACGGTTGACGTAGGCACACACAGGCTGATTGACTTCTGTGCTAATTGCTGCCAAGCGCTGGGAAAACTCAGGCGTGGTGATGCGATCGCCTGGTATGCGCTGGTGGTACAGTCGCTGTAGTTGCTTCAGCTGGCTGGACTTCAGACCTTGGAGATTTCCAAAAATAGTTTCTATAGGCGTTTATGACCAGTTAAATGGCCCCCCGAATCCTTATATGTCTATTTTACAACAGGGTTTAGGCTCCTATCTCTCTCCTTTGAGGGATGCATTGTGAATTAGTTCACGGTGGATATTTATTTGACGCTATTTTGGTAGTAGTAACTCACAAATCGAGCAATGGTAACAACACGCGTCGCCTCAGAACAAAGGGCTGTATTGAGAAATATCAGTTGGCAGACTTTTGAAACCATGCTAGCTGAGATGGGAGAGGATAGAGCCTCTCGAATCACCTATGACCAAGGAATGCTGGAAATTATGACTCCACTCTTTTCCCATGAGTATTGGAAATGTTTAATTGAACGTTTGATTTTTGTGCTTGCCGAAGAGTTGAATTTAGAAATTGTACCTGCGGGCTCTACAACCTTTAGACGGGAAGATTTGCGGCGTGGTACAGAACCAGATAGCAGTTACTATATTCGCAATGAAGCGTTGGTGAGGAACAAATCAGAAATTGATTTGAACCGTGACCCAGCACCGGATTTAGTAGTAGAAATAGATTTAACGAGTTCTTCGCTGAATAAATTCGATATTTATGCGTCTTTAGGTGTTATGGAACTTTGGCGTTATGACGAAGGTGTGCTGTATATTTACCAACTGCGACAAGGGCAATATATAGAGTGTAATAATTCGCTAATTTTTGCACAATTGCCTTTAATTGAAATTGCTCGATTTTTAGAAGAAAGTCAAAGAATTGGCGTGATGAAAATGACACGGAATTTTCGGGAGTGGGTGAAGAAGCAAATTTAATGAGTTAGTATTTTTAGTGGGAGTGTGAACGCGATCGCTACATAAGCATCGCTTTTAATTCAAGTTGCTTAAAATTGAGGCTTGATATGCAAATCCCATACTTCTTTTAAAGGCTTTCCATCTGATTCGGAAATTTGCCCTATTTTAGCCAGCAATAAAAACTGTTCTAGGCTATCCAATCGAGACAGACGCACAGTTGAAGCAACACGCAAACCACTTTCAGCCCAATCATTGAGGGGTACATCAGTTTGTGTGCGTGGTTTTGCAGATGTGACTATTGCTACTACAACATCATTTGCATCTATCCACAACACAAGTACGGGGCGTTTTTTGGAACCCCCACCACTAGTGAATGAAATATCTGCTACCCAAAACTCACCTGCTTGGATAGTCGTCATAAAGTCCTTCGTCTTCTGGTGCGTAGCCGTTCAAAAAAGCGTCATGGTTGCGGGTGCTTTGGGATTCTTCCGCTTTTTGTTGGATGGTGATTACCCAGCGTCCTGTAGTTATATTTTCCAGTATTGATTCTGGGAGATTCAATTTCTCCCCTGGTTTTAGTTCAATTTCATAAGTCAGAGTAGTCAATTCATTTTGCATAACTGTTGGTTAGGATTTTCATAATTTTAGTGTAATTTTATTTAGGGGCGATCGCTACATTAATTTAGTCTTTATAGCGGTTATTGAATTAAAGCTTGAAAGCGCTCATCTTCCCGAATCCTATCAAAATCTGAGTTACTTTTTGCCATCTTTCGATATTCGTCAGGATTCAGATTAATTGCTTTTTGTAGGTTTTCTAGTGCCTGTTCAATATTATCTTGGAGAGCATAATAGCAAGCTTTACTGTACCAAGCTTGGTGGTAATCTGGTTTAAATTTCAGTGCTTGGTCGTAGGATGCGATCGCTTCTTCATTGCGTCCTAATTTGCCTAGCGCAATGCCCCGATTGTACCAAGCTTCGTGGTAATCTGATTTAAATTTCAGTGCTTGGTCGTAGGATGCGATCGCTTCTTCGTATTCATTAGCAGTATATAATAAATTTCCCAGTTCAAATAGTAACCTTGGTTTCTGATTATCTGGCTGATGTTTATCAGTCAGCAGCTCTTGAAATTCTATAACTTTCTCAATTTTTTGTTCAGTGCTAAGTTTCAAATATTCCTCATAGTCTCCTTCCAACAGCAAGCGATTTGATTCTTGTTCTACCACATCTGGCGTTGTTGGTAATTCAAACACCCCAGAACGCCAATCAAAAAAATCTGGGGCGCGGTGAATAAAATAGTTTATCGAAAATGAACGCAAAAGAAAAACAAAGCTAATAGGAAAATCATCTCTAAAGCGTTCTCGCTGTTGGTTTAAGTGATTTAAAATATGCGGAACACTAGTTAAATTGCTAAATTGCCCTTCTGTAATTTCCCCAAAACTTCTTTTTTCATACTTATATAAAGAATATTCCAGGCCTTTAATTAATAAAATATCAACTTGCTTATCTTTAATAAACTCTGCTACTGGCTGATATAAATTATCAATCGCCTCAACGAACCGCAAAACTGCAATCTTTTTCTGCGGAATCTCCTGGGGAAGTTTGACAATAAACTTGTCTGCTTCCCCAGGTGTACATTGGACAAAAAACAAACCAAATCCTGATTTTCGCTTTAGTGCGCGAAGCAAGTCTTGATAAGCTTCTTCTGGTTCTGGGGGTAAATCATCATCCCAATCACTTAAATTTGGGTTCATGAAAGTTTCGCTACAGCTTCTTTAAATTCTGGAATTCCTTGAATCAATGGATGAATATCATACCAACGCTGCATCTCTCCCTCATCATCAAAATATCGGTATTCTAAAAGACAACGGTTATACATCAAACTCCGATACAAGTCATCATTAATAATCCGCTTAGAACAAGAGACTTTCGCTAACAGATCCCATTGATGATCTTCCACAGCGCGGCGATAAGTATCTCTGGCTTGAGTAATTGCTCGTCGCACCGCCTTTTCTGAAACAGGTAATTTTTCAGTGCGTCCAATGGCATCTTGAGTTAACAATAGCAAATTCCTCACATGACCTCCACTCATTAAACAAAGTCTGTCTAAGGTTTGGGGACTGTCGAAAATTTCTGTTTCTAGTGATAATTCGGGTGCAATTTGCCGGACTCGCTTGTTAATGACTTCCTTAACTTTCTTGAGTCCTGGCTGATAAACTTCCCCCTTGAGAGTGTTTACCATAATCATCGGCAAAATTTGGGGGTCGCCGTAGATATCTCTGAGGTCTGTTGCCCTGGTAGAATAGACCATTGAAATGGGAACAGTGTAAATCAAATGGCAATCTAAAGCTTGGAGTTGTTCGCTACGGTCTAAAAAGACTTCCTCATAGTTGGTGCGGCCGTCGCCGTCTTTGACTAACACCATCCGGTCTAAATTATCGACAATTACCGCCAGTTTATTGTAGCCATTAGGTAAGTGCTGTTTTGCATCCACCAGAAACTCATTTAACACCTGAATTAAAGTGACAGTGTGAGGATCAATTTTTTGGCGAATCTTCTGGCGTAATTCTGGAACAGCTCTTAAATTTGCGGTCAACTTGGCGAATTGAGCAAGCTGCACTTCTACAGCCATCTTCTCAAACTCTATAGGAGTCAGTGCCAAATCTTTTAAATCTACCCAACGATCTTTCAACCAGTTGAGTATCGGACGAGGACTAGCAATTCCTTTTAAATCTTTGAGCAAACGGCGGGTACAGGCGAGGAGAATATCTGTATATTGGGCATCTTCAGAATCGATATCCTCTTCATCAGCCGCAAAATAGACTACATAAAATTTCCGATTTTCTAAATATTTCTTTAACCTGAGTAATTCTGTAGACTTCCCCGCACCTCGATGACCAGAATACAATTGGCAAGTATTTGTATTTGCCAATTGCATCCGATTTCCCAACTCTTGCAAAATATCGGCATCTCCTCGCACATCCTGACAATCTACATATTTTGGATCACCTGCGGTTAAGGGTTCAAAGGGGTTAAAGGCGTTGTAGAGGTTTGCGAGTAAGTCAGTACTATTAACCATAGGTAAAAAATATAGCAATGATGCTCATAATAATCGAGATTATACAGAGTTGAGGTGGATGAATCCAGTTCAAAGACTCGTCAACGGAGTTCAGAGGTGGATGAATCCAGTTCAAAGACTCGTCAACGGAGTTCAGAGGTGGATTAATCCAGTTCCAAGACTCGTTAACGGAGTTCAGAGGTGGATTCATCCAGTTCAAAGACTCGTTAACGGAGTTCAAAAGTGGATTAATCCAGTTCAAAGACTCGTTAACGGAGATCAAAGGTGGATTAATCCAGTTCAAAGACTCGTCAGCAATAAAACTACTACGAGATAGGAAAATCTCTACTTCCCTGTTGTTACAAAAGAGAAACTGGGGTTAGAGTCTTGCGCCAGTGCTTCACTGCTGTTTGTAATTCCCCAGACAACCAGCTGTCAAATTGTGGATAAACTGGCGATCGCGCTACCAATTCCCACCCAGCAGGTTGTAAAATTTCTTTTAATGCCTGTTCCTGAACATGAGGATAATCAGGATTTACTTCATCTTTTGGCCCTATTCCACCCAAATCTCGCGCACCAGCTTCGATACAAGCGAGTAACCATCGGTCATCTTTAACTAAATTCGGCGGAATTTGAATAGTAATATCTGGCGGTAAAATCTGACGTGCTTTAGCAATTACTTTTGGTAACTGATGAGGGTCAAAAGGTGGTGCATCAAAGGTTTGCTGATATCCTGGACTATGAGGTTGCAAAATAACTTCTTGAATGTGGTGATAACGTTGATGCAGTTCAGATATAGCTGTCAATGTTTCCCAGCAATCATCTACAGTTTCCCCAATTCCTAACAGTAACCCAGTTGTAAAGGGAATCTGCAACTCTCCCGCCCATTGCAATTGTTGTAAACGAACTTCTGGTAATTTACTCAGTGCGTGCCGATGTACACTATTTAACAATGTTGGCGTTAATTGTTCCAACATCAGCCCCATCGAAACATTCACGCGCTTGAGCTTTTGCATTTCTTCAAAACTCAGTGGCCCCGCATTTGTATGTGGTAAAAACCCCATTGAAAGCGCTAATTCACACAAATCATAAATCCGCTCAAACCACGCCTGACGCTTTGGCGAATGGGGATGTACTTCACCGCTAAGTATGAGGATTTCACAGACTTTTTCGTTTTGAAGTGGTTTTAAAATACTGTCTGCATCTGAAAGACTCATCCAGGGACTTTTACCCGGTTCGCTGCGAAAGTTGCAGTAACTACACCGATTAAAGCACTCGTAAGTGGGAACAATTGTATAAGCAGGGCTATAGGTTACAAAACGAGAATTATTAATTGGCATAAGCAGAATAAATTGTCTCTTAGTAAGCAGCCCCAGATTTATTTTAAGGTCTGGAGACACTGACTACAAACCTTTAATTATTCACGCCCACTTATTTATTAGATAAACAAAAACTATTTTGCTTTGTAAATTTCTGGTAATTGCCACCAAGGAATATGGGGATACTCGTGGTGTTCTTCGTGGTAGCCGAAATGATAGCACGTAATAAATGACCACCAAATTGGACGGTTAATCGTTTGGGCACAATGAGGCTGAATATAACCTCCAATAGGTTCACTATGTGGGAGGAAAGTACCAAAATAAAATAATTGCAATGAACTTAAAAGCGAAGGAAAGACCCAAAAGTAACTTAGATTATCACTAGGTATATGAAGTATATATTTAGCAAAGTTATAAATCAGGGTTAGGGCAATTATTTGTCCCCAACTCCAGTAACCTTTCATAAAATGTAAATACCAAGCAAAGAAGTTTTTGTAGTTACCATTATGAAAATCTGGATCTATTTGAGTTGCTGGATTGTGATGGTGTAGCCAATGCTTTTTCAATAATTTTTTATATGGTAAAAGTCCATAAAAAGATAAAGTTAATGTCCCAATAAGATGATTAATTTTGCTGTTCTGAGGAAACACTACCCCATGCATAGCATCATGAGATGTAATAAATAATCCTGTATATAAAAATGTTTGCCAAAGTATGCTGGGAAATAGCATCCAAAATTGTAATTTGGAGATGTCAAGGGAGAGTAATAAACTTAGACTAATTACCCATACGCTAACAATGACAATAGCAATCAAAAGCCCTTTAAACTGAGATTTACTTTTCACCACTGGGGTCAGCTTTGATTGATGACTGGGTGGTTGTTCTAATTGAATCACGCTTTTACTCCGCCTCGTATTCCAGTGAAAATTCCTAAAATAAGCCACAACAAAAAGCACTAACCACCAGCCAGAAAACTCTATTAGTGGTCAGTGTTTTGCATTGGATAGTGCCAACACTTAATACATTTAGAAATATTAAGATACTTTAACTATTATTACACATACAACTGCCATACCAACAACTGTTTTTGTTATGGCGGTTGGATTATGTAAGTTATAGCACTGATAGCTTTAGTGATTATAAAAACTAGTGTTTTTAATATGGGGCTTTTAAACAGCCGAAGTCTGGAAAAAAGGCGGTAACATAATTAGCGGCAAGAGTAGGGAATGAAGTGGAGTAATTCGTGCATGAGGCTGTAGCCGTTGAGATCCCAAACTAATGTAGGCTAAAAACCGATCTTTGCCAAGCGATCGCACCAAAGTTCAGACTGAGGATTAAACCTAGGACTTACGCATTGACAAGAAATGCTAAATATACATAAGGTTAAAAACCACATATTTCGTAGGGGCACAGCAATGCTCATTGGTGTCTACTTTTGCCAAAAATAGCGTACTGATTGGGTGTTGTTCACCCGCCAGGGATTGTAAATCCCTGACTAATTACTCAAGTCTACTGAAGTAGACTGAAAATTTTCGCGCTATCTTAGTCCTCTTCAGAGGACTTTAGCTATGAGACAGGGATTTACAATCCCTGGCGGACGTGCGGTTTCGCGTCTTTGTT
>NNBU01000095.1_pt1 | contig 11076 bp, 14 predicted proteins | sample 1173781 | NCBI WGS metagenome assembly NNBU01 (sample SAMN07173937, study PRJNA388173) | plant metagenome | biome: Plant school; feature: Soil; material: Symbiotic tissue of Blasia pusilla L.; isolation source: symbiotic tissue sample KVJ2 | host: Blasia pusilla | place: Norway: Troms, Kvaloya...
AACCAACATTGCACCCAGGCAAATATTTTTCTGTTGCTCCCAACCAGAGATGATTATGTTGGGATTAGCATTCGTTTCAATAATCTCCATTCCCCAGCAGCCTGTTGCTCCAACTCCCGCAAATCCGGTAAAAAGTAAAGATACAATTGCAGTTGTTTCTATGATGCGGTCGAGAAGAATTCTGGGGTTGAATCTTTTTCGAGTCCGACGAAGAACTAATTTATTACGAGTGTTTGAAGGCAAAGATGATTGATAAGTCGCTTTCTGTGTTTTCATTTAGCATCCTCCAACTGGACATAGAAACCTGCACCTGTATTCATAATCTTTACCTTTCTTTGATTTACCAAGCCTTGAATCACTCCCAGGCTAAATTTAATACTGCACAACCGTGCGCTACCTCCACAGCGTCGGAGGTATTGTAAGCATTGGTATGACTGGTCGGTAGTGGCGGGGTAAGTGGATTTTCTCGGCATAATCTTGACTATGACTCTATGATTTGTAAATGATGTGCATTGAAAAAAATTCCTTGACCAGGTGGCATATCTGAGAAATGAACGCAAACCATGCCGTGCGCTGAATACTGGATTACTGTACCTGTTTGCCCTAATCTTGGGTCTTTTTCTGTCAGTGCTTTAATGACTTTGACAACTGAATTAATTGGTGGAAGATTGGACATTTTTAATCCTTTGCTGAACAGCCAATTATTGATTAGTAATTCGAGTTTTCACCGATACCATATTGCCATTTGAGAAAACTGACGGGAGTACAGACTTCTTGCCAATCACAAGCTCCTGTTGGGGCATTCCAGTCCTGTCGGTATTCCTCTTCAAAATACCCCAGTCCCCAATACCAACCGTCATATTCCGGCTGTGACTCCCATCCAAACCAGAGAGCAATATTTACTTTAATCAGATAGAACAACTTAATCATCCATCCGCCATCATAATCAGAAATAAAATCGTAAAATTCTCCCAAAAAGCGTTCATTTGTTAATGTAATTAAATCCATTCTTGACCAAAGATTCATCTTTTTAGCTACCCCTAGTTTGAAGTATGATTTCTCTTCTCAATTCAGTTCTGGTAATTGTGCAAGCGCTCCTTCCATCCATGCTTGAATTGCTTCCATCTCAGAAACACCTCGTAATACAGCATCGATTACGTGTTTCTGATAAGAGTTAGTAGCATGGTTTGGATGTCCAAACTTATTACCAGCCCAAGCCAAACACATAGTTTTCACTAGTTCATCAATCTGGACAGAATCAAGCTCACTCGGACTAGTCACATTTCGAGAATGCAACCACTCTTTGACTAAATCCAACGGATAATTTAAAAGTGTACGAACTTCTTTGACTCGCAAATCTTTTGGGTTGATTGATGGTGCAGTTACAGCTTGTTTTGGTTGCTGGACTCTATACTGTTGATTATCTTTGCGGGGTCTAATGTTATTCTGTGGCTGTTCAGGCTTTTGAGGAGTAGTTGCACCTTCAGCATCATTATCTTCATCAGCAGTCACCGATAAAATTGCACAAACTGCATATCGTCGTGCATAAGTTAATGCTGCACCAAACTTCTGAGAATCACTAATTTCGGGTAGAGGATAAGTGCTGGTAATATTCTCTCCAGATTCATGGAAAATATGAGTCCGCAGTACGGTTTTACCTTCAAATATTTCGGTGGTTTGAATTATTACTAATCCATGTTTACCAAGCGCAGGAGTGACAGCATCCAATACAGCATCTAGTGTTGCATATTTGCGCTTGTAGTGAGGATTAGTACCATCTTTTTGAATCGGATTAAACTCTGCCTTTGCTTTGATTAAAGCTTTGATTAGTTCTTGCATTGTCTAGTCCTCTCACTCTACCAATAGTTTTCATTGATATCGCCAGACACTTTTTTGCTAGATTTAGCCTTAGCTATCTGAAACTCTGAGGCTTTTAGCACAGGCATTGCCGCTTGTTTTACTGAAGTTTTTGCTTGCAGATAGAGAAATTGTGTCACTCCATCTGCGTCTTCCCCATCCTCAACTTGCGCCCATAAAGAACAACCCAGTTCTAGAGATTCATAGTCGCCGAGATTAAATTTTCTAGAGTAACTAACAGAGACAGTTGTAAATTTCATTTTGGTTATCAATTTTCTTCGCTAGTATCAATCATCTCAATGCTAAGTCTTGTACATAAATCGCTAGCTTTTACACCAATAACTCCTGGTTGAATTTCAGTAGATAATTCCTCAATTATTGAATGAAAGCCAGGGTCTTCATCATTGATTTCAACCTCAATTAGACCTGCTTTATTCGATACAATAGTTGCCCAACTTGGCTTCATGTTGAGGAATACTGGTTGCATAGAGTTTCATGATTCTGCCTCCTGATTAAACTTGATTTCAATGACTTCTTCTACACAACCCATTGCCTCACCCAAATAATGCAATGTATCGCCCACATGAGTTGCTACTTCTGGGTCAATCTTCTTATCAGCAATCAACTTGAGCCAATTTTCGTTTTGAGCGATCGCCTGAATCTTTATGTAGCACGAGTTAAATTCTTGTAGGATTTCTATCGGTTCCATTGGTTTATTCAATGAGTTGTGGTGTTCCTATTTGGATAAAATTTAAGTTTGCTCCTTGCCACACAGGTGGGTCTGTCCTGCCCACCCGTTTTCTTATGCTGCAACCAAATCTTTAGTTTTTGGAACGTATCTTTTTAGTCGCTCCCACTCGTCATTCGTCAGCGAATCAAATTGTTTATCTAGCAATTCCTCTTCTGTGAGTGGTTGTTCTGTAGCCGTTGTTGATACCCTTGCCACCTTCATAAATTGGTCTAGTCCAACTACTGCATCAACCGGCTCGGCGTATCGAAGAGAATCCACTCCGTTAGACCAGTGCGTAATGTACTGGAATATCACCCCAATCATGGAATCACCCTTATACACTCGATAAGTTCTGGGGCAAGCTCCATTTACGTATACGAGTTTGTAGGGAGGAATTTCTTGTATCTCTGCATTGGGGTCGGTTGGAGGAAGGAGTATTTTCTCTGGGGATTCATCCAACTGGGCTGCCTGAAGAGAAAATGGGCTAATCATATTTCATGTGCCATGATGATTTCGATTGTCTAAATTTCGGTTGAACGGCGATTGCATTTCTCTTGGTATGCGATCGCCTTTCTCACTTGCAGTACTAGGGATTTCCATGACCTCTGCATTCGCATCTGTCGGAGGTAGGAGAATTCTCTCTTGATAGTCACCTACTTGAAGCAAGAGGTTACTTGCTGTACTTTGTGTGATGATTATTATTTCTAAAGCAGCGATTGAGCTTTGGAGGCGATTGCATTTGTCTTGGGGAAGCAATCGCCCTTTCTCACTTCAGCAACTTACGCCGCTACTGCCACTCGGACTCCCAGCAGCCCAATCACAAGTTCTGCACTAGCAGCCACACGATTGAGTCCGTACTGTCTTGGTCTTGCGTACCAACATTCTTGATTGCACCCGACGAAGCCGACAAAACGCCCGTCTTGGTAGAGTTTGGTGCTGAATCCCAACCAATCAATTTCCCCGTGGTACAGACCAAAGGCAGTGCAGGCTTCTTCCAGTTCATCGCTCAATCGCTCGTTGCGCTCCAGGGGTGTTTCTGGTAGAGTCGCCTTGACCTCTGCAACTCTTGTAGCGAACCAGTTGCGATCAAATGGGAGCCGTCCGCCTTCCACAAGCTGCACCCATACTGTAATCCCGCCTTCGATCCAGATAGTGCGAACAGATTCGGGTTGGACTTCGATAATCTCGCCAATGATGCGGCGATCTCTGCTGGTGAGAGGATCTTGGGTTGGGGCTACAGCTTCGGCTTGGGATTCGAGGTGGGTGTATAGTTCTGCTTGAGCTAGGGCTTGCTCATCACGGAAAGAAGTAGGAATTGCTTGCTGTGTATGTGTTACGTAGGTCATAATATTGATCTCCATTCAGTTGGATAAAAAGCGATCGCATACTTTCTCAGGGTGGGCGGTCGCTTTTGTTATGTGTGCAAACAACGTTGTGGTTTAGCACAACGCTCTCAAAAAGATTTGGCGTAGCCATATATTTGTGACTCAAAGCCAGTGGCATTTGAGTGATACCAAAACAGGATATACAGCGTATCAGGTGACGTGTACGGCTTAAAAAGCTTCAACTGCCGTCCTGCTGGTAATTTCTTATTCAGTGCAAATCCATTTCCCATCTGTGTACCCATCGCCTTCTCTGGTTGCGCCAGTGCCTCGGTTACTCCTCAAGCGTTGACACTCCTCGACCTAAACATACGAGGATTCTTGCTTCACAGGGATTCCAGTGAATTTACCCTCAGCAAGCATCTTGACCGTATGCCCTACGGCTGCAAGCCCTCTTTTGAGAACTACTTGTGCGGCTGCAACATCTCTATCAGTTATATAGCCGCAATTTGAACAAACATGAGTACGAACAGAAAGCTCTTTTTTGCCTGTCTCAACTCCGCAACTAGGACAAATCTGGCTGGTTTTACGGCTGTCTACTTTCTGGAAATAGATACCACGCTTAAAACAAGTCTGCTGTAGTATGTTGAAGAATTGTCCAAACCCAGCATCTAAGCAATGCTTACCTAGCATTCCACGGGATAAACCAACTAGATTCAAATCTTCAACAAATACCATCCCGGCATTATTACAGATTTGATGAGACAGCTTTCTATGCCAATCTTTACGACAATTGACGATGTACTCATACAATAACGCAACCTTCTTTTGTGCTTTATGCCAATTATTCGAGCCTATATGTTTTCTAGAAACGCGCTGTTGCAGCAATTTCAGCTTGCACTCGGCATCTACAAAAAACCTCGGTCGTTTGACAGTTAGCCCCTTAGAAGTTGCGATAAAACTTGTTAAGCCTACATCAATCCCTATTGCTTCACCGTGCGGAATTAATTGTGGTACAGATACATTCCATTGCAAGATGAGCAACACATACCAACCAGAGGCACGTTTAACAATATGAGCTTGTTTTACGATAGCGCTATCAGGTATTTCTCGTGATTGATGGAATTTAACCCACCCAATCTTCGGCAGTTTTATCTTTCCTTTTTGGATTGGATTAACCCCTAATTGTGGAAACAAAAAACTACGCATTCTCCCAGGTTTTTTGAATCTGGGAAATCCGTGTTTCCTTTCCCACATTGCAACAAAGGCTTGTTCAAGTCGTTTTAAAGTTTGTTGCAAAACGTTTACTGCAACTGCCTTTAGTTCTGGGTATTTTGCTCTAGCTTGGGTTAATGCTTTGCATTGATTAAAGTAGTTTGGTCGTTGTGTCTCAACAGGAATGATGTACTCAGAGCGTAGTGAACAAGCATTAATCTGACAAGAACGAGATTTAATCCAATCTTTACGCTCTGCCAAACCATAATTATAAACACGGCGACATTGTTCTAACCAGTTTGCAAATAATGCTATTTGGCTTTGTGTGGGCTTAAGTTTAAATTCGTAGGTCAGATTAAACACTTGAACTATCTCCTAGTTCTTTTTAATTTTTGACTGTTGGTGAAGTTCTCGTTGATAGTTAAGGCACGGCCAGGGTATAAGATTGCGATCGCAATCTTTCTCACGGTGGGCGGTCGCTTTTTTTTCTGGCAGAGTGCTGTGTTAGGAACAAGGCACTCTAATGAATTCAGCTTTGCTGCAAATAAGATTTCTAGACAGGGTGATTAGCAAATAACCAGTTTTTTAAGACTTGGTAGGTCATCGAGATCATCTTCGTTGGCTTGAGCATTACAAGTTTGGCTTCCGGCTGCTAGTCCCGGTGGCACTTGGCTTTGTGGTTGATTGAATAAGTGAATGTTTGGTAATTTGCAAACCCTTTTTGCGTTCGGGTGCAGGCGGTTGCATTTCCTTGCCCTTACACCTATAATATAAACCATTAGCTAATGGTTGTCAACTGTTAAAAACATCATTTTTGCGCTTGATTTTTATAAACCATCAGCTTATGATTTATAGCAGATAGCTAATATTTTGATGCTTTAGCTAAAGGAGGTGAATTCAGTAGCAGTTCTTGCCTTGGCATCATTGTTAATCTCTGAAATTCCATAAACCATTAGCTGTCAGTTGTCAACCAACAACTAATAGTTAATGCTTCAATCAAAGGAGGTGAATTAGGAGATGGAAGTGAAAGTAACGATTACGATTGATGTTCCAGGGTTAGAGAATGATTTAGCTGAGGCAATGAAGCAGAAGGGTCTATCTTTTCAAAAACTTGGTGAAGCCGCTGGTGTTACAGGTACGGCTGTCTGGCAAATAACCAGCAACAAGAATAAATCTATTAAGGTGGAAACTCTCGGCAGAATAGCTAAGGTACTGGGAATTGAGTGTCAACCCAATATAGAATCACTTGCGATTGAAGAGGTTAAAAGTGCATTTGGCGAAACCTCCTAACTAAAAGCGATCGCCCACCGTCCAAAGTTTGCGATCGCCCCAACTAAACCCTGAAGAAAGGAATAGCTATGTCTAACCTATCAGTTTTTAGCTTTGAGTCTCAAGAAGTTAGATTTGTTGGTACAGCAGAAAAACCAGAATGGGTAGCTGCTGATGTGTGTGCTTGTTTGCAATTAAGGGATACAAGTAAAGCACTAGAGACTTTGGAGCCATCCGAAAAGGGTACGAAGAATGTTCGTACCCTTGGTGGTGAGCAAGAAATGTTGACTGTCAATGAACCAGGGCTTTATCGTCTTGTATTTAAGTCCCGTAAACCAGTTGCCAAACGTTTCCAGTACTGGGTGTTTCATGAAGTCCTGCCCTCTATTCGTAAGACAGGTGGATACTCGGTTGCCCCAGGAACCATGACCCAGATTCAAATCCTTGCTGCACTCGCCCAACAGATGGCAGAACAAGAGCAAAGGCTATTGGAACAAGAACGCCGTCAAAACGAAGTACTGGCAAGACTAAAAGCGGTGGAAGTTGAGCAAGATCGGTTCAATAGCCCATGTGGTCACAAGTACAGCGTTATGGGTTTTGCTAAACTTCGAGGACTTGAGATATCACTCTCACAAGCCGGCAGCAAGGGAAAGAAAGCTAGCGCGTTATGCCGCAAGCAGGGGGTAGAAGTAGAACAGATACATGACCCAAGGTTCGGCTATGTGGGTTTATACCCTGAAAGTATTTTAGATCAAGTCTTTTCCAACAATTCAAAAGATAAAGCGATCGCTCGGCACTAAACAAAGTGCGAAATAGTTTTTAAGGAAGCATATTCACAAATAGTTCAGGGTTCTAACTCGGTGAAGTATTAAGTCTGCACCGCCAATATTTTCATGCTCAAAACCCAATGAAGGATGAGAACAAAGTATAGAGGGGAAAATGAGTAATTCTGTTGTAAGCAATCGTAGTGATTTTGCAATAGTCGTTCCATCGTTTCTAGACGACTATGGGCTTAATCCTCAAGAGTATCGTTTATATGGGCACATAGTTAGACGAGCCGGAAAAGACGGATGTTTTGAGTCAATTCCTAACATGGCAACAATCTGTTTAATGAATGAAAAGACAGTCAGGAAAACCCTACAAATCTTGATTGCGGCTAGGTTTATCAAAATAGCCCAAGAACGCAAAGGGAAAACCACAATTTATGAAATCACACATCATTCGCAATGGATGTCATCAAAACATCTAGAAAAAATCAGACAACAAATCACTGGTGGTAAATCAGGTAGTACCAAATTAGGTGGGGGTAGTAATACCAAATCAGGTAGGGGTGTGGTACCAAATCAGGCAGGGGTAGTGGTACCTGAAATGGTAGGAGTACCCCTACCTGAAATGGTAGACGAAGGAATTACCATTAAGGAATTACCAATTAAGGATCTCCCTTTAAGGGATCTCTCCCTTAATCCCTCTCAAACTGACACCGGCTCACAAGAAAGAAAAGAAAAAAGAGAATTTGGATTTCAAGTCCAAGAAGAACCCAATTCAAGTTTTTCCACTTTGTTGCCAAAAAAATCCGAGACTACGCAACCAACAAGTCAGTCTCTCATGAAGGCAAATGTTCCGCCGCCACTGCCCGACCCATTTTTGAAAAATCAACGCAAAAAGCCCAATGATGTGATTTGGGATTGGCTACCAGATGGCCCGTGGTGTAATGAAGAAGGCAAGCTTGATGCAGAATTTCAAACTGCCCTTGCTACTCGGTGGATGAAGGAGTATGGCGGCGACTTGCACGCAAACAAAGCCAAGGTACTGAAACACTTCCGCAATGAACCGACTAACTTAGCGATTGAGTGGGAGTGGTATCAATCGACTTTTATCCATCGCGTTGTCAACATCCAAACCCGCAAGCAGAACGGGCTAGACACAACCCAAGATGAGGAACAGATAGCGCTTCAAGCTAGAGCAGCAATACCATTACCTGAATCAGTACGTGTAACACAAACACCTACGTTAACCAAAATGGTAGAGCAAGTAGCGGACTATGCCTTGCCTACTCTAATTTCTCAAGAGCCGCCCAAAGATGAATTTGGTTGTATTAATCCTGGGGCTTACTTGAATACACCAAAACAATCAGACAGGGAATTTTGGGCGAACTTCACACCTCATGCTGTGCCAAGTCGCAAAAAATCACTTGTTACATCCGTTTTAGAAACGGCAAAGCCAGCTATCGAGGCTTTGAAAGTTGAGAAAGTAGAGCAGTTGAATGAAAAGGCTCCTGTGCGGGAAGCAGAGGAAAAGATAAAAGGGTGGGGAGATATTGCCTCCCACACAACTCCCGCAAATAGCTCTCTGCCCCTTGCCTCTTCTAAAAATTTGACTGCGATCGCTGCTATAGTTCAGCCTCCAGTAATAGAAGAAGAAGCTGTACTACAAGACATGAGGAAATATCTTAATTGTGGCAGTGACGTATTGAGGCAAACCGCAATTGATTGGGCTTGCGATCCTGCTAATCAATGCGAACTCGTGATTGTGTCAGGGCGAGTGGTTGATATCAAATGGGTTGACTTTTAAGCAGCAAACTCAATACCAGAGTGTCTTATGAAATACTACAAACAGAACAAATACTTACAAACTTGGAATTGTCAAGATATTCCGGGTGAATGTAGTTTCCATCAGCTTATATGTCAAGAGGTAGCTAATGAGGAGAAAAAGGAGTGACTATTTTTACCTCTTACTATGCAGGAGAAATCAGAGATGAAGCCGTCTCTATCTCTCTATATCCTCCAAAAGGCTTTCAAGGCAAGCATTTACCTTTATTTGCTCCGACACCAGAGCTACTGAAATGGTGGAAATCTTCAGCGTCAGATACTAATGCTGAACAAGAATATACCCGCCAATTCCACGAAATTTTGCTTTGTAGGCAGCAGCTGATTGATATTTGGGTTGCAAAACAGGAGCAAAACTCACATGACATGACATTGTGCTGCTACGAAAAAACTGGCGATTTTTGCCATCGGCATCAAGTTGGACGTGAAGTTATCCAACGATATCTGCCTAAACTTTGGGGCGGGGAGGTAGGGTTAGAAACTGTTACTAAAGGGAAAATGTCCACAAATTGTGGACAAAAAATCGTACTCCCAATCACATATCCACCCCAAGTATTGAGTCTGATCGAGAAATGTCATGAGTTGGGGTATCCTGTAAAGTGCAATCGCTTAGAGTGCGGATATTACCAAGTTATCCTCAATGGTGAAGACTTAGGTGTGTGGTCAGAATTGGGTGTGCTTGGTGTATTGTCCGGGTTGCAGGAGAAGTTTTACCGTGAGCGCCTAATTCCGTCAGTGGCTATGGCTGCAAAAACAAGGGTTAAAAATAATCAGCAAGATATCAAGATGCCTTCATGGGTTTTGGTTAGGGATACTCAATCGGAGGTTTTAACCCCAGTGGGACAGCTAGCAACAGAAGAGTTAAAGCCATCTCGTGCAGAAACACGTATTGTTGAGCAGATGAGTCTGCTTTGACTATTGTTGCGTCAAGCACTGATGAGACAAGTAAGATACTGCCCTGAAAGCACTTGTTCCGCGCCGCCTGTGCCACAGCGTGAAAAATGGTTACATGAGGCTGCAACCGGAACGGATGCAGAAACTCAAAGTTGCAGCGAATTCAGGGCAGAATCCGGGGTTTGAGTACTTGCAAGAGTGTTGGGATGATGACCCTGCTTTGCAAATTGTGATTAAGGGATTGATCCAGAAGTGTCCGCAATGGGGTTATGTTGTGGTGGATGGCCAGTTGATGGAGTAGGAGCTAGAGTAAGGCAAGTAAGACGACACTACAAGTGGTCGCTGTACTGCCCAAGATTTGACTACTGAATAAATAAGGTGAATGTGAGAGCCGATTCTAAAAACAAGAAATTACACTTGTAAATAGAATTACGAGTATTTACGGGTGTTTTTCTTGATTTACACGCTTATTATATTTTTCTGGATTAAAACAGCAATTAATATGATTTTATAGCCTATACCAGAGTGAAATAAAATAATTAATTAAGTAACCTTATGAATGTTGATTTTTAGAAGGATTGAAATTAAAGCATAACAAGTGTTATTTATACATTCTAAAAGTTAGAAAAATATGATTTTACCTATTTAGTGATAGTATCGAACTATAGATTAGTGATTATGGATAATAAATTTTTTGACAGATTATACAAGGGATATTCAGCAGAAAGCTTTATAACTGGTCAACTTTTTGAGAATGGCTTTGAAGCTTTTCGTTTACCTGCTGATTTTGGAATTGATCTTGTTGTAACTAATCAATTTAAAAATTTGCATAGTCAAAAAAAATATGATAATTTCTTTCCATTTGGATTTCAAGTTAAATCTAGGTATTTAAGGCAGTCTGATAGCTTACAAGGGCCAAACGGAAGAAACGAATATCAATTTTATTTTTTACTAAAAAATGATGAGATCCGAATACTTAAAGAATTTTCTAATTCTGCTTATGCTTTTGTATTTATGATACCACCTGGTTTTTCAATGAAAAACATTTATGCTTTTTGCATTCATTCAAATGAAATTGATAACATGATTAAACATAAGTTTTTTATTGAAAATAGCGATGGCTATAAATTAAATGTCTGTTTCCGAGGATTGCCTCAGCAGAGTCGTGAAAGTCTTATAGACG
>NNBU01000619.1_pt1 | contig 11030 bp, 11 predicted proteins | sample 1173781 | NCBI WGS metagenome assembly NNBU01 (sample SAMN07173937, study PRJNA388173) | plant metagenome | biome: Plant school; feature: Soil; material: Symbiotic tissue of Blasia pusilla L.; isolation source: symbiotic tissue sample KVJ2 | host: Blasia pusilla | place: Norway: Troms, Kvaloya...
GTGACAACGAGTTGTCATGCCTGCGTCACTGTGCGCAGCTGCGCTTCCGAGGTGTACCCGCCAAATGAACAACATTGGGTAACCGCTTTGCCCTGTGGATAAGCCATGGCTTGTGCAAAAACTGTCCCCAGAGTTGTCCTTTGACGCCTTCCGGAAAATCTGCGAAAGGCGGTTTTCGAGCAAAGAAATTCATTGCTCAAAATTGAGGCAATGTGTAGATTTCCTTTGTAAATCAACGACTTGCAACACCCCTACACAGAACTGCCAGGGTTATCCACAGAGTTGCTCAAGGTTTGTGGGGAGAACACGGCGCGGAACCTTCCCGCCCCTTCGGCAACCCAACACGGTTCTTCCAATTACCAAATGTCGAAAATGACACCTTCAGAAACAAAGTCGATCGTGACCCTGAGCCTGCTGGCTGCCTTTGTCGATGGCGAGAAGCACGAGCGCGAGCGTGCCGAGATCAAGCGGATCGCCGAGGGCCTGTCGCAGGCCGATGGCGTGAACCTGCCGACGCTCTACCAGGACGTGCTGATGAAGCGCGTGTCGCTGGCGTCGGTGGCCGCGGAGCTCAAGAGCAGCGAATCCAGGCAGCTGGCCTATGAAATGGCGGTGTGCGTGTGCGACGCCGACGGCACGCAGTCGCAGGCCGAGCGCATGTTCCTGGCGGACGTGCGCACGTCGCTGGGTCTGGACGCGTCGGCGGCCGGCTTTTCGCAGCAGGCGGAAGACATTGCGGCGGCGGTGCCCGCTGCGGCGGCCGGCACGGCGGTTGCAGCGTCGTCGTCGCCGAACTTGCCCGGCGCGCCTGCACCCGACGCCGCCGAGCTCGACAAATCGATCCTCAACGCCGCCATCCTCAACGGCGCGCTCGAGCTGCTGCCCGAGACGCTGTCGACCATGGCGATCATTCCGCTGCAGATGAAGCTGGTCTACCGCATCGGGCAGGCCCACGGCTACCAGCTCGACAGCGGCCACATCAAGGACTTCCTGGCCACGGTCGGCGTGGGCCTGACCTCGCAGTACCTGGAGCAGGCCGGGCGCAAGCTGCTCGGCGGTTTGCTCGGCAAGGTCGGCGGCGGCCTGCTGCGCGGGCTGGGCAACCAGGCCGTGAGTTCGGGGATGAGCTTTGCCTCGACCTATGCGCTGGGCCACGTGGCCAAGCGCTATTACGCGGGCGGCCGCACGCTTTCCACGCAGATGCTGAAGGAAGCGTTCTCGGGCGTGGTCAAGGAAGGGCAGAGCCTGCAGACCCAGTATCTGCCGGCGATCCAGGAGAAGGCCCGCACGCTGGACGCGGGCAAAGTCTTGTCCCTGGTCCGCGGCGCCTGATCGTCTAGATTTGGCTCAGGTCGTCCAGGATCGGGCAATCCGGCCTGGCGTCCCCGTGGCAGCAGTGCACCAGGTGGGACAGCGTGTTGCGCATCGCCTGCATGTCCGCAATGCGCTGCTCCAGTTCGCCCAGGTGCTTCTGGGCGATGCGCTTCACGCTGGCGCTGGCGCGGCGGCGGTTGTGCCACAGGCCGACCAGCTCCGCGATTTCTTCCATCGAGAAACCCAGGTCGCGCGAGCGCTTGATGAAGCGCAGCGTGTGGATGTCGGCCTCGCCGTACTGGCGGTAGCCGCTCTCGGTGCGTGCCACCGCCGGCAGCAGGCCCAGCCCTTCGTAATGCCGGACCATGCGGGCCGACACGCCGGAGCGCTGCGCCGCTTCGCCGATGGCGACCGTGCCCGTCATTGGACGGCGTAGCCCGCGTTCTCGATCGCGGCCACGAGGTCCTGGCGCGGCTGTTCGCTCAGCACGTCGACGTGACCCGTCTGCAGATCGACCGTGACCTGCGCTTCGGGATCCACCGTCTGCACCGCGTTCTGCACTGCGCTCACGCAGTGACCGCAACTCATGCCCGTGACCTGGAATTTCTGGCTCATTGTTCTGACTCCTTCGAAGTGGATGAATGGTTTGAATGGTTGACCGGGAAGAAGCTGCAGTCTGAACCCTCTCACGATGTCAATGTCCAGCGAAGGGGCACTGAAATTCTCCGCTTGACCTTGCCATCGTGTGAAGCCTTAGCCTCTTGCCCATGGAAATACTCATGGAAAACCTGCAGCCATCCCCCGCCGCCACGCTCGACCTCTCGGTCGGCGGCATGACCTGTGCCTCGTGTGTCATGCGCGTCGAGCGCGCCCTGAAGAACGTGCCCGGTGTGCAGGACGTGAGCGTGAACCTGGCGACGGAGTCTGCCCGCGTCGTGACCGCACCCGGCAGCGGCGGCAGTGACGACATGGACGTTCGCCTGCGCCGCGCCGTGCGCGCCGCAGGCTACGAGCCGCGCGCGGCGAGCACCGCCGCCGACGAAGCCGCGGCGCTGTCGCCGTGGCATGGCTTCGCGCCTGTCGCGGCCGGCATTGCGTTGTCGATCCCCTTGCTCGCGCCCATGCTCGGCGACCCCTTCGGACAAGACTGGATGCTGCCGCCCTGGGTGCAACTGCTGCTCGCCACGCCGGTGCAGTTCTGGCTGGGCGCGCGCTTCTACCGTGCCGGTTGGCATGCGGCCCGGGCGCGCACCGGCAACATGGACCTGCTGGTCGCGCTCGGCACCAGCGCCGCGTTCGGGCTGTCGCTGTGGCTGTGGTGGCGTTCAGCCACCGGCGCGCACGCAGGCCACGGCGCGATGCCGCACCTGTACTTCGAAGCCTCGGCCGTGGTGATCACGCTGGTGCTGCTCGGCAAATGGCTCGAGGCGCGCGCCAAGCGCCAGGCCACCTCGGCCATCCGTGCGCTGCAGCAGTTGCGGCCCGAGGTGGCGCACCTGGTGGGCCTGCGCGGCAAGGAAAGCGACGTGCCCCTGGCCGAGGTGATGGTGGGCGACCGCCTCGCGGTGCGGCCCGGCGAGCGCGTGCCGGCGGATGCCCGGGTGATCGAAGGCCAGTCCGAAGTCGACGAATCGATGCTCACCGGCGAGCCGCTGCCCGTGGCCAAGGGCCCGGGCGATGCGTTGACCGGCGGTGCGGTGAACGGCGACGGCCGCATGGTCGTCGAGGTGCGCGCGGTCGGTGCCGAGAGCGTGCTGGCGCGCATCATCCGCCTGGTCGAGGACGCGCAGGCGGCGAAGGCGCCGATCCAGCGGCTGGTGGACAAGGTCGCGGCCGTGTTCGTGCCGGTGGTGCTGGTGATTGCGCTGGTCACGCTCGCCGGTTGGCTGATGGCAGGCGTGGGCATCGAGACCGCGCTCATCCACGCGGTGGCCGTGCTCGTCATCGCCTGCCCGTGCGCCTTGGGGCTGGCCACGCCGGTCGCGGTGATGGCTGGCACGGGCGTGGCGGCGCGCCACGGCATCCTCATCAAGGACGCACGCGCGCTGGAGATTGCCCACCGCGTCGACACCGTCGCGTTCGACAAGACCGGCACGCTGACCGTCGGCCGGCCGGTGCTCACCGCGCTGGTGCCGCTGGCAGGCGTGCAGGCCAGCGAAGACGAATTGCTGGCCACGGCCGCGAGCCTGCAGGGCGGCAGCGAGCACCCCTTGGCCAAGGCGGTGCTGGCTGCCGCGGCGCAGCGCAAGCTGCAGGCGCCGGCGCTGGGCGCGATGCAGGCATGGCCGGGTCGCGGTGTGCGCGGCGACGTCGACGGCATCAACTGGGCGATCGCCAGCCTGCGCTGGTGCCGCGAGCTCGACGCGATGCCCGAGGCCGCCGACATCGACGGCCTGCAGTCGCAAGGCGCCACCGTGTCCGCATTGCTTCGTTTCGACGAAGCAGGCACCGCGCATGCGCAGGCCTTGCTCGCCTTTGCCGACGAGCCCAAGCCGCAGGCCGCCGAGGCGGTTCGCACGCTGCGTGCACGCGGCCTGCGCGTGGTGATGATTTCCGGCGACAACCTGCGCGCGGCGCAGGCCATGGCGGCGCGGCTGGGCATCGATGCGGGCGACGTGCGCGCCGACGTGCTACCGGCCGACAAGGCGGCGCAGGTCAGCGCACTGCGAAAGAACGGGCACGTCGTCGCGATGGTGGGCGACGGCGCCAACGACGCGCCCGCGCTGGCCGCGGCCGACGTGGGCATGGCAATGGCGCCTTCGGGCGGCGGCACCGACGTGGCGATGGAAGCCGCCGGCATCACGCTGATGCGCGGCGACCTCGCACTGGTGGCCCAGGCCTTCGAGCTGTCGGCGCGCACGGTGGCGAAGATCCGGCAGAACCTGTTCTGGGCCTTTGCCTACAACGTGGCCGGCATTCCGCTCGCGGCCTTCGGCCTGTTGAGCCCGGTGGTCGCCGGTGCGGCGATGGCGCTGTCGAGCGTGAGCGTGATGGCCAATGCGCTGCTGCTGCGGCGCTGGAAGCCTTGACCTTGCTGCCGCCGGCGTTTCAGTCGATCAGCAGCGCCATCACGTACTCGTCGATGTAGTCCGCATCGCCCGCGCGCTTGTAGAACTTGCGCAGCGTGCCTTCGCGCTCGAAGCCCATCTTTTCGTAGAAGCGCAGCGCGGGCGCGTTGTCGCTTTCGGCGAAGAGCTCGATGCGCTTGACGCCGGCCGCCTTCAAGGCATCGATGGCTTCGCTCACCATCGCCAGCGCGATGCCCTGGCCGTGGAACGCAGGCGCGACCGCCAGCGTGCCCAGGCAGGCCACGTGCTGCACCCGGCCGGGGTAGCGCGTGGCACGGTAGAAGCCGGCCATCTTTCCTTCGCGCTCGTAGATGAAGAAGCAGCCGCTGTCGACCCATGCCTGGTAGATCGGACGGAAGTCGTCGAGCGGCATCGGGTCGTAGCCCAGGAAGGGCACGACCTTCTCGTGCATGTAGAGGGCGAAGACGGCGTCGAGGTCTTCAGGGGTGGCCAGCCTGCGCATGAGGGGAAGCTTCGAAGCGGTGAAGCCGCCGAGCATAGCGAGGCTCAGGCGAGCAGCAGTGCGGACAGCGCCAGCAACAGCAGTTGCGCGCACCACGCCCACCGCAGCCGCAGCCGCGCGTCGAGCACTGCGCCGATGGCCCAGAAGCCACCGACCGACAAGGCGAGCAGGGCCAGCCCGGTGTGGAATGCGAGGTCGTCGGCGCGCCACAGAAAGGCCAGCGTCATGCCGACCCAGCAGGCGAAGTGAATCGAAGCCGAGGCCGACTGCGCTCGCGTGAGGGCAGGCGCGTGGATGCGCCGTGCTTCGTCCAGCGAGAACGGCGGCTCGGGAAAGCGCGCCGCCACATCGGCCGGGCGCCACCCCGGCGGCTTGAACCACACCGCGACCTTGTCCTGCCAGCGCTTCGTGTGCCATGCGTCGCGCAGCAGCGGCACATAGGGCCCGAGGATCGCGCGCATCGGGTCGAAGCTGTCCAGTGCCTTGCGCGTGCCGTACACGCAGGGCTCCTTTTCTTCGGTGAAGGTGCCGAACATGCGGTCCCACACCACCAGCATGCCGCCGTAGTTGCGGTCCACATAGCCGTCGTTCACCGCGTGATGCACGCGGTGGTTGGAGGGCGAGGAGAACACGCGGTCGAACCAGCCGAGCTTGCCGATGTGCTCGGTGTGGATCCAGAACTGGTAGACCAGCACGATCAGCCCGGCCAGCCCGAACTGCTCGGGCGGCACGCCCACCACCGCCATCGGCAGGTAGAAGGCCCAGCCCAGGAAGGCCACGGTGCTTTCCTGGCGCAGCGCGGTGGAAAAGTTGAAGTGCTGGCTCTGGTGATGCACCGAGTGCGCGGCCCAGAACACGGCCGACTCGTGGCCCGCGCGGTGCAGCCAGTAGTCGAAGAAGTCGAACAGCAGCACGGCCAGCACCCAGCCGAGGGCGCTGTCCCAGAAGCCGGGCCGCGTCCACACGGCGACCAGCGGATAGACCATGGCGTACAGCCCGATCTGGAACAGCTGCGTGCACACCGCGAGCGCCTGGCTGAACAGGCCCTGGCTCAGGCTGCCGAGCGTGTCGGCGAAGCGGTAGGTGTTGCGCTGCTTGAGCCAGCCCCAGGCAAGTTCGCACGCCATGAGCAGCGCGAACACGGGCACCACGAGAACGACCAGCCGATGCACCGCGTTCTTTTTTCAGCAAGCGTTCAGCGAATCTTCAGTCCTGCGCGGCACGGCCGGCGACGATGACCGCGTTGGTGCCGCCGAAGGCGAAGGAGTTGGACAGCGCGTAGCGGATGCCCTTGGCCTCGCGCGCCTCGCCCTGGACGAAGTCGAGGTCGAACGCGGCGTCCGGTGCCTGGAGGTTGGCGATGGGCGGCAGCGTCTCGCGTGCCAGCGCGCGCAGCGCGGCAATCAACTCGATGGCGCCGCCGCCGCCGAGCACGTGGCCGTGGATCGACTTGGTCGCGCTGACCGGCGTGCCCTTGCCGAACACCTCGCGGATCGACGCGGCCTCCGCGGCGTCGCCGGCCGAGGTGGCGGTGCCGTGCGCGTTGATGTGGCCCACGTCGGCCGCCTCGATGCCCGCGTCGCGCAGTGCGGCGCGCATGGCGCGCACCTGGCCCGCGCTGTCGGGGTTGGTGATGTGGGTACCGTCGCAGTTGGTGGCGTAGCCCGCAAGCACGAAGGGCGCGGCCTGCGCGCCGCGTGCGGCCGCATGCGCTTCCGATTCGAGCACCAGGGCTGCGGCGCCTTCGCCGATGGCAAAGCCCGCTCGGTCGCCCGAGAACGGGCGGCAGGCGGTGGAGGGCGCGTCGGCCGGCGGCGGTGCCATCACGCGCATGGCGTTCCAGCTGGCCATCACGCCCGGCGTGAGCATGGCGTCGTGGCCGCCGACGATGGCCACGTCGATCCAGCCGCCGCGAATGGCGCGCATCGCCTCGCCGATGGCCACGGCCGAGGAGGCGCAGGCGCAGGCGTACGCAATGGCCGAGCCGCGCGCGCCGAAGTGCAGCGCCAACTCCGCCACCGCGGCGTTGGGCATCACGGTGAGCACGGTGGTCGGGCGCATGCGGCGCTGTTCGCCGTAGAGCGCGCTGGTGGTGTTGTCGAAGGTGCCGGCGCCCGCCAGGCCGCTGCCCCAGAAGACACCCAGGCGGTCGCGGTCCAGCGTATCGAGGTCGAGCTTCGCTTCGCAGGCCGCGTCCTGCGCGGCCGCCAGCGCCATGGCGGTGCCGCGGTCCAGCGGCAGGCGGGAGGTGCTGCGCACGCCGTTCGAGTCGAACTCGCAGGCGGCCACGGCCAGCTGCACGGTGTCCATGCCCTTGATGGCCAGCGTGTGCGAACGCACGGCCGAGCGGCCCGCGAACAGGGCCTCGTCGAAGGCCTCCACGGTGCGGCCGATGGGCGTGACGAAACCGATGCCGCTCACCCGCACCGGCGCGGAAGCGGCGCGCGCGGCCGAAGCGGCAAGGACGGCGTGGGCGGCACCGCTGCTCATGCCGTGGCTTCTGCGGTGTGTGCGGAGACGGCGGCGCCGGTGCTCTCCGCGTCGATCACCTCGCACAGGCGCTGCAGCGTGATGCCGGCTTCGCGCGGGTCGAGGCGGTCTTCGGGAATGCGCAGGTGGAAGGCGTCTTCCACGGCGAACACGAACTCCATCAGCGCGAGCGAGTCCAGGCCGAGGTCCGACAGCGCGGTGGCCGGCGAGATGGCCGAGCGCTCGACGCGGAAGTCGGTCTCCAGGATGGTGGCGATGCTGTTGAAAGTGGGGGAAGAAGACATGGGGATGCTTTCCTTTCAGGCGGGGTCGGAAGGGTTCAGGCGTACAGCGGATGCTCGGGCATCGTGCCATGCGCTACCGCATCGGCGAACGACACGGTTTCGCGCATGACCTGTTGCCGGTCGTTGTCGATCGTGATCATGTGGTAGCTGTTCGCGACCACCACCGTGCGGAATGCGCGGCAGCGCAGGCCGCGCGCGAGGATGTCGAGATTGGCCACGCTGGCCACCTCGTCCTGCTGGGCATGCAGTGCGAGCACGTTGCCGCATTGCACGTTGTGGAGGTTGCGCCGCACGTGGCGGATGAGCCGGTCGTGCTCGCGCAGGTGGCCCACGCCGATCACCGAGCTGCCCGCGCGCGAGACCTTGCGGTGGCGCAGCTCGCGTTCGATCCAGGCGCGCACGCGCTCGTTCTTCACGCCGTAGGGCGGGCGCTCGCGGTATTGCCACAGCCGCCCGAGCGGCGTGTAGAAGGCCAGCGGCAGCAGGAACTGCGTGCGCGGAATGGCCCAGCCGTCGAAGCGCAGCGTGGTCGACATGAGCACCAGCGCATCGACGTCGCTGCCGCAGCGGATGGCCGCGCCGAGCGCGAGCGACGAGCCGGCCGAGATGCCCACCAGCAGCACGCGGTCGTGCCGCGCGCGCAGCGCCTTCACCTGCGCCTGGATCGCGTCGATCCAGCGCTCGTACGGCGCCGCGCGCTGCATCGGCGCGCCAGCGTCGAACGAGTAGCCCTCGATCGACATCGGGTGCACCGGGTAGCCGCGGCTGCGCAGCGCGGACTGCACGGTCAGCAGCTCGTCAGGCGTGCTGCATAGACCATGCAGCAGGACCACCGCCGTGCCTTGCACCTCGGGGGGAACGATGCTCAACTGATCGGAGGGTTCGCGTGCACTCATCGCGCGGCACAGGCCATGAAAGTGGCCCGTGTTTCGTGTGGCTGTCGTATGCTCATGCAGCGTTTATCGCTTGGAGCGACTGACGGGCCGCTGACCCATCATTCGCAGGGCAGATTACCCCCTCACCACTCAAAATACCATGCGAATCCTGCTTGTCGAAGACGATGCCGTTCTGCGCGACGTGATGGTCCGCAGCCTTGCGGACGCAGGCCATCGGGTCGACGTGTCGACCAACGTCGAAGACGCCGACCACCTGTGGCGCGTGCAGCCTTTCGATGCCGTGCTGCTCGACCTCAACCTGCCCGCCACCGCCAGCCCCACCAGCGGCCTCGCAAGCGGCCTCACCGCGCTGCGCCAGGCGCGTGCGCGCGGCGACCGCACGCCGGTGCTGGTGCTCACGGCGCGCGGGCGCACCGAGGAGCGCATCGCGGGCCTCGACGCCGGCGCCGACGACTACCTCGGCAAGCCCTTCGACCTGGCCGAGGTCGAGGCCCGCCTGCGCGCGCTGGTACGCCGCGCCAAGGGCACCGAAGACATCGTGCTGCTGGGACAGCTCAAGCTCGACCGCAAGGCGCGGCGCTTCTCCACCGCGGGCGGCCCGCTCGACCTGCCGGCGCGCGAGTTCGAGGTGCTGTGGGAGCTCATGAGCCCGCCCGGGCGCACGGTGAGCAAGCGGGCGCTGTCCGACAAGCTTTCCAGCTTCGACGAATCGCTGGGCGACAACGCGCTGGAGGCCTTCATCTCGCGCCTGCGCAAGAAGCTGCAGGGCACCGGCGCGGGCATTCGCACGCTGCGCGGCATCGGCTACCTGCTCGAAGCCGAGGTGTGATCCGCGCCTTGTCGACCCGGCGATCGATCCAGTGACCGAGTTCGCGAAAGAACGGCTGCAGGAGCCGAAGAAAGCAAGACAGGCACCGTCGCTCACGCGGCGCGTGCTGCGCAACGTGCTGGTGCCGCTGGCGCTCACCTGGATGGTCGGCGCGGTCATCGCGCTGGTCATCGCCAACTACTTTTCCGAGCAGGCCTTCGACCGCGGCATGCTCGACGACGCGTATGCGCTGTCGGCCAACGTGCAGGCGGGCGAGCGCGGCATCGAGCTGCTGCTCACGCCGCGCGAAGTGGCCACCGTGCTGTTCGACCAGGTCGACAAGGTGTACTTCGCGGTACAGCGGCTGGACGGCACGCTGATCTCGGGCCAGTCGGGCCTGCAGGCGCCGCTGCCGGTCGATGGGGCGCGCTACCGCTTCTCGGACATCGACTACCAGGGCAGCGTGCTGCGCGCGGTGGTGCTCGAGCACGACGCCGAGCCCGACCTGAGCATGCCCTATCGCGTGATCATTGCGCAGACCACGCTGAGCCGGACCGCGCTGGTGCGCCAGCTGCTGGGCTATGCGCTGGCGCCGCAGATCCTGCTGCTGGTGCTGCTCGCCATCTGGCTCTGGTACGGCATTCGCAGCGACCTGCGCCCGCTGGGCGAGCTGCAGCGTGCGCTCGACCGGCGCGACGTGCACGACCTGTCGCCCGTGGCCGTGGCCGAAACCTCGCGCGAGCTGCAGCGCCTGGGCAATGCGGTGAACGCGCTGTTCGAGCGGCTCGACCAGAGCGTGCAGGCCCAGCGCGAGTTCGTGGGCAACGTGGCGCACGAGCTGCGCACGCCGCTGGCGGGCATCCGTGCGCTGGCCGAGTACGGCCTGGCGCAGCAGGACACGGCCGTGTGGCGCGAGCAGCTGGTGCGCGTGTCGGAGCGGCAGTCGCGCGCGAGCCACCTGATCGACCAGCTGCTGGCGCTGGCGCTGGCCGAAGAGGCGCGCGCGGGGCTGGAGCGCGTGCCGGTGCGGCTCGATGTGCTGGCCGAGCAGACGGTGCTGCGGCACCTGGCGAAGGCCGATGCGCGCGGCGTCGACCTGGGCGCGCGCGGCCTGGACGACGGCGTGGTCGTGATGGCCAACGAAGCGCTGGTCGAAGGCATCCTCGACAACCTGATCGACAACGCGCTGCGCTATGGCGGAAGCACCATCACGGTCGAACTCTCGGGCCGCACGCTGAGCGTGATCGACGACGGACCCGGCATTCCGCTGGAGGCGCAGCGCGACCTGATGCAGCGCTGGGCGCAGGGGCCGGAAGGGCAGAAGCTGGGGCAGGGCTCCGGGCTGGGGCTGTCGATCGTGTCGCGCTATGCGGAGCTGCTGGGGGCGGAGCTGCGGCTGGAAGCGGCGGAGCCGACGGGCCTGCGCGTGAGCGTGGCGTTCGGCGAGGTGGCATAGCGCTGTCTTGCTCCCTCCCCGTTGGGGGAGGGCTGGGGTGGGGGCACGACGGCGTTGGTTGGAGCGCGGCGCCTGTTCGAAGGCCTGCCCCCATCCCTGCCTTCCCCCAGAGGGGGAAGGAGAAAGACAGCGCGCTACAGCGCCGTGCCTTGGTGAAACACCATCCGCCACCGCCCCTGCCTGCGCTTCCACAGCGAGCTGCGCAGCCAGTCCGCCCCAGGCCCTCCAGCGATGGCTTCGCGGCGCCCGCG
>NNBU01000494.1_pt1 | contig 10997 bp, 11 predicted proteins | sample 1173781 | NCBI WGS metagenome assembly NNBU01 (sample SAMN07173937, study PRJNA388173) | plant metagenome | biome: Plant school; feature: Soil; material: Symbiotic tissue of Blasia pusilla L.; isolation source: symbiotic tissue sample KVJ2 | host: Blasia pusilla | place: Norway: Troms, Kvaloya...
TGGACGCGCACGAAAGCTGTCGCTCCACCTGCCGTGGACCTGGCCGCAGGCGGCCATCGTCGATGCCGACCTGATGTTGAGCCTGCCGCGCGCGGCCACCCTGGCCAGCGGCCTCGACGCGCTGTCGCACGCGCTCGAATCGCTGTGGAACGTGCATCGCAATCCGGTGTCCGCCAGCCTGGCGGTCAGCGCGGCGCGCAGCATCATCGCGACGCTGCCCGAACTGCTGGCGCAACCCGATCGGCCTGAACTGCGCGAACGTCTTGCCACCGCGTCATTGCAGGCCGGCCTGGCCTTCTCCAACACACGCACTGCGCTCGCACATTCGCTGTCGTACGACATCACGCTGCAGCACGGCACGCCGCACGGCATTGCCTGCTCGTTCAGCCTGCCACGAATCATGAAACTTGCGGCGGGGCGCGACCCGGTGCTCGATGCGCTGCTGCTGTCGATCTTCGATGCAGGCCGCATCGATGAAGCCGTCGCTTCCCTGTCGGCGTTTCTCGAAGACCTGGGCGTCAGCGTCGATCCCGTGAGCTACGGCATTCCCGAAACCGACTGGAGCGATCGCATCGCGCAGGCCCTGGCCGGGGCGCGCGGTCGCAATTTCATTGCCGCGGCCTGAGCACTCAACCTCCACACCTCTTGCAGACACCATGAACACATCGTCGACCCCCACCGCTTTGCCATCGCACCGGCTCCAGGCCGTCATCTTCGACTGGGCCGGCACCCTGGTGGACTTCGGTTCGCTGGCCCCCACGCAGATCTTCGTGGAATCGTTCGCGAGCTTCGGCATCGAGATCAGCCTGGCCCAGGCGCGCGGGCCCATGGGCCTGTCCAAGCGGGACCACATCCGTACCCTGCTGGAAGAACACGCCATCAGCGCCCAGTGGCAGGCACGCTTCGGCGCGCTGCCCGGCGCGGGCGACATCGATGCGCTGTACGAGCGCTTCATGCCCCTGCAGATCGAGAAGGTGGGCGCCTATTCGAAGCCCATTCCGGGCGCCGTCGAGACGCTGGCCTGGCTGCGGGCGCAGGGCCTGAAGATCGGCTCGTGCTCGGGCTACCCGCGCCAGGTGCTCGATGTGCTGCTGCCGCTGGCCGCCAAGGCCGGCATCGCGCCCGACCATGTGGTGGCGGGCGACGAGCTTGCCGCCGGCGGCCGCCCCGGGCCCTACATGGCGCTGGCCAATGTGCTCGCCCTGCGGGTGAGCGACGTGCGGGCCTGCGTCAAGGTCGACGACACCACGCCCGGCATCGAGGAAGGCCGCAATGCGGGCATGTGGTGCGTGGGGCTGACGCTGTCGGGCAACGAGGTCGGCCTGACCGAGGACGAGCTCGGCCGGCTCGCGCCGACGGAAGTGGCCGAACGCCGCCAGGTGGCGGAGCGCCGGTTGCGCGCCGCCGGGGCGCATTTCGTCATCGACAGCGTGGCCGACCTGCCGCGCGTGATGCACGAGATTGCCCGGCGCCATGACGGGACGTGCCCGTCCGACATGCCTGCGGCCTGACGCCGGCTGCCCGTTCAGCCCAGGCGCTCGACGACAAAGTCCACGAAGGTGCGCAGCTTGGCGCTGGGCCGCGCCTCGGGCAATCGCGTGATGTGCACCTCCCGCGTGGGCAGTTCCCATTCCGGCAACAGCTGCACCACCTGGCCCGATGCCAGTGCGGGGCCGAGCAGCGCATCGGCCTGCACGATCACGCCCACGTCGGCCGTGGCCGCGGCCAGCAATGCCTGGCCGTTGTTGGTGGTGAACGGGCCGCGCACCGGCACATGCACGGTCTGGCCGTCGCGCGTGAAGCGCCATGCGTGGTTCGCTCCCCAGGCCGCGAAGCCCAGCAGCGGGAAGGCTTCGAGGTCGCTCGGGTGCGTGGGCAGGCCGTGGCGCGCGACCCAGGCGGGGCTGGCCACGGCGAACATGCGCGCCAGCGCGAGCGGCCGGGCGACGAGGTTCGCATCGACCGCGGCGCCCGAGCGGATGCCGCAGTCGAAGCCTTCCTCTGCGAGATCGACGACGCGGTCGTTCAGGTTCAGGTCCACCTTCACCTGCGGATAGGCGGTGATGTACGCGCCGATCACCGGCGTGAGCCGGTGCGCGCCATAGGCCACCGGCGCCGTGACGCGCAAGACGCCCTGCGGCATGGCACGCAGCGATTCAGCCACGCCGTCGGCCGTGTGCACGCTGGCAAGCACGTCGCGGCAGCGCTCCAGGTAGGCGGCACCGATCTCCGTGAGCGCGTGGCGGCGCGTGGTGCGCTCCAGCAGGCGCGCGCCCAGTTGTTCTTCGAGCGCGCGGATGTGCTTGCCCACCATCACGGCCGAGAGATCGAGCGCCTCGGCCGCAGCCGCGAAGCTGCCCGCGTCCACCGTGGCGACGAAGACTTCCATGGCGCGCAGCTTGTCCATATTGAGAACCCAAAGTTTCGAATTGCCGAACCGGATGGCAATTTATCAAACTATTGATTCGCAAAACAATGGGCCTTCCTTATTTCATCCAGCGGGGGTTTCCATGAAGGTTCTTGTTGTTGGCGCCACGGGCGCGGTGGGCAGTGCGGTGGCGCAGGTGCTGGCCGAACGCGGTCATGAAGTGCTGCGCGCGGGCCGCACGCGCGGCGATCTGCAGGTCGACATCACGAGCGATGCGAGCGTCGAGGCGCTGTATGCGGCGGTGGGGCGCGTCGATGCGATCGTGTCGGCGGCCGGCGGTCTTTTCTTCGGGCCGGTTTCGACAATGCGGCCGGCCGACTTCAACATCGGCCTGCAGGACAAGTTGCTGGGCCAGGTGCGGCTCGCGTTGCTGGGCCAGCATGTGCTGGCCGATGGCGGCTCGATCACGCTGACCACGGGTGTAGCGGCCGAAGACCCGGTTCGCGGGGGCAGCAATGCGGCGTCGGTGAATGCGGCGGTGGAGGGCTTCGTGAAAGGCGCAGCGATCGAGTTGCCGCGCGGCCTGCGCATCAATGCGGTGAGTCCGACGCTGCTGACCGAATCGTTGGCCGCGTATGGCGCGCTCTTTCCGGGCGTCGAAACCGTACCGGCCGCGCGCGCGGCGCTGGCCTATGTGCGCAGCATCGAAGGCCCGCTGACGGGGCGAGTGTTTCGCGTGTGGCAATGAGCAGGCGCACACGACTGGCCGGCGCGCTGCTCGCGCTCGCCACGACGGCGGCCATTGCCGCACCCCCCGCCACACAGGCGCTGCCCGAGGACTGGTATCCGGAGAGCGTGGCCATCGGGCCGGACGGTTCGTTCTATGTCGGCAGCTGGCGCCAGGGTGCGGTCGCGCGGCTCAAGCCCGGGGTTGCGCCCAAGGCCGACGTGCTCGTGAAGCCCGGCGCCAACGGCCTAGCGAACGGGCAGGGCGTGCTGGTCGATGCGAAGCATCAGGCCCTGTGGGTCTGCTCGGGCAACAGCGGCTTCACCACGGTGCCGCAGACGCCGAGCGCGCTCAAGCGCTACGAGCTCGCCACGGGCGCGCTGCGCGCGAGCTATGCGGTGCCCGACGAGGGCTACTGCAACGACATGGCGCAGGACGCGGCCGGCAACATCTACGTGACCGACTCGTACCACCCGCGCGTGCTGCGGCTCGCGCCGGGGGCCACCGCGCTCACGGTCTGGAAGGAAGACCCGGCGCTGGGCGGCCCCGGCCCCTACAAGGGACTGAACGGCATTGCCATCGATGGCGGGCGCAAGGTCTATGTGAGCCTGGTGGCCGCGGCGTCTTATCTGCTGCGCATCGATCTGGGCGCAGACGGGCAGGCCGGCGAGGTCACGCGCATTGAGGCGCCGCGCGTGATGAAGAACGTGGATGCCATCCGCGCCTGGAAGCCCGGCCGGCTCGTGCTGTTCGAAAGCAATGCCTTCGGCGACGGGCCTTACGGCGGGCAGGTCACGGTGGCGCGCGTCGGCGGCGCGACGCTGGCCCTGCAGACCGTGGTGACGGGGCTCAACGATCCGTCGTCGGGCGCCGTGCTGGGCGACCGCGTCTATTTCATCGAGTCGAAGTACGGGCTGCTGACCAAGCGCAAGGAGGGCGACGGGCCGGTGCCGACCGGCGTGCCCTTCGACATCCAGTCGCACGCGTTGCCGCGCGACTGAAGCCTCAACTTTTTTCAAAGGAGATCGCACCATGCTTTTGTTGATCGACGTCGCGGAGTACCAGATCGTCGATGTCGATTTCAAGGCCGCAGCGGCCGGTTTCGAGGCGCTGAAGGGCGTGTAGCGAGGAGCCCGGGGCAGTGAGTGCGCTCGGCATATAGCACTCATATGCGCATGGAAATTGCGATGCGCCGGGGCTGCATTACCCTCCGCATCCACGATGAAAAAAGCCTACCGCGCCTCCCTCCTGCGATTCGACGCCGCCGGCCAGCCCGTTTTCGATGAAGACGGCCTGCTGGTGGTTGCCCCCGACAGCACCGGCCGCCAGCGGGTGCTCGATGCCGGCAGCCACGCCGCCGTCGCGCCGCGCCACACCGACGCCGAAACGACCCACCTGCCCGGGCGCATCCTCGCGCCGGGTTTCGTGGACATGCACATCCACTTTCCGCAGACCGACATCATCGGCTCGCCCTCGCCGGGGCTGCTGCCCTGGCTCGAAAACTACACCTTTCCCGCCGAAGCCAAATTCGCCGACCCCGCGCATTCGAGCGAAGTGGCCGACGTGTTCTTCGACGAGCTGCTGCGCAACGGCGTCACGACTTCGCTGACCTTTGCAACGTCGCACGTGGCTTCGGTCGACGCCTTCTTCGAGGGTGCGCAGCGCCGCGGCCTGCGCATGATCACCGGCAAGGTGCTGCAGGACCGCAACTCGCCCGACGGCGTGCGCGACCAGACCGAGCAGAGCCTGCTCGACACCGAGGCGCTGATCCGAAAGTGGCACAACGTCGACCGGCTGGGCTACGCCATCACGCCGCGCTTCGCGCCCGCGAGCACCGACGCGCAGATGCGCGGCGCCGGCGAGCTGGCCGCCAAGTACGCCGACACCTGGATCCAGTCGCACGTGGCGGAAAACCGCGACGAGGTGGCGTGGGTGCGCGAGCTGTACCCGCAGTCGCGCTCCTACCTGGACGTGTACGCCGGCTTCGGCCTGATGCGCGAGCGCGCCGTGTACGCCCATTGCATCTACCTGGACGACACCGACCGCGCGCTGCTGCGCGACACCAGGACGGCGGCGGCCGTCAGCCCGACCAGCAACCTGTTCCTGGGCAGCGGCTTTTTCGACTTCGGCGCGGCCGACCGCGTGGGCTACCCCTACGGGCTGGCCAGCGACGTGGGCGGCGGCACCAGTTTCAGCCCGTTCCACACCATGATGGCCGCCTACTACGTGGGCCGCGAAGGGCAGACCAAGACCGGCCTGAGCATCGCGCCGTCCGAACTCTGGTGGCGCCACACCGGCGGCGCGGCGCGTGCACTGGGGCTCGACGGCGTGGTCGGCAACCTGCAGCCGGGCTGCGAGGCCGACTTCCTGGTGCTGAACCCGGGCGCCACGCCGCTGCTGGCGCGCAAGACCAGGCTGGCGAACACGCTGGAAGAAATGCTCTTCGCCATGATCGTGCTGGGCGACGACCGGCTGGTCGAGCGCACGGTGATTTCGCAGGCGGCGTAGCCCGGGGCGGGCAGGGGGGCGGTGGCGGTGCGCCGATGGCGCATGCCACAATTCGCGCCATTCTTCCCCCGTATCAGCAGCGACCGCATATGAGCATCAAGAGCGACAAATGGATCCGGCGCATGGCCGAGCAGACCGGCATGATCGAGCCCTTCGAGCCCGGCCAGGTCCGCGAGGCCGCCGGCCACAAGATCATCAGCTACGGCACCTCGAGCTACGGCTACGACATCCGGTGCGCGCCTGAATTCAAGGTGTTCACCAACATCCACAGCACGGTGGTCGACCCGAAGAACTTCGACGAGAAGAGCTTCGTCGACATGCACGGCGACTACTGCATCATTCCGCCCAACAGCTTCGCGCTGGCGCGCACCGTCGAGTACTTCCGCATTCCGCGCAACGTGCTGACCATCTGCCTGGGCAAGAGCACGTATGCGCGCTGCGGCATCATCGTCAACGTGACGCCCTTCGAGCCCGAATGGGAAGGCTACGTGACGCTGGAGTTCAGCAACACCACGCCGCTGCCCGCCAAGATCTACGCGGGCGAAGGCTGCGCGCAGGTGCTGTTCTTCGAGAGCGACGAGGTCTGCGAGACCAGCTACAAGGACCGCGGCGGCAAGTACCAGGGCCAGCGCGGCGTCACATTGCCGAAAACCTGACGCAACCCCGGGCCGGGCGCTGACGCCCGGTTACCCCGCAGGGCGCGGCGCCAAGTACCATCCTGCGAACGCCGGCAAATACTCCTGAAACCCCCGAAATAAGCCGGCAAGGAGCGCGCGATGAGATGGGAAGGCAATGATCAATCGGACAACGTCGAGGACCGTCGCGGCGAGGGCGGTGGCGGGGGAGGCGGCAGCTTCTTCGGCGGGCGCAGCATCGGCATCGGCACCATCGCGGTTGCGCTGATCGCGGGCTGGGTCTTCGGCATCAACCCGCTCACGGTGCTGAGCCTGTTGAGCGGCGGCGGTGGCCCCGCCCAGGTGCAGCAGCAACAGCAGGGTCCGGCGCCCAAGCCACCCTCCGGTGATCGCGAGGCGGCCTTCGTCTCGACGGTGCTCAAGAACACCGAAGTGGTGTGGACGGACATCTTCAAGAACAACGGCGGCACGTACCACGCGCCGCGCCTCGTGCTGTTCCGCAATGCCACGCCCACTGCCTGCGGCACGGGGCAATCGGCGATGGGACCGTTCTACTGCCCGGGCGACAAGAAGGTCTACATCGACCTGGCTTTCTACGACACGCTGAAGAACCAGCTCGGCGCGCCGGGCGAGTTCGCGCAGGCCTACGTCATTGCGCATGAGGTCGGCCATCACGTGCAGGACGAACTGGGTATCACCGCCAAGGTCGACGGCATGCGCGGTCGACTGAGCCAGACGCAGAACAACGCGATGAGCGTGCGCGTGGAGCTGCAGGCCGACTGTTTCGCGGGCGTGTGGGCTCACCATTCGCAGGAATCGAAGAAGTGGCTGGACCCGGGCGACATCGAAGCCGCGATGAACGCCGCGCAGAAGATCGGCGACGACGCATTGCAGCGCTCTGCGGGCCGTGCGGTGGTGCCCGACAGCTTCACCCACGGCAGCAGCGCACAGCGCCAACGGTGGTTCGGCGCGGGCTACCAGGGCGGCGACATCAAGGCCTGCGACACCTTCAATGCACGCAGCCTTTGAGTTGAATGCGCTTGAAACGCTCGTCCATGCTGATGTCGTTGCTATCGAATAAATAGCAATTCCGCTGACGCGGGCGTTGTCATGGCGCCGTCACTGCCGTTTTTTGCGGCAATGCGACAATAGAAGGCTTAATGACAAGCTCCTTCTCCAATCTAATGCTGGCGGAACCGCTGGCGCGCGCCGTGGCCGAAATGGGCTACGAGACCATGACACCCATCCAGGAGCAGGCCATTCCGGTCGTGCTTTCGGGCCAGGATGTGATGGGCGCCGCCCAGACCGGTACCGGCAAGACGGCCGCGTTCTCGCTCCCGTTGCTCCAGCGCATGCTCAAGCACGAAAACGCCTCGACCTCGCCCGCGCGGCATCCGGTCCGGGCCCTCGTGCTGTTGCCCACGCGTGAACTGGCCGACCAGGTTGCGCAGCAGGTCAAGCTGTACGCCAAGTACACCAACCTGCGCAGCGCTGTCGTGTTCGGCGGCATCGACATGAAACCGCAGACGCTGGAACTCAAGAAGGGCGTCGAAGTGCTGGTCGCCACGCCGGGCCGGCTGCTCGATCACATCGAAGCCAAGAACGCGGTGCTCAACCAGGTCGAGTACGTGGTGCTCGACGAGGCCGACCGCATGCTGGACATCGGCTTCCTGCCCGACCTGCAGCGCATCCTGAGCTACCTGCCCAAGCAGCGCACCACGCTGCTGTTCTCGGCCACCTTCTCGCCCGAAATCAAGCGCCTGGCCGGCAGCTACCTGCAGAACCCCGTGACGATCGAAGTGGCGCGGCCGAACGAAACGGCCTCCACCGTCGAGCAGCGTTTCTTCAGCGTGAGCGACGACGACAAGCGCCGCGCCCTCACGCAGATCGTGAAGCAACGCGGCATCACGCAGGCCTTCGTGTTCGTCAACAGCAAGCTGGGTTGTGCGCGCCTGGCGCGTTCGCTCGAACGCGACGGCCACCGCACCACCGCGCTGCACGGCGACAAGAGCCAGGACGAACGCCTGAAGGCGCTCGCCTCGTTCAAGGCCGGTGAAGTCGACCTGCTGGTGTGCACCGACGTTGCAGCCCGCGGCCTCGACATCAAGGACGTGCCCGCCGTCTTCAACTTCGACATTCCGTTCAACGCCGAAGACTACGTGCACCGCATCGGCCGCACGGGCCGTGCCGGCGCCTCGGGCCTGGCCGTGAGCTTTGCCAGCGGCGGCAACGATGCGCGCCTGGTGGCCGACATCGAGAAGCTGATCAAGAAGAAGATCGAGCTCGAACCCGTCGAGTTCGAGGAAGACCGCCCGCGTGGCCGCATCAACGACGGACGCCGCCATTGGCGCGAAGAAGGCGAAGCCGGCGACGCACGCGACGTGCTCGACCAGCCGCGCGAACGCAGCCCCGCCCTGAACGGCGGCGGTGACGCCCGACGCGGCGGCGGACGCCCGCACCGCGCGCCGTCCGCATCGCGCGATCCGTTCTTCGACAAGCCTTACGAGCCCGGTGCGCCTGACGCGACCCCGGCGTGGGAAGCCTCCGCAAAGGCAGGCCCCGCACGCGGTGTGTCGAGCAACATCAAGAGCAAGCGCAAGGTGGCGGCGCTGTTCAAGAGCGCCGAGCCGAGCTGACGCGATTGAACTGCGGCGTTTTAGGCGCCGCGGTTCAGTCGATCACCTCCACCCGCGGTGCCAGCCGTATTGCGGGTGATGCCAGCCCCAGCCATAGCGCGGGTGGTAGGCCCACACGAACCCGACGCCCGGTGACACATAGGTTGGCGCAACGTAAGCCACACCCGGCGGCGCTGCGTAGACGGGTTGAGCCGGTGCAACCACGCAACCGGTCAGGGCGACTGCCAGCGTGGCGGCAGACAAGGCAAGAACAGGGAATTTCATGGCGAAGGTCCTGGGAGTTGTTGTCGGTATGCACAACCAACGTCCCGCCGCTTCGCCGGATGACGGCCCCGTCCCCCTTTACCCGGGCGCAACAGTGTCACCGTCCTGTTGTCATCCTTTCAACCCGCTTTCGCTCCCGTTGCCTGCCTGTCAGACGACGTTGAAGTGATGCGTGCCGTCGCGCCCGAGTTGCGCGACCAGGCCGTACTCCCAGTCCAGGTAAGCCTGCATCGCTTCAGCGGGCGCATCCGTGCCTTCGTAGGGGCGGCGGTAGCGATCGGTGCGCGGCGTGCCCAGACGCGTCTCACCGATCTCCGCTTCAAGGCCTGCGGCGAACCATGCCGTGTTGCCGCCGGTGAGCACCAGCACCTGCGCATCGGCCTTGCCGCGCGCATCGAGCAAGGCCCGCAGGTCGGCGGCGGCGTAGCGCGCGAGCAGGCTGCTGCCGCAGGTCAGCACATAGCGCCGTGAGGGGGGGATGACCGCGTCGATCGAGCCTGCCAATTGCGCGCGAATCGCATACCAGGCGCCCGGAATGTGCCGCTTCACATAGTTGGCGCTGGTGGTCACGTCGATCACTGCCGTGCCGGGTTGCTTCAGCAGCGCGGCAAGCTCCACGGGCGTGATGTCGGTGAACACCGCGGCGACCGGCGGATGCTCCGCAGCAGGCGCCGCCGTCTCGGTGAAATCGGCCACCGTCGGCACGGCGTCCGACACATACACCTCCCACCCCATCTGCGCGAGCCACGACGCGCTCATCGACGCGCGCACGCCGTCGTCGTCCGCCAGCACGATGCGCGCGCCGCGCACCGGCACCTGGTGGTCGGTCTCCTGCACCAACTGCCCGCCGGGCGCGCTGGCAAAGCCGGGCAGATGGCCCGCCGCATATTCCTCGGGCGTGCGCACGTCGAAGCGGTACACGGTGCGTCCGGGGGCTTCGAGCGTCTGCAGCGCATCGAGCGCGATGCGCCGCACGCCGGCCAGGTCGGCCACGCGGCGCGCATCGGCCTGCGCCTGCGCGCGGTGCGCGGCGGACACGGCCGCCGGGGCTTGCCGGTCGGCTCCGTGGTCCAGCACCTGCCCCGCCAGCTTCCAGCCGATCGTGCCGTTGCGCAGCGCCGCCACCGGGTTCGGAATGCCTGCGTTCACCAGCGACTGCGTGCCGATGATGCTGCGCGTGCGGCCCGCGCAATTGACGATCACCTGCGTCTTGGGATCGGGCGCCAGCTCGCGCACCCGCAGCACCAGTTCCGCGCCGGGCACGCTGGTGGCCGAGGGAATGCTCATCGTCTGGTATTCGTCGAAGCGGCGCGCATCGAGCACCACCACGTCGGCCTTGGCGTCGACCAGGGCCTTCACCTCGGGCGCGGAGAGCGAAGGCGTGTGCCGCTCGTGCTCGACCAGTTCGCCGAAGGACTTGCTCGGCACGTTCACGTCACGGAACAGCTCGCCGCCTGCGTTGCGCCAGCCTTCGAGGCCGCCCTCGAGCAGGTGCACATGGGTGTAGCCCAGCGCGGCGAGCGTCTTCGCCGCCAGCGGTGCGAGATCGACGCCGCCGTGCTCGCCATAGAGAACGATCAGCGTGTCGCGCCGCGGAATGCGCCGCCAGGCCTCGATCTCGATGCGCGACAGCGGCAGGTTCGCGGCCCACAGCGGGTGCTCCTGCGCGAACGGGTCTTCCTCGCGCACGTCGAGCAGGGCGGTTTCGTCGCGTGCGATGAGGCGCGCGCGAACCTCGGCGAACGAGAGAACGGGAAAGGTGGCAGTCGTCATGCGGATGTAGAAGCCCTGAGTTCGGCGCTGCGGTCCCACAGGTTGGGCAGCAGCGCGTTGGCGTAGCCCTGTCTCTTATACCCATC
>NNBU01000677.1_pt1 | contig 10978 bp, 8 predicted proteins | sample 1173781 | NCBI WGS metagenome assembly NNBU01 (sample SAMN07173937, study PRJNA388173) | plant metagenome | biome: Plant school; feature: Soil; material: Symbiotic tissue of Blasia pusilla L.; isolation source: symbiotic tissue sample KVJ2 | host: Blasia pusilla | place: Norway: Troms, Kvaloya...
GGGTTCGCCAGGAAGCCGGCGGCGCCGGTGCGGTAGTAGCCCTCGGCGTCGAAGGCCTCGGCCGTTTCGCGCGGGGCGTCGCGGTAGCCCGGGAACACCGAGACGCCCTTCACGCGCATTTCCAGCTTCTCGCCATTGGGCACGAACTTCAGCTCCAGCCCGGGCAGCGGCGCGCCGATGCAGCCGGCGCCGTCGAGCTTCCAGTGCGCGGAGGTGATGGCGGGCGAGGTCTCGGTGGCGCCCCACGAGGTGGTGAGCCACAGCGGGCGCGTGGGCCGCACGCGCTGCGCCACGGCTTCGAGCCGTTGCCAGGTGGAGGGCGCGAGCGCCGCCGCCGCATAGAAGGCCAGCCGCAGGCGCGAGAACACCTCGGTGGCCAGCGCGTCGTCGGCTTCCAGAAAGGGCAGCAGCATGTCGAAGCCGCGCGGCACGTTGAACAGCAGCGTGGGCTTCACCTCGCGCAGGTTGCGCACGGTCTTCTCGATCAGGCCCGGCGCGGGCCGGCCCTCGTCGATGTAGAGCGCGCCGCCGTGGCACAGCACCATGTGCAGGTTGTGGTTGGCGCCGAAGGTGTGGCTCCAGGGCAGCCAGTCGACCAGCACCGGCTTCTCCTGCGCAAGAAAGCGCCAGGTCTGCGCCATCATCTGCTGGTTGGCGCACAGCATGCGGTGCGTGTTGATCACCACCTTGGGCTTGCCGGTGGAGCCGGAGGTCAGCAGGTACTTGGCGTGGGTGTCGGGCAGCACGTTGGCGAAGGCCTGCATGACTGCGGGCGTCTCTTGTACCGCGAGCAACTGTTCGAACGCCATCGCACCCGGATGCGCGTCGGCGTTGCGGCTGAACACCGTCACCGCTTCCACGCCGCAGCCTGCGAGCGATCCGCCGTAGACCTTCGCGTCGGAGGCGTAGATCAACCCTGGCTTCAGCGCCTGCAGCATGCCGTGCAGCCGCGACGGGTCTTTCGCCATGCGCGAGTAGGCGCTCGAGAGCGAGCACGCGGTGCGCCCGATGTGCATGGCCGCGAGCATCAGCACCGCATGGTCGATGGCGTTGTCCGAGAGGATCACGACCGGTTGGTTTGCCGGCAGCTTCATATCGAGCAGCGCCTGCGCGACGGCGCCGACTGCCTGTCGCAATGCACGGTAGTCGAGCTTGCGCCAGCCTTCACCGGTCTCGTCGCGCTCGGCGAGCGCCAGTGCGTCGGGTGTCTCGCGCGCCCAGCGCTCGATCCATTCGCCGATGCAGCGCGCATAGGGCTTCAGCGCCATCGGCGAGCGCAGCGCGAAGGAGCCGTCGTCGAAGTCGATGCGCACCGTGCGGGGTGGGGCGATCAGGCTTTCGTCCAGAAGGAAGTCGGTCATGTCAGTCGAGTGTGCCGGTATCGGCCTTCGCGCGAATCAGGTTCAACAGCAGGGTGTCGCGGGCGGCTTCCAGGTCGCTGGTGCGGCGTGTGCCCAGTTCCTCGGCGACGCCTTCGACCACCTTCTGCTTGAGCTCGGCCGTCATCGACGGCGCGCCCAGGTCTTTCCACCAGTCCTCGATCGGGCCGCCCAGGTGCGCGAGCACATGTTCGATGCCGCCCGCGCCGCCCGACAGATGCAGGTTCATGAAAGGCCCCATCACCGCCCAGCGCAGGCCGGGGCCGTGCGCGATGGCGGTGTCGATGTCGGCCACGCTGGCCACGCCTTCGTTCACGAGGTGGAAGGCCTCGCGCCACAGCGCGGCCTGCAGCCGGTTCGCGATGTGGCCCTTGACCTCGCGCTTCACGTGGATGGGCCGCTTGCCGATGGCCGCGTAGAAGGCCATCGTGCGTTCGATGGCCTCGGCCGAGGTCTGCTCGCCGCCGATCACTTCCACCAGCGGAATCAGGTGCGGCGGGTTGAACGGGTGCCCCAGCACCACGCGCTGCGGATGCGCGCAGCCCGACTGCACGCCGCTGATGGCCAGCCCCGAAGAACTCGACGCGAGGATGGTGTCCGGCGGCGCGGCTGCGTCCATGCGGCGGAACAGGTCGATCTTGAAGTCCATGCGCTCCGGGCCGTTCTCCTGCACGAAGTCGGCCACGGACACGGCGTCTTCCAGGCTGTCGTGAAAGCGCAGGCGGTCGACCGAGGCACCCTCGGACAGGCCGAAGCGCGCGAGCGTCGGCCAGTGCTGCGCCACCGCCGCGCGCAGGCGTTCTTCCGCGCCCGGCGACGGGTCGGTCGCGTTCACGTCCAGGCCGTGCGCCAGGAAGTACGCCGCCCAGCTCGCACCGATCACGCCGGTGCCGACCACCGCCACGCGCTTCACTTCGTTGTTGTTGTTCATGATTTCCACCGCGTGCAGCGGCTCTCCGCCTTCGTCGTCCATGCGGCCTCGCCGCGAATCGGCTCGACCACCTTGTAGTAGTCCCACGGCTCCTTCGACTCGGCCGGGGTCTTCACCTGCATCAGGTGCATGTCGTGCACCATCAGCCCGTCGTCGCGCAGCCAGCCGCCCTTGACGAACATGTCATTGAACTTCGTCTTGCGCAACTGCGCCATCACCTGGTCGGCATCGTCGCTGCCTGCGGCCTTCACGGCCTGCAGGTACTGCAGTGCGGCCGAATAGTCGCCGGCGTGGAACGAGGAAGGCATGCGCTTGTGCTTGTCGAAGAAGCGGCGCGCCCACTCGCGTGACTCGGGGCTCTGGTTCCAGTACCAGCTGTCGGTGAGGTACATGCCCTGCGAGTTCTTCAGGCCCAGCGCGTGCACGTCGTTGATGGTGATGATCATGCCGGCCAGTTTCATGTTCTTGCTTATGCCGAATTCGGCGGCCGACTTGATGGCGTTCACCGTGTCGCCGCCCGCGTTGGCCAGCGCCAGCACCTGCGCCTTGGAGTTCTGCGCCTGCAGCATGAACGACGAGAAGTCGCTCGCGCCCAGCGGGTGCTTCACCGACCCGGCCACCGTCCCGCCGTTGGCCTGGATCACCTTCGCCGCATCCGCCTGCAGCGCCGCGCCGAAGGCGTAGTCGGCCGCCACGAAGTACCAGCTCTTGCCGCCGGCCTTGACCACCGCGCTGGCGGTGCCGCGCGCCATGGCCACGGTGTCGTAGGCGTAGTGCACCGTGTAGGGCGAGCAGTATTCGTTGGTGAGGCTCGATGCGCCCGAGCCCACCACGAAGTACGGTTTCTTCTTGTCGGCCGCCACGCCCGCCATGGCAATGGCCGCGCCCGAGTTCACGCCGCCGATCAGCATGTCGACCTTCTGCACGTCGAACCACTCCCGTGCCTTGGCCGCGGCGATGTCGGGCTTGTTCTGGTGGTCGGCCGTGACCAGCTCGATCTTCTTGCCGCCGATGGCGCCGCCCATGTCGGCGATGGCCATGCGGATGGCCTCGGCGCCGGCCGGGCCGTCGTAGTCGCGGTACAGGCCCGACATGTCGCTGATGAAGCCGATGCGGATGGTGTCGTCGGACACCTGGGCCGATGCACCCGATGCGAATGCAGAGCCGAGTGCGAGGGCCAGGGCGGTGCGGGGAATGTTCATGTGTTTCGTCTCCGTTCGTTGTTCTTGTCGTCTGTGGTGCCTGGCTTCAGCCCAGCGCGAACTCGGGCCGAGGCCCGCCCACACGCGGCAGCCCCATCATCTGGCGTGCCTCGGCCGGCGTGGCCACTTCCATGTCGAGCTCGCGGATCACGCGCACGATGCGCTCGGTGAGCTGCACGTTGGTGGCCAGCTCGCCCTGGCGGAAGTACAGGTTGTCTTCCAGCCCCACGCGCGCATGGCCGCCCAGCAGCAGCGCCGCCACGTTGGCCTCGAGCTGCGACATGCCGATGCCGCTCACGCCGAAGATGGCGCCCTTGGGCAGGGTGTCGACCATCATCTGCAGGTTGCGCGGCGAGTAGGGCATCGCGTTCTGGAAGTTGCGGTGCACGTTCATCACCAGGTTGATGAAGTAGGGCTCGTCGTCGTGGCCTTCCCCGATCAGCGTGGTCGTGTCCTGCAGGATGTGGGTGGGGCTGAACACCTCCCACTCGGGCTTGATGCCGCGCGCCTTCATGCCCGCGGCCAGCTCGCGCCCGCGGGTGATGGGCGTGTCCATCAGGATCTGCCTGCCCTCGAAGCTCAGGTTGAGGGTGGTCGCGTCCAGCGTGCACATCTCGGCGCCGGCGTCCATGCCCTTGATGCGCTCTTCCCATGCAATTTCCCAGCGGTCGCCCGCCAGCGGCTTGACCATGTCGCCGTGCACGCCGCCGCCGGTGGAGTTGTTCAGCACGATGTCGCAGCCACCCGCGCGGATGCGGCTGTTGATGTCCCGGTACACCTCGGCGTTGCAGGTGGCGCCGTCGTCGGGGCGGCGTGCGTGGATGGCCACCACGCTGGCACCGGCGTTCCAGCAGCGCAGCACGTCGGCGGCAATCTCGGCGGGCTGCGTGGGCAGGTGGGGGTTCTGCGACTTGTGCGCCATGCCGCCGGTGGGGGCGATGGTCACGATCACTTTGCGCTTGGACATGCGGTTTCTCCTGTGGGAAGCGCGCTATTATTTTTGGCTGCCGTCGCCCGGGCAGTCATTGCGATGACATTTGGGATCAGGGTTTACGAGGCGCAGTCCGTCTGCGCAGGAGCTTTCATTTCATGCCCACCACGAAGCCGGCCATCAAGGCGGCATCGCTGACCATCCCGCAGCTGCTGCAAGCCTCGGCCTGGTTCCCGCTGCTCGACGTGAGCGCGGGCGAGCGCGTGCTCGACGAGATGCGCGAGGTCGAGGTGGCCGCCGGTGCCGCGCTGTGCCGGCGCGGCGACACGCCGGCGCACTGGTACGGCACGCTCGAGGGCCTGCTCAAGTGGTCGATCACCTCGAGCGACGGGCGCGCGGTGACACTGGGCGGCCTGTCGGTGGGCAGCTGGTTCGGCGAGGGCACGCTGCTGCGCGCGCTGCCGCGCTCGGCCGACATCATCGCGCTGCGGACCAGCCGCGTGGCGCAGCTGCCGCTGGAAACCTTCGAGTGGCTGCACCGCACGCAGCGCGGCTTCGATCACTTTCTGCTGCAGCAGATCAACGAGCGGCTGCACTGGTTCATGGGCAGCTACGCGGCGCACCGCCTGCTCGACGCCGACAGCCAGGTGGCGCGCGCGCTGGCTGGGCTGTTCCACCCGTGGCTGCACCCGGGCAGCGAGCCGCACCTGCAGACCTCGCAGGAGGAGATCGCCAACCTCTCGGGCGTGTCGCGCCAGCGCTGCAATGCGGCGCTGAACCGGCTGAAGGAGGCGGGTTTTCTTCGCGTCGAGTACGGGGGGATCACGGTGATCGACCTCGAAGGGCTGCGCCGCTTCATCGAGTGAGCGAGCGGATTTGCTCCCTCTCCCCTTGGGGAGAGGGGACAACACCCACTCAGCGCGTGTGGTGCGACGCCGCCCGCTCGTACACCGGCGTATCGATTCCCTCCATGCGCGCCTTCAGCTGCAGCGCCAGAAACTGCGAGTAGTGCCGCGACTGGTGCAGGTTGCCGCCGTGGAACCACAGGTTGTCGACCTGCGTGGGCTTCCACATGTTGCGCAGTTCGCCTTCCCACGGCCCCGGGTCCTTCGGTGTGTTCGAGCCCAGGCCCCAGCACTTGCCGACCTTGTCTGCAATCTCCGGCGAGATCAGGTCGGCGAGCCAGCCGTTCATCGAGCCGTAGCCGGTGGCGTACACCAGCAGGTCTGCGGGCAGCTCGGTGCCGTCCGTCAGCGTCACCGAGCGCTCGTTCACCCGCTCGATGTTCACGCCGCTCTTCAGGTGGATGCTGCCGTTGGCCACCAGTTCGGAGGCGCCCACGTCGATGTAGTAGCCCGAGCCGCGACGCAGGTACTTCATGAAGAGCCCGGAGCCGTCCACGCCGAAGTCCAGCAGGAAGCCCGCCTTCTCCAGCCGGGCATACAGGTCGGCGTCGCGCTTCTTCATCTCGTCGTACACCGGGATGTGGAAGGTGTGCATGATCTTGTAGGGCACCGACGCGAAGATCAGGTCGCCCTTGTGGTGGTCGATGCCGTTCTTCACCGCCTGCTCGGAGTAGAGCCCGCCGAGCGCCAGCTCCATCAGCGACTGCGAAGGCGCGATGTGGGTGGACGAGCGCTGCACCATCGTCACGTCCGCGCCGTGCTCCCACAGCGCCGCGCAGATGTCGTGCGCCGAATTGTTCGAGCCCAGCACCACGCACTTCTTGCCCGCGTAGGCCTCGGGCCCCGGGTGCTGGCTGGAGTGGTGCTGGTCGCCCTTGAAGTTCTCGGCGCCGGCCACCTTCGGCACGTTCGGGTAGCCCGACACGCCCATCGCGAACACCAGCTGCCTGGGCCGCAGCACCACCGTCTTGCCCTCGCGCTCCACCGTCACCTCCCAGCGCTGCGTGGCCTCGTCGAAGCGCGCGTTCTTCGCGTTCGTGGAGCTCCAGTAGTTGAGCTCCATGATCTTGGTGTACATCTCGAGCCAGTCGCCGATCTTGTCCTTGGGCGCGAACACCGGCCAGTCGTCGGGAAAGGGCATGTAGGGCAGGTGGTCGTACCAGACCGGGTCGTGCAGGCACAGCGACTTGTAGCGCTTGCGCCAGGAGTCGCCGGCCTTGGCGTTGCGCTCCACGATGATCGTCGGCACGCCCAGCCGCCGCAGCCGCGCACCCAACGCAATGCCACCCTGGCCGCCGCCGATGACCACCACCTCGGGCTGCTCGGTGTAGCCGAGCGCGGCTTCTTCGTCGCGGCGCTTCTCCAGCCAGTTCTTGCGGCCCTTGTGCACGCCGTGCTCCGCCCCCTTGACGCGGTTGTCGCCGGTCTTTTCCTCGAAGCCCTTCAGCTCGGTCATGGTGGTGAGCAGCGTCCAGGCCTTGCCGTTGCGAAGCCGCAAGTGGCCACGGCCGCGTGCCACGCGCGTCTCGAAGGTGAACCACGCATCGACCACGCCGTCGGTCTCGGTCGCGTCGCCCTCCACCGCGAAGGCCGTGGGCTGGGTGTCGGCCAGCCGCGCCGCCAGCATCGCGCGGATGGCCTCGGGCCCTTCCTGCGTGCGGATGTTCCAGGTGAAGGCGACAAGGTCGCGCCAGTAGCTGTCGGGCTCGAACAGCGCGACGGCCGCGTCGATGTCGTTGCGCGCGAGCGCGGCGGCGAAGTCGGCGAGCCATTGGGCGGCGGCCCGGGTCGGGCCGGTGGTCGGGTCTGTCATTGCATGTCTCCGTAGCGTCGTTGATGAATGCGCGGCGCTGCAAGGCGCACGCGGTGTTCATTGCGCAGCTTTCGTGCCGCAGGCGGCACGACGACGGATCAATGGCTTGGCGACGCTTTTGTCGCATCTGCCGCACGCATCGCGCGACAGGCGTCGCGGCTGCCGCACTGCGCTACAGGCGCCGCGGCGGCGTGATGCCGTGGCGTTTCATGTGCCGGTAGACCGTCGCCCGGCAGATGCCCAGTTCGGCTGCGGCAAGAGACACATGCCAGCGGTGGCGCTTCAGCAGGTCGAGCAGGCGGGCCGCGCTGCCGGTGTCCTCGGCCATGGGCTGGGAGGTGGTCGGCGCGCAGGCGGTGGCGTCGCCAGCAGGCAATTGAAGGTCGTCCACGCCGACCGATCCGCCCGTGCACAACGCCAGCGCCAGCCGCAGCACATTGCGCAACTCCCGCAGGTTGCCCGGCCAGTCGTGCGCCAGCAGCTGCTGCATGGCCTCTGGCGACAGCCGGGCGGAAGACCCCATCGCCGCGGCTTCCTCGTTGAACATGCCTTCGACCAGATAGCGCATGTCGGCACGCGCCCTCAGCGGCGGCAGCTTCAGCACCGCGCCGCACAGCCGGTAGTACAGGTCTTCGCGAAAGCATCCCGCGGCCACCAGCGCCGGCAGGTGCCGGTGCGTGGCCGCCACCACCGCAATGTCCACCCGCTGCGGCGACTCCGCCCCCAGCGGCAGCACCTCGCCCTCGGACAGCACGCGCAGCAACCGCGTCTGCAGCGCCATCGGCATGTCGCCGATCTCGTCGAGGAACAGCGTGCCGCGGTCGGCCTGCGCGATCAGGCCCTTCATGCCCTTGGCGCGGCCGCCGGTGAAGCTGCCGGGCGTGTAGCCGAACAGCTCGCTCTCGATCAGCGAATCGGGAATGGCGGCGCAGTTCACCGCCACGAAGGGCAGGGCCGCGCGGCGGCTGGCGCCGTGCAGTGCGCGCGCCAGCACTTCCTTGCCGCTGCCGGTTTCGCCTTCCACCAGCACATGGATGCCGCGGTCGACCAGCCGGCGCGCCTGGGCGAGCAGCTTCTGCATTGCGGGGTCGTCGCCTGCGATGCGCTCCAGCGGCGGCAAGCGATCGGAAGGCCGCGCGCCCGGCGCGGCGGCGCTCGCGGGTGCGGATGCAGGCGCCGAGGCGCGACGCACGCGCGGCGCCAGCAGCGAGGCGTGGTACTCGCCGCCGCCGGGCAGCAGCACCGTGTGTGCGAAGGGCATCGCCGAGGCGCCGCCGGTGCCGATGCGCCAGATGGCGTCCATGGGCATGTGCAGCAGCTCCGACACCGCGCCGCTCAAGGCCCGCCCGGCCAACGCCTGCCGCGCCCCGCCGTTGGCGCCCGCCAGCGTGCCGCCCTCGTCGAAGGCCAGCATCACCTCGCCCGCCACGTCGACCAGCCCGTAGGCGCTGCCCAGCCGCAGGATCCAGTGGCCGCGGAAGTTGCGCAGGAAATCGGCGTCCTCGATCATCCGCGCGTACATGGCCACCAGGTGGCGCACCAGGTGCTGGCTCTCCCTGGCCTCGGGCGAGCGCAACGCCGACACATCGAGGATGGCCGTGAGCTTGCCGCTGTGGTCGAACAGCGGCGCGGTGGTGCAGGTGAGCGCGATGTGCGTGGCGTCGAAGTGCTCTGTCTGGTGGCAGGTCATGGCCTGCTGCTCGACCAGGCAGGTGCCCACGCCGCAGGTGCCGGCATGGGCCTCGTTCCAGTCGGCGCCCAGGTACAGGCCAGCCTTGCGCAGCTGGTCGTCCCATGCGGGGTTGCCGATGTAGTCCACCGTGATGCCTTCGGCATCGGTCAGCAGCACCATGTAGCCCAGGTCGGCCACGCGGCGGTAGATGTCTTCCATGCCCGCGCGTGCCGCGCGCAGGAAGTGCTCGAGCTGCTGCTGGTGCGCGCGCACCTCCTGCGCGGGCAGGATGCGCGCGGGGCTGGGCTTCGACGGATCGAGCCCGTGCTCGCGCACGCAGCGCGCCCATGACTTGTGGACCAGGCTGCGCGCCGGATCGGCCAGCGCCGCGCCGGTGGCGATCGAACAGACGTTGTCGATGTGACGCGATTGCAGGGAGATCATGCAGAACCTCGCGGTGGCGCACGGCCGCGCCAAGCGAAGCCAGGGCGCCGTGCAGCCGCACATCATTCGGCTGTCGCGCTGTCGCAGCACAGAGGTGAAACCCGGTGGAACCCAGGTGTTACTCCCTCACACAGAGGGGCGACGGGCGCTAGACGCCGAGCAACTCTTCCAGCGCCTGCGGCTGCGCCAGCAAATCGGCCGACGCCCCGTGCCGCACGATCTGCCCCTTCTCCATCACCACCGCCAGGTCGGTGTGCGCCAGCACCTTGCGGTAGTCGCGGTCGACGATCAGCGTCGCGATGCCGGTGCTGCGGATCTCGCTGATCACGCGCCAGATCTCGGCCACGATCAGCGGCGCCAGGCCTTCAGTCGCTTCGTCGAGGATCAACAGGCGCGGGTTGGTCATCAGCGCACGGCCGATGGACAGCATCTGCTGCTCGCCGCCCGACAGCTGCTGGCCGCCGTGCGACAGCCGTTCGGCCAGCCTCGGAAAGGTGGCCATCACTCGGTCGAAGGTCCAGGCGCGCTGGCCGTCGATGCCGGCGCGCTCGCTCATCACGAGGTTCTCGCGCACCGACAGGTTCGGGAAGATGCCGCGCCCTTCGGGCACATAGCCGATACCTAGGCGCGCCATCTTCTCGGGCGGCAGGCCGGTGACGGTGCGCCCGTCGACCTGCACTTCGCCTGAGGCGGGGCGCACGTAGCCCATCACGGTGCGGATCAGCGTGGTCTTGCCCATGCCGTTGCGTCCGAGCAGGCCGACCGAGGTGGCGGCCGGAATGCCGGCGTGCACGCCGCGCAGGATGTGGCTGTTGCCGTAGCAGGTGTTGAGGTCGCGAACGATCAGCATGTCAGTGTTTCTCTTCGCCGAGGTAGGCGGTGCGCACTTCGGGGTTCTCGCGGATCTCTTGCGGGTTGCCCGTGGCGATGACGGTGCCGTTCACCATCACGGTGATGCGGTCGGCAATGCGGAACACCGCGTCCATGTCGTGCTCCACCAGCAGGATGGCGTGCGTGCCCTTCAGCCGGGCGAGCAGCGTGAGCATGCGGTCGGTTTCTTCCGCGCCCATGCCGGCGAGGGGCTCGTCCAGCAGCAGCACGCGCGGGTGGGTGGCCAGGCACATCGCCACCTCGAGCTGGCGCTGCGCGCCGTGGCTCATGGTGCCGGCAATGCGCCGCGCCTCGTGCGCGAGGCCGGCCGCTTCCAGCGCGGCATCGGCCGATGCGTTGCTGGTGGCGCAGCGTTGCGACGACTGCCAGATCGCCCACGGCTTCGCGGTGGCGGCCTGCGCAGCGAGGCGGCAGTTCTCGTGCACCGTGAACTCCGGGAAGATGGTCGTGCGCTGGTAGCTGCGGCCCACGCCGTCGCGTGCGCGGCGCGACTGCGCGCGGCCGGTGATGTCCACCCCGTCGAGCGCGATGCGGCCTTCGGAAGCCTCGATCTCGCCCGAGAGCATGTTGATGAGCGTGGACTTGCCGGCGCCGTTGGTGCCGATCACCGCGTGGACCTCGCCGATGTGCAGGTCGAGCGTGACGGCGTTGACGGCGGTGAGGCCGCCGAAGCGGCGGGTCAGCTTTTCGACGGAGAGCAGTGCGTTCATGGTCTTGCTCCTTCCCCCTTTGGGGGAAGGTTGGGATGGGGGCAAGCGGCGCTGGTGGAGGCGGTGCCTTGGCGAAGGCCGCGTGCCCCCACCCCAGCCC
>NNBU01000170.1_pt1 | contig 10953 bp, 8 predicted proteins | sample 1173781 | NCBI WGS metagenome assembly NNBU01 (sample SAMN07173937, study PRJNA388173) | plant metagenome | biome: Plant school; feature: Soil; material: Symbiotic tissue of Blasia pusilla L.; isolation source: symbiotic tissue sample KVJ2 | host: Blasia pusilla | place: Norway: Troms, Kvaloya...
ATCTGGTTTGGCAGTGGGACGAATTAAGTCGCTGGATTTAAAGAAACTTCCTGCATCAGTGGCAAAAATTGAGCTTTTTCCGCCAATCCGCTCTCTCGATTGGGTAGCTGTTTATCCAAAGCCAGAAAACCAAGAGTCGGCAAATCAAGTGTCGCAAAAGTCTAAGTAAATTCTTCCTTGAAAATCCAGAGAAAAATGAAGATTCCTGCATTTGGTGGTAGCAGGCAGAAAAAGCCAAAATCGTCAGAGCGAAAATCAAAATTTCAAATCCAGCCTCTTGCTCGTTGGCATCCTGGTATGCGTCAGTTGTTGGGTTGGATAGTGACGGTTGGGTCTGTGCTGTTATGTTTACTCTTATTGCCAACCCGCCTACCAGGTATGGAATTATTGGGAATTGGCCCTAACTGGCTATTAATCTGGGTGGTAGCTTGGAGTGTGAAGCGCACGGTGTTTGCCGGAGCATTGGCAGGTATAGTTCTGGGGCTACTTCAAGATTCAATGACATCACCTAACCCTACTCATGCTATCAGTTTAGGCATAGTGGGGATTTTAACTGGTCTACTTCAGAAACAGCGTTTTATCGAAGAAGATTTTATTTCGATTGCTGTAATTGTCTTTGTTATGGCAGTTTTGGCAGAAACAATCTTTGGATTGCAGTTAACTTTGCTCGGCAATGAGCGCAAAGTAACAGATATTTGGACATATTACCAACGTGTAGCTCTTGCTTCTGCCATTCTTAGTAGTTTATGGGCCCCTGTGGTCTATTATCCCTTGAATCTTTGGTGGCAGAGGATGAAATTGTTGGAGCAATAGTAAAAAAATTAGAGATGCGATTAACCCTTGTCTCTACAAGAGTTAAGAAAGGGATGGGTTGCAGGTAACAGGTGAAAGTAAAGAAGATTATCTTCTGTAACCTGTACCCTGTAACCTATATTTTTATGGAATTTGGGCAACCTCTGGCAATATGGATTCAAGTTACCCTGAATTGTAATGTGAATATTACAGGCTGATGGAAGTTAAGACAGCCAAATGATAGCGCCTGGATATTACTGTTTAATTATCAGGGACAAAGCGCGATTCTCTTGTGGAGAGGCTGCGCGATCGCGTGCAGAATATTTACAGTATTGCCTAAAATTATGGATAATTCCCCAGTGGTCGCTCAAGCAGATGCATTCTTACCAAATTATACTCAGGAAAATATACGAATAGTGGAGTCAGCAGTGGGATCAAATTCACCACCAAAGCAACAGGTAGGAACTGACTTTGACTCTCGCATGATGCTGCGGTGTTTGGAACTTGCTCGCCGCGCTTTAGGACGGACTTCGCCAAATCCGTTAGTGGGAGCGGTGATTGTCAAGGATAGCGAGATTATCGGTGAGGGGTTTCATCCTCGTGCAGGTGAGCCTCATGCAGAAGTGTTTGCTTTGAGGGCAGCAGGCGAGAGCGCTCGTGGTGCAACAATCTATGTGTCACTCGAACCTTGCAATCACTATGGACGAACTCCCCCTTGTTCGGAAGGATTGATCCAAGCAGGGGTGGCTAAAGTAGTAGTAGGTATGGTTGACCCCAATCCACTGGTAGCTGGAGGTGGTATCACCCGTTTACGGGCGGCGGGGATCGAGGTGTTGGTAGGAGTAGAAGAGGAAGCTTGTCGTCGGCTAAATGAAGCTTTTGTGCATCGCATTCTTCACAAACGACCTTTGGGAATTTTAAAATATGCCATGACTTTAGATGGCAAAATTGCTACTACCTCTGGTCATAGCGCCTGGGTGACAAGCCAAGATGCCCGCAGTGAAGTACATCAACTGCGGGCGGCTTGCGATGCCATAATTGTCGGCGGAAATACAGTCCGACAGGATAATCCTTATTTAACCAGCCATCACGTAGGGGCGCATAATCCCCTGCGGGTGGTGATGAGTCGCCATCTCAATTTACCGGAAAATGCGCATCTGTGGCAAACTGCGGATGCTCCAACTTTGGTGTTGACAGAAAAGGGTGCTAACCCCGATTTCCAACAACTGTTGCTCAAACAGGGGGTGGAGGTGGTGGAATTAACATCACTTACACCGGATAAGACGATGGCGTATTTATATGAGCGGGGCTTTTGTAGCGTATTGTGGGAATGTGGCGGTACCTTAGCTGCTAGTGCGATCGCTCAAGGAGCAGTGCAAAAAGTTTTAGCATTTATTGCCCCAAAAATCATTGGTGGCAGCATTGCTCCCACACCTGTGGGAGATTTAGGTTTTACTACCATGACTGAGGCGTTGTCTCTAGAACGTGTTAGTTGGCGTGTAGTAGGCTCTGACTGCTTAGTGGAAGGTTATTTTCCACAAAAAACAAGTAGTCAATAGTAATAACACTTGACTATCAATCCATTAATCGTGATTTTGCTATCATGGGCACTGGCGTTCATGGGCAATATCACGTATAAGGGCTAGCCGAGATTGAATGTAGTGGCACAGATAATCAGTTTCGTTAGAATCTAACAACACTTGCGTTTCGGTTTGTTTCACTAACCACTGCACCAAGCTAGCATCATCCAGTTGTAAGAGAAGTTTGGCTTGGGCCGTTTCAACCACTGACCAAAGCTGACGCATAATTGTAGGAGTCATCAGGCCTCAATTGAATAATTTAGCTTTGCTGTCTTCAGATTACACAATTCCGATCGCACTTTACGACATGAATGTAGAAGCTGAGACAAGTATTATTAAAAACTTAATAATGGTATTTATAACTTTATGAAGATTAAGAATTTAAAACTTAGTTTGGAAATGGGGATGGGCATTGGACATGGGAAAGACAGAGTTTAATTGCAAAACCTAGAAGACAAATACACTCATTCTAAGAATTGGGTTTTTGTGCTTGAGAAGACCGAAATTATGATGATTTAAGCCCAAAAAAACTAGTTTTTAAATGGCTATATTGAATACTTAATTTGTCTTCTAGGATACAAAATTTTAACTTTTGAAAACAATATTTTCCAGAAAACTAACATTTTCTGCCTGTAGACGGACTCACAAAATCATGTAAATCTGCATCCCAAATGCTGATGTAAATAAAATCACATTGTTGGCGGATAATCTGACCCTTAACTGAGCCATTCTTGAAACTAAAATTATCAGACTGGCGCTGTTGTACCTGTTTAAGTCCCTGCTTAATTTCTTCAGTGGCTTGCCCATCTAACATTCCATTCAAGGTCGTCTCCATTAGTTGCGGGTCTACCGATTGGGCAAAAGATACCTCAGTTTGACGCAGCACTTTAGAATTACGATCAAATAAGTAGCCAAGGTCAATTTTGTCTGGGACTAGTTTGTAAACGACAGCACGAGTTTTACCCCATGCGCCTCTTAAATCTTGATTTGGTTTGCCCAAAGTAGCTTCTACGATGTTTCTTGTTGTACCTGTAGGAAATGCAGGAACGCTTTGTCTGCTGGCAGTGGCAGCTAATTTACTGCGCGGCTTGTTTTGTGGTGTGGAACGCGCTTCTGGTGTGGGAACTACACTTGCCTCATTCTCTGGTTCTGGCTGTGGCGTGGATACTGCTACTGGCGCTGGAGTCTCTGAAGTTATAGGCTCTGGTTCTGGCTGTGGCGTGGATAGTGCTGGGGGACTAGAAGTTGGCAAAGAATCGGGAATTATTGGCTGTTCTGGTGGTGATGAGTCCGGTACAAATGGAATTGGAGAAGTTTGGGAAGAAACAGGGGGTTCGGGAGATACAGAAGGGGAAGGCAAAGATTCTAGCGGTGGGGTAGGACTTGTAGCAATGGTTGTTTCTGGTTGTTGCTGACGAGTAATGCTAGAAATTGCGACTGCACCCAGCAAGCCGCCTATTAGTAAACTACCAACAATCACAGCAGGTTTTTGCCAGTTTCTAGGAGTGGAAGACCCTGCGAACGCAGAATTGTTTTGTGGAGAGTATAATGCCTGGGTTTGTTGAGTTGATGTCGCAGGAGGCGACAAACTGACTGTTGCATTAGTTTCAGCCGATTGTGGAGGAATATAACTAGCAGACTGCAAGGCATATAGCATTTTACTGGCAGTGCTGTAGCGATCGCCAGCATGAGGCTTAATTGCCTGATTGAGTACCGCCGCCAACTGGGAAGAGACATTAGGGGTATGCGCCTGCCAAAGTATTTCCCCAGTTTTGAGATCAGTTAGTAATTCTTGCGGGTGTTTGCCAGTCAGCAGATAAATCGCCGTTAAACCTAAACTGTAGATATCAGTGGCGTAAACTGGGCGGCCAACGGCTTGTTCGCTAGGCATATACCCAGGCGTCCCAATGACGAGCGATCGCGTGGGGTATCCTGGAGAATTCACCACTGAACGGATTGTTTCCTTGACTGCACCAAAATCAATCAAAACTGGCTGGTCATCAACAGAACGGAGAATGATGTTCTCCGGCTTGATATCCCGGTGAATAATGCCTTTACTATGAACATAATCCAAAACTGAAAGCAGACTCAAGAGAATTTGCCGAACAGCAGTTTCACTCTCAAATCCTTTGGCTTCAACAATTTTTGTTAGGGTTTGACCATGAATCCATTCTTGGACGAGATAAAATTGCCCATTCTCAGAAAAATAGGCGTAGAGTTTAGGAATTTGGTTACAACTTTCACCCAAATATTCTAAAGTTGCTGCTTCCCGTTCAAAGCGCTGCTGGATGATTTGGTAGGTTTGCGGGTCATTATTGGTGATCGGTTTTAGTTGCTTGATCACACAGCGACGGCGAGAAGGCATATGGACATCTTCTGCTAGAAAGGTTTCGCCAAACCCACCAGCACCGATTACCTGGATAACTTGATAGCGATTATTCAGCAGGGTTATTGTCATGAAAAATTACAAATGTAGACACCCAGTGCGGAGCCGGAGACTTTCTGTTTTCTCCGAGCTTGTCGTCAGACATCGCCCTTTCCAAATGTACATCAGATGAGTTGATGAGTTATGAACATTGAATTGAAGACGCCATCCGTTCCCAATACCAATTTACGAAAATATTGATACATAAGTTCGCGTAGCGCCCCGTAGGGAAGTGAAACCCAACATTAAGCGTTTATTGTTGGGTTTTCGCTAACACTAAGCGTATCGGGTTTTAAAGAAGTTTGAGCTTAAGCGAACTTGAAACCCACGGAGGTGGGTTTTGCTTGTGTATAAGCGGTTTCTAACCGCCGATTTAACTTTTAGAAACTATGCTCTTCTATTTTCGACCTTTTTTGCGGTGATATTTGCGTAAAAATGTAGCGTTTTTAATGCAAGCCGATGCATTAACAATGTAAGACAAACCATTGGCATTGTCGGTTCTTACCAAATTTAATTTGCTACAAATTAATGAAATACTGTACTAAATGAACTCTATAGTCTCAACAAACTCTAAAATACTCTCCTTGATGTCTTCGGCTTCTTCTTGAACAGAATCGGGAGTTTCGCCGTTGAGAAAGCTGTGCTGACTACTAACTATATACAAAAATTCACCACTGATAAAAGTGAGCAGCCCCCGGTACGCATCTAATCTCATAGCAGTTCCATTATTTTCTTGCTTAGAAATCGTCGAACCTTTAGGCATATCGATTAATACGTAGTAAGCGCCTCGCAAAGTGTCTTCCAGATATTCGGTATACTCCACAGAAGCATCTGGTACATTAGCGAAAATCGCTTGGGGTACATACTTGTCTACTAAGATTGTTTGTAAATATTCTTCTTGTCCAACAGACTCCAATTCCTCTAACTGTTCTAGAGGGAAAGGATAATAATCGATTCTCAGCAAAGTACCAACGTCATCGGAAAAGCCAACGACTCCTTCCTGACTTTGAATTCTACCGCCTTGCTGTGGATCAACCGGAATTGGGACTGTAAAATTACCTAATGGAGATTCATAAGTCTGTTGACTAAAATCTTCTATGACTACTGTCTCATCTTCATCATCTGCATATTCTTCATTTTCTGCTTCTTTAAAAGCTGCAATTACCTCTTTAATGATTTCTTCTGCTTCTTCATCCTCAAGTTCTAAGGCTGCTTGTAGTTTTTTGAGGTAGGCTTGTTTCGATTTGGGGATGGCGAGTTCATCATCTAAAAGCACTATTACCCCAGCAGCAAAGCCATCTAGCACTAATTCATCGGAGAGAGATACTTTGGCGGTATTAAACAGGGGCCCAATTCCCTCTTCTTCTGCAATGGCGATGAGTCTATCAACTATTTCTACGATTTCATCTTCTGAATATTCCTCGAAAACCTCGAATTCCCAAAGGATACCCGCTAAACTTTCTGCATCTACATCTTCAATGGATGAATCAGCGATCGCAGTGACAGTTGCGATCGCCGCCACGGCTTCCTCTGGACTTAGTGATTCCTCTGATGTCTTTGGTGAGTTAAAAACCTTGTCATATTTAGTCATATTTGCTACCTGAATTAATTCCTTGATAGTAATAACAGATTGAAAGTGACAATGGTCAGTTTACCAATGGAGCGAATCTTCTAGAGAAAAAGTTGGTTAATACGTTGTTTACTCAGTATTGCCCAGGTGTAACGAAACCTTGTTGACAGCTAATCTCCAGTGTTAATTAAGCCTTGCTTTGACATCCTCCCTATAAATTACTGAGTTCCCCTCTCATGATTTGAGACATACTCGGAAGCGATCGCGATATTTTTGTAAAAACTTAACTCATCCCCAGGCTTCAAGCCGTGGGGAAATCGAAGTCATTAGTCATTGGTACTAATGACGATTGACTAATGACTAAATCGGCGGGCGGCTATCCCCAGAATGCCTGATATTTCATTTCAAGGTTGTCCAGGTTTTTATAGTAATCCAAATGATTGCTGACCGGGTCTTTCAGATGGCAGTAATTGACAGGGTGAATTTTATCAAGTTTGTATTACATCAGGTTATTAATTAGGTATTGACTTTGCAGTACAAATTCTGGTTTCACAAAATCTGTTGTCGAATATACACTTAAACACGACCTAGACTCAATATTTACCGCAAGTCAATTTAACTAGATATTGTAAATTTTTGTGATGAAGCAGTTACCCTTAATAATTGCTATATTCCTTTATTTTTATCCTCTAGCAAATGAATTATATCTACCGATAGAATTATAAACTAGCTAGCGATAGATACCTACACCGTGAGTAGGATGTCACAATACCGATGTTTGTAGTGACACACAATGCTCGAAACGTTGTACTGTTGGTTCTACAAGTCTGAATTACATACAATCTTGAGTTTTTTATGGTAAAAACCCCTCCATCCCAGTTTTCACCGGATCAATACAAAGTTGATTCTGCACAAGAAAAAGTAGAAGCGATTATAGAAACACCACCATCAGAAACTGAGATTGATCTAGAGTTTCTTTACACCAGAGATATTGAATTTCGTCAAGAAACCATTTACTTTCTTGTGGTCGATCGCTTTTATGATGGCGATCCAGATAACAGTGAAGGTGTAAACTCAGAACTGTACGATCCAACTAGACAAGATTGGGGTAAGTACTGGGGTGGAGACTTGCAAGGTGTCATAGACAAATTAGACTATCTTAAAAATATGGGAGTAACAGCCATTTGGCTAACTCCACTCTTCGAGCAGGTAGAAGAGTTATTTATTAGTAATGCAGCGATGCATGGTTATTGGACAAAAGACTTTAAGCGGATTAATCCTCGCTACATTGCTGATGGAGAGAATCCTTCTTTAAATGCTACTCAAGAAGAAAAAAATACGACCTTTGATCGGTTAATTACAGAACTGCACAAGCGGAATATGAAGCTGGTGCTGGATATTGTCTGCAACCATAGCAGCCCTGATACTAGTGGTAGCAAAGGCGAATTGTTTGATGATGGTGTCAAAATTGCTGACTTCAATGATGATGTCAATCATTGGTATCATCACTATGGCGAAGTGCAAAACTGGGAAGACGATTGGCAAGTACAGAACTGTGAATTGGCTGGTCTTGCAACCTTTAATGAAAACAATACAGAATATCGGGAGTATATTAAGTCAGCAATTAAACAGTGGCTAGATCGGGGTGTGGATGCACTGCGCGTCGATACTGTCAAGCACATGCCCATTTGGTTTTGGCAAGAATTTACTGGCGAGATGACCAATCACAAACCAGATGTATTCATTTTTGGTGAATGGATTTATAGTAATCCTAGTGACGATCGCTCGGTAGAATTTACCAATCACTCAGGCATGACACTTCTAGACTTTGGCTTGTGTGTGGCAATTAGAGCCGCACTGGGACAAGGTTCAGAATTGGGATTCCAAACAATTCAATACATTTTTGACCAGGATTATCGTTATAACGGGGCAACAGAGTTAATCACCTTCATCGATAATCATGATATGTGCCGCTTCCAATCGCTGAACCCCGATCCAGCGATGTTGAAGGTTGCGATCGCCTTAATTATGACATCTCGCGGTATTCCCTGCATTTATTACGGTACAGAACAATATCTGCATGACGATACTGACGGCGGTAACGATCCATATAACCGCCCGATGATGGAAAATTGGGATAGTGAGAGTGAGATTTATCGTTGCATTAGGCTGCTGTCTGGCTTACGGCGACTGAATCCAGCCGTATCAATGGGTAGCCACTGGCAAAAATACTTAACACCAGATGTTTACTGTTATGTACGCCGCTATCGTGACTCCCTGTGTTTTGTAGCTTTAAATCGGGGAGGAGAAGTTACTCTCCCAGAAGTAGAAACAGAATTACCTGATGGAGAACATACTTGCGTGGTGACTCGCAATAAGTATGAGGTGAAAGACGGCAAGATTTATAACCTGGTATTAGAAGAACGAGGAGTGCTTGTTTTCAGCCACGTTGGCGAACGAATCAAAGCACAGACAATTGTGCGCGTTCAACTTAATGGCGTGGATACTCAACCCGGTGAAATCATTGTGGTGACAGGAGATTGCCCAGAGTTGGGTAACTGGGATATCAGCAAAGCATATCCTTTAGAGTACATCAACTCGAATACCTGGTCTGCTGAGATTCCCTTTGATGAGAGTGCTGGTAAGCTGATTGCTTATAAATATGCCATGTGGCGGGAAGGGCGATCGCCTCTGCGCGAAAATTTGGTAAATCGTCGCTGGGTGATTGCGAAAGAAGGTACCGTTAAATGGCGTGATACCTGGGCATCGGGAAGAGAATCGTAGAAATATAGAATGAGGTATGAAGAGTGAAGGATTAAAATTTTGATTCTTCACTTTTCATTATTTATAAATTTTAATTAACAAAAAATACAAAAGTAGGCAAAAATAAATTTACCTGAGAACGAGATATCAGCAGTTGCCCTCCCCCATGCAAACGACAAGATAACAAAATTAATAAAAGGAGTAATTGCTAAATTACTTTTGGAAGATTAATAGGACTTACGCACTGTACAAATGCGTCGTGATGTGAATTACCTAAAATAGGAAGTTTTCAGGCTTTTCTTAATTATCCTGCGATGCCTACGGCGGTAAACTACGTAAATAGACCATGCTGTAGGGGCACAGCAATGCTGTGCCCTTACGAAAGATATGGTTTTTAACCTTACTTCCTCTAAGTTAAACTCCTGTTCTTAAGCAATATGAATAAGTGGTACAAAGAAGACCTTGCGTTTATTCATGATGACGGTTTCCGTGACTTCGCTCTCAAATCTGCTCCTGGCATCTTAAAAATCCTCGCTGAAAACAAAATATATGATGGATTAGTAGTTGACTTGGGTTGCGGTAGCGGATTATGGGCACAAGAACTCACTAAGGCTCATTATCATGTTCTCGGAGTTGATATTTCTGAGTCGATGATTAATATTGCACGAACAAGAGTGCCGAATGCCGAATTTCGGATCGATTCACTATTCAAGACAGATATTCCACCATGCAATGCCGTCACATCTATTAGTGAATGCCTCAGTTACCTATTTGATCCAGACAACGATCGCCAAACGCTTGTTCAACTTTTCCACCGCATATATAATGCCTTAACTCCTGGGGGTGTATTCATCTTCGACATTGCCCAGAAAGGACAAATTGCACAAGGTACTACAACTAGAGGATTCACTGAAGGAGAGGGCTGGGTAGTATTAGTTGAAAAGGAAGAGGATCAAGAGCAAATAACTTTGACTCGCCGAATTATCAGCTTCCGCAAGATGGGAGAATACTACAAACGATCTGACGAAGTACACCACGTGCGGTTATACGAAGCGACAGCTATTGCAAGTGAACTCTCTCGTGTGGGCTTCCAAGTTGAAATAACTCGTAGTTATGGTCAATACGTCCTGTCAACGGGTCATTTAGCATTCATTGCACGCAAACCACGATTATAAATATCTGATATCAAATCCAATATCTATTTTTTTTGCTATGGTGATCCCAAAGGAATTATTAAGTGCTTACGAGGTGTAAGTTAAATGATTAGTCGATTTAACGGTATAAAATATTACAAAGCTATGCAGAGATTTAACTCATAAAGTGCATCTGTTTTATTACTTATTTGGTTGGGCAATACGCGCTTCAATATCTTCCAATGTTTGTAACAATAGACTCCTTGCCTGCAATTGCCAGCCCCATTTCTGAATTCTGTAAGCTGATACAGTACCAACTATAGCTGCTAACAAACAGATAGGTTGATTTAAAGAAACTCCAAATAACAAACCCAATCCAGCAATTCCCCAAAATGGTAAGGCTACTGTTTGTCTTTGTTCTTCCACAATTTGAGTAACTATAGGAATCCTATTTGATTTTTGAATAAGCTCCGTACATCTGTAGAGTGTCAAAATCAAAGGTAGTGTGTCTAATAAACCACTCAAATATCCACTTTAAATGTGAAAATGAAGGAACTAAAGCACAAAAACGTCTAACCCATGTTTTGGCTTGTAACCAAATATCCTCTATCGGATTTTGTACTGGGCAATTAGGGGCGAAACGGACACAGTGGATTTTCCATTGCTCGGTTGGTAAGCTTTGATTAACAG
>NNBU01000119.1_pt1 | contig 10944 bp, 8 predicted proteins | sample 1173781 | NCBI WGS metagenome assembly NNBU01 (sample SAMN07173937, study PRJNA388173) | plant metagenome | biome: Plant school; feature: Soil; material: Symbiotic tissue of Blasia pusilla L.; isolation source: symbiotic tissue sample KVJ2 | host: Blasia pusilla | place: Norway: Troms, Kvaloya...
CATCATCTGTTCCCTTTCTCATTGATGTCGTAATTGACGCTGATCGCCCAGCACCTTCTGGTGGACGGAATAAAAGTTTGGCAGCACAAGGAGTTAAATCAAGTCCGGCTAAAAATGCAGCCAAGCAAGTTTCGTTTCCAATGGTTTGATCTCGAAGATTTTTTTACGAACCGCCAAGGACGCAAAGGAAGAGAGTAAAACACAGAAACATTTCAATCTTTCAAAAATTCACGACACTGGATGCAAAACCCTTTAAAACTCTCTTACCTTTGCGCTCTCTGCGTCCTTGGCGGTTCGTTCCCTCATTCTTTTATTCCAGCAACTACATTTACCAAACTGGAATTTCAAATATTTGGTTCTTAGCTTCACTCAATCTTAATATTCCAGCCTGCTTTTGTGTCTATATCTTTACATTTTGTAATGGTCATTACTTTCTCTAACCAATCCCAAACAACATCGAGAGGTCAACATGCTGCTATTTGAAACTGTTAGAGAAATGGGTCACGAACAAGTTCTGTTTTGTCATGGTAAAAATCCCGAAATTAAAGCAATTATTGCTATCCATGACACAACCTTGGGCCCAGCAATGGGAGCTACAAGACTCATGCCTTATGTCAACGAAGAAGCTGCTTTGAAAGATGCGCTTCGTCTCAGTCGGGGGATGACTTATAAAGCTGCTTGTGCAAACATTCCGGCTGGTGGAGGAAAGGCAGTCATTATCGCTAATCCTGACAATAAAACAGATGATCTGTTGAGAGCTTATGGACGTTTTGTTGATAGCCTAAACGGACGTTTTATCACCGGACAAGATGTCAATATTACTCCTGACGATGTTCGGACAATAAGTCAAGAAACTAAACATGTTGTTGGAGTATCAGAAAAATCTGGTGGGCCTGCTCCCATAACCTCATTAGGAGTTTTTCTAGGAATTAAAGCTGCTGTAGAGTCTCGTTGGCAGAGCAAAAGACTTGATGGCATGAAAGTTGCAGTTCAAGGCTTAGGTAATGTCGGTAAAAATCTCTGTCGGCACTTACATGAGCATGATGTCAAGCTTTTTGTTAGCGATGTAGACCCAGCAAAAGCGGAAGAAGTAAAACGGCTTTTTGGCGCAACTATTGTAGAACCAACTGAAATTTACTCACTTGATGTAGATATCTTTGCTCCTTGCGCTTTAGGAGGAATTCTTAATAGTCATACAATTCCTTTTCTCCAAGCTCAGATTATTGCTGGTGCAGCTAATAATCAATTGGAAAATGAGCAGCTACATAGTCAAATGCTTACCAAAAAAGGAATTCTCTACAGCCCTGATTATGTAATTAATGCTGGAGGGCTAATCAATGTTTACAACGAAATGATTGGTTATGACGAAGAAAAAGCTTTCAAGCAAGTGCATAACATTTATGACACGCTATTAGCAATTTTTGATATTGCTAAAGCGCAGGGAGTTACTACCAACGATGCTGCCAAACGTTTAGCAGAAGACCGAATCAACAATAGTAAGCGGAACAAAACTAAAGCGATCGCAGCTTAATTATTATTATCTTAAGGAGTGAGAAGTGGAAAAAAATACTTTTGCAACATCAGCTTACATTGCGACTTCACCAGAGAGTGCATTTGAATATCTTTGTAGTTTAAAGAACTTGGATGAATGGACACTTTATAGCCGGATGCAAGAGCAAATTGATGAAGATACCTGGCTCGGAACTGCGTCTGGTTATCACAAAAATCTCTATTATCATGTTAAAAAACTAGAAAATCCGCTTTTCTACGGCATTGAGTGGCACTGCGGATTAGAGTACCAAAAATATTTTCAAGTTTACCCTGTTTTACTGTTTCCCACCGACTACATCGAACCAGGGACAGATGAAAAAGGTGTGTACTTTCACTGGTTGAGCTTTGTCGATCCCAAACGACAGACTCAGATGATTATGCAGGGAATTCACACAGTACACACTTCTGAATGTCGTTCTCTCAAAGGTAACTTGGAACGCAAGGCTGGTCTGACCTCAGCAGCCAAAGGAAGCCACTTTATTGATACTGACACCATTTATGTGGATGCCCCAATTGAAATTGGTATTGAATACTTAAAAGATTTAAAAAACGTAGATGAATGGGCGCATTTGCTGCGACCGAATGGTGATATCACTTCTGAATCAGGTGAATTCAAAGATGAGTATGACCAAAAAGTAAAAGTTTCTGTACGAGTTCATTCTTTGAGTAAATACTACTTACTTGAACAAGAACACTTTTACCAAGACTACGAATATTATCAGCGTTCTGTAGCGTTACTTATCCCAACTGCTTATGCTTTCGCTGACCCAGAAGCTTCTGGTTTCATCCTGCATCGGATCACATTCTGGAAAACAGATGGAACTGTCACCCACGGCAAACTTCAAATTGAAGACTTTGGCGCTGAAAGCATGAACATTAAACGTTTACTCGAAGCCAAAGCTGGCAACCTCAAATCATTTGACCGAGGAATGAGCTACCTCCCAAAAACTCAAGAATCCCTAGTTACTAACTAAAACCTCAGCGACCCTCTGCGCTTCCCTCAGCGTTCCTCTGCGTTTAAAATTCCTACCTCAATTCCCTGCAACACATGAAACTGAAGCCACTTACTATTACTTTCCTAACTTTTTGTGTTGCCGCTTTTTCTGGAATGAAAGCTGCGTCAGCCGCATCCTTTTCAGTAATCGCCGACGGTTTATATAATGCCGGAGGTCTAAGCTTTAGCCCTGACGGTAATCTCTATGTCACAGAGGCGGGAATCGGGGGAAGTGGGGCTTGCGTTCCACCAGCAAGCGGTCAAGGCGATTCCTTATGCTATGGCACAAGTGGGGCAATTACCAAAATTGAGAACGGTAAGACGGAACGCATACTTACAGGACTTCCTTCCTTAGCATTACCCGATGGTACTGGAGGCGCTGGCCCTCGTGACATCAAATTTGATGCTAAAGGTAAACCTTATGTTCTGATTGGGTATGCGGCTAATCCAGCTTTTCGCGATCGCAATTTGGGTTACACTGACCTCGGTAAAATCATCGCTCCCGATTTTAATACCAATTCCTGGACGAGTGTTGCCGATTTAGCTAACTATGAACTCGCCAACAATCCCGATGGTGGCGATGTCGGTAGCAATCCCTTGGGTTTTGTAATAGATGGCAATAAGTTAGTTGCAGTTGATGCAGGTGCAAACGACTTACTCAGCGTGAATATTGGTGGCGGCAATTTGCAAGCTATTACCACATTCCCTGAAGACATATTGACTAATCCCGTCTTTCCACCTTCCGGTTCCCCATCCAATGAACCATCACAGGTGCCGTCTCAAGATGAAGAGGTGCGATCGCCTACGGCATCGCAATTTGCAACCCAAGCAGTACCCTCAAATCTGGCAAAAGGGCCTGATGGTGCTTATTATGTCAGCCAATTTACTGGTTTTCCCTTCCCTGAAGGTGGGGCAAAAATCTATCGAGTCGGTGCTGATGGTTTACCAACAGTCTTCGCCGATGGTTTTACCCAACTCACAGACTTGGAATTTGATACTGAAGGCAATTTATATGCTTTGCAGTACGCCAATCAGTCAGCCTGGAAGGGTGATTTTGATGGTTCTGTGATCAAAATAGCTCCCGATGGGACTCGCACAACTCTGCTAAGTGGCAATGGATTAGAGTCGCCTAGCGCTTTGACTATTGGTTCAGATGGTGCAGTATACGTCACCAACCGAGGCGATCGCCCTGGATTTGGGCAAGTGATCAGAATTGAGAACATTAAATCTATCCCTGAACCTAATTCTGCTTTCGGCGTGTTTGCGATCGCAGCCTTGGGCGTTGGTTGGTTGCACAAGAAGAGAATCCCCAAACCTCCCATAAATCTCAAGTAAAGAGTTTCAAACCAATCGCGCGTTCCTCAAAGACTGGGATTCGTTGTCTTCAAACCTATAAAGTTTTCCACTTACTTAACTCTCAATCTCCAAAGGTATGAAACTCAAATCACTTACTCTTACACTTTTAACTGTTTGTATTGCTGCCGTTTCTGCACCAAAATCAGCCGAAGCCGCAAGCCTAACAGTAGTTGCCGATGGTCTTAGTAATCCACGCGGAATCGGCTTTGATTCTAGCGGTAATCTTTTTGTTACAGAAAGTGGTCGTGGGGGTGACGGAACAGACGGAAGATGCATCCCATCACCTAGCGCCGGGTTTATTCCCTTATGTGCCGGTCAGAATGGCTCCCTGCTCAAAATTGCTAAGGACGGTACAAAAACAAGTATAATTTCTGACTTGACTTCTTTAGCATTATCCCCTTCTGGAGAACAAGCAGCCGGCCCTGCGGATATCAAATTTGATTCTCTTGGTAACGCTTATCTTTTGACCGGTCTTGCAGGCGATCCAACCAACCGTGATACCGTTTTAAAATCGCCTGACCTTGGTAAATTATACAAAGTAGACTTAAACACTGGTGGATTGACAACTCTTGCCGATTTTGCAGCTTATGAAACTGCATTTAATCCTGATGGTACTGATTTAATTTCCAACCCATACTCCTTTGCAATTAAAGATCAGACTGCTTACATGGTTGATGGCGGTGGAAACACAATATATTCTGTCGGACTCGATGGCAGTGGTATTAAGAAGGTAGCTGCATTCCCTCAGAAAACGATAGATAGAAGTAAACTCGAATATCCCGATCTTGGGCCGGATGTCGATCCATCTGCGCTTCCAATAACCCAGCAATCAGTACCGACTGGAATTGCGATCGCTCCAGATGGCAGTTTAACAGTTAGCGAATACACTTATTTTCCTTATCCAGAAGGAGAAGCACGGATCTTTAGCGTCAATAGCGATGATTTGTCAATCAAAACCATCGCCGATGGCTTTACACAACTGACTGGCGTAACTTATGACCCTGACGGCAATTTGTACGCCTTGCAACACATCAATACTTCCGAATGGAAAGAAATTCAACAGGGCGGTATTATCACTGGTGATATTAGTGGTTCGTTGATCAAAATAGCCACAGATGGGACTCGTGAAACCATCTGGAGTGGTGATGGACTAGAAGCAGCTTCTGGCATCACTTATGGCCCTGATGGTAATTTGTATATCGCAAACCGAGCCAGACTCGCAGGCACAGGACAAGTTATCAAGATTGATCCGAGAGTAACCAAAGTTCCCGAACCCACCTCTGCAATGGGTCTGATAGTTGTTGGTGTCTCAGGTGCAGCTTCAATGCTGAAACGCAAACGCAGCAAAGAATTAGTGAAAGCAGAGACAGTCTAATTCCTGGTAAAGCTTACAGAATAGGCTGCTGCCTCACAGAGAAAGTTGCATTTCAAACAAGAGGCAGCAGCCCAAATTTTAGATTTCCCAAACTGGGACTAGGAACGAAATTAGTCTAGGAACGAGTATACCTCATAGAACCAGGACTCAAAACTCATGGGATTAGTCAAAAATTTGTCAATAGGCATTCTTAGTGCCGGATTCACAGTGTTGGCAACAGTAGCCCAAGCCAAAGCTATAACATTAAGCTACGACAGTAGTATTGGTAGCCCCGGCTTCGGCCCTGGGCAGCTTTTTGTTCCCCAAGGCATAACGGTAGATGACTCCGGGAACATCCTTGTAAGTAACGGTCGTGGTCTTAACCCGGACGGCAGTTTTAACCCAAACATCGGTAACAAGGTTGAAGTATTTAGCCCTCAAGGTAATTATATTGGAGCGATCGGCGAAGGTGGCAAAGGGCCCGGACAATTTGACGAACCATCAGCCCTAGAAATCGATCCGCAGACTGGGAATTTATATGTAGGTGATGTATTTAACAACCGTGTTAATGTTTACGATCGCCAGGGTAAGTTTATTAACTCATTTGGTGAGTTTGGCGGTTTAATACCAGGTAGAGCCTTCTTTGGCCCATCTGGTGTGACATTTGACAAAACTGGCAATGTGTATATTGGTGATTTTAGCGGCGACAAAATCAATAAATATACTAAAGACGGCGAACTAATTGGCAGCATTGGCAGTTCTGGAACTCAACCTGGACAATTTCAAGGCCCAGCAGGTTTAAGAATTTCTCCAGTCAGTGGCAATTTTTTCATTAGTGACCAGTTTAACAACCGGGTTCAAGTTCTTGATCCTGAAGGTAACTCTCTGTTGACATTTGGCAAACAAGGCACTGGAGATGGAGAGTTTAATCAGCCAATCGGTATCGAAGTAGATGAGTTTGAGAATATTTATGTGGCTGATTCTATCAACAGTCGCATCCAAGTATTCGATAAAAACGGTAATTTCTTAACTGCTTATGGTCAAGCTGCCGCAGCGCCACCACCACAACTAGGTCAGCCACCCTTTGGTGATCCTCTCGACCTCACACCAGGCGTATTTAACTGGACGGCTGGCACAAGCTACAAAGATGGCAAACTTTACGTGGGCGATTTCTTTCAAGGTCGCGTCCAAGTGTTAAACGTAGAGGGCAGAAAGCAAGTACCAGAACCTAGTTCAGCATTGGGTTTAGCATTGCTTGGACTTGGGGCTGCTACCGTCACATTGCGGAAACGTGGACAACAAAAGCCAGTCTTCAGTTTAGAGAAGCAATTACAAAATAATTACTAATTTGTAGTTTCATCGGGTGCGTTAGCTAAGGGCATAACGCACCATCTCAATAATTTCGGTGCGTTCCGCTTTGCGATAACACACCCTACTCGCGTGTCAAGACTAAATTTGTGCATTAGCAAACTCTTGTGGGATGGGCTTCTAGCCCGTCCTAATTGGCGGGCTAGAAGCCCGCCCCACAAGAAAATTTATTGCAACATTTTAGCCTTGACACGCCACTACTAGCTTGACAAAACACACGTTATCAAGGTGCTTCCGGGACATTAACATTTCATGCATATTCTGATTTATTCATACAACTATCATCCAGAACCAATTGGTATTGCACCTTTGATGACTGAACTAGCAGAAGGGTTAGTGAAACGAGGGCATCAAGTGCGGGTAATTACAGGTATGCCTAACTATCCTCAGCGTCAGATTTATGATGGTTATCGGGGTAAGTTATATGTTAATGAACAGAAAAATGGTGTCACTATTCAACGTAGTTACCTGCGAATTAAGTCTAAACCTAACCTCGTAGATCGGCTACTGCTAGAGTTGAGCTTTGTCTTTACAAGTTTGCCACAAGCTCTCAATGGCAAGCGACCTGATGTAATTCTCTTAACAGTACCGCCGCTACTTGTTTGCTTACCTGCAACTTTAATCGGTTGGCTATACAACTGCCCTGTAGTGCTAAATGTGCAAGATATTCTCCCGGAAGCTGGTGTGCGTGTTGGGCTAATTAAAAATAAGTTGATGATTCAAGCTTTGGAAGCTTTAGAAAAATTTGCTTACCGAACTGCACATACCATTAGTGTAATTGCAGATGGCTTTGTAGATAATTTAAAAAATAAAGGTGTACCTGCTAATAAAATTGCCTGCATTCCCAATTGGGTGAATCTAAATTTTATCCGCCCTTTACCACAAGAGAAAAATTCTTGGAGAGCTACTCATCAACTTGATGGTAAATTTGTAGTGCTTTATTCAGGTAATATTGCTCTCACCCAAGGTTTAGAAACAGTAATAGAAGCAGCAGCTAATTTGCGTCATCTAAAAGAAATTGTCTTTGTCGTAGCAGGCGAATCTCAAGCTCTCGAAAGGTTGCAAAAACATTGTCTTGCTTGTGGTGCAGATAACGTTTTACTTTTACCCTTGCAAGCGAGAGAAAAACTACCACAAATGTTAGCAGCCGCAGATGTGGGGTTGATTGTACAAAAGCGCAATGTAATTTCCTTCAATATGCCTTCTAAAATACCACTGCTGTTAGCCAGTGGTCGCCCAATTGTGGGTTCAGTTCCCGCCACTGGTACTGCTGCGAAAGCTATTGGAGAAAGTGGCGGCGGCATTGTCGTTGAGCCAGAGTCAGCAGATGCTTTGGCTGCGGCGGTATTAGATTTATATAATCAGCCGGAACTAGCAGCAAAATTAGGGCGCAAAGGAAGAAAGTTTGCGGTAGAAAACTATTCCTTTGAACAAGCGCTAGATCGGTATGAAGAGTTATTCGCTGATGTGATTGCCAAAGAAGCAACGACTCTGGATATGTTGCCAAAAATGAGTTCTAAGGAATCACTTGTTGATATTTGAAAATTGGGGATAGGAAAAATGCCTTTGAAATCCTCTTATTCTGAGCATCTGAAAAAAACCGATCAAAGCTTGATCGCCTTACTGAGCGATCGCATATCATTATTAGCAGCATCAGAACAACCTTCTTTAGATGAACAATTGGCTGATGTCGCTCCCCTACTCGCTCAAGCTGGTATTCCTGAGTCTGTCTGGGCAGGTGTGTTAAATAGTTGTCATGCTACTCTAATTCCCAAATATACAACAAATCAGGTCAGTCCCCGACAAATTACGATCATCGGTGGACACGGCAGGATGGGAAGATTATTTAAAGAGCAACTTTCGTTAGTAGGTAACAATGTTAGCGTTCTCGAACAAGAAGATTGGGCTTATGCAGATCAACTATTAGGTCAGGCAGAATTAGTTTTAGTCAGCGTTCCCATTGAACATACAGTTGATGTTATCAAGCGTGCAGCTAAATACCTGACCCCAAATACAGCTTTGTGTGACATCACAAGTATCAAAACACAGCCCACTCAAGCAATGCTTGAATACCATTCTGGGCCAGTCATGGGTTTACATCCAATGTTTGGGCCAAATATAAAATCGTTTCTAGGACAAAAAGTGGTAGTATGTCCAGGTCGAAATGATGATTCATTTCAATGGTTATTAGACTTTATTAAAAGTCAAGGTGGAGAGTTAATTGTTTGCACGCCTGAAGAACACGATCAGATGATGGTGATTATTCAAGCAACGCAGCACTTTTGTAGATTTAGTCTTGGCGTTTTCTTAACACAAGCAAGAATTAACATAGAGGAGAGCTTAACAATGTCAACTCCTAACTACCGTCAAGAAATTGACATTGTTAAACGTTTGTTTTCCCAAAATCCGCACTTATGTGTGGATATTATGCTAGCTACAGAAGAAAGGTGTAATGCAATTAGCTTTTTAGCTAATACTTACAGCCGTTTGGCGAGATTGGTGGCGAGAAAAGATAGAGAGGCATTAATTCAAGAATTTGAAAATGCTCAAAGCTTTTTTGAAGACAAAATAAGCACTTTGGTAGGAGCCTGAAAACAAAGTAATATTAGCAATTGAAGAACAAAAACGCAAAATTATGGTAATTGACATCAAGCAAAAAAGTAGATTCAGTCTGCAACCAATTCATCAACGTGTTGCGGTTACTTTCAACTACGAGGTTTACTTTACCCAGAATTTATTTGAGTTGAAAAACCCCACCTTAGCCCAAGTGATTACAGCAGATGGGGAGACTAAACCAAAAAAAATAGTAGCAGTGGTAGACGCAGGAATATTAAAGTATCAACCTGAATTGGTGAAGCAATTAGTAGCGTATACCAAGTTTTATGCAGAGATAATAGCGATCGCAGCTGAACCCATGATAATTTCGGGAGGAGAAGCTGCCAAAAACGATCGCACTTTAGTAGATCAAATCCACCAACAGATTGAAGCTGCCGGATTATGTCGCCACTCCTACATATTAGCGATCGGGGGCGGGGCGATGTTGGATTTGGTAGGTTATGCAGCCGCAACTGCTCACCGAGGAATTCGCCTGATTCGCATTCCGACAACGGTATTAGCGCAAAATGATTCCGGGGTTGGCGTAAAAAACGGCATCAACGCCTTTGGTAAAAAGAACTTTCTCGGTACATTTGCGCCACCTTATGCTGTTATAAATGATTCTGCCTTCTTGACAACCTTAGACGATCGCGATTGGCGTTCTGGGATTGCAGAAGCCGTCAAAGTGGCGCTGATTAAGGATGCTAACTTTTTTGATTATATTTACTCTCACAGCGCAGCCCTGGCGCGGCGAGACATGGATACCATGCAACAGGTTATCTATCGTTGCGCCCAGTTGCATTTAGAACATATTGCCAATAGCGGCGATGCTTTTGAAATGGGTTCGTCTCGTCCCCTGGATTTTGGACATTGGGCGGCTCATAAACTGGAGCATTTGACGAATTATCGTTTGCGTCATGGCGAAGCAGTTGCGATCGGTATTGCTTTGGATAGCACCTATTCTTATTTATTAGGATTGCTTGATTGTTCAGAATGGCAACGGATATTAAATACTTTATCGGCGTTGGGTTTCATGTTGTATGTGCCAGAATTAGCGCAGAATTTATCACAATTGGAACATCCTGATTGTTTGTTCCGGGGTTTAACTGAGTTCCGGGAACATTTGGGGGGAGAATTGACTTTAATGTTGTTACAAGGGATTGGGAAAGGAATTGAGGTTCATGAGGTGAATTTGTTGTTGTATAGGGAAGCGATATCGCTGTTGAGGGAGTTTTAGGATGGGATTTTAAACGCAGAGGGACGCGGAGGGAAGCGCAGAGTAACGCAGAGGTTTAATGCTAGGTTTTGAGATGATCTACTACTTTTGAGGGAGGCGGAGAATTTTAAACAGCGTTATTCGGAAAAGTACTAGATAAGCAGTATAAAAAGCGAATAAATTGACACCCGATCGAAAAATTATTCAATGTATTATCTGCTTGATATCTAGTACTCTTAAGTAAGAAGCGACAAGTTTTTGATTATATTTTTCACAAATAATCTGCGGATTAAAATAGGTTGATTTAGATTGATATTGAGTTGTCTAAATTAGTTATTTATAGAATTCATAAATATTCTTTTTTCTCTACGATACACTTCGCGTTGACAAAGCCTCTAGTAGATAAGGTGGTTATTTAATTCTTCACAAATCAGATAGCATCGTCATCTCTACAAACGACAAATAACAAATGACAAATGACAAATGACAAATGACAAATGACCAATGACA
>NNBU01000698.1_pt1 | contig 10941 bp, 11 predicted proteins | sample 1173781 | NCBI WGS metagenome assembly NNBU01 (sample SAMN07173937, study PRJNA388173) | plant metagenome | biome: Plant school; feature: Soil; material: Symbiotic tissue of Blasia pusilla L.; isolation source: symbiotic tissue sample KVJ2 | host: Blasia pusilla | place: Norway: Troms, Kvaloya...
GCTCGTAAAGCGCCTTGTTTTGTTTCAAGCAGATGACGGCAAACAGCATTTTCATTAGTCTCGTGGGCTGAGAGATGTGTAGAAGAGGCAGGTGCAAGTTCAGCGAGTCGGACCTGTCGGGCGTGGACTTGCAGGGCGCGAAGCTGGAAGGCGCGACCTTCGTCACCTGCACGCTGACCGGCGCCAACCTGCGGATGACGCAGTGCGCCGGCGCGGTGACCGTGAAGAACACCAGCCTGGCCGGCGCGGACCTGGGTGGCGCCGACCTGCGGCGCTTCAACTTCGGCGGCGCGGACCTGCGCGGCGCGACGCTGGTGCGCGCGGTGCTCGACGGCGCCAACCTGTGCGAGGCGCAGCTGGACGGTGCCGACCTGCGGCTGGCCAGCGCCAAGGGCGCGCTGCTGCGCATGAGCCGCTGCGCCGGCGCACTGCTGTCGGGCGTGAACTTCAACGACGCGGTGCTGCAGAAGGCCGACCTGCGCGGCGCCGACCTGCGGCGCAGCAACCTCTTCGGCGCCGACCTGAGCCGCGTGCGGCTCGACGGTGACACCCAGTTCGACGGCGCGCTGCTGACGCGCGCACGCACCTGGCCGCGCCTGACCCCTGAACAACAGGCGGCCGCATGACCCCGACGCTGCTGGCCCTGGCGGTGCGCGTCGGCGAGACGCTGGAGGGCCTCGACCTGGGGCAGGGCCACTTCGCCGGGCTGGCGCTGGGCGGCGGTGTGTTCTCGCGTGTGCGCTTCGCCGAAGCCGACCTGCGCGGGGCCGACCTGCGCGAGGCGGTGTTCGACCAGTGCGACCTGCGCGGTGCGCTCGCGGCAGGCGCCAACCTGCGCCGCGCGGTGTTCAACCGCTGCCTGCTCGACCATGCCGACCTGCGCCAGGCCAACCTGCACGGCGCGGTGCTCACCGAATGCGACCTGCAGCATGCGCAGCTGGCGCAGGCCGTGCTCACCATGGCCACGCTGGCCAAATGCACGCTGGCGCACGCCAACGTGCGCGGCGCGCAACTCGGCTCGGCGGTGTTCACGCAGTCGGTGCTGCTGGACGTGTGCGCGGACGACACCGACTGGCCCTACACCACCGTCAACGAGTGCGACCTGTCTCACCTCACGTGGGCCGGTGCGCGCATGCAGCGCAACGTGTTCTTCAAGACCTCGTTGAAAGGCATGTCGTTCGCGGGCCTGGCGCTCGACGGCTGCCAGTTCTCGTCCACCGACCTGAGCGGGGCCGACTTCAGCGGTGTGGTGCTGCAGCAGTGCAACTTCCAGGGCGCGACGCTCGCGGGCGCGAAGTTCGTGAAGGCGGTGGCGCCCTCGGCCATCTTCTGCGAGGCCGCCGGCCGGGGCGCGGACTTTGCCGGCGCGCGGCTGCGGCAGGCGCTGTTCACCGGTGCCGCGCTGCCGCAGGCCAACTTCGCGGCCTGCGACCTCTACCAGACGCACTTCGCGGGCGCGAAGCTGCAGGGCGCCAACCTGGCGGGGGCCGACCTGACCTACGCCGACTTCCGGCATGCCGACCTCGGCCGCGCCGACCTGCGGCGCGCCACGCTGCAGCGCACCGTGCTGCACGGCGCGAACACCGAAGACGCGCAGATGACCGACCGCGCGCGCGCCATCGAGAACGACCCCGAGCTGGCGGCGGCCGAACGCTGGCAGCCGCTGGTCGCATGACACCCGCACGCACCCAGACACAACGAAGGAACTGGCCATGAACGACACCACAGTGACATCTGCAGCGGCACGGGCCCCGGCGCCTTCGCGCGGACGCAGGCGGCAGCCCGCCGAAGCCATCGGCGGCACCTGGTGCGTCGGCATCCTGGCCTTCGATGCGGCGGGCCGGAGCGTGGTCACCAGCGGCGCGCTGCGCCTGCGTGCCGCGCGCGCGGCCAGCTGCCTGCTCGAACCGGCCGCCGGCGACAGCGTGGCCTGCCTGCGCATCGCGCCCGACGAGGTCTGGATCATGGCCGTGCTGCAGCGCGAGGAAGGCACGGCCAACGTGCTGAGCAGCCCCGGCAACCTGCGCATCGCCGTGGAAGGCGGGGCGCTCGACATCGATGCCCGGCAGCTGCGCGTGAGCGCCGACACCGCCGAGCTCGTCGGCCGGCAGCTGAGCGTGGTCGGCAACGGCATCAAGCTCGTGGGCTCGGTGCTGTCTTCGGTGATGGACCGGGTGCAGCACTTCAGCCGGCACTACCTGCGCACCACCGAGGGCATCGACCGCGTGGCCGCCACGCACATCGAGGTCGAGGCCAAGCAGCTGATGCGCCTGGAGGGCGAGCACACGCTGGTCAACGGCCGCGAGCTCATCAAGGCGCGCGGCGCGCAGATTCACTTCGGCTGAAGCCGCGACGCCACACGGGAGCAAAGAAGATGTTCGCCAACTGCCAGCTGATGGGCACCGACATGGGCTTTCCCGATGTCTGCATCACGCCCGCCGCGCCGTCGCCCATTCCGGTGCCGTACCCCAACATCGCGATGGGCCCCATGGCCATTCCCAACTGCCCCACCATCCTGGTCATGGGCGCACCGGCCCACAACCTGGGCACCAGCATTCCGATGACCAACGGCGACAACCCCGGCGTGCTGCTGGGCGTGGCCTCGGGCACCGTGATGGGACCGAGCCGCCATCTCACGGGCGCCTTCACCGTGCTGTGGAACGGCATGCCCGCAACGCGGCTTACCAGCGTGTCGCTGCAGAACAGCACCAACTGCCCGGGCGTGCGCACCGTGCCGAGCCAGCCGCTGGTGGTGCTGCTGGCGCCGTAGGCTGCGCGGCTGCGTTGGCGGCGTGGCGGTGCGGCTCGGGAGGGGAACGAAAGAAAAGGGGCGGAAAGCATGGCCGATCACAAGTTCAGCATCCAGGGCGATTCGCCCGTAGTCGACAAGCTCATGTTCTGGCGCATCGTGGGCCACGAGGTGCTGGCGCGCCCGTCGGCCTACGAACTCACCGTGCTCACCGACAAGGAAAGCATCGATGCCGCGGACATACTGGGCCGCTCCTTCGACGTCGTGATCGAGTTCGCCGATGCCGACGGCGGCACCCACAAGCGGCACTGCCAGGGGCATGCCATGCGCTTCACGCGCGTGGCGCAAAGCGGGCGCTTCACCGAATACCGCATCAGCCTGCGCTCGTGGTTCTGGCTGTTGAGCAAGCGCGTCAACGCACGCATCCTGCAGAACAAGCCGGTGCTGGGCGTTGTCGATGCCGTGCTCGACGACAGCCCCGTCGGCAGCCTCAAGAAGATCAAGTCGGGTGGCGTGGTCGGCCCCCACGTGCCGCACGTGTACTGCGTGCAATACCGGGAGAGCGACTACCAGTTCCTCTCGCGCCTTCTGGAAGAAGAGGGCATCTACTACTGGTTCGACGCGCACAATGCGCCCGGCACCCTGTACCTGTCGGACACCAGCACGCTGGCGCACGAGAAGCTGCCCGTTGCCGACACGCTGAGCCACGTCGAGCGCGGCGCATCGGAAGGGCGCTTCAACGAGATCACGCGCTGGATCAGCTCGCGCCAGTTCGAGTCGGGCAAGTTCGCGTCGCGCGACCGTGACTTCAAGGTCATCAGCAAGCAGTTGCACGCGGACAAGGGCGACCCCGACACGCATGAGCTGGCGGACCTGGAGGTGTTCGAGTTTCCAGGCGGCTATGCCTCGGGCGACGACACCGACAACGTCGCGCAGCTGCGGCTCGACGAACTCATCGGCCGGCGGCAGCGCCACTGGGCACTGACCGGCTGGCCCGACGTGACGGCCGGGCGCAGCTTCACGTTCAAGGGCGACCCCGACGGCAAGCGCGACGGCGACTACCTGATCGCGGCCTGCACCTTCGTCGCGAGCCACCCCGGCTACGAAGGCGCGAACTTTCCCGAGAACCGGCGTTCGATCGACGTCGTGCTGCACGACGCGCTGGCCGACGACCCCGTCAACACCGGCCTGGGCGAACTGGTTGGCGACCTGATCGCAGAGACGCCGGCGCTGAGCACCGGCCAGCGCGCGAGCAGCAGTTTCCTGCTCACGGTGATTCCGCTGAACACGCCCTGGCGCCCGCCGCGCCTGACGCCGCGCGTCACCATGCCCGGCCCGCAGAGCGCCATCGTCACGGGCCGCAGCGGTGAGCAGATCTGGACCGAGGAGCACGGCCGCGTGAAGGTGCAGTTCCACTGGGACCGCTACGGCAAGAACGACGAGAACAGCTCATGCTGGGTGCGCGTGTCGCACCCCTGGGCCGGCAAGAGCTGGGGCGCGATCAGCATCCCGCGCATCGGCCAGGAAGTGATCGTCGATTTTCTGGACGGCGACCCTGACCAGCCCGTCATCGTCGGGCGCTTCTACAACGGCGAATCGATGGCGCCCTTCGGCCTGCCGGCCGGCGCCGTGGTGAGCGGCATCAAGTCGAACACGCACAAGGGCAAGGGCTACAACGAACTGTCGATGGACGATACCGCCGGCAAGGAGAAGGTGACCATCCACGGCCAGTACGACATGAACACCACGGTCGAGAACAACCAGACGACCACCGTGCACAACAGCCGCACCGACACCATCGACGTGGACGACTCGGAGAGCGTGGGCAACAACCAGACGCAGCACGTGGGCGTCAACCAGACCATCTCGATTGGCTCCAACCGCGGCGAGACCGTGGGCGGCACCGAGACCATCACCATCACCGGCCATCGCACCGAGACCGTGAACGGCGGCGAGACCGTGACCGTGACGGGCGGGCGCAGCCATACCGTCAATGGCATGCAGACCACCACCATCTCGGTCGCCGAGGCGCATACCGTGGGCGCGGGCCGCATGCACAGCGTGGGCGCGGGCGAGGCCATCAACGTGGGCGGCGTGCAGACCGTGAGCGTCGGCGGTGCGCAGATGGTGAGCGTGGGCGGGGTGCAGAAAGTGAGCGTGGGCGCGCTGCAGTCGATCTCCGTGGGCGGCCCGCACAAGCTCTCGGCCGCGGTGATCTCCGAGACATCGAAGGGGCCGATCAAGATCAAGGCGGGCGCGATCTGCATGGTCGAGGCGCCCACCATCATGCTCAAGGCGGGCGGCAGCAAGATCGTCATGAACGCCAGCGGCATCACCATCAAGGGCGCCAAGATCACCATCAAGGCCGACGGCACCGCGTCGTTCAAGGCCGGGGGCTCGATCAAGATCAAGGGCTCCAACCTGGGGGAGGACTGAGCCGTGGAAGACCACACCGATCTCCGGAGCGCGCGCAGCGTGCTGCACAGCGTGGCGGCCTGGTCGAAGCTGTCGGGCCAGGGCGTGGCAGTGGCCGCCTTTGCCGGCTTTGATGCCGAGGGGCGCTTCCTGGTCACGCTGGGCGAAGGCATGGCGCCGGTGCAGGCGCTCTCGACCGTGGGCCTGGCGCCCGGCGATGCAGGCGCGGCCATCGTCGTGGCCTTCGAACAGGGCGAGGTGCGGCACCCGGTCATCGTCGGGCGTGTGCAGCCGCCGCGCACCGAGGCACCTGCGGCGCTCGATGTGCGCGTGGATGGCGAGCGCGTCGTGCTGCAGGGGCGCGAGCGCATCGAGCTGCGCTGCGGCGAGGCCAGCATCGTGCTCACGCGTGCCGGCAAGGTGCTGATCAACGGCAACTACGTGCTCACGCGCTCGCGCGGCGCCAACCGCGTCAAGGGTGCCTACGTCGGCATCAACTGACGAACGAGGCACGCGCCATGTGGCAGCTCGACAACCGCACACCCTATGCCGCCGAACGCACCTGGGTGCGCGACCGCGACGGAGCGGAGATCTGGCTCGTCGCGGTGAAGTGCAGCTTCAATGTTTCGCCCGATGGCGAGACGAGCGTCGCCCCCGAACAACCACCTGTCGCGCAGGCGCCCGTCTTCGTCGACGAGGCCGCGCCCCAGCCCAGCCTGCGCTACGAGATGGACCTGGTTCGCACCAAGCAGACGACCGACGTGCTGCTGATCGGCAATGCGCATGCGCCCGGCGGCGTGCCCGTGACGCAGCTCGACGTGGGCCTGCGCGTCGGCCCGATCGCCAAGCGCCTGCGCGTGACCGGCGACCGCGTGTGGCTCGGCGGCGCGCCATCGGAGCCCGAGCCTTTCAGCACCATGCCGCTGGTGTGGGAGCGCGCATACGGCGGCGTCGATCCGTGGACGCGCGATGCGCCGTTGCCGCAGTTCGATGTGCGCAATCCGGTGGGCACGGGCTTTGTGATGGAGGCTGCGCATGCGGAAGGCGTGCGACTGCCGAATATCGAATATCCGGATCAATGCGTCCGGGCGTGGAGCGACCGGCCGGAGCCTGCGGGGTTCGGGCCGCTGTGCAATCACTGGCAGCCGCGCGCGGGGTTTGCGGGGACGTATGACGAGGCGTGGCAACGGGATCGGTTGCCGCTGCTGCCGGTGGATTTCGATGATCGGCATTACCAGTGCGCGCCTGTGGACCAGCAGGCGCCGCAGTTTCTGGTCGGCGACGAGCCGGTGCTGATGGTGCATCTGGCGCCGCAGCCGCAGATCGGCTTCGCGCTGCCTCGTGTACTGCTGGGCTTCGAAACCTTCTTCTCCGACGGCACGCAGATGCTGCATGAGCGACCGCAGTTGCACACGGTGATCCTCGAGCCGGCAGTGATGCGCGTTTCGTTGGTCTGGCACAGCGCGCTGCCGTGCCATCCCAAGGTTCATAAGCTGCTGAAGACGCGCATCGTGGAGAAACGGCTATTGCGCCTCGGCGAGGCTGTGCCCGAGCAGGCGGTGGAGGCCTGAGCATGGCCGCCAACGCATTGCAGATCCTGGGGCTCGGCGCCAGCACGCCGATAGGACGCAATGTGTGGGCCAGCGCCGCAGCCGCGCGCGCCGGTGTGTGTGGCTTCTCCGAGCACCCGTACATGGTCGACACGGCCGGCGAGGCGATGCGTGTCGCGCGAGCGCCCTGGCTCGACGTGGGCCTCGACGGTGCCGCGCGCCTGGGCGCGCTGCTGCTGCCGGCCATCGAGGAGGCGTTGGCACCGTTGACGGAGCTTGGCGGAAACATGTCACCGCGCATCGGCCTTGCACTGGCACTGCCGCCGCCGCGCCCCGGGCAGCCTGATGGCTTGGCCGATGACGTGTTGGAGGCCATACGGGAGCGCATGGGTGATCGATTCCCCCGCATCGCCCGCTTCGAAGTCGGCCATGCAGCAGGTCACATGGCCGTGGCCGCCGCCGAGGCTGGTTGTGCGCGTGACGCCTTCGATGCGTGCGTGGTGGCGGGCGCCGACTCGTACCTCGCACCCGAGACGCTCGAATGGGTCGAAGCCTGCGATCAACTCCACGGCGGCGGCCCGCTCAACAATGCCTGGGGCTTCATCCCCGGCGAGGCCGCTGGCGCGGTGTTGTTCGGAACGCCTCGCTTGGCGCAGCTGTGCGGCATCGCGCCGCTGGGTGAACTGGTGTCGGTTGGCATCGGCATGGAGTCCAAGCTCATCAAGACGGACGCGGTGTGCATCGGCGAGGGCTTGACCCAGGCCTTCCGCTCCGCGCTGCAAGGCCTCGCACCTGGCGAGCAAGTGCACAACGTGTTCTGCGATCTCAACGGAGAGCCCTACCGGGCCGACGAGTTCGGCTTTGCCACGCTGCGCAACGGAGAACACTTTCGCGCAGCATCGGATTTCATCGCGCCAGCCGACTGCTGGGGTGACGTGGGTGCGGCGGGGTCGCCGCTGCACTTGGCGCTGGCTGTCATCGCCAATCGCAAGCGCTACGCCAAGGGGCCGCTGTCGATGGTATGGGGCAGCTCCGAGTCGGGCGAACGCGGGGCGGTGCTGGTGCGCTGCGCCGAACCGATGAGAGGCTGAGTCATGCCGCTCACCATCAGGGTCAACGGCACCAGTCTCACGCTGGTCCACAAGTTCAGCATCGGCATCAGCACCGCGACGATCCCCGACGTGTGCAAGACGCCGAGCCCCGGTGGTCCTGTGCCGGTCCCCTATCCGAACATCGCCAACTCGATCACGCTGTCGAGCGGCACCAGCACCGTCAAAGGCGACAAGGCGATGGCCGCGAACAAGGGTTCGAAGTTCGCCATTTCCAACGGTGACAACGCAGGTGTGGCGGGGGGCGTGAAGTCCAGCACCTTCATGAAGGAGGCAACCTGGATCCTCTACTCCTTCGACGTGAAGATGGACGGCAAGAACACGGCCCGGCTCACGGACAAGATGTTCCACAACTCGGAGAACGCGGCGAATCTGGGTGGGGTGGCTCAGCAGCCGCTGATCGACAAGCTGGACAATGACCAAGCCTTGGCGCAGAAACTCTGCGAAGCCGCCTGCAAGGCGATGGAAAAGAAGAAGAAGGGCGACAACAAGGCCAAAAAGAAGGCCAAGCAGAACAAGAAGAAGCAGAAGCCCTCGACCAGCAAGTTCCAGAATGAGATGCGCAACCTGCTGGACCCGCGCAAGCGCGGGACCAAGAATCCGGGGCTGCTCACGGAGGTCGGGCAGGCGGGCAAGGACCTCATCGGCAAATGGGGTTCCAAGGTCGCCAATGGCCGTGCCTTCGTCAAGTGGGACATCGTCATTACCGTGGCCGGAGTCACCCCCGGAGTGAAGTCGCTGGGAGTCAAGGACATCAAGCATTTCGTCGAGGTCAAATTTCCGAAAGACACGCTCACCAAGAATCAGCAGTCTCTGATGGACTCGATGCCGAAATCGCAGAAGGACAAAGTAACTACCATGACCGTCGGCACCGATCCCAATGCCAAACCCCCTCCCGACTGTCTGTGCACTTGAAAGGACGTCATATGGATGCCGAGAAGTTCACCCTTAAATTCGACAAGCGCGTGGCGGCGGTGCCTTGTCTGGAGCTCGTCGCCTTTTCGTTCGGGGTTCCCACCGACGGCGCCGGGTTCGCGAGATTCCTGCGTGTGTTCTGCGAGGCGTTCGGTGATCGCCTCTCGGTCTATCGCACGGGCGACATGAAGCGCTTCCGTCCCTTCGATCCCCAGGTACTCGAGGGACCGCGCCACTGGTTCTCCGACCCCGCGTTGTTGGCGACCAAGGTGCTGGGATTCGAGGCGCATGCGGGTGCTACTGCGCGCGACATCGCCGCGCCGGCGCTCGACATATCGTTGATGGGCAACTTCGAACCCCAGCGCTATGTGTTCCGAATGGTCCTGCCCGTCGAGTCGGGCGACAGCCCGGACCAGGTGGTGCGGCTGGCCCAGGATGCGCTCGCCGAGTTTCCGTTGGCGAGCGGCTACTGCGGCTACTCGCTGCTTTGGGACCGCGACCCTTCGGTGGACCAGGTGATCTGCGAGTGGGCCGCCCCTTTGTTGCGACGCCATCCGGGCCTCGGCTATGGCAAGCCGCTGTCTATCGCGAATGCCTCCGAGATGGGCCTGGCTGTGGTGAGCTGGTTGACCCTGCTCGGCCCCGCATTGACGGCCGCGCTGGGGGGGGGCGAGGCGTTGGCGCGGAACGCGCCCGCGGAAGTGAGCGTGCTGCCGCTGAGTCCGGGCGGGGTGATGTTGCGCGCCGGAGAGGCGCCGGCATTGGGGGATGTGAATCGGCGGGATCCTCTGCCCGTCTACCACGCCGTCGGCCGCATGGCAGCGCCCGTCGTGGCGCCCGACGAGGCACTCGACGAGGTCGCGGTCGATGGCATGCAGGGAGACGACGCCTATGAGTGGTTTCGACGTTTCTTCGTCTGAGCGCTACAGCGGTCTGCTCCTGCTGGAGGTGACACCGGCGCAGGGTCCCGCAGGTGCGGTCGAGGTGGTGGAGCGGGGGCTTCGCAGCTTCATCGATGCAATCGGCGCGGGCTTCTTTTTCCCCGCAAGGCTGCGTCCTTCGGCGCCGCTGGAACTTTGGGTCGCAGGTGCGTCAGTGCACGGCCGGGTGGACGTCGACGATCTGCCTGTGACGGCCCTGGGCGTGCTGGCCGGCATGCTGGCGGATGGGCGCCACCGCGACGCCTTCATCCAGTCCGCGCGTGCCCTCCTCGGACAGCGCGAGTTCGACCTGCTGATCGATAGTGGGGGGCGTCCGGCGATGCCGGATTCCCCGCCCTTCGAAGTCGAGTTCCCGGAGGACATGGGAGGTAACTACGCCCTGCTGGTGGAGATCGAATTCGCGCTGCCGGTGCCCCCGGATGTGGGCCAGAAGCTTCTCTCCACCCTGGCGTTGTGGGATGCCCTCACGCTGGCCTACCCTCTGGATCCTGACGTTCCCGTGGAAGTCAGCGGTGCGCAAGCCATGTTCAACGATCCGCGCACGATCCACTATCACGAATGGGTCTGGGACAACGCCGACGCCGAGGCGTGGGATCTCATCATCAATCTGTGCTGCGCCTGGCACGAGACACTGCCCATCGTGCGGCTGCACTTCGAATAGGAGCTTGCCCGTGGACTCCGACACGCTGCCTTCCGTTGTCGCCGAGCACGCCGACGAAGCCTCCTTCCTCTGGCTCCAACGCGCCAGCGCAGTCCACGCCCCCAACTACTCGCCCCAGCAGTTCGCCGACCTCGACGAACGTCTCGCCGCCCACATCGACGGCCTGCGCGTTGCCGGCGATGAAGGCTGGCAGCATGCCCTGGCGCTCACCGACAACGAAGGCCCCGAAGACTTCTTCGTCGCCGCCGTGCTCTCCATCGAAGCGGTCGACGGCCGCTTCGACGATCTGGTCGAGCGCGCCAAGGACCTGCCCGAGGTCGTGCCCGGCCTGATCTCCGCCCTGGGCTGGGTCGAGCCGAAGTCTCTTGGCGGCCGCGTCAAGGCCTTGCTCGAAGACGCCTCGCCATTGCGGCAGAAGCTCGGCGTGGCGGCCTGCGCGCTGCATCGACGCGATCCGGGCGCATTGCTTGGGCAGCTGCTCGCAGGTGCGCCAGACAGCGTGCGCATCCGCGCGCTGCGTGCAGCCGGCGAGCTGGGCCGTGCCGACCTGCTGCCGCAGGCCCAATCGCTGCTCGGCGAGGTCAAGCCAGAGCTGCGCTTC
>NNBU01000145.1_pt1 | contig 10921 bp, 10 predicted proteins | sample 1173781 | NCBI WGS metagenome assembly NNBU01 (sample SAMN07173937, study PRJNA388173) | plant metagenome | biome: Plant school; feature: Soil; material: Symbiotic tissue of Blasia pusilla L.; isolation source: symbiotic tissue sample KVJ2 | host: Blasia pusilla | place: Norway: Troms, Kvaloya...
GTTGATGTCAGCACAGGGAATTTTGAACGTTGATCAAGCTTGGGCAATACTGGTAGTCTTAGCAGTCATGAGCGTTTTCCTCGATTGGGGTATTCGCGTTCTAGAAACTTACCTTTTACGCTGGCGACCTAACCCTGGGGAATTATGACTAATTCGTAATTCGTAATTCGTAATTAAAGAGGGTTCAAGCCCCCACTGATTGTAACTATGAATTATGTTGATAAGGGATTTCCAAATAAAAAAATATCCAATAACTCTTGTGGGGTGGGCATCTTGCCCGCCCAGTTCATAGGGCGGGCAAGATGCCCACCCCACAATATTAGATAATTTATTTCTTAGAGTTCCCTAAGAGCGATCGCAAAACCATCATACCCGAATGGCACGAAGATTCATGTGAAAGCTTGTCAGGGTAGGGTGTGGGTTGAAACCCAATTTTTCGGTAAGCTGGAAAGTAGATAACAGTTAAATCTGTAATGTCTCATGAACGTTGTTACACCAAAGCGATTTACTATTGACGAATATCATCGGCTGATTGAACTGGAATTTCTAAAGGAGAGCGATCACATTGAATTGATTCGTGGAGAACTAATTAAAATGGTAGCCAAAGGCAGACCTCATACAGTCTGCGGTTCCATATTATGTCGCCAATTGGATCGATTGTTGGGCGATTCTCCTTCGGAGACACTTCGTGAACGCGCTGTAATTCGTGGACAAGATCCGATTACTTTGCCAAATCAAAGCGAACCTGAACCAGATGTGGCGATCGCACGTGGCAAAGATGAAGACTATCTTGCCCATCATCCCTATCCTGAAGATATTTTTTTAGTGATTGAAATTTCATACTCAACCCTAAATTACGACCAAACAACAAAGTTAGAAGTCTACGCAGAAGCCGGAATTTTTGATTATTGGATTGTCAACTTAAATGTTCGCCAACTTGAGCGTCACAGCCAACCTTATCAAAATGCTCAAGGCAAATTCAATTATCTCAGCAAGCAGATATCTTTGCCACATCAGTCAGTGGCGATTCCTGGATTTGAAGATGCCTTATTAGACTTGAGTCGAATTTTTTCTCCGGTTGTAAATGCCTAGAAACACTCAGTTTTCCTAGAGATAGAAGGCAGAATATCGCTGTATATACAGAAATTTATGCAAGAGTCAATTATAACAACCGATGATCATCAGCAGTAACAACAGCGATCGCAAAACCATCATACCCTTTGTTGCCTACAGTCTGGATTGCAGTTGCACTCACACGCGGTTCAGATGCGAGTAACTCATTAAAACGACGTATTCCTTGAACACTAAGATCATCGCTGTTCGCCTCAATTACAGATCCATTGCGTACAACGTTATCAGCAATAATCAGGCTACCTCGCCGGGAAAGCTTTAACGCCCATGCGAAATATTCTGGATTGCTTACCTTGTCTGCGTCAATAAAAATCAAATCAAATGGATTGTATCCCTCGTTAGCCAGTTGCGGCAGTGTATCTACTGCCCGGCCAACACGCACCTCGACAAGATGAGCCAGACCAGCGCGGGCAATATTCTCGCGGGCAACTTCGGCGTGCTTGGGATTTGACTCTAGGGTGATCAAATGACCGTCAGTCGGTAATGCTCTGGCTAACCAAATTGTACTGTAGCCGCCTAACGTACCAATCTCCAAAATAGTGCGTGCTTTATGAATTAAAGCTAATAGCATGAGCAGCTTACCTTGGTTCGGCGAAACATTCTGTGGTGGTAAACCAGCCGCATCACTAGCCTGAAGCACCTCATCCAGTATGGGATCGGCAGGCACAAGCAAATCAGTGATGTAACGATCAACTTCTGTCCATAAATCTTGAGTCATAACTCCTCTTTCGGTAATAGTAACAACAGCACTTTTTATATGACCTAAATCTTAATTAGGAAAATCACTCCGCTTGAGCAGTGAAAGCAGTGTGATACCTTCCGCCAAGAGTTTATCAATAGCACCTTCCTCGCGGTCGATAACGCAGACCACATAATCAATTTGAGCGCCAAGTTGACGCAGTTGATTGCCTGAGATAATGATTTGACCACCAGAAGTTACTACATCCTCTACAATCAACACCTTCCGATTATTAATCTCTACACCTTCAGCTAATCGGGAAGTTCCATATTTTTTCGCTTCTTTTCTCACAAAAGCAGTAGGTAAACCAGAGTAATGTGATAAGAGTGTCACTATCGAAATGCCACCAAGTTCGAGACCTGCAAGTACTTCGATATCGCTTGGAATAAGAGTAAGCATCTGCTTAACAATAGCATTAAGTAGAATTGGATCTGCCTCGAACTGGTACTTATCAAAGTATTCGTTTGATATTCGTCCAGAACGGAGTTTAAAAGACCCAGCCAAATGTGAAACTGCATAAATTTGCTTTGCTATTTCGCTTTTAATGATTTCGATTTCAACTCCTTTTTGAAAAGCTTCCATGTATTTAACCTTCCTTTAGAGATTTTGCTGTATCCAATTCAGCAGCTTGATATTTATCTAGTTAATAGCTGTCTTCTAGCTAACCAACTGAACAATAAAGCGGTTCCTATTCCCCAAGCACCATTGACTAGTAAACCTGTAATCATAATTGCTGGTTTCCAACCTCCGGCAATGGGTAAACCTTTCAATGGTGCAACAATAAACCAAGCAACCAATGTGGGTGCAAGAGCGCCAAAAAGCAGCGCAGTTAACCAATAACTTCTATTCACTTGCCAGCGCTGTGTAATATTAGCCCAAACTAAACCCCAAATTCCTCCCCAGAAGGCACTTGATAGAAATTGCGGTATACCAAAGGGCGGTGTGGGTGTGGTTTGATAAGGCGCACGAGGTACAAAATTAATTGCATGAAGCAGCGCCAGCAAGCCTTGGTGGAATACCAGCACTGCAATAAAGCCAGCCACGAAAGCTAGGACAAATCGAGATAATTCTGCTTTTTGAGTCATTAAATAGCTTGCTTCCTGGGAATGATGTATGGTAAGTTCCTACTTAGAATAATTACGGTATTTCAATCAACTTACCGTAGTTTGTCTTATAACTCAATCACCAAAATCAGCGCATTAATCAAAAGCTGAATACAGGTAACAATCAAGCTTTCCATGCAAATCCAAACTGTTGGTATTTTAAGTCCGGGTGACATGGGACAGGCGATCGCAGCCGTTCTCAATCAAAATGGATTGAAAACTATTGCCGCCCTAGATGATCGTAGTCCTAGAACTCGGCAATTAGCCGCCGCAGCTAATATCCAAGATGTGGGTTCTCTCACACAACTGGTAATTGAATCTGATGTAGTGCTATCAGTTCTAGTCCCCGCCGCCGCAACAGAAGCAGCGAATCTTGTAGCTGAGATTATAGCCAATGTGGGGAAACAAATTCTGTACGTTGATTGCAATGCTGTTGCACCCCAAAAAGTAAAACGTATTGCCCAACTGATTGAATCATCTGGAGCAACTTTTGTAGATGCTTCAATCATTGGCCCACCGCCGAGAGTTCCCGGCCGCACCCGCATCTATGCTTCAGGAAAACAGACCGATGAATTTCAACAACTGCGGAATTATGGGTTAGATATACGAGTAATTGGCGATGAAATTGGTCAGGCTTCTGGATTGAAGATGTCTTACGCCGCCTTAACAAAAGGATTGACAGCGATTGGTACAGAATTACTAATTGCTGCCCATCGTTTAGGTTTGGATGAGCAACTATGGGAGGAAGTATCTAGTAGCCAACCAGAACTTGCTGCTATTCTCACCCGTTCTATTCCATCCATGACACCAAAAGCACATCGTTGGATAGGAGAAATGGAAGAGATTGCTGAAACCTTTCAAGAGTTAGGTCTGACTGAGCGGATTTTTTACGGAGCCGCCGATGTTTACCGCTTGGTGAAAGATACCTCTTTGGGTAAAGAAACACCAGAAGAGTGCGATCGCGATCGCCCCCTGAGAGACATCATTACTACTCTTTCTGACGAAGCAGCATCGAGTGTATCAGACAAAAATGGCTGATTACAGTTTAGCTATGTAGCGATCGCTATTGATCAGGACTTACGCAAAAATTCCTAAAAAGCTTAATTTATCAAACCGCCAAGACGCCAAGAGCGCCGAGAATTCGTAGAGTGTGCGTAAGTCCTATTGATGTTTCATCAGCACTGTAATGACCGACAGTAATGAATTCTGGCACAAACTAGATCGGCTAATAGCCACTAGTAATCTCAAAATTGAGCGTCCAAGAGGAAGCCCACACCCCAGATATCCATCCTTTATTTACCCTTTGGACTATGGATATTTGCAAGATACTCAAGCTGGAGATAGGTCTAATATTGATGTTTGGATCGGAAGTTTATCTGGTAAAAAAGTAACTGCCATTATCTGTAGTGTGGACTTAGAAAAGCGTGATACAGAAATCAAGATACTTTTGGACTGCACATCTAATGAGAGTCAAGGCATCTTGAACATCCACAATACAGGCTCTCAGTCAGCAATATTATTAATTCGCGCTGCTGAGTCTATTGCAATTTGATTTGAGTTTGAAATTCAAAAAATTAATATTTTCAACACAGGTAAATCATTATGAGCTTAGACCTACAACTATCAGGTAAAACAGCAATTGTTACAGGTGGAAGTGCAGGCATTGGGTTAGCCACCGCTAAAGCCCTCTACACTGAAGGGGTGAATGTAGTGATTGCTGCTCGTAATCAAGAAAAGCTAGAGAAAGCAGTAGCCGATATCCAATCATTAGAGACTTCAGGCGCTAAAGTAATTTCCGTCAGTGCCGACCTCACTCAAGCAGAAAGTATTGATCAGGTTGTCTCTACAACCTTGGCACAATTTGGTCAAATTGATATCCTGATTAACAATGCTGGCTCGGCTCGTGCAGGTTCATTTTTAGAATTGGGTGATGATGCTTTTTTAGATGCTTGGAATCTGAAATTGTTGGGCTATATTCGATTAGTTAGAGCCGTTGTACCTCATCAAAAAAATCGGCGTGATGGGCGAATTGTCAATATTATTGGTGGTGCAGGACGCACACCTCGCCCATCCTTCCTCCCAGGCGGTACAACCAATGCTGCTTTATTGAACTTCACGCGAGGAATTTCTAAAGAGTTAGCCCAGCATAATATTCGCATTAACGCTATTTCACCTGGTCTAACTGGCACAGAGCGTGCCGAACGTTTGGCAGAGCAAAATGCTCAAATTCGTGGCGTGAGTGTAGAAGAAATCAAGGCGGAATCCCTCAAAGCCATTCCTTTAGGAAAAATCGTTAAATCAGAGGAAATTGCTGCACTAGCTTTATTTTTGGTTTCTGACTTGGCATCTTCCATCACTGGTGCAGAAATTCTGGTTGATGGTGGTAATACTCCTGGTATTTAGAGACATCCCATTGACCTTTTTTTAATTAAAAATTAAAAATTAAAAGTTAAAAATTAAGGAGGATAATAATTTTTAATTAATTAATTTGGGGTACAAGCCCCCACTGATAGCGCAGCGTTAGCGAGCCCGCGAGCGTCTTGCAATTTTTAATTAATAATTTTTAATTTTTAATTGGAGCGAAGCGACTTGACACTCCCCATCTTAGGAGTCCCTTGAAGATGGGGAGTGTCCATTCAATAAACCTTTCATCTGCTGATCGCTCACTGGCAGTTGTCGGGCTTTTTCTTTAAGCTCTTGCAGGCACATAGAAAACACTCCGACAAATGCTGTATCTAAATTTTAGTATGAGCGATCAACGCTTAACTAAAGATAAATCCGGTGTCAGCCTTTGCAAAACTTGCTTCAATACCATTACCGTCCAATCTATATCAGCTTCGGTAGTATCACGCCCCAAAGTTATACGAATCCCTCCCAAGGCGGCTTTTTCGGAATAGCCCATCGCTAACAATATCGGACTAGGGCTAAGTTTACCACTGTGACAAGCAGCACCAGCACTGATACCAATACCAGCAAGGTTTAGCTGTCGTACTAAGGTTTTACCACTGAGTTTTTTGCCATCGGCGTTTTCTAGGCACATACTCACATGGTGAGGTAAACGATCGCAGCTATCCCCTGTAGGAATTAAACCAGGAATTTCAGCTAATTGGGCAAAGGCGCGATCGCGTAACTCAATTAACCGTGGTGTTTCTGTAGCTAGTTCTTGCGCTGCTAATTCTGCTGCTACACCAAATCCGGCAATTATCGGTACTGCTTGCGTACCAGAACGCAGTCCCATTTCTTGTCCACCACCACTTACTAAAGGCATCAAATCCACACCAGGACGCACATATAGCGCTCCGGCACCTTGTGGCCCATATATTTTATGACTGGAAAGGCTAAGTAAGTCTACTGGGAGTTGTTGAACATCGATGGGTAAGCGTCCCGCAGCTTGCACCGCATCTGTGTGGAACAGAGCACCATGAGATCGTACTATCTTACCCAGTTCTGCGATCGGTTGCACAGTCCCTACTTCACTTTGACCGTAAATTATAGAAACTAAAACTGTGTTGTGTCGCAACGTCGCCTTTAAATCCAACGGATTGACTCTACCTTTAATATCCACAGACAAGCGGGTAACTTCCCAACCCCACACTTCTAGAAGCCGTACTGTCTCAGAAATTGCGGAATGCTCAACGCTGGAGATAATTAGATGTTGAGGAACAGCATACAACCGAGCCACACCCATAATTGCTAAATTATCTGCCTCAGTGCCGCCAGAAGTAAAAACGATCGATTCAGGGGTAGCGGCGTTAATTAAACCAGCAACTTGGACTCTGGCTTGTTCTACAACCGTTGCCGCCCGTTGTCCCCACTCATGTAAGCTGGAGGGATTGCCCCACTGTTGAGTGAGGATTGTTTGCATAACTGCGATCGCTTCTTTTCGAGTGGGTGTAGTGGCACTGTAATCTAGATAAATTTGCATATAACCGATAATAGTGAGAACACACGGTGGTGAGAGACTGTGGACTTGTCAGCACATACAGTTTTAGTGAAAAAATCCTGACAAAAATCTTTGTAATTCTATCTTTAGCACTAGATTTTTACCTTGGGTTGGAAAGCTATTTCTATGCTTAATTAAGAACACAAAATTTTGGGAATGATAAATATGTCCACTCCCAATCCACTTTTAACAGATTACAGTGCAACTTATCTCTAGACAAAGATATTTTTTATATATCTTTTTACTGATATTCTCTCTCGCTGGTTGTCAACGAGTCCAGTCTTCCAATCAGCGTCCAGAACCCTTACCACAAGACCCGTTAGTTCAAGTTTATTTTAACCATTCTGAGTCTTCAGAATACAAGGAAGTTTACCGTCAGCAAACTCGCCTTGGAGATGATTTAGAAAAACAGATTGTCGATGCTATTACGCACGCAAAATCTACAGTAGATGTGGCAGTGCAAGAATTACGTTTACCCAAAGTTGCCCAAGCATTGGTTGATAGACAAAAAGCTGGGGTAAAAGTCAGGATAATTTTAGAAAATACCTATAGCCGACCTTGGAGTAGCTTAACATCTCTTGAAGTAGGTAAGTTAGATAAAAGAGAACAGGAACGCTATCACGAATTTAGCCAATTTATCGATATTAACCAAGACAATCAACTTAGTCCATCAGAAATCAATCAAAGAGATGCTTTGATGATCTTGCAGAATGCCAAAATTCCCTGGCTAGATGATCAAGCAGATGGTTCAGTAGGTAGCAGCTTGATGCATCACAAATTTGTGATTGTGGATAATAGGATTGTAATTATCACTTCGGCCAATTTTACTTTAAGTGATACTTATGGGGATTTTACAAATCCCAACAGTTTAGGCAATGCAAATAACTTATTGCAGATTGACAGCCCAGAATTAGCATCTTTATTTACAGAAGAGTTTAACATTATGTGGGGTGACGGGCCGGGAGGTCAGCCGGATAGTCAATTTGGTTTGCAAAAGCCAAAGCGTTTACCTAAACAAATAACTTTAGGTAACACCAAAATTACTGTGCAATTTTCGCCTACTTCTCCAACTCAACCTTGGATTAATAGTAGTAATGGTTTAATTGGTAAAACTTTAGATTCAGCCACAAAATCTATTGATATGGCGTTATTTGTTTTTTCCGAGCAGCGTCTTGCCAATATTTTGGAAAAACGCCATCAACAAAGTGTGCAAATTCGCGCTTTAATTGAACCACAATTTATTTATCGTCCCTACAGCGAAGCGTTGGATATGATGGGAGTTGCTCTCAGTAACAAATGTAAATATGAAGTTGACAACCATCCTTGGCAAAATCCAATTACTACTGTAGGTGTACCTGTATTACCTAAAGGCGATTTATTGCATCACAAATTTGGTGTTATTGATAGTCAAACAGTAATTACAGGTTCTCATAATTGGTCAGATGCTGCCAATAATGGTAATGATGAGACGCTTGTAGTGATTGAAAGTCCCATCGTTGCTGCCCATTATGTGCGAGAATTTGCTCGTCTTTATACCAAAGTTAAACCAGGCTTACCACCAGGAATTCAAGAAAAAATCAAATTAGAACAAACACGGTGTCCCCAGATAAAAACTTCTTCATCAACTGAACTTCAAGCAATTCAAAAAGTAAATATTAACACTGCAAGTTTAGAAGAATTAGCAACTCTCCCTGGGGTGGGCAAGAAGTTAGCACAGAGGATAATTATTAGCCGTCAACAGCTAAAATTTACATCTTTACAAGATTTGGAACGGGTTCCAGGAGTTAGTTCTAAGATGTTAGCAAAATGGAACAATCGCGTAAATTGGTAAATCGCATAACATTTTTTATTAGCCCACGGAGATGGGCTACCCTGCGGGAAGCCGCAAAGCGTCTATGTTTGTGTAGCCGCGTTCGCCCTGGTTAAGATTATACAAATGAGGTATTTAAATGCGATCGCTAGCTAAATCAACCAAACTGCGAAAATGCCCATTCTGAGAAAATCGTTCTGCGATGATTTGTTGATAAACCGCCTCATAGCCATCAGTCATGTGCTCAACGCTGAAAAAGTCTTCAACATACTGACGACAGGCATAGCGGTCTAACTCTATGGCGCGATCGATAGCACTAATGCACTCTTGAATATTATTGCAGAGGAAACCCGTCTTACCGTGGGAAATTACCTCTTCAGTAGACCCCAATTTCATTGCAATCACTGGCGTACCTGAAGCCATTGACTCTACCATCACCAATCCAAAGGGTTCCCGCCAAGTTATGGGAAACAGAGTTGCTACTGCACCTCCCATCAGGGCATTTTTTTGAGCATGGTTGGCTTCACCCAGATACTCAATTTGCTCCCCGTCAATCAGTGGTTTGATTTCCTTCTCAAAGTATTCCACATCAACGGCATCTATCTTACCTGCCATTTTCAAATGCCAACCAGCTTTTTTGGCAATTTCTATAGCTAAGTGCGCCCCCTTCTCTGGAGATATGCGACCTAAAAACGCCAGGTAGGGTGGATCTTCTGGTTGGGAGTGAAACTTATAACTGCTGACATCAATTCCGTTATAAACCGTCGCTATACAGTTCAACCCTAACCTTGGTTCTCGTTGTGAATTGGAAATATTGACGTAGGGCTGTTTTTTACCAAAACTAAACATCTTTTCGTTGTCAGGGGTAAAAATACCGTGCAACGTGTGAATTGTAGGAGTTGTGACAAGATTTGCGTAAGCCAGCGCCCCATGCCCGATATGGGAGTGAATAATATCAAACTCTTCTGCGCGTTCATATACCGAAGCTAAATTCAGCATCTCGTAAATGCTGTAATCTTTGATAGTCGGATCGAGTCTGAGGGCACGGGGATGAACTGAAGTTAGTGTTGCCAGACTAATAGAATCTCCCGATGCAAATAAAGTTACTTCATGTCCGCGTCGGACTAATTCATCAGTCAGTAACCCTACTACTAACTCTATACCACCATAAGCGGGAGGTGGAACTCTCTCCCACAACGGAGCTACTTGAGCAATTCTCATCACAAACCTCCTAAAAAATAAAACTTGAATTAGAAGTTTTTTATTTCTGTTGTTTTAGTGCTTGTAATTGATTCACTTGGCATCAGAAAGTAACTTCAGATACTAAACTTATTAACAATCTTCTTCAAATCTTATGCTGTTAATTCTATATTTATTGTCTATCCTAGTACGGAAATCACCCACTCCTAAAGAGGTAGCTATATTCTAATTTATTAATTTTTGCTGATTTATGGCAATTTTAAAGATAGATTTTTTTATAAATAGCTATTTCATAAAATCGTGAAAATATAAGCTAAATATCGATATTTTGCGAAAAATCTCTGCTATCGCCCATCAAATATCTGATTTACAAATATTAATTAAAGAATAAAGCATATAGTCACTCTTTGGGCGGCTTTCCGTACTCTAAAGGATAACCTGTAGCCACCCAAAGGATAGATTTTGGTAAAGTAGGTAGTTTGAAATTAGAAGTGGCAATTTTTCTTAGAAGTTTTATTCAAGTTCTTAAAGATAATAATTAACTAGTACATAGTGGCAGAAGTTTACCTATCTTTAACAAGTAGGGGCAATTCATGAATCATACATGTCAACTTAACGTGAAAGCCTTGTCAAGACGTGATATTGAGTTCACTCACTGACTATCACTCACCGCGTTACCCCACCCTAACCCTCCCCTTATAAAGGGGAGGGAACTGCATTTCTTTTCCCCCCTTTCTAAGCTACGGTGTACACACAAGTCTTAAAATTCAGCCTAATGCGGGGTTTCATCGTTTAGCTCTGATCTGTTGAATTGTGCTGGAACACTGTCATTGCGTTCGCGAATGCGTCTCGTAGAGAGGAGGAACGACGAACGCAAGTGCGTGTCGCAGACAAGCAATCGCTTTAACTACGGGATTATGCGATTACTTCGCTCCGCTCGTAATGACAATTTTATTGGGTCTAGAAAGCTTGAAACCCTTGCAGATACAAATTGT
>NNBU01000414.1_pt1 | contig 10908 bp, 2 predicted proteins | sample 1173781 | NCBI WGS metagenome assembly NNBU01 (sample SAMN07173937, study PRJNA388173) | plant metagenome | biome: Plant school; feature: Soil; material: Symbiotic tissue of Blasia pusilla L.; isolation source: symbiotic tissue sample KVJ2 | host: Blasia pusilla | place: Norway: Troms, Kvaloya...
TCGTCGGCGTGATCACACCGATTCCGGCCGGGCTTGACGTGCTCGAGGCCGTGTACCTCGCGCTGCTGTCGGGCACGGTGAAGCAGGGCGCGCTGATGGGCGCCGTGCTCGCGTACCGCGCGCTGTACTACCTGCTGCCGCTGGCCGGTGGGTTGGTGCTTTACCTGTTCCTCGAACGCTACGCGGCAAGCCACCCGCAGGACGCAGCACAGGGCGCTGCGCCCGGGCCTGAATCACCCGCTGCGCCGGCCTGACCGCGGCGCGGGCAGCACCGCACCGCATCGCCACGTCATGGACCCGCGTTCGGCGTGGCACGCGCCAGCAGGCGGATGTGCTCGAAGTCCAGCAGGTCCAGCGCGTGCCGGACCGCGTCGACCAGCGCCGAATGCCGCGTGTCGCCGTCCAGCCGGTCGGCCCATTCGTGCAGGTCACTCCAGCGGCCGTCGCGCGCGAGCATTTCCAGTTCTTCGCGCACCGCCGCAGGCAGCGGCGCGATCGCGGGCAGGGGCGGGCGCCGCCTGCGGCTCTGGGCCGCAGGGACAGGGCGCGCAGGCTGCGGCTTGGCAAGGGCGAACGGCAGCAGTTCCTTGGGCGCGTCCTTCACGATCACCGAGAAGCGCACGCGCGTGCCGAGTTCGCGGCGGCTCTCCAGCAGCAGCCGCCCGCCCATGTGCTGAACGATGCGCCGCGCAATCATCAGCCCGAGCCCGTTGCCGTCCGCGCTCGCCGCACCTTGCGCAAAGGCCTGGAAGATGCGCGCCTGGTCGGCCTTGTCGATGCCCACGCCGCTGTCCCACACCTCGAACTGGAGCCGCCATGAGTCCGCGCGCGGCCGCGCCTGCACGCGCAGGCCGATCTTGCCGTCGCGCGTGAACCTGGCGGCGTTCGACAGCAGGTTGAGCAGCAGCTGCAGGAAGCGCTTGCTGTCCAGGTACACACCGATCGGCAGCGCGCCTTTCACCTCCAGTTCGAACCGGTTGTGCTGGCGCTGCGCGAGCGTGTCGGCGTACTGCGCGATGTCGTCGATCAGCGCGCGCAGGTGCACCGGCCGGGGTTCGAACGAGAAGGGCAGCAGCTCGCCCTTGGCATAGTCGAGCAGGTCGTCGATCAGCGTGAGCTGGTAGGTTGCGCTGCGCTCGATGGCCTGCAGCCGCTCGGCCGGCGGCAGGCTCTCGTCGCGCAGCAGGCGCACGTTGCCGATGATGGTGGCCAGCGGCGCGCGCAGGTCGTGGCTGACATAGGCCATGAGCCGCGTCCGCTCGCGCGCCTGGTGCTCGGCCTGCTCGAGCGCTGCGTTCAGCGCATGCGTCTTGCGCGCCACTTCTTCGTGCAGGCGCTGCTGCTCGTCGGCCTGCCAGTGCCCCAGCGTGCGCTGCGCCTCGAGGCGCTGGCGCGACAGGTGGTGCGTCCACGTGGCCAGTGCCACCAGGCCGAACAGCATGCCCGGGAAGCCGAGCGCATAGGCGTCGAAGCCGGGGATCGCGTGCGCCGGCATCGCCAGCTCGGTGAGCCGCAGGCACACGCCCAGGGTGATGATGCACATCAACACGAAGGCCAGCTGGCCGCCGGGGCCCGCGCGACGCATGTACAGAAAGGTGCTGACCGTGAGCGCGATCACCGCCAGCGGCCCGCTCAGCGTGGCGAGCTTGGCGGCCGGCGCGTACGGGCCCCACGCCATGCCGATCACCACCACGCACTGCAGGGCCGCCAGCGCCAGCAGCACCGGCAAGCCGGGTGCGCGCACCGGCCCGCGCCGCGACAACGCATACAGGTGGCACATCAGGTTGAGCACGCAGCAGCCGGCGGTGACGCCGGCCGCGCGGTAGCTCCACTCGAAGTTGTCGGGCCACAGGGCGAGCCGCGCATGGCCGCGGTAGACGCTCTCGTAGAGCGCCACCAGGGCGAAGCCCAGGCTCTGCAGCGCCATCGGCAGGCTGCGCGAGATGAACCACAGCGCCAGCGAATACACCGCCAGCACCAGCAGCCCGCCGATCAGCAGACCGTCGAGCAAGGCATGGCTGCTCTCGGCTTCGCGCCAGCTGTCGGCGGTGTGCAGCTCGGGCGCCAGCTTGACGCTGCTGCGCGACTGCACGCGCACCAGCACGCGCGCCTGCTCGCCGGGCCGCAGGTCGAGCGACAGCGTGGGCACCCGGTCGCGTGCGCCGTGCAGCGGCACCGACACGCCGGCCTCTTCATGGGTCCATGCGGCGCGTGACGTGCCGCCCTGCAGCACGTGAAAGTCCGCGTGCTGCAGCCAGGTGGCGTTGAGCACCAGCCGCAGCGACTGGGGCGCGCCGCTGTCGTTCGACAGCCTGAGCCGCAGCCAGAAGGCCGACTTCGAAAAGCCCTGCCGCATGCGCGCCGGGTTGCCGGGCTGGAAGCCGTGGGGCGTGTCGCTGCCCAGCGCGTCGACCTCGTCGCGCGACAGCTGCGCACCGGTGTCCTCGAACAGCTCCAGCGCGTTGTCGATGTCCAGCGGCCACTGCGTCGTGCCGTCCAGGTGCAGCGTGCCGGCCTGCGCCGCGGGCATGCCTGCCAGCCAGAACACCGCGCACAGCAGCAGGGCGGCGAGCCCGCGCGCCGGGGTCACCGCCGGCTCATGCCAGCGGTGCCGGCAATGACGACGGTGCCTGCCGTGCGGCAGCGGGCGCGTTGCGGAACGCGGTGGGCGTGCAGCCGAAGCGCTCGCGAAACGCCGTCGAGAAGTTGGCTGCGTTCGAGAATCCCACCGCCTGCGCCACCTCCTCCACGCTGAGCGCCGACGCGCCCAGCAGGCGCTGCGCTTCGCCCAGCCGCGCCTGGCGCACGAACGCGAACACCGAGCCACCGGTCTGTTGGCGGAACACCCGCGACAGGCGCTTTTCGTGCGTGCCCACGCGCGCCGCGAGCTCGGGCAGGGCGGGCACCTGCGCCAGGTCCGCACGCACCACGCGTTCGGCGGCTTGCACGAGCACCCGGTCGAGGCTGTCGGGGTTCACGCCGGCGTTCGCACGCTCGCCGCGGGCGTTGTCCAGCGCGCTCGCGGCCTCGGCCATGCAGGCCTGCGCCTGCTGCCGGCTGCCCGCGAGCGCCAGGTGCACCGCCACGCGCGCCAGCACTTCGGCCGGCTCGAAGGGCTTCAGGATGTAGTCGACCGCGCCCTCGCGCAGGCCCGTCAGGCGCTCTTCCACCGAGCCCGACGAGGTCACGAAGATCACCGGAATGTGCGCCGTGGCGGGGTCGGCCTTCAGCAGCCGGCAGGTGGCATAGCCGTCGGTGGTGCCCATGCGCACGTCCAGCAGCACCAGGTCGGGCTGCAGCGCCGTCACCCGGCGGTAGCCCTGCATGGCGTCGAACGCCAGGCTGATGCGGTGCCCCGCCTCGCGCAGCGCGCCCAGCAGCAGCTGCAGTTCTTCGATGTTGTCGTCGATGAGAAGGATGTGCGCGCGGCGGGGCGGGATGGTCGACCAGTAAGACATGCCACGAGGGTAGGGGTGCTGACCTTAAATGCCATGTGAAGAATTTCACATTACGTTGCATTCGTAAACAAATGTCAGTTAAAGCAAACGTTTTGTCCTGAATCCCAAAGGTGCGGGCAGCACGACGGCCCAAGACTCGCCCTCTTTCCGGAGCACCCCGCCGCATGCAGCGGTGCCACCCCCACGGTGCCCGGTCCATCAGAGCCATCGCGAGGGACAGGATGTCCAGCACCCCAACGAATCTGTCGGCCGCCGCTTGCGCGCGCCGCGACGTGTCTTCCAACGCAGCGCCGGTGCGGCATCGCAGCGGACAAGGTCCGCTGGCGCGCCGGTCCGGCATCGCGCGCCTGGCTGCCCCGTTCACGGCCCTGCTGGCCGGCCTGCTGTTCGCCGCAGCCGCCCATGCGGTGCCGCAGGTGTCGAGCCTGAGCCACGTGCCCGACATCCTTCCCGCCGGCGGCACGGTGACCAGCACCGTCACCATCGCCGACAGCGACAGCCAGCCGATCGACGCGCCGGGCGCCTCGTTCACCTACACCATTCCCGCCAACACGATCTACATGGGCACCGGCCCGTTGCCCGTGGGCAGTTGCACGTCCACCGTGGCTGTGGGCGCCGCAGGCTCGGGCACGCTGACCTGCTCGGGCATCACGCTGGCGGCCAACCAGCTGCGCAACTTCGAAGTGCTGCTGCGCACGACGCAGCAGGGCACCTTGAGCGTCACCGCCACGCCCAGCGGCGGCGGCTCCAGCGAAACCAAGGCCATCACCGTGAACCAGGGCGCCGACGTCGGCGTGTCCATCGCCGTGCCGGCCAGCGCCCCGAGCGGCTCCACGGTGGTGATCGGCTTCACGCTCACCAACAACGGCCCCGACGCCAGCTCGGGCTCGACGCTGACCTACCCCATTCCCACGGGCCTGTCGGTCTCCGGCAGCGGCCTGCCCGCAGGCTGCTCGGTGGCCGGCGGCACGCTGACCTGTGACGTGGCGTCCATCGCCCTGAACGGCTCGCGCACCCTCAACGTGAACGGCGTGGTCACCGCGGGCTCGGGCTCGACCATCACGCACCAGCCGGCCGTGGCGCCGGCCGGGGGCATCGGCGACGGCGTTTCCGTCAACAACAGCGTCACCGCCAACACCACGGTCACGCCCGGCTCCGTGCTGCAGCTCGTCAAGACCCACGACGGCGGACAGCTGCTGGTGGGCCAGCGCTTCAACTTCAGGCTGAGGCCCAGCTTCAGCGGCAGCGCGCCCACCGGCGTCACGCTGAGCGACACGCTGCCCGCCAACTTCCAGGTGCAGACCCCCATCGGCGCGGCCGCGGGCTGGAGCTGCTCGGCCGCCGGCCAGACGGTCAGCTGCACCCGCACCGACATCGGCACCGGCGGGGCCGGCGTGGCGCTCGGCGACATCGTGATTCCGGTGATCGCCGTGGCGCCCGGCCTGGGCGTGGTCAACGAAGCCACCGTCAGCGCCACCGGCCCGGTGGTCGGCTCGGCCACGGGCAGCGTGTCCGCCGACGTGGCGGTGTCCGAGACCGACTTCCGCGCCGACAAGCGCCGCAGCTGGCCGCAAAACAACGTGCCCGTGGGCCAGGCCTTCGACTACCAGGTAGGCGCCACCAACCTCGGCCCCACGCGCCTGCTGGCCGGCAGCACCGTCAACCTGGTCGACAGCATGCCGGCCGGCGTGCGCATCAACAGCGTGTCCTCGCCCAGCGGCTACAGCTGCACCATCGTCAAGGGCGGCGCGACCGTCGCCGCGCCGGTGGACGGCCCCGCCACGGTGAACTGCTCGCGCGTGCTCACCGCCGACATCGGCGTGGACACGTCCAACGGCGCCACCGCGCGCAACGCCGGCTACGTGGTCGTGAACGCCACCATTCCCGCGGCACTGGCCCCGGGCGACCAGATCGTCAACAACATGTGCGTGAACGTGGCGCTGGCCTCGGGCACCGACCCCGACGCGCAGACCGGCAACGACTGCGTGAACCTGGGCACCGGCGTGAACGACGCGGGCGACGCCGCCGACGTCAGGACACTCAAGCGCGTGGTGGGCATCGGCGACAGCGCCGCCAACCGCCAGACCGCGGGCCAGGCCGTCACCTGGGAAATCGAGGTGGTCAACACCGGCCCGCGCGAGGCGCAGAACGTGGTCGTGAGCGACAGCTTCGCGCAGGTGGTCGGCGCCGGCGCCGTCACCCAGGTGGCCAACGGCGGCACCTTCTCGGGCACTTGCGCGCTGCCGGCCAACGGCAACGGCTTCGGCACCGCCACGCTCGGCGGCTGCACGCTGTCGGTGCTGCCGGTGTGCCGCGCCAGCACGGACGCCGCCAGCGCCTTGCCGCTGTGCCCGGTGGTGCGCGTCGTCGCCTCGCACTACGGTGACGGCGCCTCGGCCACCGACCACGGCTTCCAGATCGACAACACGGCGCGCGCCGTGGGCGCGACGCCGGCGGACCCGAACCTTGCCAACAACGACGCCAGCGCCACGGCCTGGTACACCGCGCGCACCGACGTGCTGGTGACCAAGAGCGCCAGCCCGGCCTCGGTGCCGGTCGGCCAGCTGCTCACCTACACGCTGACGGCCGTGAACCGCGACGTGCCGCAGGGCAGCTTCAGCCGCGCCTACGACGTGCGCGTGCTCGACACATTGCCGGCCAACCTGATGTTCATCTCGGCCACCGCCTCGGGCGGCGGCAGTTGCACCACGCAACCGAACACCACCCAGCCCACCGGCACGGGCACCACCAACAACCAGCTCGCCTGCGGCTGGACATCGCTGAACCGCACCGTGCAGCAGACGGTGACGGTGCGCGTGCGCCCGCTGTACGCCCTGAACGGCACCACGGTGACCAACAACGTGCACGTGAGCACCGCCACGCCCGAGGGCACCACGGCCAACAACGACGCCAGCGCCCCGGCCAGCGTCACCGCGCCCGAATACGACCTGGTGGTGACCAAGCGCGACGACGTCGACCCCGTGAACGTGGGTGACAACGTCACCTACACCATCACCGTGTCGAACAACAGCGCCTCGACCGCCGAGGACGTGCGCATGACCGAGCTGCTGCCGCTGGCGCTGCCGGGCGGCGAGACGCCGCCCACGCTGGTGTCGGTCAGCACGCCCGCGGGCACCAGCTTCTCGCTGACCAACGGCGCGGCGGTGGGTGCGGCCGGCGGGCAGATCGTGTTCACCATTCCCACGCTGGGCGGCGCGGGCGCCACCGCCACCGGCGAGCCCAATTCGCTGCAGTTCCAGGTCGTGCTCAAGGGCACCTCGCGCGGCACCTTCCAGAACAACGCCAAGGTCGACTTTTTCGACGCCACGCGCAACGTGTACGACACCGTGCAGGGCAACAACACGGTGGCCGAGAACACCACCTTCCGCTTCAAGGCCGACGTGCAGGTGGTCTCCAAGGCCGCGGTGTCGGCCGGCGGCAGCACGCCGCTGTCCACCGTGTCGACGGCGCAGACCTTCGACTGGCTGGTCCACGTGCGCAACAACGGCCCCGACAGCGCCGAGACCACCACCTTCGCCGACACGCTGCCCGCCTCCCTGGTGCTGGCCGGTGCGCCGGTGTTCACCGTGAACAGCGGCACCTTCGTGCCCGCCGCACCGTCGTGCACCGGCGCGGCCGGCGGCTCGGCCGTGAGCTGCGCCATCACCTCGATGCCGGCCAATGCCGACGCCACCGTGCGCATTCCGGTGCGCTTCAGCGGCGCAGTGCCGGCCAACGGCACCGAGATCACCAACCGCGCGACCATCGTCACCACCGGCTCGGGCGACACCAACGGCGGCGCCAACCCCAACGCCGGCAACAACTTCAACGAGGGCAAGGTCACCGTGCAGAACAGCGCGCTGTCCGGGCGCGTGTTCGAAGACCTCAACGGCAGCGGCGCCATCGACGCCGGCGAACCCGGCATCGCGGGCGTCACGCTGCGCCTGACCGGCACCGACAGCCTGGGCAACCCGGTGTCGCAGACCACCACCACCGACGCCAACGGCAACTGGGGCTTCACCGTGCCCGCGGGCACCTACAGCGTGGCCGAGGACCAGCCCGCGGCCTACCTGCCCGGCATCACCAAGGCCGGCACCGTCAGCGGCGCGGGCAGCACGCCCGGCACCGTGCCGGCGGGTACGTCGAACGGGCCGAACGGCTCCAACGCCAACACCATCAACGCCATCGTGCTGGGCACGGGCGGCACGTCGAGCGCCAACAACTTCGGCGAAGTGCGCGCGTCCAGCCTGGCCGGGCGCGTGTACCAGGACGCCGACTACAACGGCGCCGCGAGCGCGGGCGACCCCGGCATCGCGGGCGTCACCGTCACGCTCACCGGCACCGACATGTTCGGCAACCCGGTCTCGCGCACCACCACCACCGCCGCCAGCACCGGCAACTACAGCTTCACCGCGCTCACGCCCGGCGCCTACACGCTGACCGAAACGCAGCCCGCAGCCTTCGCCGACGGCAGCGACGCGGCCGGCACCGAAGGCGGCACCCCGGCCAACGACGTGGTGAGCGCCATTGCGCTGGCCTCCAACAAGGCCGGCACCGGCTACGACTTCGGCGAACTGCTCACCCGCGTGTCGGTGCGCGTGTTCGTCGACGCCAACAACGACGGCGTTCCGCAGGCCGGCGACACCGGCATCGCGGGCGTGGAGGTGCGCCTCACGGGCACCGACGCCGCAGGCAACGCAGTAAACATCCTGGCCGTGCCCACCGGCCCGGCCGGCAGCTACGAGTTCCGCAACGTGCCCCCTTCGGGCGCGGGCGGCTACACCCTCACCGAAACCCAGCCGGCGACCTACGCGCCGGGCAAGGCCAACAACAACGGCCAGCCCGGCACGCCGCAAGGCGGCGGCAACACCATCACCGGTGTCACCGTCTCGGGCACCACGGTGCCGCTCGTGCAGGGCGAGTACTACTTCGGCGAACTGCTGCCGGGCGGCATCTCGGGGCGGGTGTACTACGACCGCGACGGCAACGGCGCGCAGGGCGCCACGGCCACCGAGCCGGGCCTGGCGGGCGTGACCATCACGCTCACGGGCACCGACGTCAACAACCAGCCGGTGACGCGCACCACCACCACCGACGCCGCCGGCGACTACAGCTTTCCCAACCTCGCGCCGGGCAGCTACACCGTGACCGAGACGCGACCTGCGGGCTACCTGCCGGGCCTCACGCATGCCGGCAACGTCAGCGGCGCGGGCAGCACGCCCGGCACGGTGGCGGCCAGCGGCGGCGGCGGGGCCAGCGGCCCCAACGGCTCGAGCGCCAACGTCATCCAGAACATCGTGCTCGGCGCCGCGGGCGCGGGCTCGGCCGGCAACAACTTCTCGGCCGTGAAGCCGGCCAGCCTGTCGGGCTACGTGTACGCCGACGTGGCGCCGTCCAACGGCACGCGCGACGCCGCCGAGCCCGGCATCGGCGGCACCACGGTGCGCATCACCGGCACCGACTTCCTGGGCAACGCCGTCACGCACACGGTGCAGACCGCCGCCGACGGCCGCTACCTGGTCGACACCCTGACCCCCGGCACCTACCAGATCGACGAGACCCAGCCCGCCGGCGTGGCCGACGGCCCCGAGTCGCTCGGCACGGTGGGCGGCGCACCGCGCGGCACCGTCAACCCCGGCGCCGTGAACGACCGCTTCGGCGGGCTGGCGCTGGTGTCGGAAGACGTGGGCATCGACTACAACTTCGGCGAGCGCGGCGGGCAGATCGCCGGCTGGGTGTACGTCGACACCAACAACGACGGCATCCGCCAGGCCGGCGAGGCCGGCATTCCCGGCGTCACCGTCACGCTCACCGGCCGCTCGGCCGGCGGCCTGGCGGTGAACGCCACCGTGGTCACCGACGCCAGCGGGCGCTATGTCTTCACCGGCCTGTTGCCGGCCGACGCCGCGGGCTACACCCTGCGCGAGACGCAGCCCGCGACCTATGCCGACGGCATCGACGCCGTGGGCACGCTCGACGGCGTGCCCAGCGGCACGCTGGGCAACGACATCCTCAGTGCCATCGCCTACCGAGGCGGCAACGGCGACAACTACAACTTCGGCGAGCGCGGCGCGTCGCTGGCGGGCACCGTCTACAACGACGCCAACCGCAACGGCACGCGCGAGCCGCAGGACCTGCCGATCGCGGGGGTCACCATCACGCTCACCGGCACCGACGCCGCGGGCCAGCCCGTGACGCGCACCGCCGTCACCGACGCCAACGGCCGCTACGAGCTGCCCGGCCTGCCCTTGCCCGGCAGCGGCGGCTACACCGTCACCGAGACGCAGCCCTCCGGCTACGACGAAGGCATGGCCGTGCCCGGCACCCTGGGCGGCACCGCGCAGGGCCCGAACCAGATCCGCGTGAACTTCACCGGCCTGGAGGCGCACGGCACCGGCTACGACTTCAGCGAGCACAGCAACCAGCCCGCCTCGCTCACCGGCACCGTGTGGTTCGACCAGAACCACAACCGCACCCGCGAATCGGGCGAGGGCCACGGCGAAGGCTGGACGGTCGAGCTGCTGCGCTGCGCCGACGGCGCCAACGCCTGCCCGGAAACCGCGGCCACCGTGCTCTACACCGTGATCACCGGCGCCGACGGCAGCTACCGCTTCGGCGACCTCACGCCCGGCGAGTACCGCGTGCGCTTCCGCTCGCCCGACGGGCGCGTGGTGGGCGGCGTGTGGCCGACCGACGCGGCGCAGAACGGCGCCAACGGCCCGTACCCGACGCCCCCGGCGAGCGATCCGCGCTTCACCATCAAGGTGCGCGTGGGCGCCGGCGCCAACGTGCAGAAGCAGGACCTGCCGTACGACCCGGGCGGCGTGGTGTACGACAGCGTGAGCGGCACCCCCGTGCCCGGCGCCGTGGTGCGCCTGGTGGGCCCCCCGGGCTTCGACCCCGCGCAGCACCTGCTGGACGGGCGCGACACCTACACCACCGGTCCCAACGGCTACTACGATTTCTTCGTGCTGCCGGGCGCGCCGGCCGGCGAATACCGCCTGGCCATCACGCCGCCGGGTGCCTACCTGCCGTCGTCCATCTACCCGGCCGCGGCCGGCGCGCTGGGCACGCAGTCGTGCTCGGCGCCCGCCAACGGCCCGGCGCCCGCGCAGACCAACCCCTGCGTGGTGAGCCCCGGGGCGGCCCTGGTGGCCGGCGCCGGCTACTACCTGGTGTTCATGATGCCGGGCGGCGGCGGCCAGCACGTGGTGGCCAACAACATCCCGCTCGACCCGTCGGACGCCACGCTCATCGAGCTGCGCAAGACCACCTCGAAGCTGACCGTGAAGAAGGCCGAGCTGCTGCCGTACCGCATCACGGCGCGCAACACGCGCGGCAACCCGGTGCCGGGCGTGGCCGTGACCGACACGCTGCCGCCGGGGTTCCGCTACATCCAGGGCTCCCTCACCGTTCGCCCGCTTCCCGGCGGCGTGGCGCTGCCGGTGGT
>NNBU01000830.1_pt1 | contig 10800 bp, 8 predicted proteins | sample 1173781 | NCBI WGS metagenome assembly NNBU01 (sample SAMN07173937, study PRJNA388173) | plant metagenome | biome: Plant school; feature: Soil; material: Symbiotic tissue of Blasia pusilla L.; isolation source: symbiotic tissue sample KVJ2 | host: Blasia pusilla | place: Norway: Troms, Kvaloya...
CCACGCGCGCGGCAAGGCCCTGGGCGCGCGCGGTGCGGATGAAGTCCGRGCCCAGCACGTCGAGCATCGACGAGMGMGCCAGCCGGCTGTACTGCGCCAGGTACACCAGGCTCAGCGTGAGCGTGGGCAGCACCAGGTGGTAGGCCACGTCGATCATGTCCGCCAGCCCGCCGGCGCCGCTCGAATCGATGGCGCGCATGCCCGCCACCGGCAATATCGGGAACACCGACGCCAGCAGGATCACCAGCATGATCCCCAGCCAGAACACCGGTGCCGCGAAGCCCACCAGCGACAGCACCGTGATGAACTGCGACAGCCAGCCGTTCGGCTTGCGCGACGACAGCACGCCCAGCGCCGTGCCCACGAAGAAGGCCAGCAGCACCGAGCTCAGCACCAGCAGCAGCGTGGCCGGCACGCGCTCGGCGATCAGGTGGGTCACCGGCAGGTTGAAGAAGTACGAGTAGCCCAGGTCGCCGCGCGCCACCTTGCCCAGGTACACGCCCAGCTGCACCGGCAGCGACCTGTCCAGCCCGTACTGCGTGCGCAGCTGCGCCATCAGCTCGGGCGACATGCCGCCGCTGGCGCCGGCGATGGTTTCCACCGGGTCGCCCGGTGCGGCGTGCACCAGCACGAAATTGAGGACCACCACCGCGACCACCAGGCCCAGCGCCTGCAGCAGTCGCGATGCGATGTAGCGCAGCGTGCCCATGACCCGCGCCTTACTTGAAGTACACCTCGTCCATCGGCGACATCGGCCCCCAGATGGTGGTCGGCACGTTGCCCAGCTTCTTGCTGGTGATGGTGTGGTACGGCACCTGGTTGATGAACTCGATGGGCAGCTCGTCGGTCACGATCTTCTGGAAGGTGGCGTAGTAGGCCTTGCGCTGCGTCGGGTCCATCAGGCTGCCGGCGGTGTTGAGCAGCTCGTCCACCTTCGGGTTGGCGTACGACTGGGTGTTGGTCCAGACGATGGGCTTGATGTTGGTCGACAGGTAGGTGCGGTGCACGCCGATGATCGGGTCGCCCCAGTTGAACACCGTGTCCATCGACAGGTCGAAGTCGTGCGAGGCCAGCCGCTTGGCCCAGGCCGGAAAGTCGGCCGAGGCGCGCACCTCAACCGTGATGCCCACCTTCTTGAGCTGCCCGCGGATGTACTCGGCCACGTTCTTCTGCTGGTCGTCGGCGCCGGGCAGGTAGTCGATGGTGAGCTTGAAGCGCTCGCCCCCGGCACCGGCCTTGTAGCCCGCGGCGTCGAGCATCTCGCCGGCCTTCTTCAGGTCGAGCGGGTAGCGCACCAGGTCGGGCACCGCGAACGGGCTGCTGGCCACCAGCGGGCCGTCGGACACGGTGGCGAAGCCGCCCATCAGCGCCTTGGTGATGAAGTTCTTGTCGATCGACGTGGCAATGGCCTTGCGAACCTGCACGTCCGACAGCGGCTTCTTCGCGGTGTTGAAGGCCAGCCAGTTGAGTGCGCCGATGCCGTCGTAGCCCTTGGGCGTGAGCGACACCTTGGGGTCGTTGGCCAGACGCTTCAGGTCGGTGGGCAGCGTGGCGAAAGGCACCATCTGGATGTCGCCGCGCTCCAGCCCGAGGATCAGGCTGGCCGAGTCGGGCGTGATGTTGACGATGATCTTGTCGAGGTAGGGCCTGTTCGGCAGAAAGAACTTGTCGAAGCGCTCCAGCACCACGCGCTGCGCGGGCTTGAAGTCGGTCACGCGGAAGGGGCCCGAGCCGATCACGTCGGTGCTGTTGCGCGGATGGTTCTTCAGGTCCTGCCCGTCGCCGTAGATGTGCTTGGGAAGAATCGGGCACAGCGCGGGCGACATCGCCAGCACGATGGCCGGGTGCGGCACGCCCATGCGCACGATGGCGGTGTAGGCGTCGGGCGTTTCCACCTTGTCCACCGGACCCATCATGGTGGTGAACGGGTGGTTGGCCTTGATGGCCATGATCGAGAAGGCCACGTCGGCCGAGGTGACGGGCTTGCCGTCGTGGAACACCGCGTCCTTGCGCAGCTGGAGCGTGAGCGACTTGCCGTCCTCGGCCAGCTTCCACGACTCGGCCAGGTAGGGCTGCGGGTTCCACTTGTCGTCGAAGCGCAGCGGGCTCGCGAAGATCTGCGTGGAGGGCAGGGCGGTGGCAATGCCCGACTGCACCGCGCCGTTCAGGTGCCGGGGCGTCTGCGTGCTGCCGATGACCAGCGTGCCGCCGCGCTTGGGCTCGTCGGCCGCGAACGCCTGCAGCGGCAGCAGGCTGCTCGCGGCCATGAGCGTGGCGGACAGCAGCGTGGTGCGGCGCGTGAAGACCGCATCTGCAGGAATCGAGGGCAGCGAGGAAGGCGTGGGGATCGGCATGACAGGACCTCAGGGAGTTCGACACAGGCAATCGGTTTCGGTCCGCGGCGTTGCAGGACCTCGGTGTCGAAGATAGGCGCTTGGTGCGCGCCGGCGAAGAGCCAACGCCGCGCGAGTCACAGGGCCAGAAGGCACGGGTTTGCCCCGTTGTGCGCCGGGGCCGTGCGCCACATCGGGGAATGCGCGTGCGCGGTGCGTTTCCCGATGCGGCGAGGCGCCGCGTTGGCTACTTTTCGTCGCGCAGCCAGTACCACTTGTAGAGCATGCGCTGCCCCATGCGCCGGAACGGCGCGAACGCGCGCGACTCCACCATGCCCAGCACGTTGGGAAAGGGCAGCGGCGAGTGGTAGATGGGCAGTTCGAACACGTCCTTGCCCGTGTCCTTGCCCGCCACGCGCTCGGCCAGCCGCTTGCCGGCCCAGGTCGAGAACGACACGCCGTTGCCGCCGTAGCCCACCGCGTACCAGACCTTCTTGTCCGCCTCGGGCTGGGTGATGCGCGGCATCATGTCGTGGCTCATGTCGACCCACCCCCACCACGAGTAGTCGATGCGGATGCCCGCCAGCGGCGGAAACTTGCGCGCGATGGCGTCGGTCAGCAGCTTCAGGTGCACCGGGTCTTCGGCGTCGGCGCCGGTCACCGCGCTGCGGCTGCCGATCTGCAGCCGGTTGCCCTTGAGCAGCCGGTAATAGAAGCGCAGCGTGCGTGTGTCGGTCAGGAAGGTCTTCGAGCGGAAGTTGGTGGCCTGCAGCTCCGCATCGGTCAGCGGCCGCGTGACCACCGAGTTCGACAGGATCGGCATGAGCCGGTTCTTCAGCAGCGGGCTCAGCGCCTGTCCCGTGTAGCCGCCGGTGCACACCGCCACGCGGCGTGCTCGCACCACGCCGGCCGGCGTCTGCAGGTGGTGCACGCCGTCGATGGTGTGCCAGCCCTGCACCGGGCTGGAGGTGTGCACCGTCACGCCCAGCGCGCGGGCGCGCTGCATCAGGCCGAAGGTGAACTTCAGCGGGTGGATGCCGATGCCTTCGGCCTCGAACATCGCGCCCACGGTTTCACGCTCGTCGCAGTAGTCGCGGCGCACTTCCTCCGCGCTCATCATGCGGGTGGCGTAGCCGAACTTCTCGCGCATGAGCCGTGCCTCGGCGTCGAGCACCGGCAGCTTCTCGGCCCGGTGCGCCAGATAGAGGTGGCCGCCGTCGTACGCGTCGCAGTCGATCTGCGTGGTCAGGTGGCGAAAGTTCTCGAAGCCGCTGCGAATCTCGGCGTCGAGCCGCCTGGCGGTGTCCATGCCCCAGCGTTGGATCCATTGCGAGCGCTTCAGGCGTCCGCTCGCGTTCTGCCCCTGGCCGCCGCTGCGGCTGGAGCAGCCCCACGCGGCCTGGTTGGCCTCGAGCACGGTGGCGCGAATGCCGTGTTCCTGCGCCAGGTAGAGCGCGGTCGACATGCCGGTGGCGCCCGAGCCGATGATGGCCACGTCGACATCGATGTCCTGCACCAGCGGGCCGTCGTCTTCCGGCGGGGTGCCGGCGCTGGCCACCCACCAGGTGGGCGCGTAGGCGCGGCCCGCGCCGGGGTCGGGCGCGTGCAGCGGGTCGTATTGCGGGTCGTAGGGGCGCATGGGCACCTGCAGCGGCTGCGGCTCGAACGATGCGGCGTCGATGGCTGCGCTGGCGGTGGCGAACTGCACGGTGCCTGTCATGGTCATGAAGGGCTCCAGGAAGGGAAAGGGAAGGGACGAGTTCGGCTTACTTCGCGGCGGGCAGGTTGGGCCGGGCCTTGCGGAACACGTTCTTCAGGTGGATCTTTGCGCCCCGGAAGGTGAACACGTCGATGCCGTCGGTCTCGATGCGGCTGCCGTCGGCGGCGGTGCCGGTGAAGGTCCATTGCGAGGTGCCGAAGTCACCGTGCACGAAGTGCTGGCCGTTCACCCACTGCGCGTCGGGCACCGCGGCCCATGCGGCGGCGAAGGCCTTGCGCACCGCCTCGGTGCCCACATGGCGCGTGCCGCAGGCGTCGGGGCCGGCGGCGGTCTGGAAGATGCAGTCTTCGGTCATGAAGCCCATGAGCGCGTCGACGTCGTGGCGGTTCCAGGCGTCGCTGAAGGCGGCCAGGGTGTCGGTGGTCACGGTAGAGGAAGAAGAGGCGGTCACGCGGGAACTCCGGAAATTGATGAGGCAAGCGTAGGCAGCCGGCTGCCTGCGCGATAGGGCCAGTTGCGGGAATTCGACCGAGCCAGAGCGCCGTTGAAAGGGCACGAACGGCATCGGCTGCCCTAAACTGCGGCGCACCATGCCCCCGAACCCGCGAGCCACCCAATGGGCGCAGCTCTTCGCGCTGCCCGACCAGCCGGCACTGCCGTTGCAAGCCCGCTTGCGCACCGCCGTGGTTCAGGCCATCCTCGAAGAACACCTGAGCCCCGGCGCGCCGTTGCCCTCGTCGCGCGAGCTCGCGGCCCTGCTCGGGCTGAGCCGCAACACGGTCACCTCCGCGTACCTGCAACTCATCGACGAAGGCTTCCTGGAAGCGCGCCCGCGCAGCGGCGTGTTCGTGGCGCGCAATGCGCGGCCGGTGTCCGCCGCGCATGCGGAGCCGCTGGTAAGCCGCAGCGGGCAGGCGAGCCAGCCGCCGGACTGGTCCGGGCGCGTGCTGCGCTCGCTGATGGACAAGCCCACGCTGTCCAAGCCCGACCGGTGGCGCGACTACCCGTACCCCTTCGTCTACGGCAACTACGACCCGCAGCTGTTCCCCACCGAAGACTTTCGCGAGTGCTGCGCGCGCAGCCTGGCGCGCTCGCAGCTGCCGCACTGGACGCCCGACTTCGAGACCGACGACGTGCCCGACCTCATCGAGCAGATCCGCACGCGGCTGCTGCCCAAGCGCGGCGTGTTCGCGCTGAAGGAAGAGATCCTCGTGACCATGGGCGCGCAGCACGCCTACTACCTGCTGGCCGAGGCGCTGTTCGACGAGCACACGCGCGTGGGGCTCGAAGAGCCGGGCCATCCGCATGCGCGCAACAGCTTCTCGTTGCGCCAGCCGAAATGGGTCGAGGTCGACGTCGATGAAGACGGACTGGTGGTCGATGCGCTGCCCGCCGCCGACTACCTGTTCGTGACCCCGTCGCACCAGAGCCCCACCACGGCCACGCTGAGCCTGGAGCGACGGCAGTGGCTGCTGCGCAAGGCGGAGCTGCAGGACTTCGTGATCATCGAGGACGACTACGAGGCCGAGAACCTGTACGAAGGCAAGCCGATGCCCGCGCTCAAGAGCCTGGACAAGACGGGGCGGGTGATCTACGTGGGGTCGGTGTCCAAGAGCCTGTCGCCGGCGCTGCGGCTGGGGTTCATCGTGGCGCCGCGCGCGTTGATCAAGGAGCTGCGGGTCATCCGGCATGCGATGGTGCGGCACCCGAGCGCCTTCCTGCAGCACGCGTATGCACTGTTCCTGTCGCTGGGGCATCACGAGTCGCATGCGCGGCGGGTGAACCACGCCATGCAGGAGCGGCTGGCCTTGGCGGCCCAGGCGCTGCGGGACCATCTGCCCGATTTCGAGTTCCGGCTGCCTTCGGGCGGGGCTTCGATCTGGGTGCAGGCGCCGACCTGGGTGGACGCGACCGAGCTGTCGCTGATGGCGCGCAGCCACGGGGTGCTGATCGAAGCGGGAGACGTGTTCTTTGCCAAGCCGCCGTACCCGTGCCCGTTCTTCCGGCTGCGGTTGTCGTCCATTGCGGCGGCGCAGATTCCGGCGGGCATCCGGGCGTTGGGGCTGGCGGTCGAAGAGTTGGCGCTGGCGCGGGGCGAGAAGCGCCCGGCGGGTGGTCGAACGCACTGAGCCTTGCGGCTTCCCGAGAGGCCGAGGCGCACGCACCGCTGGCGTGCAGCGCGCACCAGAACGAGGGTAAGTCCCGAGCCACTGGCTCTACGCCCACGCAAGCGCTGGCACTTCCTGGCTGGCGGTGTTGGGTGCAAAGTCCGCAGCGAGATTCACCCTCCAGGAGAAAACAGATGACCTTGTCCCGACGTCTTTCCCTCCAGTGCGCAGCCCTCGCGGCGGCAATGACCCTTGGCGGCGCCGCCTTCGCGCAAACCAAGGAAGTCACCTTCGCCCACCAGGACATGCTGGTGCCGCTGCGCCTTGTCATGGAGTCCGGCGAGGTCGAGAAGGCCACGGGCTACAAGATCAACTGGCGCATGTTCTCGGGCGGCGGCGACGTGATTCGCGCCATGGCTTCGGGTGACGTGCAGATGGGCGAAACCGGCTCCAGCCCGCTGACCGCCGCGGCCAGCCAGGGGCAGGACATCAAGCTGTTCTGGATTTCCGCTGACATCGCGGACGCCGAGGCGCTGGTGGCGCGCAACGGCTCCAACATCAACAGCATGAAGGACCTGGCCGGCAAGAAGGTGGCCACGCCGTTCGTGTCGACCGCGCACTACCAGCTCATGGCCGGCATGAAGATGGACGGCGTCGACCCCAAGAGCGTGAACGTGATGAACCTGCGCCCGCCCGAGATCGCGGCGGCGTGGGAGCGCGGCGACATCGACGCGACTTTCATCTGGGACCCGGTGCTCTCCAAGATCAAGGCCAACGGCAAGACCATCGCCACCTCGGGCAGCATCGGCAAGCGCGGCGCACCCACGTTCGAGGGCATCGTGGTCAACGCCAAGTGGGCTGCCGCCAACGAGCCGTTCATGGTCGCGTTCGTGAAGGCGCTGAACCGCGCCAACGAGGAATACAAGGCCACCGGCAAGAGCTGGAAGCCCGACTCGCCGCAGACCAAGGCCATGGCCAAGTGGACCAAGGCCGACCCGAAGGACGTGGGGCCGGCGATGGCGCTCTACACCTTCCCGACGATGGCCGAGCAGCTCTCGCCGGTGTGGCTGGGCGGGGGCGCTGCGAAGGCGATGGCCAACACGGCGGCCTTCCTGAAGGAACAGGGGCGCGTGCAGGAGGTGAAGCCCGACTACAGCGCTTTCGTGACCACGGCTTATGTCGAGAAGGCGATGGCCAAGTAGGACTGTTTCGTGCGTTGGCGCACCCCGGTTCATTCGGGGCGCGCTCACGCCGACGGGGTACCTTGCTCCGCGAATGTCCTCCGGCCTGCGGCCTCCCCCTTTATTTCGCTGCGCAAGGCACCCCATCGACGTGAGCGTCGTCAGCAGCGGTAGTTGATCGGCCGCAACCCGACAGCGTGCCCAGGTGAACAGGGCGTCGGGTGCTCCCCGCAGCGAAATAAAGGAGGAGGGGCGCAGCCCCGGGGGACATTCGCGGAGGGGAGTACCCGGCGGCCTGTGCACCCGCCCCGAACAGCAGCGCGCAACAGCAACCCGCATTGGAGAAAAAGACATGCCCACGCTAGACATCCGAGACCTCACGGTCAACTACGCAGTCAAGGGCGGCACGCTGCAGGCGCTGGCCCCGGTCAACCTCACGATGCACGACGGCGATTTCGTCGTTGCCTTGGGTGCATCAGGCTGTGGCAAGACCACGCTGCTCAACAGCATTGCCGGCTTCCTGCCGCCTTCGACCGGAGAAATATTGCTGGACGGCAAACCCGTCGTCGGCCCCGGTGCCGACCGTGGGGTGGTGTTCCAGAAGCATGCGCTCATGCCCTGGCTCAACGTGCGTGACAACGTGGCGCTGGGCCTGCGGCTGGCCGGTGTCGGCAAGGCCGAGCGCGACAGCGTCGCCGAAGAAAAACTCGCCCTGGTCGGCCTGGAAAAGTATGCCGACCGCGCTGTGTACGAACTCTCCGGCGGCATGCAGCAGCGCGTGGGCATTGCGCGTGCGCTCGCCAGCGACCCCGCCGTGCTGCTCATGGACGAACCCATGGGCGCGCTCGATGCGTTCACGCGCGAACAGGTGCAAGAGATCTTGCTGCACGCCTGGTCCAAGTCCAACAAGATGGTGTTCTTCATCACGCATTCGGTGGAAGAGGCGCTGTTCCTGGCCACGCGGCTGATCGTGATGAGCCCCAGCCCCGGGCGCATCTCGCACATCTACGACGACGTGCCGTTCTCTCGCCAGTTCCTGTCGCACGGCGATTCACGCAAGGTGAAGTCCGAGCCGGAATTCATTCGCATGCGCGAAGAAGTGCTGTCCATCATTCACCATCGCGAGGCCGCCCATGCCTGAGGTCACCATTGCATCGCCCCGTGTGGTCAACGCTGCCATGACGCCACCCTCCAAGCCCGCCGCATCTCCCGCACCGGCAGCCGGCACCAAGCTCAAGACCAGCGCCTTCAAGGTGCCGGGCGAGGGCTCCAGCGTGGTCATCAGCGTGGTGACCGTGACCTTGATGATCGCGCTGTGGTTCCTGGTCACGAACATGGGCTGGGTCAAGCCGCTGTTCCTGCCCACGCCGCAGGCCGTGTTCCAGCAGTTCTACGAATACCTGACCGGCCAGGCCAACGACAAGCCGCTGTGGCAGCACTTTCTGGCCAGCATGTTCCGCGTGTTCTCGGCCTTCTTCCTGGCCTGCGCCACCGCCATTCCGGTGGGCATTGCCATGGGCATGAGCCGCTTCTGGCGCGGCATTTTCGACCCGCCGCTGGAGTTCTACCGGCCGCTGCCGCCGCTGGCGTACCTGCCGCTCATCATCATCTGGTTCGGCATCGACGAGCTGCCCAAGGTGCTGCTGATCTTCCTGAGCTGCTTCGCGCCGCTGGCGCTCGCCGCGCGCTCGGGCATGCGCAGTGCGTCGCAGGAGCAGATCAACGCGGCGTACTCCATGGGCGCGAGCTACATGCAGGTGATTCGCCACGTCATCCTGCCCTCGGCCCTGCCCGACATCCTGGTGGGCATGCGCATTGCCATCGGCTTCGGCTGGACCACGCTGGTGGCCGCCGAAATGGTGGCGGCCAGCATGGGGCTGGGTCAGATGGTGCTGAACGCGTCGAACTTCCTGCGCACCGACATCGTCATCATGGGCATCATCGTCATTGGCGTGGTGGCTTACCTGTTCGACCTGCTGATGCGCTGGCTCGAGCGACGGCTGGTGCCTTGGAAAGGGCGCATGTAGGCGCCGAGGTCGGCGAAAGCGGCGACACCTGCAATGCGGGCGGCAAGGTCGGCATCGTCTGGCCGGCCGGCACCATCGACTGCTCCAGAAAGTCGAGCATCGCGCGCATCGCCGCGCTGTTGTGGCGGCGCTGCGAGTAGGCCGCGTACAGCCAGTGGTCGCGCGGCATGTGCTCGCGCAGCACCGGCACCAGCGCGCCGCGCTCCAGGTGCGACTGCGCCAGCGGCTCGGGCACGTAGGCCACGCCCACGCCGCGCAACGCCAGCTCGATCAGCGCCACGGCGTCGTTGGCTTCCATGCGGCTGTGCACCGTCACGTCGTGCGGCTTGCCGTCGGTCTCGAAGGGCAGGTGCGTGGTGGGCATCGACGAATAGCTCAGCATCTCGTGGCGGCCCAGGTCCGCGGGCACCTGCGGCATGCCGCGCTGGGCCCAGTAGGCCGGCGTGGCGCACACCACCATGTCGTACTGCACCAGCCGGCGCACGATCAGGTTCATGTCGTCGATGCGCCCGCCGGTCAGGTGGATGTCGATGCCTTCCTCGATCAGGTCGATGTCGCGGTTGGTGAACACCAGGCTCACGTACACGTCGGGGTAGAGGCGGATGAACCCGGCGATCACGTCCGACAGCCAGCCCGCGATCAGGCCGTTCGGCGCGCTCATGCGCAGCCGGCCGCGCGGGTGCGAGCCGTGGGCCTGCAGGTCGTTCAGGGTGTTTTCGGCCATGGCCACCAGCTCGGTGCTGCGGTCGAGCAGCACCTGGCCGGCGTCGGTCAGGCTCAGGGCGCGGGTGGAACGGTTCAGCAGGCGCACGCCGCTGCGCTCTTCGAGCTCGGCCACGTAGCGGCTGACCGTGGCTTTCGACATGCCCAGCGAAATCGCCGCGCGGGAGAAGCTGCGTCGGAACGCGACTTCACGGAATGTTTTGATGAGATCGAGGCCGTCCATGGATGGGCGGATTGTTCCAGCTTCGGGATGCCGGGGTCTTTCGCCGGGGCATCGCGGTTTTGCCGTTGAAACGGCGATGACTGCGTGGCTATACTGCCGCCGTCATGTCAAAAAAAGGCGTGATCGGGATTGGACTCCCGTTGAAATCACTGCGACGCAAGCCGCAGTCACCCCGCAGGGTCTGCGGCTTCGTCATTCGTGCAACCTTTTTAGGCGGCTCGATGGGCGGGCGCAAGCCCGGCCGGTTTCACGCAAGTGGTTTCCCGGTAGTCCAACCCGTCGAGCCGCCGCCTCCGCCTGGACTCGGGTGCGTCGGTTTTTGCAAACCGAAACCCTTGGAGGCCATTCATGGCTCACGTTCCCCCGTTCCCCGAATCTTCTTCAGCAACCGCCCGCGCCGAATCACTCGCGCTGCAGGCATGCGACGTCGTCGACAGCCTTCGCGTCGTGCAGCGTGCATATGCGTGCATCGAAAAGCTCATCGA
>NNBU01000691.1_pt1 | contig 10782 bp, 9 predicted proteins | sample 1173781 | NCBI WGS metagenome assembly NNBU01 (sample SAMN07173937, study PRJNA388173) | plant metagenome | biome: Plant school; feature: Soil; material: Symbiotic tissue of Blasia pusilla L.; isolation source: symbiotic tissue sample KVJ2 | host: Blasia pusilla | place: Norway: Troms, Kvaloya...
CAGTTCTGTTGGCTCTAACACGGCAAGAACGTCCTGCAACCGAGCTGATTTTCGATCCGAGAGCCCCCCGCTTCGAGCGACGCTTCCGAACCAGCCCCACACGATCACGGTAATTTCCCATTGATCTAGTAGATTTTGTGCACTAGCTTGCGCGTCCTGGGAAAAGTCTTGTGTTCCGCGATGCGCCCTGTTGGCCGCTGCGGGACGTTATCGCGTGTTTGCTGCCCTGCGTAGAGAGATTTGCTCCGCAGCATGCTGCGCGCGGAAGGTGATTTCTGTTTAGCGGATGCGCTTTCGGGCATACTCCGGCGCAGTCAGCAGGAAACATGTGATGTCCCTTGATAGTGCCGCAGCGTTCGCCGCTTCCCTTGATGCCCAGCTCACCGATCTCGACCTCAACGACCGCCTGCGCCTCGTCGCCGGCCTCGACGGCCGCGCCGTGTTCACAACGTCGCTCGGCATAGAGGATCAGGTGATTACCGCGGCCATCGGTCTTGCAGCGCTGCCGATCGATGTCTCGACGCTGGAAACCGGGCGGCTGTTCCAGGAGACGGTCGATCTGATCGCCGAGACCGAAGAGCGGTTCGGCATCGCCATCAAGCGGTTTTACCCCAAGCCTGACGACATCGACGCCTATGCGGCGAAGTATGGCCTGAACGGTTTCTACGAGAGCGTCGAAGCCCGCCATGCCTGTTGTCATGTGCGCAAGCTGGTTCCGCTCGCCGAGACGCTGTCCGGCGCCCGCTTCTGGATCACCGGTTTGCGCCGCTCCCAGTCCGGTAACCGCGCCACCACGCCCTTTGCCGAATATGACGCCGAGCGCGATCTGATCAAAGTGAACCCGCTGGCCGACTGGTCGATCGACGATATCAACGCCTATGTCGAGGCTGAGAGTGTCCCGACCAATCCGCTGCACAAGCGCGGCTACCCTTCGATCGGCTGCGAGCCCTGCACCCGCGCCATCAAGCCGGGCGAACCGGAACGGGCCGGCCGCTGGTGGTGGGAAAACGACGAGAAGCGCGAATGCGGCCTGCATGTGCCGGAGGCGGCGACGTCTCTGGTGCCGACGCCGGCTTGAACCAGTGAATGCCCTTTTGGCTTATCCCCATCCCCTGCCGGGACCCACTCCCCGCAGGTGAAGAGAAGGGGATAGCCGCCAACGGCGCCGCGAGTCTCTTCTCCCCGGGTGCGGGGAGAAAGTGGCGGCCACCGGATGAAGGGCTCCAGAAACGAGAGATTTCGGGCGAAAGCCCAGTGAAAGAAAAGTAAGACCATGCACGTACACGCATCCGAATTCGATCCGCACTCCAAGGATCCCGTCGCCAAGTCGCCGCTCGATCCGCATCTGAAGGCGCTCGAGAACGAGGCGATCTACATCTTTCGTGAAGTGGCGGCCGAGTTCGAAAAGCCGGTCATGCTTTATTCGATTGGCAAGGATTCGTCGGTGTTGCTGCATCTCGCGCGCAAAGCCTTCTTCCCCGGCCGCGTGCCCTTCCCGCTTCTCCACATCGACACGGGCTGGAAGTTTCCGGAGATGATCGCGTTTCGCGACGAGACGGCGGAAAAATTCGATCTCGACCTGATCGTACACACCAATCCGCGTGGCAAGGAAGAGGGCATCGGCCCGTTCAGCCATGGCTCGGCTTATCATACGGACGTGATGAAGACGGAAGCGCTGCGCCAGGCGCTCGACGCTGGCAAGTATGACGCCGCCTTTGGCGGCGCGCGCCGCGACGAGGAAGCCTCCCGCGCCAAGGAGCGGATCTATTCCTTCCGCACGCCCGACCACAAATGGGATCCGCGCAACCAGCGTCCGGAACTGTGGAACATCTATAACGGCATGATCCGCCGCGGCGAAAGCGTGCGCGCCTTCCCGCTGTCGAACTGGACCGAAGTCGATATCTGGCGCTATATCCAGGCAGAGAATATTCCGCTGCCGCCGCTGTACTATGCCAAGAACCGCAAATATGTGGAGCGCGACGGCATGCTGATGTGGGCAGAAGACCCGCGCTTCGAAGCGTTGCCGGGCGAACAGGTGCAGGAAGGAAGCTTGCGCTTCCGCACACTGGGCTGCTGGCCGCTGACCGGCGGCATCCGCTCGACGGCTTCGACGCTGGACGAGGTGATCGCCGAACTCGAAATCGCCACCGTCTCCGAACGCCAGGGTCGGGCAATCGACCGCGACCAGGCCGGATCGATGGAAAAGAAGAAGCGCGAAGGATATTTCTGACATGACCGCAGTTGCCAACACCGCCCTCGCCTCCGAGGCTCCGCTCGTGGAAGCCGCTCCGGTCACCCGCGATTCCCGCCCGCTTCGTCTGATCACCTGCGGCTCGGTCGACGACGGCAAGTCGACGCTCATCGGTCGCCTGCTGTGGGACACCAAGGCTGTCAAGGAAGACCAGGCCGCGACGCTTCGGCGTGATTCAGGCCAGCAGAACGACCTCGGCCTGCCCGATTTCGCGCTGCTGCTAGACGGTCTGCAGGCCGAGCGCGAACAGGGCATCACCATCGATGTCGCCTATCGCTATTTCTCTACGGATCGCCGCTCCTTCATCGTTGCCGACACCCCCGGCCATGAACAGTATACCCGCAACATGGCGACCGGCGCCTCGAATGCCGATCTGGCCGTGCTGCTGGTCGATGCGCGCGCCGGACTTCTGGAACAGACCCGTCGTCACGCCACCATCGCCTCGCTGATGGGCATCAAGCAGTTCGTGCTGGCGGTCAACAAGATTGACCTCACCGGCTATGACCGCGCAGGCTTCGAGAAGATCAGCCATGATTTTCGTGAGCTGGCGCTCACACTCGGCGTGCGTCAGGTGACGGCGATCCCGATGTCGGCGCTGAAGGGCGAGAACGTCGTCTATTCGGGTGCGGCCGTGATGCCCTGGTATGACGGCCCGACGCTGGTCGAGACGCTGGAACTCGCCACGCTGCGCTCCGGCCAGTCGACCGGCTTCCGCCTGCCGGTGCAGCGCGTCTCGCGCCCCGGCGAGAGCTTTCGCGGCTATCAGGGTACGGTTGCCGGTGGTGCCGTCAAGCCCGGCGACAGCGTTGCCATCCTGCCCTCTGGCCAGGTGGCCAATGTCAAGCAGATCGTGACCTTCGACCTGGTGCGCAATGCGGCTGTGACCGGTGATGCGATCACGCTGGTGCTCGACCGCCAGGTGGATGTTGCGCGCGGCGATATGATCGTCTCGCTGGAAGGCCAGCCGCAGACCGGGCTTGCTTTCGACGCCCAGTTGGTGGCGCTGCAGCCCGATGGCATCGTGCCGGGCAAGCGTTACTGGCTGAAGGCCGGTTCGCGCCGCCAGCGCGTCCAGGTGGAGCCGGTGCAGCAGCTCGAACTGAAGTCGGGCAAGTGGCTGGCGGCCGACATGCTGCCGATGAATGCCATCGGCAAGGTGCATCTCGCCTTCGACGAAACCGCGATATTCGACCCCTATGAGCAGAACCGCGGTACCGGCGCCTTCATCCTGATCGACCCCGACACCAACAACACGGTGGCCGGCGGTATGATCACGGCCAAGCGCACGGAATTCGGCGGGCTGAATGCCCATGAGGGCCGGGTGATCCTGTCGCTGCCGGCCGATCTTGCCGAACAGCTTTTGGCGACCGAACTGCTCGCCGGACGCCGCGACGAGGTGGAAACCCGCCGGGTGACGACGCAAATCGCGCGCAAGCTGCTGGACGATATCGACGGCTGAGGCCAGCCATTCTCCCTGCCGCTTTTCCCGTTTTTGAGGCTCGCCCCCCCGGCGGGCCTCAGCGTTTTGGGATCCATCGCTGATTTGCGATACAGGTACATGCAAGTCTTTTCATATATCATGATGCGTGCATGAGCAGACACAAGACGCGGATACGGCATGACACCTGAAAAAGAGGATCGCTCGGAAGCGCTGCTGACGCTTTCCGAGGTGCTGTCGATCAGTGGCATCACCAAGCTTGTGCTGCATGCCTGGGAGCGGCGCTATGGGATAGAGCCGGCGCTGCGCACCGAAACCGGTCGACGCTTCTACACCGCAGACCAGGCCGAGCGACTGAGACTGTTGAAGATCTGCAGCGATGCCGGGCACCGGATCGGCAGTCTCGTGGCGCTGCCGCTGGACGATCTGCGCCGGATCGAGGTCTGCGAAATCGCAAGGCAGCGCAATGCACCGCTGATCGACGCGCTCAGAACCATGAACGGCGAAGAATTTCGCCGCATGCTTGTGGGGCGGGCGGATGCCGAAGGACCGGACGTCTTTCTCGATGCGACCGTCCTGCCGCTGCTTCGAGACATCGGGAGCCTGTGGTCCGATGGCGCGCTTTCGATTGCCGCCGAGCATCTGGCCACGGCCAAGATCAAACGTCTGCTGGGGACGATGATGGATGAATGTCCGCGCCCCGTCGCGGGTGCGCCGCGCATGATTACAGCGACGCTCACCGGCGAAGAGCACGAGATCGGTGCTCTGTCCGCAGCGCTGGTCGCTCGCGTGCATGGATGGGACAGTCTTTGCCTCGGAACCAGCCTGCCACCGGAGGAGCTTGTCGAAGCAGCGGTGACCCGAAAAGTGTGTTGCGTCTGCCTGAGTGGGGTGAACGGAAAGCCAGCCCGGCATGAGGCAAACCTCAGCCAATTGCGCGCCGCCCTTCCCGAAGAGGTGCTTCTGGTAACCGGCGGGCCCGCCTATGCCACGCTCCCGGCGCTGCACGGAGTTCTGCATCTGCCGCATTTCGACGCGTTTCGCCATCTGATCGAGAGCAACGACGGTCCCCGTCTTGATCAGACGGGCTTTGACGGGGCCGCCATCGCAGGCGGCAGCGTTTGAGCCGGCGCGCATGCCGATCGTCGCCTTCGGCCTTTCGGATCTCGGCGCCAAAGATATACAAAGCATCGGTAAATTAGTTTTTTCTTTATTTTCTGTCTATATTTTCACTTCTGCTAACGGAACCCGCCGGCGATCGCGCATGCCTGTCGCGCCCGGCCAGCAGAATGGGATGGAAAATGGGACTTGCCTCGTTCATGAATGCCAAGACTGCCGCCAAGACGCTGGCGCTGGAAGCCTTGCAGGCGAATGTGATGGTCGCGGACGCGAAACTGAACATCACCTACATGAACCCGGCCGTCGTCGAATTGCTCAAGGAGGCGGAAGCCGACCTGAAGAAGGAGTTGCCGAAATTCAGCGTGGCCACGCTGATCGGCAGCAATATCGACGGATTTCACAAGAACCCCTCGCATCAGCGCAATATGCTAGCGGCTCTCACGGAGCGCCACAGCGCCACCATCACCGTCGGAACACGCATCTTCGACCTTCTGGTCACGCCGCTGAAACAGGGATCCAAGACCCTCGGTTTCGTCGTCGAGTGGGCGGATGCCAAGGCGCGGCTGCTCAATCTCGATTATGCGGCCCAGATCGCGGCGATCAGCCGTTCGCAGGCGATCATCGAATTCTCGGTGGATGGCCGCGTGATGGGCGCCAACGAAAACTTCCTCAAGCTGATGGGCTATAGCCTGAACGAGATCGTCGGCCAGCACCACAGCATGTTCGTCAACAAGAATTACCAGGCATCCGAAGAGTACAAGACGTTCTGGGTCGCCCTACGCGAGGGCCGCTACCAGGCGGCCGAATTCCGGCGCCAGACAAAGAGCGGCCATGAGGTGATCATCTCCGCCTCCTACAACCCGATCCTCGACATCCACGGCAAGGTGGTCAAGGTCGTCAAATTCGCGACTGATGTCACCGAGCGAGTGAAGACGGTGAGCACCCTGGGTGACGCCCTGAAGCGCCTGTGCTCCGGCGATTTCGGCTTTCAGCTGACCGAACCCTTCGCGCCGGAGTTCGAATTCCTCCGACACGACCTCAACCGCTCGGTCAACCAGCTCTGCGACACGTTCAAGGAGATTTCCGCCAGTGTCGAAGTGATCGGCCAGGGCACACGCGAGATCGGCCAAGGCGTCGGAGATCTCTCGAAGCGCACCGAAAGCCAAGCTGCGAGCCTGGAGGAAACAGCCGCCGCACTCGAGGAGATCACCGCCAATGTATCATCCTCGGCGCAGCGCGCCCAAGAGGCCCGCGAGGTGGCCGGTTCGGCCAAAGCCAATGCCGAGACATCCGGCGATGTCGTCGCCCAGGCGGTCGATGCGATGAGTCGGATCGAGGATTCCTCCTCGAAGATTTCCAACATCATCGGCGTGATCGACGAGATCGCCTTCCAGACCAACCTGCTGGCGCTCAATGCCGGCGTGGAAGCGGCCAGAGCGGGCGAAGCGGGGCGCGGCTTTGCTGTTGTCGCCCAGGAGGTGCGGGAACTGGCCCAGCGCTCGGCCAAGGCCGCGAAGGAAATCAAGGACCTGATCCAGAATTCGGCTGCCGAGGTGTCCAATGGAGTCAAACTCGTCAGTGACACCGGCGGGGCCTTGAGAACCATCTCCAGCCTGATCGTCGATATCAACGATCATGTCGTGGCGATCTCGACGGCCGCGCGCGAGCAGTCGACCGGCCTTTCGGAAGTGAATGGCGCGGTCAACGGCATGGACCAGACGACGCAGCAGAATGCGGCCATGGTCGAGCAAAGCAGTGCGGCGGCAGCGACCCTTGCCAGCGAGGCGACAAAGCTGCGCGGCATGATCAGCCAGTTCAATCTGGGGAGCCAAGGTCGCCCAGCCAGCGGATGGGGCGCTCAGCGGCACGACATGGAACGGGCTGCTTGACCTTGATCCGCTCTCCCCGATACCCCGTGCCGCAAGCGGCGCGGGGTCATGTCGTTCAGTCCATCGCCGGATGCGAGGCGTTGCGGGCCGTCGATTGGCGCGCAATGAGCTGGAAGCCCAGATCAACCAGGGTCGGTGGCTGCCGGCCGGCACCTGTGGCGCGGATCAGCATGTCGGCCGCGCGATAACCAATCTCGTAGCGCGGCAGCCGGACCGAGGTGAGCGAGGGATAGGCGACGCCTGCATAGTCGAAATCGTTGAAGCCGCAGATGCCGAATTCGGTCGGCACGGGACGGCTGCGCCGCTGGCATTCGAACAGGGCGCCAAGGGCCAGATCATCACTATGGCAGAAGGCGGCGTCAGCCTCGGGATGCGCGCTCAGCAGCCGCTCCAGCAGGTGGGCGCCGAGGCCGACACTGGTATAGTTGTCGACCGACAACACAAGGTCCGGATCGAACAGCCCTTCCGCCTCGAGCACGGCACGGTAGCCTTCCAGGCGCCGGCGCGAGCGATTGTCCCAGCGACCTCCCAGCAAGCCTATGCGGCGATACCCCTGCTCCAGCAGATGGCGCGTTGCCGCTTCCGCCGCCAACTTGTGATCGATACCGACGGCCATTTCGGCCGGCGTTCGGCTCACATCCATGATCTCGACGACCGGACACGGTGCGCGCTGCAGGAGTTCGTCGATAGCTGCATCATGCTGGCGACCGACATAGACGATGCCGGCAGGATTCTGCGAGAAGAAGAAGCGCAACTTGCGGGCATCATCCTCGCCGTCGTCTCCCGGATTGGCATATTGAATGCGCAGATCGGTGGTGCGCACCCGGTCCTCGATGCCGCGCATCACGGCGATGAAGGCATAGCTGGTGAGCCCCGGCGTCAGGACGCCGATCAGACCGCTGTCCTTGCTGGCAAGCGCCCGGGCGGCCATATCCGGCACGTAGCCCATCTGCTCGACAACGCTCAGGATCGTCTCGCGCAGCGCCGGCGAGACCTTCTCCGGATCGCGCAGCGCCCGCGAAACCGTGATTGCACTCACGCCCGCCACCTGAGCGACATCCGAAAGGGTGACTTTTTCCTGGCGGTGACGCCGCCTTCTGGTGCCTGGAATCATGCGTGCCACTTTAGCGGGATCTTCAACCAAGGGTGGGCAAAGATGCAAATGCGTCAACAGGAAAATGAGCCATCGGCGCAATCAAGAATATTCTTAAATAAATAACAATGCAACGTCTTGCGGCTATAGAACGAGAAGGCATTGCGGGCTGTTTTTTGTTGTCATGCACAACTATAAGTGGGGGCTACAAATCTGAGCAGAGCGGAAACGAAATTTCAGCCGACTGACCGACGGGCCGGTCTTGCGACGGCCGCACACTCCCTCCTAAAGGGCTGATCGGCCGTTCAGGCCTTCCCGATCAATGCTCATGCCCGAAACGAAAAAACCCCGCCAAAGCGGGGTTTTCAAGCTGGTCGGAGTGGAGTGATTCGAACACTCGACCCCCACGTCCCGAACGTGGTGCGCTACCAGACTGCGCTACACTCCGTGACCAGCGGCGCCTCTATAGACCAGCGATTTTGGGAGTACAAGCGGGGACACTACAAAATCACGACAGAAGTGCGAAATTTTTCCAAGCGACTTGCGAAAATCCCGGTTTTCCAGGGCTTTGGCGCATCCTGCTGCGGGATGATCTGCGTCGGAGACGGGCGAATGGCCTGGGAAGGCCGGGTGTTTCCGGATGCCTTCATGGCTGGTGCTGCACCGGGTCGGGAGATTTCGCGTCCCGGCGGTGGAACCCTTGCGCGTCAGGGTCGTTGCGCAGGCGCATCAGACAGAAATTTTACGGTGTGTGACGGCTGCGGACAATTTCCCCTGCCGAATTTTGCCGATAAAGGCAGATGTGGAACGCGCGACCGGCAGCGCGCCGTACAATTTGGGCCGGAATATGCATATTCATGGGTCAAGGGGCAGCAGTGATGACATTTCGCAACATGGTGACGGCAGGCCTGATGGCCGCGTTCGGACTGGCGGCCGCAGGCTGCACTACGATGGGTAGTCCGAAGAGCGAAGTCGAGGCGCGCTGGAATGGGCAGCAGGCCGGCGCCTTCTTCGCCAAGTTCGGCCCGCCGATCTCCGACACGGCGTCCGGCAATTCGACGCTCTACACCTGGCGCGGCGGCAACAAGACCCGCGTGATCCCGGCAACATACGAGGATCTCGGCAATGGCAAGAAGGGCAAGCTGCTGACCCAGGCGCGCACGCAGTATCTGCGCTGCGAGGTACAACTGACGGTCTCATCGGATTATGTTATCCGCAGCATCCGCACCGTGGTCGACCGGCCGGGCGTCGATGGCGGCAAGAGCTACTGCGCCGAATTCCTCGCCGCCGACTGAAGCCTCGGCGCGCCAAAATCGAAAGCCTCCGGTCCATCACGGGCCGGAGGCTTTTTTATGCCGTTTTGGCAGTCGTCTACGATGGAGGAGGGCCGGCTGCATGCCGGAGACAGTCGGAAAAGCCCGCAATGGGAGGACGCCGTGGATGACGCCCTCCCCCGATACGCGAGACTGAAACCGATGCGCTTCTCGACGCTATACCCTGATGGAAGCGGTACGTTTATAACGAGATCAAGGTTAACACTATCCTTACATGCGCCAGATTTTGTGGTTAATTTTCCGTGACTTGTGTTGGACATTCATTAAGCATGGGTGGCGTTTTGCAAAACATCACTGCCGACCTTCGTGATGTAACAAAGCGTACACATCCAGAAAAAAACGCTGCGGGTCCGCAGTTTCAGCTTGACGATGTTCTTGTTATGTTCGCATCATCTTACATGACCCGCACACTCGATACCCTCGGAAAGGCACTCCGCCACAACATGCTGGTGGTCGCCGCCTGTCGCGACTGCGAGCGCGAAGCACGCTTCCTCGCCCGCGACCTCGCCACCTTCTACGGCCAGGGCCGCGACCCCCATTCACTAAAATTCCGCTGCACAGCGTGCGACAGGCACAATTGCAAGATCACGCTGATGGACAACCCTTACGACCGCACACCGGAAACGATTGTCTGGCGGCCGGTGAAGGTGAAGCTTTGAGGGATGGATGGGATTGAAACGGGGCTTCCCGGATGACGGTGTGTTGCAGAGCAAGTGGTCTGAAGACCGTGGCGGGGGTATGATGGCCGCATGGGCACAAAAGGAAATGGCTGGGGCGCCAGGATTCGAACCTGGGAATGCCGGTACCAAAAACCGGTGCCTTACCGCTTGGCGACGCCCCAACAGATTGCGGGGGAACAGGTGCCTGCGCCGCAAATCGACGCCTGATTAGCAAAGCGGGAGCCGAGCGGCAACAGGTGTTGTCATATGCTCGGGCGATTTTTGCGGAACGATGATGGCGATGGTCCGTTTGTCCTGCATCCCCGACGCCAAGAAAGATGAAAGGATACACCATGCCCTCCATCACGTCCGCCCGCATTCTCATCCTCGCCACCCATGGCTATGAGCGCTCCGAGCTGCGCGTGCCACTCGAACAGCTGACCGCGCACGGCGCCCAGGTGTCGATCGCCTCGCTCGATAAGCAACCGATCAAGAGCTGGGACGACGACGATTGGGGTGACACCGTCGATGTCGACCTGACGCTCGATCAGGTGTCCGTCGATGATTTCGACGCCATCGTGCTGCCGGGCGGCCAGATCAATCCCGATCTGTTGCGCAAGGACGACAAGGCTATCGCTTTGATCTCGGCCTTCGTCAGTTCCGGCAAGACGGTCGCTGCCGTCTGCCATGCCCCCTGGCTTCTGATCGAAGCCGGCGCCGTCAAGGGCCGCAAGGCAACCTCGTTCAGCTCGATCAAGACTGACATGATCAATGCCGGCGCCGACTGGCGCGACGAGGCTGTGGTCACCGATCAGGGTATCGTCACCTCACGCAATCCCGGTGATCTCGACGTTTTCGTGGCGAAGATCGTCGAGGAAATCGAGGAAGGCCGGCATCAGCGCCGCGCCGCCTGACGGCGGTAGAGCCTGCCACGTCGATATGGTTTGCATCGAAGGCCCGGCGAGTTTCGCCGGGCCTTCTTTGCGTATAGAGCCGTTC
>NNBU01000907.1_pt1 | contig 10767 bp, 17 predicted proteins | sample 1173781 | NCBI WGS metagenome assembly NNBU01 (sample SAMN07173937, study PRJNA388173) | plant metagenome | biome: Plant school; feature: Soil; material: Symbiotic tissue of Blasia pusilla L.; isolation source: symbiotic tissue sample KVJ2 | host: Blasia pusilla | place: Norway: Troms, Kvaloya...
CGCCGGGGTCAAACATTGCAGGCTGCTCTGGGGACTTACCTCGTTGTAGTGATTGCGCCAGGCTTCGATCAGCACAGCGGCTTCGCGGCGCGAGCGGAACCACTCGATGGACAGGCACTCATCGCGGAACTTGCCGTTGAAGCTTTCGTCAGTGCCGTTCTGCCAAGGCTTGCCTGGGTCGTTGAGCACAGTGACGATCCCGGCATGCGCGATCCACTCCAGGATCGCCTGGCTGACGAACTCGGCCCGTTGTCCGAGCGCATGAACAGCAGCGCCCCGTGCAGGCTGACCAGTCGCGACAACACCTCGATGACGCGCTTGGAGCGAATGGCCCCGGCTACATCAATGGCCAGGCGCTCGCGGGTGATCTTGATCGCAGGCGACGCGAGGAACCGCCTGCTGAAGCAAAGAAACCTGTCGACACCGGCTTCGGTTTTGGCTTCGGCGCGAAGCTACCCTGATTGCCTGCGGCGCAGTAGTATGCGCCCATGTGGAAGCCCGACAAGCCCATCGTGAGCGGCAGCAGCACGCTGTCGGATCAGGAAGCCTGGTGGCATGAATTTGTCGACGAGTTCCACGAGCTGTGCGGCGGTGAGGTCGACCGCGAGTGGCTCGTCGGCCTTGCAGGGACGCTCTATCCCCTCAACGCCGACCGCGCGCCGCGGGAGGCCGCCGAGGTCGCGTTCATGACTCTCGGCTACGAACCGCCCGGCTACGAGCTTGAGGAGACGCTCATACCTCCGCCGCATCGGCGCCGGTCGGGCCTGCACTGAACAGCTCAACCGGCGGCACCTTCAGCATTTCCTTCGCTTCCTCGACTGTGCATGTAAGCCAGCGGTCGAAGTCGTGCGCCTCCAGCGGGATCACCGTGCGCTTGTCCTGCTTGTCGGCCGGCAGCGGTAGCTTCGTCACCTTGTCGACCTCGGGCTTGTGCATTCGGCCCATAAGAGGGTGGCCGTCAGCGTTCATGGTCAGCATGGTGTAGTTGTCCCAGACCTCGCCCGTCTTAAGGTCAGTCCAGGTGTTCCACAGCCCGGCCAGGCCCCACGGCGCTCCGTCCGCGCGCCTGAAGCGCCACCAAACGTTCTTGCCCGTCTCCCAGTTCGGCTCGTCGTAGCTGGCCGCCGGGATGATGCAGCGCCGACCCTTCTTCCAGGAATCGCCGAAGGTTGGAGATCTCGCCATGCCTTCGATGCGCGCGTTCACGGTGGAGAGGCGCGGCCCTTCCTTGCCCTTTTCTTCGTCTTCTTTCGTGGGCTTGCCGCGCGGGATGTTGGTGGTGGACCAAGGCGGGATCATTCCCCACTGTCCCGCCACCAGCTCGCGCTCGTAATCCGTCACATCGAAAGCACGGCGGATGAACCTCGCCCTCGACAGCGGGAACACGGTCAGCAGGTTCTCCCAGTCCTTGCGCTGGTTGCTCTTTCGGTCGATCGACCAGAAGGCTTCGATCTCACGGTCTTCCGGGGAGATGTAGCGAGTGCACATGCATTCATCCTCTCAGGCCGTCGCGCCAGTTGACCATCCGCCGCAATTCGGCAAAGCCAGCCTCGAGCGCCTCCATGTACGTGCCGAAGGGCTCCTGGCACGCCCGCAATTCGTCGTACAGCCGCGCATCGCCATCGGCCTCGATCAGCACCCAGTAGAAGTGCCCCGGGTCCTGCTCGTCCACCGTGAGAGCGATCTGACGAAGGTGGGTCATGGGCACATTCTGAGGGTCTCCAGCGCGCCGCCGGTCCACAGTTACCCGACCTCGTTGATGGGCTTGAGCCAGTCGACGGCCGCCTCGTCGGGCTGCATGGCTCGCAACCGCGCGTCGCGCCAAAGATCGCGCGCGACATCCTCCAAATCGAGGGGGTCGACGGTGTGCCACTGCTGCTGCAACCGGTGCGCGCAGGCGGCAATCCAGAGGTTCGCCGGCATGTTTTCCATGCTTGCAGTCTACTCCAAAGACTGTATATTTATCCAGTACAACGGTGAAGCGGCCAGTCCCAAGTTGAGGCCTCTGCCCCGCCGTTCTGGTGCCTGCAGGGCGACTGCAGGGGTTTGAAACCTATCGGAGAACGCAATGAGAAAGGTGAAGAACGCTCGCGAAAAGTGGGCTGATCAGTACGTCAGCGCGATGCTGGAGCCTCGGTGCACACCCGACGACGTCGACGAGGAAGCCTGGGAACTGGCCGCCACCCACTGCTTGGAAGATCCAGCCACCGTCGCACGTCAAAAAGTGTTCCACGACGGGAAACCACACACGGAATACATCCTCGGCGTCAACACGCCAGCTTGGATGAAACCAGGAGCCGAAGTGCCCGCCGGATGGAGGTATGAAAGTGGCGCCTGGCGCAACGATTGACGACGAGCTCGTGGAAATGGCGCGCAGGGTGGGCGAGCTCGGTCCTGACGAGCCGATGCGCCCTACCCTGCGCGACTTCGCCGACCATGTCGCCGGCCGCTGCGCACGCATCGGCGACCTCTACGGTGATTGGGATCGCAACGCTGGCGACCACATCCGGGCCGTGATGCATGGCTTCCCCGGCTTGATGCCGGACGCCCCTGCGGACGGCGAGAAAAGTGAGATTTGAATGTTTTTGGCAGAAGTCACCCTGCTGATGCGCGACGGTCTGCGCTTGAAGAGGGGCGAGCGCGGTCCGCCATTGCGCGTCACCGTCATGATCCGCGAGTCCGACCGCGACAAGAACAGTTCCAGCCGCAACATGGTCGAGGTGATGCTCTTCGAGCACTGGGGTATCCCACAAGCTCGCTCTGCCGGTCGGATTTCAGATCCAGTGGTCCTGCCATACAAGGGGCCCGGCTTCCTGCTGGCGGGGACCGAGCTTTGTTCAGAGTCCATCGACGGGGAAAGAAGGCTGTTGGAGCACCGTCAGGTCTGGCACGTCGTGCCGGCGGGGCGCTTAGGGGATGACTAGGCGCCTGCCCGAATGACAATCGCACCCCTGAGCCAACCTCACTTTTTCAACGACCAGATCACCATCCTCCGCGCGCCGTCACGGCTCAGGCCGGATGTGCACGAAGAACGAGAAATGCCGCAGCCCCCGAGCGACTACAAGGTCACGTCGGGAGAGCGGGGGACGGTCACCTCGCTGAAGACCAACGAGGTGGTTTACAGCGGCATCGGTTCGGTCAAGATTCGCCACGGAAGAGGTTTGGTGACAAAGTAGGACGGCGTGCCATTCAAGGAGTCAGCATGAAGTTGATGACCGTTGAGATGACAAGCGAGGATGGGATGGATTTCGCGAGCTGGTCGACAAGCGGCGAGATACCACCAGCGGAGGCCTTCGACCGACTCATCCGCGTCTTGGCAGAAACCAGGAGGACGATGGAGCCGGCGTTTTCGCAGACGCTGCCCGTACTCATCAAGGACCCGCCACAGGTCAATGGGGCCGCTTGGCAGTGGTCGATTCAGCCTGATGGCAGCTTGGTTCTGAACCTCCGTCACCCCGGGCTTGGCTGGCTCGGCTTCCGAATGCCTGACGTGGATCTCTTTCACGAGAACCTGACGAGCGTGATTGACCAACGAAACGCGCTGCGCGACGAACTGGAGCCGCCCGCAGGCTGACCGCCTGAGCGAAATTCCTGATGTCTTCTTTGTGAAGAGGCTCGCGCTGCTCCTCGAGTCTGCTCAACTCGAGTCGCAAGGCAGCCTACGGCGGATGCGCTTTGCCGCTAGAGATTCGGGTGGCTTCATCATCGGCGGGCAAACCTTCTACCAGCTCTCGCAGCGGCAACTGAAGGGTCACACTGCATCAGTCGGATGGCCGAGCGCATGCATTTGAGTCCTCGACACCTTTCGAGGCTGTTTCGCGTGGCGGTGAGGATCACGCCGACGACTTGGGTGGAAGAAGTGCGCGTAGGCACCGCGCGTCGCCTGCTGGAGCAGGGAGACTTGGCGCCCAAGCAGGTTGCGGCGAGCTGCGGGTTCTCCGATGCGGACGTCTTGCGCAGAGCGTTCATACGGCAAGTCGGCGTCACGCCCGCAGAGTACCGCAATCGATTCGCCGCTATCCCACGGTGATCAACTCCGGCCGGGGCTTCAGACCTCGTTGCTCTCGGCTTGGAGTCGCCCTGCGGGCGCTGAGGTCGGTGTAGATCCGCAGTTCGGTGGGACCCCCAGATGCCGGTCTGCGCAGTGCATTGCGTGCAATATGCAACTGCAAACACATCAATTCCATTCAAGTCGGATCTCCTCGAAGATCGCGTTTCTCCAAGCGATCACGAAGAGAACACGATGACTGAAACCCTCACCCAACACCGCGACGTCCCGAGCGCCATCGCTGCGCCATGGTCGCCAGAAACCACCGCAGCATGCGTTTCTTGCGTCGTGCGTTCACGCCGGGCCATGCGCGCATTCAAAGCCAGCCCTCTTCCTCGGGAAGCCGTGGAGGAGATCCTGACCGAGGCAGCCTGCGCCCCCAGTGGCGCCAACATCCAGCCCTGGCGCGTGTACGTGGTCAGTAGCGAGGTGAAGGACGGCTTGACCCATGCGCTGGTCACCGCGTCACGCGCCGGCGTTGCGCCAGCACCGGCGCATTTCCCTGAACCCTTGCCCGACATGTTTCGCAACCGGCTGCAGGACTTCGGTGCCCGCTACTACGCATCGCTCGGCATCGAACGCTCCGACACCGCTGCGCGCACGCGCCAGACCGAGCGCAACTACGCCTTCTTCGGCGCCCCGGTCGGCCTCATCTTCAGCATCGACCGCCGGTTGAAGCCACACAGCTGGATCGACCTCGGTCTCTTCGCGCAGACCGTGATGCTCGCGGCCAAGGCACGCGGCATCGACACCTGCCCCCAGGTGGCCTTCGCGCAGTTCCACGAGCCGATTGCGTCGTATCTGCAGATGCCGCAGGAAGAGATCACCGCGTTCGGCATGTCCATGGGATACGGGGACACGCAGGCCCCGGTGAACCGGGCTGCCATGCCCCGGGTTCGCTTGCAGGATTTCGCACAGATCCTCGGGTTCTCCGGCTGAACCCCTGCAACGCCACCCATCATTTTTTCAAGGAGAAGCTCCATGCATGCTTCCTGGCTGCTCGCCATCACGCTCACCGCCGGAGCGACCGGCTTGTTGACGACCCCTGCCGCGAACGCACACGGCGCGGGCGAAATAGTCACGCCCGCGTTACAGCAGCAGATTGCGAACATTCCCGGAAAGTCGCTGTTTGCCGTGGTCGTCGACTACGCGCCCGGCGCCGGTTCGCCCTCCCATGTGCACGCGAAGTCCGCGTTCATCTACGGCTACGTGGTCTCGGGCGCCATCGAGTCGCAGGTGAATGAAGGCCCCAGGCAGATCCTGCGTGCTGGAGACAGTTTCTATGAGCCTCCCGGCGCACGGCACACCGTCAGCAGGAATGCCAGCAAGACCCGGCCCGCAAAACTGCTGGCGGTGTTCGTCGTGGACAGCGACGACACGGCACTCACCACCCCCATTCAATAACCGACCAAGAGGATCACGACCATGAGCAACCGCATCGACTACAACACGGTCGCCCCGGCTGGCGTCAAGGCGCTGGGCGGCGTGTATGGGTACATCTCGAAGAGCAGCCTGTCGCCTGTTCTCGTCGACCTGGTGTACCTGCGCGTTTCCCAAATCAACAACTGCGCCTACTGCCTGGACATGCACACGCGCGATCTGCTGAAGAAGGGCCAGCCCATCGAAAAGATCGCCCTGCTGCAAGCATGGCGCGAGGCAGGCGCGCTCTTCGACGCGCATGAGCGCGCTGCTCTGGCCTGGGCTGAATCGGTGACCCGCGTGGCAGAGACCGGCGTGCCCGACAGCGATTTCGCCGCCGCCCGCTCCGTGCTCGGCGAGCCCGAACTCGTGGACCTGACGATCGCCATCGGTCTGATGAACACCTACAACCGGATGGCGATCGCGTTCCGCAACACGCCCCAGGCCCTGGCCGCCCTGTGATGCGGGGCCACTGCAGCGGCGCGCACGCACAAGCGACATCCACCAGCACAAGGACCACGCCATGACGCATTCAGCCATCCCTGGGGTGTACATGCCCGACAGCCAGCTTGCGCGGGAGATGACCCAGTTCATCCGCGACACCGAGAGCGATCTGCTCTTCCACCACTCCGTGCGCGTGTATTGCTGGGGCTACCTGACCGGGGCCCGCACAGGCTTGAGCTTCGATCCGGAGCTGCTCTACGCGGCGTCGATGTTCCACGACATCGGCCTCACCGCACGTTACCGCGACAGCCAGCTGCGTTTCGAAGTGGACGGTGCGAATGCCGCACTGGAATTCCTGCGGGGCCACGGCGTGCGCGATGCAGACATCGAGACCGTCTGGAACGCCGTTGCGTTGCACACCACGCCGGGCATACCGCAGTTCATGCGCCCGGAGATCGCACTGGTCCAGGCCGGGGCAGGCATGGACGTAGCGGGCCGCGGCTACGACCAGTTTTCCGAGGCGCAGCGCGCGGCCGTGGTCGCCGCCTCTCCGCGGGAAGCAGACTTCGCGCAGGGCATCATCGACGCCTTCTACGAAGGCATGCAACACCGCCCGCTCAGCACCTTCGGCACCTTCAACGACGATGTCCTGGCTTTCAAGGACCCCGCCTTCCAGCGCATGGACATGTGCAGCATCATCCTGGCTTCGGACTGGACCCGCCGAACGGGCTGCCAGGCGGCAGGCGGCTGCCCGCACCACGACCACCCACACCCCCCGGCAAACGGCTAGGCCACCTGTTGCGCCACCCGCGCGATGCTTTCCTGCAGCCACACCTGCGCGGGGTCGTGGTCATTGCGGCTGTGCCAGACCGCGCGGAACGTGGACAGCGCGGTTGGATAGGGCGGCTCGCGCACCAGCAACTCGCCCGCACCTGCCAGACTGCGCGCCAGCGACGACGGCATGATGGACAACATGTCGGAGCCGCGTAGCAAGGCCGGAATCGCCAGGGAATGCGGGACGGTCGTGCGATACCGCGGCGCCAGGCCCTCGGCCGACAACGCCTCTTCGAGCGCATGGCGGTCGAACATCTCGGCCTGCCGCGCCAGGCCACGCTCCAGGATGAAGCCGCCGACGGCGCCCTCCTCCTGGCCGCCCACAGACACCGTCACCAAGGGATAACGCGCCAGGTCGCGCAGTGCCAGCTTGCGGCGAGAAGCCGGGTGCCCCTTGCGCATGACGATCATCTCGCCCTGCGTCATCAAGGTCCGCGCGCTCAGGCGCGACGGCACCTGCGCGAAGATGCCCACGGCGATGTCGATCTTGCCGACGTCGATCTGCTCGGCGAGATCGAGGCGCGTGGACGGCCGGACCACGAGGTCAATGCCGGGGGCCTCCACCGCCATGAGCCGGCTCAGTTCCGCCACCATCACCGCCGTCAGGTGGTCGTTGGCGGCCACCGCAAAGCGGCGTGTGGACTTGCCCGGGTCGAAGGGCTCCACCCCCAGCGTGGCCTCGATCCGGCGCAACGAGTCGCGCAGCTCGTCGGCCATCGCCGCTGACCGTGCCGTGGGCACCATGCCCTTGGACGTGCGGACGAACAGCTCGTCGCTCACCACCTCGCGCAAGCGCGTGAGCGCGTGGCTGACTGCCGACTGGCTCAGGTTCAGGCGCTTTCCCGCACGCAGCAGGTTGCGGTCTTCATAGACCGCGTCGAACACCTTGATGAGGTTCAGGTCGATGCGTCCGATGCTCATGGTGCGCGTCTCCGATATTGCACGGCGTGCATTGTGCTCTTGCAAAACGCGCGATTCCGTTCATGGCGACGGATGACGATCATGGAGCCCTCAACCCCTTGCAACCTCGCGGAGCTCCCCATGAACCCACTCTCACGCCGGCGCTTCGGTGCCCTCGGTCTCGCCACGCTGGCCACCTCGGCACTGCCGACCATGGGCTGGGCGCAAGCCCCGGCGCCCCCGCGACGGATCATCGTGGGTTACCCCGCAGGAGGCACGCTGGACCAGACCGCGCGCCGCGTGGCCGAGGCATGGCGCAAGCAAGGCATCACCACCATCGTCGACAACCGGCCCGGCGGCGCGGGCCGCCTGGCCAACGCACAGCTCAAGCGCGAGCGCGCGGACGGCAACACCCTGCTGTTCACGCACACCTCGGCGCTCAGCATCTACCCGCACGTCTACACGAAGCTTGCGTACGACGCGGCGGCCGATTTCGTGCCCACCACACCGGTCGTCTCGGCGACCTGTGCCCTGGCCGTCAGCAACGCCGTCCCCGCGACCGTCAAGACCCTCGTCGACTACGTGCGGTGGGCGCAACAGGCTCCCAGCCGCGCTATGTTCGCGTCGCCGGCAGCGGGCTCCATGGCGCACTTTCTGGGTTTCCAGTTGTCCGAGGCGGCGGCGCTCAAACTGCAGCACGTGGGCTACCGGGGTTCGGCGCCGGCCATGAACGACCTGCTCGGTGGTCAGATCCCCGCGTACCTGGGCTTTGTCGCCGACTTCCTGCCGTACTTGCAGAGCGGCAAACTGCGCATCCTGGCCGTGAGCGGCGACAAGCGCTCGCGCGCCATGCCTGGCGTTCCGACCTTCGCCGAGCAGGGCTACCCCGCGATCACCGGCGTCGAATCCTACGGTGTCTTCGCTCCTCCCGGCACACCCGAAGCCGTGGTGAAGAAGCTGTACGACGACGTGCTCGCGGCCAGCAAGGACCCGGCCCTGGTGGCGGGCTTCGAGGAGGTCGGGATGGAGCTGTTCACGCTCACGCCCAAGGCCTACGAAAGCCACATCCGGACCGAACGCGACAAATGGGGTCAGGTCGTGCGGGCCTCCGGCTTCACATCAGAGGAGTGACCATGAGCAAGCACGACAGCAACCAAGACCGGGAAGAACTGATAGCGCGCAGCATCGCCTTCCTCGGCGAAGTGAAGGACATGACCGCGGGCACAGACGTCGAGCGCTGGCTGAACCAGACCCATGGCCCAGGCAGCGAGGTGTACGAGCAGCTCGCGCGCCTGGTGAAGGCCGGCGTGCGCGACGGCTGGGCCGCCGACGTCGAGATCACCGGACCGCACTACCGGCGCAGCCGCCTCGTGGAGCCGTCGGAGCGCACGCACTGGTTCAGCATCACGGCCGTGTACATGGACAGCACGGCCAACACGCAGGGCAACCCGGGCAACACCTTTCGCGGGCAGTACCACGCGCATCCCTATGGCGAGCTGAACATGGTGGTCCCCCTCAACGCCGGCGCAGCGCTGGCAGGGCCCAACGGCTGGTGCGAAGCGGGCTGGACGGCGCCCGGCCCGGGCAGCCACCACTACCCGGAAGCCCGCGGCGGCGCGGWCRTCGCCTTGTTCTACCTGCCTGCCGGGCGCATTGCATACCACGCGCCACCGGTCGAAGCGCAGGCCGAGGAGCGGCCATGACGCAGGGCGACATCGCGCACACCACGCGCGTGGTCGACGGTGTACTGCGGGGGCGGCGCAGCCTGCGCGCCTACAAGCCGGACCCCGTTCCACGTTCCCTGCTGGAAGAGATCCTGGACGTGGCATCGAGCGCGCCCAGCAACTCCAATACCCAGCCATGGCAGGGGCACGCCGTCGCCGGTGCGCACCTGGCAGCACTGGGCGCCGCGTTGGTGAGCGCCTGCCGCGAGAACACGCTTCCGCCATCCCCGCACTTCCCCGACCCATTGCCCGACGAATACGCCCAGCGGCAGCGCGATTTCGGTGCGATCTACTACCAGACGCTCGGCGTGGACGTCGCCGACATGCCCAGCCGCATCCGGCAGACCGAAAAGAACTTCGTGTTCTTCGGCGCGCCGGTGGGCCTGATCTTCACCATCGACCGGCGCCTGGCGCCCCACAGCTGGCTCGACCTGGGCCTATTAGTCCAGAACGTGATGATCGCCGCCGCAGCCCGCGGCCTGGGCACCTGTCCACAGGTGTCGTTCGCGCGGTTCCATCCGGTCGTCGCACAGCACCTGGCCTTCACGGAGCACGAGCTGACGGTGTGCGGCATGTCGCTGGGCTACCCCGATCGCGATGTGCCTGTCAATCAGGTGTCCACGCCGCGTCGGGCAGTGCATGAGTTCGTCAGCTTCCAGCACTTCGCGGATCCATGAGCGCGCCCAGAACGGCGGCCGAGCGCAGCGTTCGTCGGGCATACGCACTTCGGGGACTGGTGCTTGGCATGGTGCCTGTGGCGCTCCGCGGATTGAAATCGCCAACCGCCGGACCCTTGCAATTGTCCGCTGGCGTGCACTCAAGGTCGCGGCGGTGACCGACGGCAGCGGGCGCAGAGCGATAGTTCACCAGCTGCGCGAGCAGCCGTTCGCGTGATCTAGCGGTGAGCTGCGAGGATAGAGGCCTTTGTGATGGCTCTGGCACCGCCGCCTGACGAGGCCGCCGGTTTGCCGGGCAGTTCGAGAGGCTGAGGCGTGTGGCACAGTTCGGCCATAACCGGCGGCGGATTCAACCGGTCGATGCAACACACTTATAACTGCGTAGGCAGAAGGAGTGTTGCAGATGAAGTACCGGACACGGACCTACTACACGAGTACCCAGAAGGCATTGATGTGGGAGCGGTGGAGGGAGGGTTGGACCCTTCACCAGATTGGCAAGCTGTTTGACCGACCCCACACTTCGATCCAGAACATCTTCTCGAAGACTGGTGGAATTCGACCGCCGCAGCGGCGACGCTGCGCCAATGCGTTGACCCTGGCAGAGAGAGAAGAGATCTCCCGCGCTCTGATGGTTGGTGAATCGATGCGTTCAGTGGCCGCCCGACTTGGCAGGGCACCGTCGAACATCAGCCGAGAGATCGGGCGCAACGCAGGGCAAGGC
>NNBU01000700.1_pt1 | contig 10742 bp, 8 predicted proteins | sample 1173781 | NCBI WGS metagenome assembly NNBU01 (sample SAMN07173937, study PRJNA388173) | plant metagenome | biome: Plant school; feature: Soil; material: Symbiotic tissue of Blasia pusilla L.; isolation source: symbiotic tissue sample KVJ2 | host: Blasia pusilla | place: Norway: Troms, Kvaloya...
CGCGCGAGGGCCTGCTGGTCGCCTCCGTGGTGTACCGCCTGGCACAGGCCGGCGGCGAGGCGCGCTCGCCGGTGCTGGCGCTCGACGGCGCGGTGCATGCGCGGCTGCGCCTGCGCACCTCGGGCCCGGTGAGCGTGCTGGGCGCGACGCCGCCCAACATCGCGGTGGGCGCCGTGCCGCGCACGCTGGTGTTCCTGGCGCAGGGCGCGGCGCCGTTCGCGCTGGCATGGAGCGCCGCACCCGAGGCGAATGCCGTCGAAGGCAGCGTGCCGGGCGCGCCGCTGGCGCTGTCCACGCTGATTCCGGGTTACGCCGCGGACAGGCCCGTGGTGGCCGACGATGCGACTGTGGCGCTGCCGGTGGCGGCCGTCACCGCGGCGGTCGCGGCGGCGGTGCAGGCGCCGCTTCCCACGCAGGAACCTTCGCGCAAGTGGTGGCTGTGGGGTGCGTTGGGCGGCGGCCTGCTGCTGCTGGCCGGCATGGCGTGGTCGCTGTTCGCGAGCCTGCGCAAGGACGCGGCGAGCCCGCCCCGTTAAGCGGGAGGGCCGGGCGGGGCCGTCAGTTCGGCTCGAAGGTGTCGCGGAAGGTGAACCAGGTCGAGCTCAGCGACATGGCTGCGAGCACCAGCGCCGTGCCGATGATCAGCACATTGCCCACCGCCAGCGCCGCGCCACCCGAGCCCAGGGCGCCCACGCCGATCAGCAGCGTGGCGACCAGGCCCATGCCGATGCCGGCGATCAGGAACACGCCGAACCACGCCACGCCGAACAGCGCATAGGCGCCGAAGTTGCGAAACAGCGCCACGATGCTGAAGAAGATGCTCTTCACCGGCGCCACGCCGTGCCAGTGCACCAGCGCCGGCGCGTGCCACATGGCCAGCGACAGCGGCAGGTTCAGGCACATCAGCAGCGTGCGGGCGACCTGGAAGTCGCTGCTGGCAATGATTTCGGGCGTGAGCGGGTCGTCCAGCAGGTAGGCGCGGGCGAGCTGGCCGCCGTCGACCAGCGTCGTCACCAGCACCGCCAGCACGAAGTAGACGGCCGAGATCACGCCCAGCACCACCAGCGAGCGCCATTCGGTGCGCATGGCGTTGAACACCGCCACGAACATCGCCGAGCCCGTGGGCCGCTGCGTGTCGCCCGCGCGGCCGACGCCTTCGGCGTTGTCCGTGTAGGCCACGGAGGTGGCGACCATCAGGCCCAGTGTCAGGAACGGCACCAGGCCCGGCGCCAGCAGGCTGCCGAGGATGGGCACCATCGACAGCGTCGAGATGACCGCCATCAGCAGGAAGAACAGCGAGATGAAGGCCAGCGGTTGCCGCCAGAAGGTCTTGAGCCCGAGGCGGACCCAGACGGCGCCGGTTCGCGCCGGCACGAGGTTGAGTTTCATGTGTGAGGGTCAGGCCGCCAGGGCGGGCGCCAGCGCCTGGGCCATGGCATGCGGGTGGGACGCGCGGTCGCGCAGCACGCGCTCGAAGTGCGTGGGGTCGTGGGGCGTGAGCATGCTCGCCTCGCGCGGCAGGTGGAAGTCCCACAGGCGGGAAATCCAGAAGCGCAGCGCTGCGGCGCGCAGCATCGCGGGCAGCAGGGCGCGCTCGGCCGCGGTCAGCGGGCGCACGGATTCGTAGGCCGACAGCAGGGCGTCGGCGCGTTCGTCGTCGTGCCGGCCGCTGGGCAGGTCGATGGCCCAGTCGTTCAGGCACACGGCCAGGTCGAACAGCCAGGTGTCGGTGCCGGCGAAGTAGAAGTCGAACACGCCGGTCAGGCGGGGGGCATCGGCATCCGCATCGGCGCCGGTGGCGAACATCACGTTGTCGCGGAACATGTCGGCATGCACCGGGCCGCGCGGCAGGGCGGCGTAGGCGGAGGACTCGGCCACGTGGTTCTGGTAGGCCAGCTCGGCGCGCAGCAGGGCGGCCTGGGCTTCCTCGATGTACGGCAGCACCACGGGCACGGTTTCGTTCCACCAGGGCAGGCCGCGCAGGTTGGGCTGGGTGCGCGGGTAGTCGCGCCCGGCCAGGTGCATGCGCGCCAGCATGGCGCCCAGCTCGGCGCAGTGCGCGGCGCCGGGGGCGAGCTCGCTGCGGCCCGAGAGCTTCAGCACCACCGCCGCGGGCTTGCCGGCGACCGTGTGGAGCAGGTCGCAGTCGGTATCGCGGGAAGGGGCGGCGGGGGCGGACGGGCCCGAAGGCAGGGCCATCTGCCCCTTCTTCGTCTTCTCGACGGCAGGCGGACCGGCCACGGGGGCGGGCACCGGCAGGCCGGCGCTGGCCAGGTGCTTCATCAGGCAAAGGTAGTAGGGCAGCTGCTCGGCGCTCAGGCGCTCGAACAGCGTCAGCACGAACTCGCCGGACTCGGTGGTCGCGAAGTAGTTGGTGTTTTCAATGCCGCCCTCGATGCCGCGCAGCTCGCGCAGCGGGCCCAGGCCCAGGCGTTGGACGAGCGCGTCCGCCTCGCCGAAACCGACTTCGGTAAAAACTGCCATGGCGGTACTCAGCGCGGCGCCGCGGCTGGGGAGAAGACGAAAGCGGAAGAACGCACGGCCATCAGAACTTCATCACATTCCAGACGCGCGGTCCGTTGGCGCCCGTTTCCGAGGAGCCCTGGCGGCCCGTGGCCTGGTCGGCCGGCAGCACCTCGTAGCCCGGCACGTTGGACTTGGGCTTGACGTTGATGCTCTGCGTGCGGCCGCCGTAGCGCACCTCGTCGACCGAGGCGCCGCTGTCTTCGGTGTGCAGGTTCTCCACCTTCTGGTTGCGTCGGCCGTCGGCGCCGGCCTGCTCCGGCGCGGGTTGCGCCTGGGCAGGGGTGGCTGCAGCGGGCGCGGGCTGCTGCGCGTGCACGGCGGTCACCGCGGCAAGGGGGGCTGTGAAAGCCAGCGCCAGCAGGATGCGGCGGGCGACCAGGAGTGTGGAGCTAGGCATGCCCCGATTGTAGGCGCGCGCCCGGTTTCGGCGCGTCGGTTGCCACCTCTGGCCGTCGTGGTTCTGAACGCCGCGTCGGGCACGGCAAAATGCCCCGATGACCGACAAGAAAACGCTGCTGCTCGTCGATGGCTCGAGCTATCTCTACCGCGCCTTCCACGCCATGCCCGACCTGCGGGCCGTGCCCGGCGACCCCAAGAGCCCGGCGACCGGCGCGATCCGGGGAATGATCAACATGATGACCGCGCTGCGGCGCGAGGTCCGCGCCGACTACGCGGCCTGCATCTTCGACGCCCCCGGCAAGACCTTCCGCGACGACTGGTACCCCGAGTACAAGGCCAACCGCTCGCCCATGCCGGACGACCTGCGCAGCCAGATCGACCCCATCCACGAAGTGGTGAAACTGCTCGGCTGGCCGGTGCTGAGCGTGCCCGACGTGGAGGCGGACGACGTCATCGGCACGCTGGCCAAGATCGCCGCCGCGCAGGGCATCGAGGTGATCGTCTCCAGCGGTGACAAGGACCTGAGCCAGCTGGTGGACGAGCACATCACCATCATCGACACCATGAACGGCAAGCGGCGCGACGTGGCCGGCGTGACGGCCGAGTTCGGCGTGCCCCCCGCGCTGATGGTCGACTACCAGACGCTGGTGGGCGACACCGTCGACAACGTGCCCGGCGTTCCCAAGGTCGGGCCCAAGACAGCCGCCAAGTGGCTGCTGGAGTACGGCTCGCTCGACGCCCTGGTCGAACGCGCCGCCGAGGTGAAGGGCGCCGCCGGCGAGAACCTGCGCCAGGCCCTGGACAAGCTGCCGCTGAGCAGGCGCCTGGTGACCATTCGCACCGACTGCGACCTCGAAGGCCATGTCACCGGCCTGCCGTCGCTCGACGCGCTGCCCGTGAGTGCGCCGCAGACCGCCGAACTCAAGCCCTTCTACGAGAAGTTCGGCTTCAAGAGCCTGGTGAAGGGGCTCGAAGCCCAGGAAGTGCCGCCCGAGCTCATCGAGGAAAACCTCAAGAAGAAGTCGGCCTCCAAGGCCAGCAGCGACCAGGGCGGCCTGTTCGACGAGCCTTCCGAGCTCGACGCGCTGGAAGCCGCCGCCCCCGCGAGCAACCTCAGGTACGACACGATCACCACCTGGGAACAGTTCGACGCCTGGCTCGCCAGGCTCGAAGCCGCCGAGCTCGCCGCCGTCGACACCGAAACCACGTCGCTCGACGAAATGGTCGCGCAGATCGTCGGCGTGAGCTTCAGCGTCACGCCGGGCGAGGCGGCCTACATTCCGCTCGCGCACAACTACCCCGACGCGCCCGCGCAGCTGCCCATCGACGAGGTGCTGGCAAAGCTCAAGCCCTGGCTGGAGAACGGCGAGAAGAAAAAGCTCGGCCAGCACATCAAGTACGACCGCCACGTGTTCGCCAACCACGGCATCGAGGTGCAGGGCTACGCGCACGACACCATGCTGCAGAGCTACGTGCTCGAAGTGCACAAGCCGCACGGCCTGTCGAGCCTGGCCGAGCGCCACCTGGGCCGCAGCGGCATCTCGTACGAAGACCTGTGCGGCAAGGGCGTGCACCAGATCTCGTTCAGCCAGGTCGACATCGCCAAGGCGGCCGAATACTCGTGCGAGGACAGCGACCAGACGCTGGACGTGCACAACACGCTGTGGCCCCAGCTGGAGAAGGACGAGAAGCTTCTGTTCGTCTACCGGCTCGAGATGGATTCGAGCGAGGCGCTCTACCGCATCGAGCGCAACGGCGTGCTCATCGACGCACCCACGCTGGCCGCGCAGAGCCACGAGCTCGGCACGCGCATCATGGCGCTGGAGCAGGAGGCTTACGACATCGCCGGCCAGCCCTTCAACCTGGGGTCGCCCAAGCAGATCGCCGAGATCTTCTTCACCAAGCTGGGCCTGCCCGTGGTCAAGAAGACGCCGAGCGGCGCGCCCAGCACCGACGAAGAGGTGCTGGAGAAACTGGCCGAAGACTATCCGCTGCCCGCGAAGATCCTGGAGCACCGCGGCCTGTCGAAGCTCAAGGGCACCTACACCGACAAGCTCGGCCAGCTCGCCAACCCGCGCACCGGGCGCGTGCACACGCACTACGCGCAGGCCGTGGCCGTCACCGGCCGCCTCAGCAGCAACGACCCCAACCTGCAGAACATCCCGATCCGCACGCCCGAAGGCCGCCGCGTGCGCGAGGCCTTCGTGGCGCCGGCGGGCAGCGTGATCGCCAGCGCCGACTACTCTCAGATCGAGCTGCGCATCATGGCCCACATCAGCGGCGACGAGTCGCTGCTGCGTGCGTTCACCGAAGGCATCGACGTGCACCGCGCCACTGCGGCCGAAGTGTTCGGCTCCACGCCCGACCAGGTGTCGAGCGAGCAGCGCCGCTATGCCAAGGTCATCAATTTCGGCTTGATCTACGGCATGAGCAGCTTCGGGCTGGCCAAGAACCTCGGCATCGAGACCAAGGCCGCGGCCTCGTACATCGAGCGCTACTTCGCGCGCTACCCGGGCGTGAAGGCCTACATGGACGAGACCAAGGCGCTGGCCAAGGAGCAGGGCTATGTGGAGACCGTGTTCGGCCGGCGCCTGTACCTGCCCGAGATCAACTCGCCCAACGGCCCGCGCCGCGGCGGCGCCGAGCGCGCGGCCATCAACGCGCCCATGCAGGGCACCGCGGCCGACCTGATCAAGCTCAGCATGGTCAAGGTACAGAACGTGCTTGACGAAGAACAGCGCGGCACCCGGATGATCATGCAGGTGCACGACGAACTGGTGTTCGAGGTGCCCGAGGCAGAGGTCGAATGGGTGCGCACCGAAATCCCCCGTCTCATGGCCGGGGTGGCCGATCTCAAGGTGCCGCTGCTGGCCGAGATCGGCGTCGGTCCCAACTGGGACAAGGCGCACTGACAGCCGACAACAAAAGGGAGCAATCAACATGAACAGGTCGAGAATCCATTTCCGCAAATTTCTGATGGCGGCGGTCTGCGCCGCTGGCCTTGGCACCGCCTTCGCAGCCCCCGACGCCCGCGTCGCCGCGCTCGCCGCCAAGGAAAAGCCCGCGCTGCTCGACACCTTGAAGGAGCTGGTGTCCATCGAGTCGGGCAGCCGCGACCTCGACGGGCTCGAGAAGATCTCCGACCTCATCGCCGCCAAGTTCAAGGCGCTGGGCGGCGAGGTCGAGCTCATCGACCCGAGCGCCGAGGCCTACCGCATGGAAGACACGCCCGAGAAAATGGGCCGCGTGGTGCGCGCCACCTTCAAGGGCACGGGCAAGAAGAAGATCCTGCTCATCGCGCACATGGACACGGTCTACACCGTGGGCATGCTCAACAAGCAGCCGTTCCGCATCGAGGGCGACAAGGCCTACGGCCTGGGCATCGCCGACGACAAGCAGGGCATTGCCGTCATCACGCACATCGTGTCGATGCTGCAGGCAATGAAGTTCAAGGACTACGGCACGCTCACCGTGCTGATCAACGGCGACGAGGAAATCAGCTCGCCTGGCGCGCGCGCCCTCATCACGCGCATGGGCGCGGAGCACGACGCGGTCATGTCCTTCGAAGGCGCCTACGTGAAGGACGACAAGCTCTCGCTGGCCACCGCCGGCATTGCCTCGGTCACGCTGCACGTTACCGGCAAGGCCTCGCACGCGGGCTCGGCGCCCGAACTGGGCGTGAACGCGCTGTACGAGCTGTCGCACCAGATCCTGCAGATGCGCGACTTGTCCGACCCGGCCACGGGCCTGAAGATGAACTGGACCATCTCCAAGTCGGGCAGCAACCGCAATGTGATTCCGGCCAGCGCCACCGCCGGTGCCGACGTGCGCGTGCTGAAGGTGAGCGACTACGACCGCATCGAGCAGCAGGTGAACGAGCGCGTGAAGAAGCAGCTGATTCCCGAGGCCAAGGTCGAGCTGAAGTTCGAGCGCCGCCGTCCGCCGCTGGAAGCCACCGACGCCTCGCGCGCCATGGCCCGCCATGCGCAGCAGATCTACAAGGACGAACTCGGCCTGTCGCTGGGCGCCGACGACAAGGCCGCCGGCGGCGGCACCGACGCGGCCTTCGCGGCGCTGAAGACCAAGGCGCCCGTCATCGAGCGCTTCGGCCTGCAGGGCTTCGGCGCGCACTCGGCCGATGCGGAATACGTGCTGGTCGATTCCATCGAGCCGCGCCTGTACCTGGGCACCCGCATGGTGATGGACATCGCGCGCGGCAAGACCGCAAACTGAGCGGCCGTCCGCGATGCGCCTGCGCCACATCGAGGTCTTCAACGCGATCATGCTCACCGGCAGCGTGAGCGCGGCGGCGCGGCTCATCAACATCACGCAGCCGGCGGTCAGCCGCACGCTGCAGCACGCCGAGCTGCAGTTGGGTTTTCCGCTGTTCCAGCGCGCCAAGGGCCGGCTCACGCCGACCACCGAAGCGCTCACGCTGTACCCCCACATCGAGCGGCTGTTCGCGCAGCTCGACGAGGTGCAGCGGCTCGCGGCCAACCTGCGCACCGCGGGCGACACCGGCGAGCTGCGCATCCTCAGCGTGCTGGCGCTGAGCTACGACATCCTGCCGCGCGCGCTGAAGTCCTTTCGCGAGAAGCATCCGGGCTACAAGATCACGGTCGAGTCGCTGCACTCGCCGCAGATCATGTCGGCGCTGCTGTTGCAGGAGGCCGATGTGGGCTTCGCGTTCAGCCCGGCCGTGCATCCCTCGCTCACGCAGGAGACGCTGGCCGACAGCCGCATGGTGTGCATCGCGCCCAAGGGCCTGCTGCCGCGCGCGCTGGTGCGCAACGGCTCGGTCGCCCTGCACGACCTGATCAACCGGCCGGTGATCGGCCTGGACAGCCGCGACCCCGTGGGCACCAGCCTGAGCCAGGCCTGCCGGCAGGCGGGCGTGGGTTTCCAGCAGGCGGTGGTGACGGTGCAGACCTACCACGCGGCGCTGGCCATGGCGCACCACGGCATCGGGGTGGCGCTGGTCGACGGCTGCACGGCGCGCTCGGCCGACCGCGAGAAGGTCGACGTGCTCACGCTGGAGCCGAACATCCCGGTGCCGATCCGCGCGCTGCGCTTTGCCGCCAAGCCCGACTCGGTGGCGGTGCGCGGCATCACGCGGTGCATGCAGGAAGCGCTGCAGGACGCGGTATAGCGGCGCAGCGGTGATTGCGCCCTCTGCTCGGGAGAGCGGACAGGAGTTCAGGCCTCCAGCGCCTGCGCCACCCGAAGCGCCGACCCGAAGGCCAGCGTGAACCCCAGCGCCCCGTGTCCCGTGTTGAACAGCATGTTCGACGGCGCACTCTCCAGCCGCCCGATGATCGGCAAGCCCTTCGGCGTGGCCGGCCGCATGCCCGTCCAGGGATGCAGTTCCTCGAGACGGCTCGCCTGCGGGAAGACCGCACGCGTCGCGGCCGCCAGCGTCTCGATGCGCGTGGCCGGAATGCTCGCGTCGTGCCCCACCAGCTCCGCCATGCCCGCCACCCGCAGGCGCGAGCCGATGCGTGCGAACACCACCTTGCGCGCGCTGTCCGTCACGTTCACGCGCGGCGCGGCGCCCGGCGCCGGGTCGACCTCCACCGTGATGCTGTAGCCCTTGAGCGGGTACACCGGCAGGTAGGCGCCCAGCGCGCGCCCGAGCTTGTGCGAGGCCGACCCCAGCGCCATGACGAAGGCGTCGGCTTCCACGTCGCTCTCCATGCCACCCTTGCTGGTGCGCACCGCAGCAATCCGGTTCTCGCTGCGCGCGAAGCCGTGCACGTCGGTGCCGAGCATGAAGCGCACGCCGCGCGCGCTCAGCGCCCGCATCAGCTCGGCACACACCTTGAGGCAATCGGCCGCGCATTCGCTGGGCGTGTACACCGCGCCGGCCATCTGGCCGCGATAACCCTGCAGCGCCGGCTCGATGGCGATGCATTCGTCCGGCGTCACCAGCCGCTGCTCGCTGCCCAAGGCGCGCTGCAGGTCGAGCTGCGCGCGCGCGCCGTCGAGCGAAGCCGCGCTGGCATACAGCACCAGCTTGCCGGTGGCGGAGAAGTCGCAGTCGGGCGCGATGTCGGAGCGCATCGCCTCGAACTGCGTGCGGCTCGACGCGGCAAGCGCCAGCAGCCGGGCCGTGGTGTCGCGCGAAGTCCCGGCGTTGCAGGCCGCGAGAAACTCCATGCCCCAGCGCCACTGCAGCGGATCGAGCTGCGGGCGCAGCTTCAGCGGCGAGGTGGGCGAGAGCAGCAGCTTGGGCAACTGCTTCCAGATGGACGGGTCGGCCAGCGGCTGCACGTACGAATAGCTGAGCTGCGCACCGTTGCCGCCGCTCGCGCCCGCGCCGGGGGCGGCACGGTCGATCACGGTGACCTGATGGCCCTGGCGTTCGAGCTGCCAGGCGGTGGCCAGGCCCACGATGCCGGCACCGAGCACACACACATGCATGGGGCAACTTTCCGGAGGTTGAGAAGACAGCCGCGACTGTAGGTGCGCCCGCCGGCCCGCGGAAATGCCAAAAGAAAGCTGGCCCATGAGTTTTGGACATGGGCAGGGGTTCATTTGGAATTGTCGCTTTGTGTCACTCCTTCTTACACTGGCGCTCTGTTCAATCCAACCGAATGAAGGCTCGAATGAAACTCTCCGTCCTGATGGCTTCCCTGGCCGCCGCGGTGCTCTTCACCGCTCCGGCGGCGCAAGCGGCCGACACGCTGGCCAAGATCGCCGAGTCCGGCAAGATCACGCTCGCCTACCGCGAGTCGTCGGTGCCCTTCAGCTACCTGGACGGCCCCAACAAGCCGATCGGGTTCTCGGTGGAGCTCTCCAACGCCGTGGTCGAAGCGGTGAAGAAGAAGCTGAACAAGCCCAACCTGCAGGTCTCGCTGATGGCGGTCACCTCGCAGAACCGCATTCCGCTGATCACCAACGGCACCGTCGACCTGGAGTGCGGCTCCACCACCAACAACAGCGCGCGCGGCAAGGACGTGGCCTTCGCCATCAACCATTTCTATACCGGCACGCGCCTGCTGGTGAAGAAGTCTTCCAAGATCAAGGACTACGCCGACCTCGCGAAGAAGACCGTGGCCAGCACCACCGGCACCACCAACGCGCTGGTCATGCGCAAGTACAACACCGAGAAGAACCTCGGCATGGACATCGTGCTCGGCAAGGACCACGCCGACTCGTTCCTGCTGGTGGAAAGCGACCGCGCCGTGGCCTTCGCCATGGACGACATCCTGCTGTTCGGCCTGATCGCCAACTCCAAGGCGCCGGCCGACTACGAGGTGGTGGGCGAGCCGCTGCAGGTCGAGCCCTACGCCTGCATGCTGCCCAAGGACGACCCGGCCTTCAAGAAGCTGGTGGACGACACCTTCAGCGCCATGATGAAGAGCGGCGAGTTCGAGAAGCTCTACACCAAGTGGTTCATGCAGCCGATCCCGCCGAAGGGCGTGCCGCTGAACCTGCCGATGAGTGACCAGCTCAAGGAAAACCTCAAGGCCCTCAGCGACAAGCCGGCGAATTGAACTCGCCCCCAGGCTGCGCGCACTTCGTGTCGCTTCGCCTACCCCCTGCCGGGGGCCATACCTGCGGCCCGGCGAAGCCGGTTCCGCGGTATTCCTGAAACAGAGACAGAGATCATGGCTTCGACGAACGTAGTTGGCATCTTGGGGGGCATGGGCCCCGCGGCGGGCGCCGACTTCGTCCGGCTCTTCGTGCAGGCCTGCGCGCAGCAGATGCGCGCGCGCGGCGAGCCGGTGCGCGACCAGTCCTTTCCCGAGCACTGGCTGGCGCAGGTGCCGGTGCCCGACCGCACCGACGCCCTGGCATCGGCCGAGCAGGGCGCG
>NNBU01000565.1_pt1 | contig 10728 bp, 9 predicted proteins | sample 1173781 | NCBI WGS metagenome assembly NNBU01 (sample SAMN07173937, study PRJNA388173) | plant metagenome | biome: Plant school; feature: Soil; material: Symbiotic tissue of Blasia pusilla L.; isolation source: symbiotic tissue sample KVJ2 | host: Blasia pusilla | place: Norway: Troms, Kvaloya...
GATGTGTATAAGGGACAGGCGCGGCGGGGGGCTGGAGTACGTGGGCATGGGCCTGGGCATGAAGCTGGTGCTGAGCGTGGAAAACGGCAGCCTGCACTTCCAGAGCGACGGCTACTTCTGGGACCTGTTCGGCTGGCGCGTTCCGTTGCCGGGCCTGTTCACGCCGGGCAAGACCTTTCTCTGGCACCACAACGAAACGCCCGAGCGCTTCAACATCCGCATCGAGATCCGCCACTGCCTGATGGGCACCACCTTCACCCAGGTCGGCGTGTTCGAGGAAGTGCCGGAACCGAAAGCCCCCCGATGATCGACACCCACCTGCTGGCCCTGCAGCTCATGGCCGCACAGGGCGCGCTCGGCGCCTTCGACACGCTCTACCACCACGAGGGCACCGAGGCGCTGCCGCGGCGCGCCACGGCGGGGCGCGAGTTGTCGATCCACGCGACGCGCTCGTCCATCTACTGCGCGCTGTTCATCGGCCTGTCGTCGTGGGCCTGGCACGGCGCTTGGGCGTGGGTGCTGCTGGCGGTGTTCGGCATCGAGATCGTGCTCACGCTGTGGGACTTCGTGGTCGAGGACGGCAGCCGCCTGCTGCCGCCGACGGAGCGGGTCACGCACACGGTGCTGGCCATCAATGCGGGCGCCTTCATCGCGCTGCTGGCGATGAATGCGGTCGACTGGGCCGCGCAGCCGACGGCCATGGTGTGGCAGCCGTACGGCTGGCTCAGTGCCTTTCTCGCGTTGTGCGGCGTGGGCGTGGGTGTGTCCGGGTTGCGCGACGGTCTTGCGGCGCGCGCGATCTTCAAGCGCCAGAAGCAGGCGCAGACACGCGACGCGCAGGCGCCGGTGCGCTTCGGTTCGAAGCCGCAGCGCGTGCTGGTCACGGGCGGCACCGGCTTCATCGGCCAGTTGCTCGTGCGCCAGCTGCTGGCCGACGGCCATGCGGTGACGGTGTGGACGCGCGACGCGCGCTCGGCCGCCTGGGGCTTCGGCGGTGCGGTGCGCTGCGTGCAGTCGCTGGCGCAGGTGCCCGCGGCCGACGACATCGACGTGGTCGTCAACCTTGCGGGCGCGCGCATCCTGGGCCTGCGCTGGAGCGAGCGGCGCCAGCAGCAACTGCTGCAAAGCCGCGAGGGGCTGACGCAGCAGCTGGTCGCGTGGATCGCGGCGCGGCCGCGCCAGCCGTGGCTGCTGCTCTCGGGCTCGGCCATCGGCTACTACGGTGTGCAGCCGCAGGGCGACCCCACCGAGCTGGCCGAAGACGCGCCGCCACAGGACATCTTCATGTCGCAGCTGTGCCGGCGCTGGGAGCAGGCCGCGCATGCGGCGGTGGCGCACGGCGTGCAGGTGGCCTGCATGCGCTTCGGCTTCGTGCTGGGCCACCAGGGCTCGCTGCCGCAGTTGCTGCTGCCGATTTCGCTGGGCATGGGCGGTCGGCTGGGCAGCGGCCGGCAGTGGCTGTCGTGGGTGCACGTGCACGACCTGGTCCGCGCCATGGCCCATGTGTGGACCGTGGCGGAAAGCGCCACCGCGCCCGCGAACGCCCAGGCCTGGAACTTCACCGCGCCCGGCGCGCTGAGCCAGGAAGAATTCACCCGCGTGGCCGCCGGCGTGCTGCACCGCCCCTGCTGGATGCCCACGCCCGCCGCGCCCGTCAAGCTGCTGCTCGGCGAACAGGCCGACCTGCTGCTCGAAGGCCAGCGCGTGGTGCCGGCGCGGCTGCTGCAGACCGGCTTTCGCTTCGCGTTCCCCGATGCCCGCAGCGCCTTGACGGACCTTTGCCGCCCGCGCTAGAAGCCCTGCCTGTGCCCGCCAAGAAAGCCCCGTCCCCCGCTGCCCCCGCCGCACCTGCCCCTGCGCCCGCAGGGCCGCCGGGTACCGGCCTGAGCCTGGTGCAGCGCGCGCTGCGCAAGCTCGGCCTGGTGCGCGACATCGACTTCGCGCTGTACCTGCCGATGCGCTACGAGGACGAGACGCGCATCGTGCGGCTGGCCGACACGCGCGACGGCGACATGGCGCAGGTCGAAGGCGTGGTCACCGACTGCGAGGTGGTGTTCCGCCCGCGCCGCCAGCTCATCGCCACCCTCGACGACGGCTCCGACACCTGCGAGCTGCGCTTCTTCAACTTCTATCCGTCGCAGCAGAAGCAGCTGGCGGTCGGCGCCAAGGTGCGTGTGCGCGGCGAGATGCGCGGCGGCTTCGTGGGGCGGCAGATGATGCACCCGACGGTCAAGGCGGCCGGCACTTCGCTGCCCAACGCGCTCACGCCGGTGTACTCGACCGTGGCCGGCCTGGCGCAGCCGGTGCTGCGGCGCGAGGTGCGCTCGGGCCTGGCGCGCGCGGTGCTCGACGAGACGATTCCGGTGCAGATCGGCCTGCGCGGCGCATGGGACCTGCGCGCCGCGCTGAGCTTCCTGCACTACCCCACGCCCGACGTGTCGATGGCAGCGCTCGAAGACCACAGCCACCCGGCATGGCAGCGCATCAAGGCCGAGGAGCTGCTGGCGCAGCAGCTGTCGCAACTGCAGGCCCGGCTGGAGCGCGCGGCGCAGCGCGCGCCGGTGCTGCCCTCGTCCGCCGAGCCGGCCGCGACCTCGCTGCATGCGCAGCTCCTGGCCGTGCTGCCCTTCGGCCTGACCGGTGCGCAGCAACGCGTGGGCGAGGAGATCACCGCCGACCTGGGCCGCCCCATTCCCATGCACCGCCTGCTGCAGGGCGACGTGGGCTCGGGCAAGACCGTGGTGGCCGCACTGGCGGCGGCGCGCTGCATCGACGCGGGCTTCCAGTGCGCGCTGATGGCGCCCACCGAAATCCTCGCGGCCCAGCATTTCGGCAAGCTGGTCGGCTGGCTCGATCCGCTGCTGGCCGCGCGCGGCCTGCGCGTGGCGTGGCTCACGGGCAGCCAGAAGAAGAAGGAGCGCGACGAGATGTCGGCCGCCGTCGAAAGCGGCCAGGCGGCGCTGGTCATCGGCACGCACGCGGTTATCTCGGAGAAGGTGCGCTTCAAGAAGCTCGCGCTGGCGATCATCGACGAGCAGCATCGCTTCGGCGTGGCGCAGCGGTTGGCCCTGCGCGGCAAGGCGGTCGGCGAGCTGGAGCCGCATCTGCTGATGATGAGCGCCACCCCCATCCCGCGCACGCTGGCCATGAGCTACTACGCCGACCTCGACGTTTCCACGCTCGACGAGCTGCCGCCGGGCCGCACGCCCATCGTCACCAAGCTGGTGGCCGACCACCGGCGCGACGAGGTGATCGAGCGCATCCAGTCGCAGATATCGCAGGGCCGGCAGGTCTACTGGGTGTGTCCGCTGATCGAGGAGAGCGAGGCGGTCGACCTGCGCAACGCCACCGAAACACGCGAAGAACTGGCCGGCACGCTGGGCGATGCCATCCAGGTCGGCCTGCTGCATTCGCGCATGCCCACGGCCGAGAAGCAGGCCGTGATGGCGGCGTTCACCGCCAATGAAATCCAGGTGCTGGTGAGCACCACCGTGATCGAAGTGGGCGTCGACGTGCCCAACGCCTCGCTCATGGTCATCGAGCATGCCGAGCGCTTCGGCCTGTCGCAGCTGCACCAGCTGCGTGGGCGCGTGGGGCGGGGCGCGGCGGCCTCGGCCTGCGTGCTGCTCTATGCGCCGGGCGACAGCGGGCGCGTGGGCGAGGCGGCGCGCGCGCGGCTCAAGGCCATGGCGGAAACGGGAGACGGCTTCGAGATCGCGCGGCGCGACCTGGAGATTCGCGGCCCGGGCGAGTTCCTGGGCGCGCGCCAGTCGGGCGCGCCGCTGCTGCGCTTTGCCGACCTGGCGACCGACACGCTGCTGCTCGACTGGGCGCGCGAGCTGGCGCCGGTGATGCTGCACAAGCACCCCGAGCTGGCGCAGCGGCACATCGACCGCTGGCTCGGCACCAAGGCCGAGTACCTGAAAGCCTGAAGGCGGTCAGCCCGCCGGCCGGCGCGTGAATGCCAGGATCAGCCCGAAGCCGACCATCATGCTGCCGCTCACCCGGTTGAACCAGCGCATGGCGCGGCTGCCGTCGGCCAGCCGGCGCATGCGTGCGCCGAGCATCGCGTAGAGCGCGATCGCGACCAGCTCGAACACCAGGAAGGTCACGCCCAGCAGCAGGTAGCTGGAGGCGTATGCGCCGGGCACCACGAACTGCGGAAAGAAGGCGGTGAACACCAAAATGGCCTTCGGGTTGCCCGCTGCCACGGTGAATTCCTGGCGCATCAGCGCACGCATGGACAGCGGCGCCGAAGCGTCGCGCGCCTGCACCTCGGCCGTGGGCGCCGGCGCACGCAGCAGCCGGATGCCGATCCACACCAGGTAGGCCGCACCGATGTACTTGATGACGTCGAAGGCCATCTCCGACGCCACCAGCACCGCGCCCATGCCCAGTCCCGCGATGGCGATCATGATCGCGAAGGCCACGAGCCGCCCGCTGGCCGCCATGACGGCCGGCGACACGCCGTGCTTCGCGCCGTTGGTGACCGACAGCAGGTTGTTGGGGCCGAAGGCCATGTTGATGGCGAAGCAGGCCGGCAGGAAGAGCAGGTAGGCAGACAGGGTCATGGCGTCTCCTTGAAGTGGAAGTGGTCAGTTGTCGATGCCGTTTTCGGGCATTTGCCGCGCGTACACGGCCAGCACGATGCGTTCGGAGTGAATGAGGTATTCGTTGAGCGACGCCGAGCCCTCGGCGAACTTGCCGGCCTCGATGAGTTCGAGCAGCTTGGTGTTCATGTCCACGTAGGGCGCGTGCAGGAACTCCGGGTCCTTCAGCAGGCCGAAGGCCAGCCGCAGCTCGACCAGGATGTGCGCGAACAAGATGTTCAGCCGTTCGCTGTCCGCCAGCTCCACGATGCCCTTGTGGAACTCCATGTTGGCCGTGCCCACGCCCAGCCAGTCGCCGGCGTCGCGGCATTTCAGCGCCGTTTCCACCGCCTCGCGCATGTGCTTCTTGGCCGGATGCCGCGGGTAGGCCTGCGCCAGCGCCTGGCATTCGATGAGCCGGCGCACCCGGTAGATGTCGATGATCGACGCGATGCTCGGCACCGCCACGAACACGCCGCGGTTGGGCGCGTGCTTGAGCAGCCCTTCCTTGGTCAGCGTGCGGAACACCTCGCGCAGGGTGTTGCGCGAAATCTCGAAGCTGTCGGCCAGCGCGGCCTCCGACAGCCGCTGCCCGGGCGAGAACTCGCCCTTCACGATCTTCTGGCGGATGAGTTCGGCGACCCGGTCGTTGAGCGTCTGCGTGCCGGCGGCCGGCGATGCGGGGGAAGTCGGGGAGGCCAGTGAAGTCATTCCAGGAAGGGGAGGATGGAAGGGGCGGGAAAACCGGGTGAACCCGGGCGAACCGGGCCCAGGCGAGTTTGCAGCAGATTGCGCTCCCGGATTGCAGGTTTCAGGCCACGGCCGATGCACCCGGAGCGGGCGCGATCAGGGTTTTCATGGGGTCACTCAGGCACTGTCGTTGGGCACACTCACCATGATTGTTCAACAATCTCTGATTAATGAGTGATTCAGGTGAAATCAATTGCTCATTCATTGGCACGAGGTTTGCATCAAGCGAAGGGCCGGCGCTCCCGCGCAAGGTGTCTCTGAATCCATAACGAAAGACCAACATGACTCCTGACATCCCTCATCTGTGGCCGCTGATCGGCGTGGCCGTGATCATTGCGGGCTTCATCCTGCGCTTCAATCCGATGCTGGTGGTGATCGTCACGGCCATCGTGACGGCGGCCGCGGCGGGCTTCGGGCCGATGGCCATCCTCACGGCCATCGGCAACGGGTTCATCAAGACGCGCAACCTGCCGCTGATCATTCTTCTGCCGCTGGCCGTCATCGGGCTGCTCGAGCGCCACGGCCTGCGCCAGCACGCGCAGAACTGGATCAGCCGCATCAAGTCGGCCACCGCCGGGCGCCTGCTGATCGTCTACCTCGCCGCGCGCGAACTCACCGCCGCCGTCGGCCTCACCAGCCTGGGCGGCCACCCGCAGATGGTTCGCCCGCTGCTCGCACCCATGGCCGAAGGCGCCACCGAGACCCGCTACGGCAAGCTGCCCGACCGCCTGCGCCACAAGCTGCGCGCCTATGCCGCGGCCACCGACAACGTGGGCCTGTTCTTCGGCGAGGACATCTTCGTGGCCTTCGGCGCCATCGTGCTGATGAGCACCTTCCTGCACGAGGCCGGCATCGACGTGGAGCCGCTGCACATCGCGCTGTGGGGCATTCCGACCGCCATTGCCGCCTTCATCATCCATTCGTGGCGCCTGCGCCGGCTCGACCAGTCGATCGCGCGTGAAATGGCGGGCGAGAAGCAGGCGCCGGCCGTGCCCGCCGTCGCCACGCAGGAAGGCCGCTGATCATGATTCTCTCGATCCAGCACCTCTACATCCTGGTCGGCCTGATCCTCGCGGTCACGGCCATCATGACGCTGACCGACCGCCAGCATCCCAAGCGCTACACCAGCGGCCTGTTCTGGGCGCTCTATGCGCTGGTCTTCCTGATCGGCGACAAGCTGCCGCCGGCCGTGGTCGGCGGGGGCGCCATCGTCATGGCCGTCATTGCCGGCCTGCGCGGCGTCGGCGCGGGCAAGCACCGCGAGCCCACGCCCGAGCAATACCAGGCCAGCGCCACGCGCCTGGGCAACAAGCTCTTCATGCCCGCGCTGGCGATTCCACTCGTCACCGTGATCGGCACCGTGCTCATGAGCAAGGTGAAGATCGGCGACGCGTTCCTGCTCGACCCGAAGAACACCACCCTGGTGAGCCTTGGCGTGGGCTGCGTGGTGGCGCTGGCGCTGGCCTGCTGGCTGACGCGCGAGACGCCGATGCAGGGCATGCGCGAGTCGAGGCGCCTGACCGACGCGCTGGGCTGGGCCGTGGTGCTGCCGCAGATGCTGGGCATGCTGGGCCTGGTGTTCTCCGACGCGGGCGTGGGCAAGGCCGTGGCGTACATCACCACCAGCTACATCAACATGGACATCCGCTTCGTGGCGGTGGTGGTGTACGTGCTGGGCATGGCGCTGTTCACCATCATCATGGGCAACGGCTTCGCGGCCTTCCCGGTGATGACGGGCGGCGTGGGCGTGCCGGTGCTGGTGGGCGTGTACCACGGCGACCCGGCCGTGATGGCGGCCATCGGCATGTTCTCGGGCTACTGCGGCACGCTGATGACGCCGATGGCGGCCAACTTCAACATCGTGCCGGCAGCGCTGCTGGAGCTGCCCGACAAGAACGCGGTGATCAAGGTGCAGATACCGACAGCGGCCGCCTTGCTGGTGGTCAACATCTTCCTGCTGTACTTTCTGATGTTCCGTTGACATGCCACCGAGGTATTGCGCATGACCACCAAAGCCAGGCAGCCGATCGCACCCCGGGTGCTGCTCGCGGGCTTCGAGCCCTTCGAGAACGACCCCGTCAACCCCGCATGGGAGATTGCCCGCGCGCTCGACGGCTGGGCCTGCGAAGGCGCCGTGGTGCAGGCGTTGCAGCTGCCCTGCGTGTTCGGCCGCGCCATCGACACGCTGGACGCGGCGCTGGCGGACATCCTCGGCAACAAGGCACCGCTGCCGCTGGTGCTGTGCATCGGCGCGGCGGGCGGGCGCACCGAGATATCGATGGAGCGCGCCGCGCTGAACGTCGACGACGCGCGCATTCCCGACAACGCGGGCTTCCAGCCCATCGACACCGAGGTGGTGGCCGGCGGCCCGGCGGCCTACTTCTCGACGCTGCCCATCAAGGCCATGGTGCGCGACATGCGCGCCGCGGGGCTGCCGGCGGCGGTGTCGAACAGCGCAGGCACCTTCGTGTGCAACCACATCTTCTATGCGCTGATGCACCGGCTGGCGACGCAGCCTGCGCTTGCGCACACGCGCGGCGGCTTCGTCCACGTGCCCTACCTGCCCGAACAGGCCGCGCCCAGGCCGGGCGTGGCGAGCATGGCGCTGGCCGCGCAGGTGGAAGCCTTTCGTGTGGGCATACGCACCGCGCTCACGGTGCGCCAGGACGTGCGCGAGACCGGCGGCCGCCTGAATTGACCTTGCATTGACATCCAGGGCGCGCGCAGCGCGCGCCGGAGACGAACACGATGAACATCGACTTGAACAGTGACCTCGGCGAGAGCCTGGGCGTGTGGCGCATGGGCGACGACGCGGCCATGCTCGCCCTCGTGAGCAGCGCCAACGTGGCCTGCGGCTTCCATGCGGGCGACCCGGCCGGCATCTTGCGCACGCTGCGCCAGGCCAGGGAACGCGGCGTCGCCATCGGCGCCCACGTGTCCTACCGCGACCTCGTGGGCTTCGGGCGCCGCAACATGGACGTGGAAAGCGCCGACCTGCGCGCCGACGTGATCTACCAGATCGGCGCGCTCAAGGGACTGGCCGCCGCCGCCGGCACCACGGTGCGCTACGTGAAGCCGCACGGTGCGCTCTACAACACCATCGCCCACGACGAGCGCCAAGCGCGCGACGTGATCGCCGGCATCCAGCAGGCCGACCCCGCGCTGTGCCTGGTGGCGCTGGCGGGCTCGCCCTTGCTGGGCTGGGCGCGCGGCGAAGGCCTGCGCGCCGTGGCCGAGGCCTTTGCCGACCGCGCCTACACGCCCAAGGGCACGCTGGTGTCGCGGCGCGAGCCCGGTGCGGTGCTGCACGACGCCGGCGAGGTGGCCGAGCGCATGCTGCGGCTGGCCGCCGACGGCGTGCTCACGGCCATCGACGGCAGCACGGTGCGCATCGAGGCCGAATCGGTCTGCGTGCACGGCGACAGCCCGGGCGCGGTCGAGATGGCGCGCCAGGTGCGCGCGCGGCTGGAGCAGGCGGGCGTGACGATCCGCCCTTTCGTGGACGACCTTGCGAGCGCTGACCAATGACGATGTGCTTCCTCCCGGTCAACCTGAATGCACTGCTGGTTGAGCTCGACGACCTGCCGCAGACGCTGGCGCTGCTGGCCTCGCTGCGCGCCGAACCCATCGCCGGCATCGAGGAGCTGGTGCCCGCAGCGCGCACGCTGCTGGTCACGTTCCGTCCGGCCGCCATCGGCGCGGACGAACTCGTGCGGCAGATCGGACAGCGCAGCCTCGACGCCCGCGAGACGCGCATCGACAAGCGCATCGAGATTGCGGTGCGCTACGACGGCGAAGACCTGGCCGAGGTGGCCGGTCTGCTGGGCATCGCGCCCGAGGAAGTGGTGCGACGCCACACCGGCAGCGACTACACCGTGGCCTTCACCGGCTTCGCGCCCGGCTTCGCCTATCTCTCGGGCGGCGACGCCAGCCTGAACGTGCCGCGCCGCTCGGTGCCGCGCACCCGCATTCCGGCGGGCGCGGTGGGCCTGGCGGGCAGCTTCAGCGGTGTCTATCCGCAGGCCAGCCCGGGCGGCTGGCAGATCATCGGCATCACCGATGCGCCGATGTGGGACCTGTCGCGCGAAACACCGGCGCTGCTGCAGCCGGGCGACACGGTGCGCTTCGTGGATGCCACGGCGCTGCCGAAGGCAGAGCCCGCGCCGGTGGAGGCCGCGCCTTCCCGCCCTGTCGCGGCGAACGGCTGCGCCTTCGAGATCCGTGCCGCAGGGCTGCAGGCGCTGCTGCAGGACGGCGGCCGCCACGGCCAGGCGAAGCAGGGCGTGTCCGCGTCCGGCGCCATGGACCGGCGTTCGCTGCAGGCGGCCAACCGGCTGGTGGGCAACCCTTCGGATGCGGCTTGCATCGAGATCGCCTATGGCGGATTCCAGTTCGTCTGCCGCGGCGATGCGGTGGTGGCCGTCACCGGTGCCGAGGGCCTCGTCACCGTGACCCGCGCCGATGGCGTGGCGTGGCCGCTGCCGCGCTACCAGCCGATCGCGCTGGCCGACGGCGACACGCTGGCGCTGGGCGAGCCGCAGGCCGGCATCCGCAGCTACCTGGCGGTGCGCGGCGGCTTCGACGTGGCGCCGGTGCTCGGCAGCCTGTCGACCGACACGCTGGCGCGCATCGGCCCGCCGGCCGTGGCCACGGGCGACGTGCTGCCCGTGCGTGCGGTGGCGGCGGGCGCCTTGGTGGGCGCCGCCGAAACGCCGCCGGCCGGCCTGCCCACGGTGCAGCAGGAGGTCGTGCTCGACATCGTGCTCGGCCCGCGCACCGATTGGTTCACGCCCGAGGCGGTCGCCTTGCTGTGCAGCCAGTCGTGGGTGGTCACGCCGCAATCGAACCGCGTCGGCATCCGCCTGTCGGGCGAGGTGCCGCTGGCGCGCGCCAACCCCGCCGAACTGCCCAGCGAGGGCACCGCCTACGGCGCACTCCAGGTGCCGCCCAGCGGCCAGCCCGTGCTGTTCCTGGCCGACCACCCGCTGACCGGCGGCTACCCCGTGATCGCCTCCGTTGCCACCCACCACCTGGACCGCGCGGGTCAGATCCCCGTGAACGCGCGCGTCCGCTTCCATCCGATTGCCGCTCCCGGCCCCGTCGCGCCCAGCGCACCGTGAAAGCCCCCCGATGAAAAAACTCCTGATCGCCAACCGCGGCGAAATCGCCGTGCGCATCGCGCGCGCCTGTGCCGACCACGGCGTGCAGTCGGTCGCGGTGTATGCCGACGCCGACCTGAACGCGATGCACGTGCGCATGGCCGACGAGGCCTACGGGCTGGAGGGCGACAAGCCCGCCGACACCTACCTGAACGTCGCCAAGCTGCTGGCCGTGGCCAGGCGCAGCGGGGCCGACGCGGTGCAYCSCGGCGTGACCACCCACGACTGGC
>NNBU01000838.1_pt1 | contig 10703 bp, 9 predicted proteins | sample 1173781 | NCBI WGS metagenome assembly NNBU01 (sample SAMN07173937, study PRJNA388173) | plant metagenome | biome: Plant school; feature: Soil; material: Symbiotic tissue of Blasia pusilla L.; isolation source: symbiotic tissue sample KVJ2 | host: Blasia pusilla | place: Norway: Troms, Kvaloya...
CTTCAAAGGCACGACCGACATCGTCGTCTGCGACGGCTTCGTTGGAAATGTGGCGCTGAAGGCCAGCGAAGGCGTTGCTTCAATGATTGGTGATTTCATTCGCGTCGAGTTTTCGCGAAACATCTTCACCAAAGCGGCTGCAATTGTTGCTTATCCGGTGCTAAAAGCCTTTAAAAGCCGTCTGGATCATCGTCGCTACAACGGCGCGGCTCTGTTGGGGTTGCGCGGCCTGGTGTTCAAGAGCCATGGTTCTGCGGACGAAGTGGCTTTTGGGCACGCGCTGGATCGCGCTTATGATGCCGCTCGCAACAACCTGCTCGATCGCGTGCGGGCCCGCATCGCCCACGCCGCGCCTTTGCTCGCGCGGCAGGAACCGGCGGCGCCGGTCGACGCGACGGCCCTTCACGTTTGATGACTCCTTATTCACGCATTACCGGCACCGGCAGCTTTTTGCCCCCACGCCGCGTGACCAACGACGACCTCGCCAAGGAATTGGCGACGCGCGGCATCGAGACCTCCGATCAGTGGATCATCGAGCGCACTGGCATCCATGCACGGCACTTCGCCGCGCCGGACGTCACCAGCAGCGATCTCGGCTTTGAGGCTGCCAGGCATGCACTGGAGTCCGCTGGCCGCAAGGCCAGTGACATCGACCTGATCATCGTCGCGACCTCGACGCCCGACATGGTGTTTCCGTCGTCGGCCGCGATTCTTCAGCACAAGCTCGGTATAGCGGGGTGCCCGGCGTTCGACGTCCAGGCGGTCTGCAGCGGCTTCGTCTATGCGTTGACCGTCGCCGACGCGATGATCCGCACCGGCACCGCCCGCTGTGCGCTTGTGGTCGGCGCCGAAGTGTTCTCCCGCATCCTCGACTTCAACGACCGCACGACCTGCGTGCTGTTCGGTGACGGCGCGGGCGCGGTGGTGCTTGAAGCCAGCGAGCAGCCCGGCATCCTGGCCAGCGACCTGCATGCGGACGGCAAGCACGTCGGCATTCTTTGTGTGCCCGGCCATGTGTCCGGCGGCAACGTGCTGGGCACGCCGCTGCTGCACATGGACGGCCAAGCCGTCTTCAAGCTCGCGGTTCGCGTGCTCGAAGAAGCTGCGCGTGCCACGCTGGCGAAGGCCGGCAAGACCGAGGCCGACATCGACTGGCTCATTCCTCACCAGGCCAACATCCGCATCATGGAAGGCACGGCCAGAAAGCTGAAGCTGCCGCGCGAGAAGCTGATCGTCACGGTCAACGAGCACGGCAACACCTCGGCCGCCTCGATTCCGCTGGCGCTCGACGAAGCTGTGCGTTCCGGCAAGGTGAAGAAAGGCGAAACCCTCATGCTCGAAGGCGTGGGCGGGGGCTTCACCTGGGGCGCGGTGCTCCTGAATCTGTAGTGTGTTGCGGCGGCCCCAAGGGGCGGCTGCATTCCAGACGACACATCCAAAATGAAATCCTTTGCTTTTGTCTTTCCGGGTCAAGGCTCGCAAGCGGTCGGCATGCTCGACGCCTGGGGCGATCACCCCGCCGTGGCCGAAACCCTGCGTGAAGCCTCCGATGCGCTGGATGAAGACATCGGCGCGCTGATCAAGAACGGCCCCAAGGAAGAGCTGGCGCTCACGACCAACACCCAGCCCGTGATGCTGGTGGCAGGCGTCGCCGCGTGGCGCGCCTGGCTCGCCGAAGGCGGGTCGACGCCTTCTGTCGTGGCCGGTCATTCGCTCGGCGAATACTCGGCGCTGGTGGCTTCGGGAGTGCTGACGCTCTCGCAGGCGGCGCCGCTTGTGCGTTTCCGCGCGCAAGCGATGCAACAGGCTGTGCCTGTCGGTGTCGGTGCGATGGCTGCGGTGCTCGGCATGGAGTCGGGCAAGGTGGTGGCAGGGTGCGCCGAAGCCACGGCCAGCTTTGGTGCGGGCAGCGCCGAAATCGTCGAGGCCGTGAATTTCAACGACCCGATGCAAACCGTGATCGCCGGCAGCAAGGCCGCGGTCGACAAGGCATGCGAACTGCTCAAGGCCAATGGTGCCAAGCGTGCGCTGTTGTTGCCGGTATCGGCGCCTTTCCATTCGAGCCTCATGAAGCCCGCGGCGCAAGCGCTGCGCGAAAAATTGGCCTCGATCGCGCTGGCTGCGCCTCGGATTCCCGTGCTGAACAATATCGACGTCGCTGTCGAGACCGATGTGGATCGCATCCGCGACGCCCTGGTGCGCCAGGCGGCCGGCCCGGTTCGTTGGGTCGAGAGCGTGCAGGCCTTGAAACTGCGCGGTGTAGCCTCCATCATCGAGTGCGGCCCCGGCAAAGTGCTGGCCGGCATGGTGAAGCGCATCGCCCCCGATCTGGAGGCCGCGTCGGTGTACGACCCGGCAACGCTCGCGGACACCCGACAATCGCTCGCCGGCTGAACGGCGCCAAGGCCTCGACACTTTTTTCTTTATGAGCATTCCCAAATTCGAAGGGCAAGTCGCCCTGGTCACCGGCGCGACGCGCGGGATCGGTGCGGCCATTGCGCTGGAACTGGCCCAACGCGGCCTCAAGGTCGTGGGCACCGGCACCACCGACGATGGCGCCGCCAAGATCACTTCGGCGCTCAGCGCCTTTGACGGACGTGGCCGTGCGCTCGACGTGAACGACGGCGTCGCCGTCGAAGCCCTGATCGACGAGATCGTGAAGGCCTACGGCGCGATCCACGTGCTGGTCAACAACGCCGGCATCACGCGCGACACCCTCGCCATGCGCATGAAGGACAGCGACTGGGATTCGGTGCTCGACACCAACCTCAAAGCGGTCTTTTGCCTCTCGCGCGCCGTGATCCGTCCGATGATGAAGCAGCGCTACGGCCGCATCATCAGCATCACCAGCGTTGTCGGCGCATCCGGCAATGCCGGGCAGGCCAACTACGCCGCCGCGAAGGCCGGTGTCGCGGGCATGACCCGTGCGCTGGCCCGCGAGCTCGGCAGCCGCAACATCACGGTCAACTGCGTCGCGCCTGGTTTCATCGAGACCGACATGACGGCCAGCCTTCCCGAAGCCCAGCAACAGGCGCTGCTCCAGCAGATCCCGCTGGGGCACCTGGGCAAGCCGGCGGACATCGCGCACGCAGTGGCCTACCTCGCATCGCCCCAGGCGTCCTACGTCACGGGGCAGGAGCTGCACGTCAACGGCGGCATGCACATGTAGCCGCAAGGCGCAATCTTTTCCCGCACCGGGTGCACGGCAAATGCCACAATGCGCCCGGCTAAAATCCACAGATTACCTACAACCCTCAGAGGGAACCAAATGAGCGATATCGAAGCACGTGTCAAGAAAATCATCGCCGAGCAACTCGGCGTGGAAGAGTCTCAAGTGACGAATGAAAAGGCCTTCGTGGCCGACCTCGGCGCTGACTCGCTCGACACGGTCGAACTCGTGATGGCACTCGAAGACGAGTTCGGCATCGAGATCCCCGACGAAGACGCCGAGAAGATCACCACGGTGCAAAACGCCGTCGACTACGCCACCAAGAATCAAAAGGCCTGACAGGCCAGCTGACCACACTGCAACTGCGGCCGGCGGCTTTTCTTTAAACCGCTCGCGCCGACAGGCAACTGTTCAGCGCTTCCAGAAAGGTTTGCCGGCATGACCAAACGCCGCGTCGTCGTGACCGGGCTCGGTTGCATCGCTCCTGTCGGAAACACCGCAACCGAATCCTGGGCCAACCTGTTGGCCGGGAAGTCGGGCATTGCGAACATCACCGCGTTCGATGCAAGCGCCTTCGCCTGCAAGTTCGCAGGTGAGGTCAAGGGTTTCGACATCACTCAATACATCTCGGAGAAGGAAGCGCGTCACATGGACCGCTTCATTCATCTGGGGCTTGCCGCCGCCATCCAGGCGGTGCAGGACAGCGGACTGCCTACCGGCGAAGCGCTGCCCTATGAAAAAGCCGTGCGCATCGGTTGCAACATCGGCTCGGGCATCGGCGGTCTGCCAATGATCGAGCAGACGCACGGCGAACTGGTTGCTCGCGGCCCGCGCCGCGTGTCGCCGTTCTTCGTGCCGGCGTCGATCATCAACATGATCTCCGGCCACGTCTCGATCAAGTACGGCTTCAAGGGCCCGAACATCGCGGTTGTCACTGCCTGCACCACGGGCCTTCATGCCATCGGCACGTCGGCTCGCATGATCGAGTACGGCGACGCCGACGTCATGATCGCCGGCGGTGCCGAGTCGACGATCTCTCCGCTCGGCATCGGCGGCTTCACCGCACCTCGCGCGCTGAGCACCCGCAACGACGATCCCGCCACGGCTTCGCGCCCTTGGGACAAGGACCGCGACGGTTTCGTGCTTGGCGAGGGCGCCGGCGTGCTGGTGCTCGAAGAGTACGAACACGCCAAGGCGCGCGGCGCCAAGATCTACGCGGAAGTCGCGGGCTTTGGCCTGACCGGCGATGCGTATCACATGACTGCGCCCGACGTCGACGGCCCCCGCCGTTCGATGGCCATGGCGCTGGCCAACGCCGGCGTCAATGCCGACCAGGTCCAGTACCTCAACGCGCACGGCACTTCCACGCAGATCGGCGACCTCAACGAGACCAATGCGGTCAAGCTGGCGTTCGGCGATCACGCGAAGAAGCTCGTCGTGAATTCGACCAAGTCCATGACCGGCCACCTGCTGGGCGGCGCGGGCGGCATCGAATCGGTGTTCACGGTGCTTGCGCTGCACGAGCAGAAGAGCCCGCCGACCATCAACATCTTCAACCAGGATCCGGAGTGCGATCTCGACTACTGCGCCAACGAGGCGCGCGATCTGAAGATCGATGTCGCGGTCAAGAACAACTTCGGCTTCGGCGGCACCAACGGCACGCTGGTGTTCAAGCGCGCTTGAGCATTGCTTTGTCATGCACAGCGCACCGTCGGTGACTTATCCGGTGGGGCGCTCGCGAGGTGCAACCCGGATTCTCCTTGTCCTTTGGGCCCTGGGCGCCTGCTGCGCGGGCGCGTCCTGCTATCTGATCGATAGCAGCGGATGGCGCCAGCTGCTGCTGGTTTTCAGTGTCGTTTTCTCCGGCGTCGCCGCAGGCTTCGGTTTGCGGCGTGATGGCGTGGGCGTGCTGCATTTCGACGGGCTGCACTGGTCGCTGACGGGGGCTCATGCGTCCCGGGGCGTGCATGCCGCCCGGGTGCTGGTGGCGCTCGATTTCCAGTCCTTGATGCTGCTTCGGCTCAGCGAGCCTGGGCGTGCGCGTCGTTGGGTCTGGGCCGAACAGCGCGCCTTGCCCGAGCGCTGGCGCGATGTGCGCCGTGCGGTATATTCGCGCCCCCCGTCCGCCGCGCCTGCGGGCGACACCTGGCGCGCGACGGCCCCCGCCGACGCGCCCTGAACTTTCGTCGATGACCACTTCTCCGCCGCCCGTGCCGCCGGATTCCGGCCTGACCGAGGCGCCCGAAGGGGCGCCGCGCCCGGGCGAGGTCGACTTTCAACTGGTCCAGCGCACTGTCGCAGGTGATCAGAAGGCCTTCGAACTGCTGGTCATCAAGTACCAGCGCCGCATCGAACGCCTGATCGGGCGGATGGTGCGCGATGTCGACCTGGTCGAAGACATCGCCCAGGAAACCTTCATTCGCGCCTACCGCGCGCTGCACCAGTTCCGCGGCGATGCGCAGTTCTACACCTGGCTTTATCGGATCGCCGTCAACACGGCCAAGAAGGCGCTCGTGGACATGAAGCGCGATCCGACTGTCTCCGAAGCGGCGTTGAGGCCGTCTTCTGATGACGACGATGAAACTTACCGTCCTGGAAACGAACCAACCACCGACGAAACCCCTGAATCCATCCTGGCGGCGAATGAAATCGCCAGCGCCGTCGAGGCTGCCATGGACGCCCTGCCTGCCGAATTGCGGCAAGCGGTGACGCTGCGTGAAATCGAGGGCATGAGTTACGAAGAGATCGCCGAGGTCATGAATTGTCCGATCGGCACGGTGCGTTCGCGTATTTTCCGCGCGCGTGAGGCCATTTCGGCCAGGGTCAAACCGATGCTGGACAACCAGTCCGGCAAGCGTTGGTAAGCAAGCAGGTGAATGAAATGAATCAGACGATGACGGTTCGTGAACAGGTGTCCGCACTTGCGGATGGTCATTTGCAGGGCGAGGCGTTCGCGCAGGCGATCGAATCGGTCTGTGCCGGCGGCGAGGCGCGCGCGGCATGGCTGACGTACCACGTGGCAGGCGACGTGCTGCGCTCGGGTTCCCACGCGCCGTGCAGCGACAGCTCGGCGTTTCTCGCGCGTTTCCAGCAACGGCTGGCGGCGGAGCCCGTGGTGTCAGTGCCCGCAGCGGTGCCGGTTGTCACGCCGCTGGCGCTGCCGGTTCAGCGCAGGGCGGAAGCGGCGAACGAACCGGTGTTCCGCTGGAAGCTGGTGGCTGGCGCCGCGTCGTTGATGGCCGTGGCCGCCATCAGCTGGACGCTTGTCGGCAACGGTGCCGCCGTGCCGCAAGCCGGTGCCCAGGTGGCGTCGGTGCAGCAACAACAGCAACCGGCGGTCAACTCGGTGCTGGCAGCGGCGGCCTTCGGGAGTGACCAGCCCGCCGCCAACACACTCACTCCGACCCGCGTGATCGTCGGCAACGGCAACCCGCAGGTCATGCTGCGCGACCCGCGCCTGGACCAGTTGCTCGAGGCGCACCAGCAAGCCGGCGGTGCATCGCAGATGCCTTCCGGTTTCCTGCGCAACGCGACCTTCGAGGGGCCGACGCGCTGACCGCGCGCGCCCGCAGCCGCCCGCAATGACCGTTCAGATGCCGATCTCCGCACGTGCCTGCGTGCTCGTGTTTGCTGCCTTGTGCCTGGCGCAGGCCTCGACCGCGCAAACCCGCTCGGGTGCTGTGAATGCGAAGACCCCTGCGGCAACGGCCCAGACCGACGAGCCGCCGGCAATGAGCGTGACCGAGTGGCTGCAGCGCATGCATGCGGGCGCTCGCCAGCGCAACTACATCGGCACCTTCGTGGTGTCGGCGCCGGGCGGTGACCTGTCGAGCGCGCGCATCTGGCATGTGCGTGACGGCGAGCACCAGATCGAGCGCATCGAGGCACTGTCGGGGCCGCAGCGCTCTACCTTCCGGCGCAATCGCAGCGTCATGACCTTCCTGCCGGAAGCGAAGGTCGTCAAGGTCGAGAAGCGCGAGAACCTCGATCTGTTCCCCAATCTGCCCGACAAGCCCGATCTGTCGATCGGCGACTTCTACGACGTGCGTGCCGTGGGCAAGGATCGCGTGGCGGGCTTCGACGCCGACGTGGTGCAGCTCGTACCGCACGACGGACTGCGTTTCGGCTATCGCATCTGGAGCGAGCGCCGTTCGGGTCTCGTGGTGAAGCTGCAGACCCTCGACAGCGATTCGCGCGTGGTGGAACAGTCGGCGTTCTCTGAGCTGCAGCTCGACGCACCCGTCAAGGCGCAGGCGCTCTCGCAGATGATGGCCAACACCTCGGGCTACCGCGTCGAAAAGCTGGAGCTCGAGCGCAGCAATGCACAGGACGAGGGCTGGATGCTCAAGGCGCCCGTGGCGGGGTTCAAGCCCCGCAGCTTCTTCCGCCGACCGACGGCGGCCGGCGACAGCAGCGACAAGCCCAAGCAGGATGCGACCACCGTCCAGTGGACCTTCTCCGATGGCTTGGCCTCGGTGTCGCTTTTCATTGAGCGGTATGACGCAGCGCGCGCCCCGCGCGACGGCGTGCTGACGATCGGCGCGACGAATGCCATCCGCCGACGCTTGCCCGAGCCGGCCAGCGACTGGTGGCTGACGGCCGTCGGTGAAGTGCCGCAGCAGACGCTCAACGCATTCGCCCAGAGTCTTGCGCGCACGCGTTGATGGCGGCAGGCTTGCGGACAAGCGCCCATTGAGCACTCTTGGCCGATTGCGCTGAACCAAGCACGCAACGCAGACTCACAACCATTGTTTCCAGCTGCTCTGTTCTTTTGAAAGAAAACCGATGATCTTCAAAGTCGAGGGACACAAGCTTCGTTCCGGTCTGCTGGCTGTCGCACTCGCGCTGACAGCGAGCGCGAGTTTCCTGCCGGTGGAGTCGGCCCAAGCGCAGACACGCACGCTGCCCGATTTCACCGACCTGGTCGATCAGGTAGGCCCGTCCGTGGTCAACATCCGCACTGTCGAGAAGGTCGCGCAGCGCGGCGGCAACGGCGAGATGGACGAGGAAATGCAGGAGTTCTTCCGCCGCTTCTTCGGCCAGCCCATTCCAGGTCAGCCGGGCCAGCCACGCTCGGGCCCGAGGCCGAACAAGCCCGCGCAGCCGCAGGAAGAGGAGCGCCCGCGCGGGGTCGGCTCCGGTTTCATCCTGACGGCAGATGGGTACGTGATGACCAATGCGCACGTCGTGGAAGACGCCTCCGAGGTGATGGTCACGCTGCCGGACAAGCGCGAGTTCAAGGCCAAGATCGTCGGTGCCGACAAACGCACCGACGTGGCGGTGGTGAAGATCGAGGCCACGGGCCTGCCTGCGGTGAAGGTCGGTGACATCTCCAAGCTGCGCGTCGGCGAGTGGGTGATGGCCATCGGTTCGCCGTTCGGCCTCGAGAACACCGTCACGGCCGGTATCGTGAGCGCCAAGCAGCGCGACACGGGCGAGTACCTGCCGTTCATCCAGACCGACGTGGCCATCAATCCCGGCAACTCAGGCGGGCCGCTGATCAACATGCGCGGCGAGGTGGTGGGCATCAACAGCCAGATCTATTCGCGCTCGGGTGGCTTCATGGGCATCTCGTTCTCGATCCCGATCGACGAGGCGATCCGCGTGAGCGACCAGTTGCGCACCTCGGGACGTGTTTCGCGCGGGCGCATCGGCGTGCAGATCGACCAAGTCACCAAGGATGTGGCCGAGGCCATCGGCCTGGGCAAGGCGCAGGGCGCGCTGGTGCGCGGTGTCGAAGCGGGTTCGCCGGGCGAGAAGGCCGGCGTGGAGCCGGGCGACGTGATCACCAAGTTCGACGGCAAGGCCATCGAGAAGCCAAGCGACCTGCCGCGCCTGGTGGGTAACACCAAGCCGGGCACCAAGAGCACGCTCACGGTGTTCCGACGCGGTGCCTCGCGCGACCTGAGCGTGACCATCGCCGAGATAGAAGCCGACAAGCCTGCCAAGCGCGCGAGCGATCGCGATGAACCGGCTCCCAAGCCGCCGGCGTCTGCCGCAGCGAAGTCGCTGGGCTTGGCTGTGAGCGACCTGACCGATGCGCAGAAGAAGGAGCTCAAGATCAAGGGCGGTGTGAAGGTCGATGCCGCCAGCGAAGCCGCAGCCCGTGCCGGTCTGCGCGAGGGCGACATCATCCTGGCCGTGGGCAATGCCGAGGTGTCGAACGCGCGGGACTTCGAGTCCGTGGTCGGCAAGGCGGACAAGAGCAAGGCGCTCAGCGTGCTGTTCCGGCGAGGCGATTGGGCGCAGTACGCACTGATCAGGCCCGCACGCTGATCTGGCGCTCGCGTCAAGTGGCCCCACCCGGCAGTCGGGTTTGGGGCCGTTTTTTTGAGGTGTTTACGACGTTCTGCGGCAGCCCGTTAAAAAAATCTTGGGCGCCGAAAGCACTGGCAAATGTTAGTGAAAACTAACTTATAAACTGGCTAAGGACGGATTTCGGTAGAATAGGGTGCTCGCGAAGGTCGGTCAGCGCATAAGGAGCGCCCTGACCTTCACGATGCGAGATGTTAGACAGCAGTCCACCGGTGCTCCACAGATCGCCCACAAGTTGTTCAGCAAGTGCTCCACCGATCCTGTTGATAACCTGTTTATATCTTTGATGTTGTGGACCTGCAACGACCCCTTTGGACCCTGTTCCCGGATGTACGCGTCTCCCTTTTTGCCTACAATGAAGTTCCAACTACTGCAGTTGCCATTGCTTGTTGGTTCAGGGCGCGTCTCCAGAAGACGCGCCCTTTTTTCTTGCCCGTCGCACTCTGCGGCTGAGCCAATTCAAGTACTTAAACGTTCCCGTTGATGAATCACATCAGAAATTTTTCGATCATTGCGCACATCGACCACGGCAAGTCGACGCTCGCAGACCGTTTGATCCAGCGTTGCGGCGGCCTCGCGGAACGCGACATGGAAGCGCAGGTGCTCGATTCGATGGACATCGAAAAAGAGCGTGGGATAACCATCAAGGCACAGACCGCCGCACTGCACTACAAGGCACTCGATGGGCAGGTCTACAACCTCAATCTGATCGATACGCCGGGCCATGTCGACTTCTCGTATGAAGTGAGTCGTTCGCTGTCTGCATGCGAGGGCGCACTGCTCGTCGTCGACGCATCGCAAGGCGTCGAAGCGCAGACGGTCGCCAACTGCTATACCGCGCTCGACCTCGGCGTCGAGGTGGTTCCGGTGCTCAACAAGATCGATTTGCCGAATGCGGATCTCGACAACGCGCGCACCGAAATCGAAGACGTGATCGGCATCGACGCGACCGACGCGATTCCTTGCTCGGCGAAGACCGGCGTCGGCATCGACGAGATTCTCGAAGCCATCATTGCCCGCATGCCCGCGCCGCGCGGCAACCCCGATGGTCCGCTGCGCGCGATGATCGTCGACAGCTGGTTCGACGCGTACGTCGGCGTCGTCATGCTGGTGCGCGTGGTAGACGGACGGCTCGTCAAGGGCGAGCGCATCAAGATGATGGCGTCCGGCGCGATGTACAACGCCGACAGCATCGGCGTGTTCACCCCTGGCAACGAAC
>NNBU01000752.1_pt1 | contig 10651 bp, 6 predicted proteins | sample 1173781 | NCBI WGS metagenome assembly NNBU01 (sample SAMN07173937, study PRJNA388173) | plant metagenome | biome: Plant school; feature: Soil; material: Symbiotic tissue of Blasia pusilla L.; isolation source: symbiotic tissue sample KVJ2 | host: Blasia pusilla | place: Norway: Troms, Kvaloya...
GGGGTCGCAGACAGTGGGGTCGCCTTTTCTTTGCTTACTTTCTTTTGGCGAAGCAAAAGAAAGTAAGTCGCCCGCCGGGGCGAGTCCCGGCCCCGGAACAAAACCCAAGCCCAACGCCCTCAAACCAGAACCCACATCACAGTCCCCAACGGCGGCAAGCTCACAGCAACAGAGTCCGCCTTCCCATGCCAGGGCAAAGAAGCGCTCTGAACCACGCCGTTGCCAACCCCACTCCCGCCATACACCGAAGCATCCGTATTGACGATCTCGCGGTACGCCCCCGCACAAGGCACCCCCAGCCGATAGCCATGCCGAGGCACAGGCGTGAAGTTGCACACGGCGACCACGAACGACCCGTCGCGCGCCCGCCGCACAAAGGCAAACACCGACTGCTCCGCATCGTCGTGCACGATCCACTCGAACCCCGCCCCCTCGTTGTCCAGTTCGTGCAACGCGGGAAAGTGCCGGTACACATTGTTCAGGTCGCGCACCAGCCGCCGCACGCCTTGGTGCGACGCATGCTCCAGCAGGTCCCAGTCCAGCCCGCGGTCCGCGTTCCACTCGGCGTACTGGGCGAACTCGCCGCCCATGAACAGCAGCTTCTTCCCCGGATAGGCCCACAGGTACCCATACAGGTTGCGCAGGCCGGCGAACTTCTGCCATTCGTCGCCCGGCATCCGCCCGATCATCGAGCCCTTGCCGTGCACCACCTCGTCGTGCGACAGCGGCAGCACGAAGTTCTCGCTGTGCGCATACATCAGCCCGAAGGTGATCTGCTGGTGATGGTGCCTGCGGTAGACCGGGTCGGTGCCGGCATACGCCAGCGTGTCGTTCATCCACCCCATGTTCCACTTGTAGTGAAACCCCAGCCCCCCGTCTTCCGGCGGCCGGGTCACGCCAAGGAAGCTGGTCGATTCTTCGGCCACTGTGATGGCGCCGGGCCGCTCGACCCCCACCACATGGTTCATGCGCCGCAGGAAGTCGATGGCCTCCAGGTTCTCGCGCCCGCCGAGCGCGTTGGGTACCCACTCGCCGGCCTTGCGGCTGTAGTCGCGGTACAGCATCGAGGCCACCGCATCCACCCGCAGGCCGTCCACGCCGTAGCGCTCCAGCCAGTACAGCGCATTGCCGACCAGGTAGTTGCGCACCTCGGTGCGCGCGTAGTTGAAGATCAGCGTCTGCCAGTCGTTGTGGAAGCCCTCGCGCGGGTCGGCGTACTCGTACAGCGGCGTGCCGTCGAAGTTGCCCAGGCCGTGCGCATCGGTCGGAAAGTGCGCGGGCACCCAGTCGAGGATCACGCCCAGCCCCGCCGCGTGCGCGGCCTCGACCAGGTGGCGAAAGTCGCCCGGCGTGCCGAAGCGCGAGGTCGGCGCGTACAGGCCGATGGGCTGGTAGCCCCACGAGCCGTCGAAGGGGTGCTCGCTGATCGGCAGCAGCTCGATGTGCGTGAAGCCCAGGTCGCGCACGTAGGGCACCAGCGTGTCGGCCAGCTCGCGGTAGTCCAGCCACTCGTGGCCGTTCTTGCGGCGCCACGAACCCAGGTGCACCTCGTAGATGCTAATGGGCGCATGGCGCTCGTTCGCCTCGGCGCGGCCCTCGGGCAGTTTCACCGGCGCGGGCAGCGGCTGCACCACGCAGGCGGTGTCGGGGCGCAACTGCGAAGAGAAGGCGAACGGGTCGGCCTTGCGCAGCACCTCGCCCTGCGCCGAAAGAATCTCGAATTCGTAGCGGTCGCCCACCGTCACGTGCGGCGCGAAGATTTCCCACACGCCGCACTCGCGGCGCAGCCGCATCGCATGGCGCCGGCCGTCCCAGTTGTTGAAGTTGCCGACCACCGACACGCGCCGCGCGTTCGGCGCCCAGACGGCGAAGGCCACGCCCTTCACGCCGTCCATCTCGCGCAGGTGCGCGCCCAGCCGCTCCCAGGGCCGCAGGTGCGTGCCCTCGGCGAGCAGCCACACGTCGGTGTCGCCCAGCACGAAGGGAAAGCGGTAGGGGTCTTCGAGCCGCGAGGTGTGCGAGTCCCAGTCGACCTGGAACAAATACCCCATGCGGGCCTCGGCCGCGGGCACGAGGCCGCTGAACAGGTCCGACCCGTCGTGCCGCGTGAGGATGGCCAGCGGCCAGCCGGTGCGCGCGTGCAGCACGGCCACGCGCTGGGCGCCGGGCAGCAGGGCGCGCACGACGAGGCCCTCGGGCGTCTCGTGCGGCCCCAGCACGGCGAAGGGGTCGCCGTGCTCGGCGCGCATCAGCGCATGGACTTCGGACTCGGGCAGCGGCTTCAGGGGCATGGTGGTCAGTGGTTTCCTGCGTCGGCGGGCGCGCCGATGAAGACGCCGTACGGCGCCAGCACCAGCATGCGCCTTTCACCTTCGCCCTGCACGGCGGCGGTGGTCGACAGCGGTTGCCCGGCAAGGGGCGACAAGCCCTTCGACCCGGACATCGGCAAGGGAATCGACACCGGCTCGCCGGCGAAGTTGAAGACGAGGTGGAGCGACCCGCCGGCGCCGCGCCGCTCGAAATGCAGCAGGGGCTCGGGCGTGTCGATGAAGGCGATGTCGCCGGTGCGCAGCAGGGGCTGGTCATGGCGCCAGTGCAGCAGGGCGCGGGTGAAGGCGAGCATCGAATCGGGGTCGTCCGCCTGCCGTTCGACGGCCAGCGGCAGGTGCGGGCCGTACACCGGCAGCCAGGGCGTGCCGGTGCTGAAGCCGCCGTTCGGCGCCTCGGCGGTCCAGGCCAGCGGCGTGCGGCAGCCGTCGCGGCCCTTGAACTCGGGCCAGAAGGCGCGGCCGTACGGGTCCTGCAGCAGTTCGAACGGCACCTCGGCCTCGGGCAGGCCCAGCTCCTCGCCCTGGAAGATGCTGGCGCTGCCGCGCAGCGTGAGCAGCAGCGTCAGCCATAGGCGGTCGCGCCGGGTGTCCGCCGGGGTCGAGGCGCCACCGCCGCTCCAGCGCGTGGCCACGCGCGGCACGTCGTGGTTCGACACCGCCCAGCAGCCCCAGCCGCCGGTGGGCGCCAGCGCATGGTCGAGCGCCTCGACCTGGTGGCGCAGGTGCTTCGGGCTGTGCTCGGCCGTCAGCAGGCTGAAGCTGTAGGCCAGGTGCAGGCGCTTGCCGAGTTCGGTGTACTGCGCCATGACGGGCGGTGCGTTCTCGTCGCCGACCTCGCCCAGCGCCACCGCGCCGTAGCCGTCGAGCAGCCGGCGCAGGTTTTCGAGGAAGGCCAGGTTCTCGGTCTGGCTCTTGTCGTACAGGTGCTGCTGCATCGCGTAGGGGTTGTCGGCGCGCACCGTGCTGACCTCGTCGATGGACGCCAGCGTGGCCGGCGGGTTGTCGCGCAGCAGCGCGTCGTGGAACTGGTGGTTGCAGGCGTCGAAGCGGAAGCCGTCCACGCCGCGCTCGCACCAGAAGCGCACCTCGCCCAGCAGCGCTTCCTGCACCTCGGCGCAATGGAAGTTCAGGTCGGGCTGCTCGGCCAGGAAGCTGTGCAGGTAGTACTGCCTGCGGCGCGCGTCCCACTGCCAGGCCGAGCCGCCGAACACCGACAGCCAGTTGGTCGGCGGCGTGCCGTCGGGCCTGGGGTCGGCCCACACGTACCAGTCGGCCTTGGGGTTGTCGCGGCTGCTGCGGCTCTCGGCGAACCAGGCGTGCTGGTCGGAGGTGTGCGAGAGCACCTGGTCGATGATGAGCTTCAGGCCCAGCGCGTGCATTCGTGCGAGCATGGCGTCGAAGTCGGCCAGCGTGCCGAACAGCGGGTCGACCGCGCGGTAGTCGGACACGTCGTAGCCGAAGTCCTTCATCGGCGAGCGGAAGAAGGGCGAGACCCAGATGGCGTCGACACCGAGGCTGGCCACGTGGTCGAGCCGGGAGGTGATGCCGGGCAGGTCGCCGATGCCGTCACCGTTGCTGTCCATGAAACTTCGGGGGTAGATCTGGTAGATCACCGCGCCGCGCCACCAGTCGCTGTGGCTGTTCCTGCTGTCGCTTTTGCTGCCCATGCCGGTCCCTGTGGTCGAAAAACATTGTGGCATGCGAAATTCGGGCCAGTGATACGGCCCTGCCCCGTCCTGCGCGCTGCCGGTGGCCACGCCGGCCACGGCGAGGTGTTTCAGGCGCAGTTGCAGGGGCGCGGGCGGTGCGAAAACCCGCGGCGCGGCAGGCGTTACCCGCACAACACACAGGTTACGTACCCCAAGTCCGGAGTCTGCGGGCCGGGGGCTTTGCCCGGGCGCGATAATCCGCCGTTCCCGGCCGCCTTGCGCCGGGCTCTTGCCGAACCGTCATGAACCCCAGCTACAAACCCAGCGACGTCGAGTCCGCTGCCCAGGCGCAATGGAGCGCCGCCGATGCCTACCGCGTCACCGAAGACGCGAGCCGCAAGAAGTACTACGCCTGCTCGATGCTGCCGTACCCCAGCGGCAAGCTGCACATGGGCCATGTGCGCAACTACACCATCAACGACATGCTCACGCGCTACCTGCGCATGAGCGGCTACAACGTGCTGATGCCCATGGGCTGGGACGCCTTCGGCCTGCCGGCCGAGAACGCGGCGCTGAAGAACGGCGTGCCCCCGGCCAAGTGGACCTACGAGAACATCGACTACATGCGCGGCCAGCTCCAGGCCATGGGCCTGGCGATCGACTGGAGCCGCGAGATCGCCACCTGCGATCCGAGCTACTACAAGTGGAACCAGTGGCTGTTCCTGAAGATGCTGGAGAAGGGCATTGCCTACCGGAAGACCCAGGTCGTGAACTGGGATCCGGTCGACCAGACCGTGCTGGCCAACGAGCAGGTGATCGACGGCAAGGGCTGGCGCACCGGCGCCACGGTCGAGCGCCGCGAGATCCCCGGCTACTACCTGAAGATCAGCGACTACGCCGAGGAATTGCTCGAACACACCCAGCACAAGCTGCCGGGCTGGCCCGAGCGCGTGAAGCTGATGCAGGAAAACTGGATCGGCAAGAGCGAAGGCCTGCGCTTCGCCTTCACCCACGACATCAAGGACGCGAGCGGCAAGGCGATCCAGGACGGGCGCATGTACGTGTTCACCACGCGTGCCGACACCATCATGGGCGTGACTTTCTGCGCCGTGGCGCCCGAGCATCCGCTGGCCGCGCACGCCGCCACGCTCGACCCCAAGGTCGCGGCCTTCATCGAGGAGTGCAAGAACGGCGGTACCACCGAGGCCGAGCTCGCCACGCAGGAGAAAAAGGGCGTGCCCACCGGCCTCACGGTGACGCACCCCATCACTGACGAGCAGGTGCCGGTGTGGGTCGGCAACTACGTGCTGATCGGCTACGGCGACGGCGCCGTGATGGGCGTGCCCGCGCACGACGAGCGTGACTTCGCCTTCGCCAACAAGTACGGCATCGAGATCATCCAGGTGGTGCTGGTGGACGACGAGCCGCACTTCGACTATCACAAGTGGCAGGACTGGTACGGCGACAAGCAGCGCGGCGTGACCATCAACTCCGACAACTTCAGCGGCATGACCTACAAGGAGGCCGTGGCCGCCGTGGCGCATGCGCTGGGCCAGAAGGGCCTGGGCGAGCTGCAGACCACCTGGCGCCTGCGCGACTGGGGCGTGAGCCGCCAGCGCTACTGGGGCACGCCGATCCCGATCATCCATTGCGACGAGCACGGCGCCGTGCCGGTCCCCGAGAAGGACCTGCCGGTGGTGCTGCCCACCGACTGCGTGCCCGACGGTTCGGGCAACCCGCTGAACAAGCACGAAGGCTTTCATGCCGGCGTGGTCTGCCCCGTGTGCGGCAAGGCCGCGCGGCGCGAGACCGACACCATGGACACCTTCGTGGACTCGTCGTGGTACTTCATGCGCTACTGCGACCCGAAGAACGACCAGGCGATGGTGGCCGGCGGCGCCGACTACTGGATGCCGATGGACCAGTACATCGGCGGCATCGAACACGCCATTCTTCACCTGCTGTACGCGCGCTTCTGGACCAAGGTGATGCGCGACCTGGGCCTGGTGAAGGCCGACGAGCCCTTCAGCAAGCTGCTGACGCAGGGCATGGTGCTCAACCACATCTTCTACAAGCGCAACGAGAAGGGCGGCAAGGACTACTTTCCGCCGACCGAGGTCACGACCGTGCTCGACGCGCAGGGCCGCATCACCGGCGGCACCACCGCCGACGGCACGAAGGTCGAGTACGGCGGCGTCGGCAAGATGGGCAAGAGCGAGCGCAACGGCGTCGACCCGCAGGACCTGATCGAGAAGTACGGCGCGGACACCGCGCGCCTGTACACCATGTTCACCGCGCCGCCCGAGGCCACGCTCGAGTGGAACGACGCGGCCGTGGAAGGCAGCTACCGCTTCCTGCGCCGCGTGTGGAACTTCGGCGCCGCGCAGGCGGAGGCCGCCCCGGTGGCCCTTGCCGGCCAGACCTTCGGCAAGGGCGCCCAGGCGCTGCGCCGCGAGGTGCACACCGTGCTGCGCCAGGTCGACTACGACTACCAGCGCATGCAATACAACACTGTGGTGTCGGGCGCGATGAAGCTGCTCAATGCGCTGGAAGGCTTCAAGCCCGACGGCAGCAAGGGCGACGCAGCCGCGCTGCGCGAGGGCTTCGGCATCCTGCTGCGCTGCATGTACCCGGCCACGCCGCACATCGCCCAGCAGCTGTGGAACGAACTCGGCTACGACAAGGACCTGGGCGGCCTGCTCGACGCGGCCTGGCCCACGGTCGACGCCGGCGCGCTGGTGCAGGACGAGATCGAGCTCATGCTGCAGGTCAACGGCAAGCTGCGCGGCAAGCTGCTGGTGCCCGCCGGCGCCTCCAAGGACGAAATCGAGAAGCTGGCGCTGGCCTGCGACGACTTCGTCACCTTCGCCGAAGGCGCGCCGCCCAAGCGCGTGATCGTGGTTCCCGGCCGCCTGGTCAACGTGGTCCTCTGACGAACGACTCAAGCATGAACACTCGCAATGTCTCGCTGCCGCGCCGCGGCTTTCTCATGGGCCTGACGGTGGCGGGCGCGTCGCTCGGCCTGGCCGGTTGCGGCTTCGAGCTGCGCAAGGCGCCGGTCTTCGCGTTCAAGACGCTGTCGATATCGGGCAACACGGCCATGATCAACCAGATCCGGCGCGAGTTGCGGGGCACGGGCTCGGTGACGCTGGTGACCGTCGAGCCGGCCGTGGCCGGCAGCCCACCCCCGGTGTCGACCGCCGACGTGATACTCGAGATCCTGGGCGAGGATCGCGACCGCCTGGTCATCTCGACCAACTCGGCCGGCCTGGTGCGCGAGCTGCAGCTGCGGTTGCGCGTGCGCTTTCGGCTGCGCACGCCGGGCGGCAAGGACCTGCTGCCGTCCACCGAGGTCTCGCAAACGCGCGACCTGAGCTTCAACGAAACCAACGCGCTGGCCAAGGAAGGCGAAGCCGACCTGCTGTTCCGCGACATGCAGTCGGACATCGCCCAGCAGCTGATGCGCCGCATTGCCGCCGTCAAGGAGCTCTGAGCCGCTGCGCCCAGGTCATTCCCCGGTCATTCCATTTCCATGCAACTTGCCAGCGCCCAACTCGGGGCCCACCTGCAAAAGGGCCTGAAGCCGCTCTACACGATCCACGGCGACGAGCCGCTGCTCGCGCAGGAGGCGGCCGACGCCATCCGCGCTGCTGCGCGCGCGCAGGGCTACACCGAGCGCAGTTCGTACACCGTGGCGGGCGCGCACTTCGACTGGAGCGCGGTGCTGGCGGCCGGAGGCTCGCTTTCGCTGTTCGCCGACAAGCAGATCGTGGAGATCCGCATCCCCTCGGGCAAGCCCGGCAAGGACGGCAGCGCGGCGCTGCAGCACATGGCCGAGGCCGCGCCTGGCAACGACAGCACACTCACGCTGGTGATGCTGCCGCGCCTGGACAAGGCCACGCGCACCGGCGCCTGGTTCTCCGCGCTGGAGAACAACGGCGCGAGCATCCAGGTCGACCCGATCGAGCGCAATGCGCTGCCGCAATGGATCGCGCAGCGCCTGGGACTGCAGGGCCAGCGCGTGATGCCCGGCGACGAAGGCCAGCGCACGCTGCAGTTCTTTGCCGACCGCGTGGAGGGCAACCTGCTCGCCGCGCACCAGGAGATCCAGAAGCTCGCGCTGCTGCATCCGGCCGGCGAGCTGAGCTGGGAGCAGGTGGAAGGCGCGGTGAACAACGTGGCGCGCTACGACGTGTTCAAGCTGTCCGAGGCCGTGCTGGCCGGCAACCCGCAGCGCGTGGCGCGCATGCTCGACGGCCTGCAGGCCGAGGGCGAGGCCGAGGTGCTGGTGCACTACACGATCGCCGAGGACATCCGGGCGCTCAAGCGTGTGAAGGACGCCATGGCGTCGGGCCGCCCGCTGCCGATGGCGCTGCGCGAGAACCGCATCTGGGGGCCCCGCGAGCGCGCCTTCGAGCGCGTGCTGCCGCGGCTGGACGACCGCATGCTGGCGCGGCTGCTGCGTGCCGCCCACCTGGTGGACGGCATCGTGAAGGGCCTGAAGCAGCCCGACTGGCCCGTGAGCGGCTGGCAGTCGTTGCAGCGGCTGGCGCTGATGCTGTGCCGCGCGTGCAGCAGTGCGGCGGCTGCACCGCGACGCGGCTGATCCACGCCAAGGGCGTCTGTTACGGCGGCGCCAGCCATCAAAAAGCCTGTGTCATCCGGGCCACGGGTTGGCGTGGGAAAATGCCCGGATGAATGCGTTCAACGTCAGCGAGCACATGCAGACCCTGGGTCTGCAAGCCAAAGCCGCTGCATTCCTCATGGCCCGTGCGGATGCAGCTACCAAAAACATAGCATTGAAGGCCTTGACCCGGCGCTTGCGCGAAGCCGGCCCGGTGCTGGCCGTCGCCAACGAGAAAGACCTGGCGCGCGCCACGGCCGCCGGCCTGTCGGCACCGATGGTCGACCGCCTCAAGCTCACGCCCAAGGTCATCGAGACCGTGGCCCTGGGCTGCGAGCAGCTCGCCGGCATGGCCGACGTGATCGGCGAGATCATCGGCATGAAGCAGCAACCCAGCGGCATCCGCGTGGGCCAGATGCGCGTGCCGATCGGCGTGTTCGGCATGATCTACGAGAGCCGCCCCAACGTGACCATCGAGGCGGCGAGCCTGGCCATCAAGAGCGGCAACGCGGCCATCCTGCGCGGCGGCTCGGAGGCCATCGAGTCGAACAAGGCGCTGGCGCTGCTGGTGTCCGGGGCGCTGGCCGAAGCCGGCCTGCCGGTCGAGGCGGTGCAACTGGTGCAGACCACCGACCGCGAAGCCGTCGGCCAGCTGATTGCCATGCCCGAATTCGTCGACGTGATCATTCCGCGCGGCGGCAAGGGCCTGATCGAGCGCATCAGCCGCGACGCCAAGGTGCCGGTCATCAAGCACCTGGACGGCAACTGCCACGTGTACGTGGACGACACGGCCGAGTTCGACATGGCGCTGCGCATCGTCGACAACGCCAAGACCCAGAAGTACAGCCCCTGCAACGCCGCCGAAGGCCTGCTGGTGTCGGCCACGGTGGCCGAGCACTTTCTGCCCGACATTGCCGCCATCTTTGCGGCCAAGGGCGTGGAAATGCGCTGCGACCCGGCCGCCGCCGCGATCCTGCGGGCCAGCGAGGCGCTGGGCGCCGCCGGTGCCAAGGCCAAGATCGTCGATGCGGTGGAGACCGACTGGTCCGAGGAATACCTCGCCGCGGTCATCAGCATCAAGGTGGTGTCGGGTGTGGACGAGGCCATTGCCCACATCAACCGCTATTCGAGCCACCACACCGACGCCATCGTCACGCGCGACCACGTGCATGCGCAGCGCTTCCTGCGCGAGGTCGATTCGGCCAGCGTGATGGTCAATGCGAGCACACGCTTCGCCGATGGCTTCGAGTTCGGGCTGGGCGCGGAAATCGGCATCAGCACCGACAAGTTCCACGCCCGCGGCCCTGTGGGCATCGAAGGCCTGACCTCGCTCAAGTACGTGGTGCTCGGGCAGGGCGAGGTCCGGACTTGATGCGCCCGCGCGCAGTCTTGTCATTGGGGCGGCCATCCCCAAATCCTACAATTCCGCTCCACCTTTAAGCACAAAACCAACAAGGCCGCCGCATGGTTCCGCATCTCGTCACTGCCCTGACCGGCCCGATCAATGAACTGGAGCAGCGGGTGCTCGACTCGATGCCTGCCATCGAGCGCTGGTTCCGGCTCGAATGGATGGAGCACACGCCGCCGTTCTACAGCGCCGTGGACATCCGCAACGCCGGCTTCAAGCTGGCGCCGGTCGACACCAACCTGTTTCCCGGCGGCTGGAACAATCTCACCAAGGAGATGCTGCCGCTGGCCGTGCAGGCCGCGCAGGCAGCCATCGAGAAGATCTGTCCGGAGGCGCGCAACCTGCTCGTCATTCCGGAAAATCACTCCAAGAACACCTTCTACCTGGCCAACGTCGCGCAACTGGTGCGCATCTTCCACATGGCGGGGCTCAACGTGCGCATCGGGTCGATCGATCCGGCCATCAAGTCGCCCAAGAAGATCGAGCTGCCCAACGGCGAGACCGTGACGCTCGAACCGGTGGTCCGTACCAAGCGCCGGCTGGGCCTGAAGAACTTCGATCCCTGCACAATCCTGCTCAACAACGAGCTTTCGGCAGGAACGCCCGGCATCCTCGAAGACCTGCACGAGCAGTACCTGCT
>NNBU01001113.1_pt1 | contig 10598 bp, 13 predicted proteins | sample 1173781 | NCBI WGS metagenome assembly NNBU01 (sample SAMN07173937, study PRJNA388173) | plant metagenome | biome: Plant school; feature: Soil; material: Symbiotic tissue of Blasia pusilla L.; isolation source: symbiotic tissue sample KVJ2 | host: Blasia pusilla | place: Norway: Troms, Kvaloya...
GCGCTACGAAATCAAGGACCTGACGCGCCGAAGGAAATCTGCTGGCCATGCAGGCGCAGAKCACGGCCGAGCGCGGCAAGCGCGCGCTGATCGCGGCCTCGGAAGGCCGTCGCCAGGAGCAGATCAACATCGCAACCGGCGRGCGCGAGGCATTCATTGCCCGTTCCGAGGGCGAGAAGCAGGCACAGATCAACAACGCGCAGGGTGAAGCAGCCGCCATCACGGCGGTGGCCACCGCCACCGCCGACGCCATCGAACGCGTGGCCGCAGCCATCCGCCAGCCGGGCGGCGAACAGGCCGTGCAGCTCAAGGTGGCCGAACGCGCCGTCGATGCCTATGGCAAGGTCGCCGCCGACTCCAAGACCACGCTGATCGTGCCGAGCAACATGTCCGAGACCGCCGCGCTCATCGCATCGGCGATGCGGATGATCCAGACCGGCAAAAGCGCCGGCCCGACCTGAAATGGCTCGAAGCCACGCTATAATTTGAGGCTCAGGAGCGGTGGATGAGCGGTTTAAGTCGCACGCCTGGAAAGCGTGTGAGGGTTAATAGCCCTCCGCGGGTTCGAATCCCGCCTGCTCCGCCAGAGATTGATTGTTCGTAACCGTTCGCGAACATGCAGACAGCACAAGAAGCCCAAGTCGCCACAAGCACTTGGGCTTTTTTTGTCATCTGTTCTGCTGTGCAATGCGTTGCTTGGCAACAACTGGGCATCGCGCACCGAGCGTTTCGTCTCGCAGTACGATCCAAAGGTTTTACTTTCAAGCCTGCAAAGGAGCCTCGATGGCTGGACATTCCCAAACCTCGCCGCGTGGCACGACATCTCTGGACCACACCCTCAAGAAGAGCGAACAGGTGGCCGCCGACGTGCAGCGCGCCTCGGACAATCTGGCCGTCGTGAACACGGTGCTCGAACAGGAACTGCCCGAAGAGGTGCAGGTCGGCGAAGTGGCGCAGGCCATCGAACACACGAGCCAGCTCGAGGAAAAACTGGCCAAGTCCGCCGAGAAGCTGGCTGAGGTCAATGCCGCGTTGAGCGAGGAAATCGAAAAGCGCCTGGAAGCAACGGCCGAGCGCGACGAAAGCCTGGCACTGGCCGAAAAGCTCAAGGCAAAGATCCGCGCCCAGAGCTCCAACTGACCCAGGCGGCGCAACCGGCTCCCTGCGTCCGTATCCTTTCTCCTACGCTGCGGCTGCGTCAGGCACGCTACGCTATTGGTTCTCAAAGCGAAACCACGGCATGGCCCTCATCACGTTCCTCGTCGAGGACAACAAGACCATCAGGGATAACCTGGTCCCGGCACTCGAGGATCTGGTCAATGGCCATGTGGTCGGCTTCGCCGAAACCGAAACCGAAGCGCTTGCCTGGCTCGACACCCACCCCGACGACTGGCAACTGCTCATCGTCGACCTGTTCCTCAAGGAAGGCTCCGGCCTGGGCGTGCTGGCGGGCTGCACGACGCGCAAGCCTACGCAGCGCGTGGTGGTGCTCAGCAACTACGTCACGGTGGACATTCGCGCGCGTTGCGCGGCGMTCGSKGCCSATGYGGTGTTCGACAAGTCGCGCGACCTCGACGCCTTCATCGAGTATTGCAACAACGACCGGCCCTCGGGCCTCGCCCCGCTCTGAACGGCTCCGACGACAGGCATGAAAAAAGGGCCCGAAGGCCCTTTTCTTTTTTGGCGAAAGCCGCCGATCAGCGCACCACGGCGATCTGCGTGCGCGCGCCACCCTTGTAGGTGTACAGCGTCAGGGCGCCGTTCTTGATGTCGCCCTTTTCGTCAAAGGCGATCGGGCCGGTCACGCCCTTGTACTGCACCTTGCCGACTTCAGGCAGGTACTTTTCGGGGTCAGACGAACCGGCCTTGACCATGGCTTCGGCCAGCACGTTGACCGCGTCGTAGACGTAAGGTGCATAGATCTGCACGTCCACGCCGTTCTTGGTCTTGAACTTGGCCTTGAAGTCTTCCAGCGGCTGCTTGAAGTCACCGTCCACGCCACCGGCTTCAGCGCACACCACCATGTCTTCGCCGATGGCATCGCCAGCCAGCTTCGGCAGTTCGCCGGTGCACAGGCCGTCGCCACCCATGAACTTGACGTTCAGGCCGAGTTGCTTGACCTGCTTGAGCATCGGGCCGCCGACAGCGTCCATGCCGCCGAAGAACAGCACGTCGGGCTTGGCGGCCTTGAGCTTGGTCAGGATGGCGTTGAAGTCGGTCGACTTGTCGGTGGTGAACTCATGGCCCACGATGGTGGCGCCAGCAGCCTTGGCCGCCTTCTCGAACTCTTCGGCAACGCCTTGGCCGTAAGCGGTACGGTCGTCGATCACGGCAATGTTCTTGCCCTTGAGCGTATCGACCGCGTACTTGCCCAGCGTGCCACCGAGTTGCGTGTCGTCAGCCACCACGCGGAACGTGGTCTTGAAGCCTTGACGCGTGTACTTCGGGTTCGTGGCCGAAGGCGAGATCTGCGGAATGCCAGCGTCGCTGTAGAGCTTGGAGGCGGGAATGGTCGTACCCGAGTTCAGGTGACCGACCACGCCGTTGACCTTCTCGTCCACGAGCTTCTGTGCCACCGCGGTGCCTTGCTTCGGGTCGCCGGCATCGTCTTCTGCGACCAGTTCGAACTTGGCGGTCTTGTCGCCAATCTTGATGCCCTTGGCATTTAGGTCTTCGATCGCCATCTTGGCGCCCATTTCGTTGTCCTTGCCCAGGTGGGCAATAGGACCGCTGGTAGGTGCCACGTGACCGATCTTCACAAGCAGTGTTTCTCCGGCAGGTGCGGGTGCAGCTGCAGCCGGGGCTGCGGCGGTCGGCGCTGCTGCAGGTGCAGCCGCTTCTTCTTTCTTGCCGCAAGCCACGAGCGTGATTGCAGCCAGTGCGACCGCTGTCCATTTCAATTGCATGAGAACCTCCAGAACTTGGATAAAGAGAATAAAAAACCGGTCGTGTGATCCGGGCGCGCAAACCTCGCAAGTTCCGCGCCGCAGGCCAGTGGCACCCTCACGCCGTTGCGACCTGCGGCGCAGTTTAGCTGAGGATTTATGCGCCGGAAGCTGGCGTAGACCCTGTGTTTTCGGAGAGTTCAGCGGCCATTGCCTCGATCACCAATGCACGCAAAACGGCCTCGATTTCATTGCGCAAACGCGGCACCATGGCATCGAGCTGATGCTGAATGGCCGCGGACACCGTGTCGCTCAGGCGCTCTTCCAGCGACAGGTCGACGCGCTGCAATACGCGGTGCAGAAGCTGCTCTTCGAGGCTGACGATTTCGGCCTGCGTCAGTTGCGCCGCGGGCGGCAAAGCCATGGCGCTCGCCGCGTCGGGGAGTGGTGCCAGCTCTGCCTGTGGCGCAGGGTTCGCGGGCTCGGCGGGAATCTCGAGCACCGTGGTCAGCGTGGGAACGAACCGGGGCGGCGTGCGCAGCGTGCTGGCCATGTCAGGAACTCTTTGCGAAGTCGTGCGGCTGAATGGTGTAGCCGCGGTCGGCATAGTGGCGCCAGCGTGAACGGCCGACCTGGCGGTCGTTGGTCTCGTCGCTCACGATGTCGATCATGCGCTCGTAGCGCTCGAAGCCCGCGGGCACGTCGAGCCCAAGGTTCACCAGCATCTCGCGGTGCGGCAGCGACGCCGCGTCGGCGCCCTCCGCGGACAGCACGACGGGCGAACGCGCCACCACATGGGCCGGCGCATCGCCGCGGCAATGCGCGACGAAGTCCACCGGCGAGAGTTGCCAGAGCGCGGCGTCTACCGCGTCGAGCGTGTGCGCATCGCCCACCACCACCACGCGCAGGCCGCGCGCATTGACGGCCTTGCGAACCAGCCGGCAGGCGTAGTTCAGCTTGTCCGGCGCGTTGTAGTGAAAGCCGATTTCCGTCACGTTGCCGACTGGGCCTTTCGCGTCGGAGCCTTGACCGCCTTGACGGGCTTGACCACCTTTGCCTTGGCCGGTACCTCGGTGCTCCCCGCGCGGGTTGTCAGGTACGACACCAGCAGGCCCACCGGCCGGCCGGTCGAGCCCTTGGCCGCCCCGCTCTTCCAGGCCGTGCCGGCGATGTCCAGGTGCGCCCAGGCGAAGTCGCCGGCAAAGCGCTGAAGGAACTTGGCCGCGGTGATGGCACCGCCGGCGCGCCCGGCAATGTTGGCCACGTCGGCGAAGTTGCTCTTCAGGCCTTCCGCATAGTCGTCGTCCAGCGGCAGGCGCCAGCAACGGTCTTGCGAGGCCTCGCCAGCCGCCTCCAGTGCGGCGGCCAGCGTGTCGTCGCTCGAGAACAGGCCGCTGCGCACGCCGCCCAGCGCGACCACGCAGGCGCCCGTGAGCGTGGCGATGTCGATGACGGCGGCGGGTTCGAAGCGCTTCGCATAGGTCAGCGCATCGCACAGGACCAGGCGGCCCTCCGCGTCGGTGTTGAGCACCTCGATGGTCTGGCCGCTCATGCTGGTGACCACGTCGCCGGGCTTGACCGCGCGCCCGTCGTTCATGTTCTCGCAGGAGGGAATGAGGCCGACGACGTTGATGGCGGGCTGGATGTCGCCGAGCGCGCGAAACGTGCCCAGCACGCTCGCCGCACCGCACATGTCGAACTTCATCTCGTCCATTTCGGCGGCCGGCTTGAGCGAGACGCCGCCGGTGTCGAAGGTGATGCCCTTGCCGACCAGCACCACGGGTGCCTGATCCTTCGGCGCCCCGTGGTAGCGCAGCACGATGAAGCGCAGCGGTTCGGCCGAACCCTGGGCCACGGCGGCGAACGAGCCCATGCCGAGCTTCTCGACTTCCTTGGGCCCCAGCACTTCGCATTTGATGTTCGGCAGCTTGGCCAGGCCCTTGGCGGCCTCGCCCAGCAGCGTGGGCGTAGCATGGTTCGCGGGCCGGTTGCCCCATTCCTTGGCCAGCTCGATGCCGTTGACAACGGCGCGGGCGTCGTTGAAAGCGCTTTCCACGGCGGGCGAATCGGCCACGCCAAGCGTCATGTTGCGGATGGTGCGCGGCTCGGCCTTCGATTTGGTGGTCGTGTAGACATAGCTGGCATCGGCCGCGGCGGTCACGGCGCAAGCCACGGCGGCACCGTCCGCGGGCTGAGCGAACACCACGACCACCCGCTTCGGTGCATGGGCCTTGGTGGCGCCGACCGCAGCAAGCACGCCGCTGCGGACCGCCGCAGGCTTGCCGTCGCCGATGGCGGCAAGCACCACACGGGAGGCCACGACATCTTCCGGACGGTAGAGCGCCAGCAGCTTGCCGGCCTTGTCAGGCAGGTCGCCGGCCTTGCGGGCACTGGCGGCCAGCACGGAAAGCGGGTCCTTGGCGGTAAGGGGAGCGCTGCCGACGAGCACGATCAGGACATCGGATTTCTCGGCTGCAGCCTGGGCGACGGTGAGGGTCTTGAGTTGAAAGTCCATAATCCTTTTTTTCCTCGAACGATGTTATTCCATTCTTCCCTACGCAAGGAGCTGTCCCGCAGCTTCGGAGCAACCCTCGTGGTCCTGGTCACCATCGTGATGACCATGATGCTCATCCGTACCCTTGGGCTCGCCTCCAAGGGCAGTGTGAACCCGCAGGAAGTGTTCCTGGTCATGGCCTACACGGTGCTCGGCTACATGCCGACCATCCTGAGCCTGAGCCTGTTCATCGCCATCGTCGGCACCCTCTCGCGCATGTACCGCGACAGCGAAATGGTGATCTGGTTCTCCAGCGGGCGCGGGCTCATGGACTTCGTGAAACCGCTGTTCCGCTTTGCCTGGCCGGTGCTGATCCTGATCTCCGTGATGGCGCTGGTGGGTTGGCCCTGGGCCAATTCGCAGACCATCGGCATGCGCCAGCAGTACGAGCAGCGCAGCGACATCGAGCGCGTGTCGCCGGGCGAGTTCCGCGAGTCGGCAGGGCGCGTGCGGGTGTTCTTCATCGACAAGGACACACCGGACAACTCCAAGGCCACCAACGTCTTCATCTGGTCGATCGAGCGCAACCTGCAGATCACCACCTCGGCGCGCAGCGGCAGCATCGAGAACATCGGTAACTCCCGCTACCTGCTGCTCAACAACGGCCAGCGGCTGGAGCAGCCGATGGCCAACACCGGCCTGAAGATCAGCGAATTCAAGACCTACGGCACCCGTGCCGGCGGCGACAACGGCACGGTGAACGACGCCACGCCGCCACGCGCCCGCACCACCGTCTCGCTGCTGGCCGACCCGGGCAACCCCAGCCGCGGCGAGCTGGCCTGGCGCATCGGCATGCTGCTGACCGCCGTCAACTTCGTGCTGCTGGCGCTGAACGTGTCCAGCGCCAACCCGCGCGTAGGGCGCAGCGGCAACCTGCTGCTGGCCCTGTTCGCCTTCGTCATCTACTACAACATGCTCAACATCGGGCAGAGCTGGATCAGCTCCGGGCGCTTCAGCATGGCCGGCTTCATGGTGATGCTGCATGGCAGCGTGCTGGTACTCAACCTCGCGTGGCTGAGCGTGCGACAGAACAACTGGGGCCTGCGCACACGGCGAACCCGCGCCCCCGCAGCGCTCACACCCAAGATCGAACCCACGACGTGAAAACGATAAGACGCCTGATCTACGTGGAGGTGCTGAAGTCCGTTGCGTTCGTGACGCTCGGCTTCCTTAGCCTCTTTTTCTTCTTCGACTTCGTCGACGAGCTGCAGTCCATCGGCAAGCCGGACAGCCTGAACTACGGGCCCGTGCAGGCACTGATCTACGTGACCCTGCTGATACCGAGCCATCTGTACGAGCTGCTGCCGATCACCGTGCTGATCGGCTCCATCTTCGTCATGGCGCGGCTCGCGCAGAGTTCGGAATACACCATTCTTCGTACCAGCGGGCTGGGCCCTTGGCGTGCACTGCGCACCCTGCTGCTGCTGGGCATCGGCTTCGTCATCCTGACCTTCGCCGTCGGCGACTATGTCGCGCCCGCCTCAGAGCGCACGGGCCAGCTGCTCAAGGCCAAATACCAGGGCATCTACTCGCTGGCCGGCAACACCGGCGCCTGGCTCAAGGAAAAGCGCGGCAACGTGTCGTACGCGGTGAACGTCCTGTCCATCGACCGCAAGGGCGCGCTGAAGAGCCCGCGCATCTTCGAGTTCGACGAAAACGGCTACATCAGCAACCAGATCGTGGCGGGTTCGGCGGTCATCGGCGACGACGGGCACTGGATGCTCACCAACGTGGAAGAGCAGAAGTTCGACACGCGCACTTCAGCCGACCAGGCCCGCATCGTCACGACCAAGATGGCGCAGCTGAACTGGCCCACCTCGCTGACGGGCGAGATGGTGTCCGTCGCCCTGCTGCGCCCGGACCGCATGAGCACGATCGACCTGTTCGACTACATCCGCCACCTCGATGCCAATGGCCAGACCGCGCAGCGCTACGAGATCGAGTTCTGGCGCAAGGTGTTCTACCCGCTCTCGTGCCTGGTGATGGTGGTGCTCGCCCTGCCCTTTGCGTACCTGCACTTCCGCCAGGCCGGCATCACGACCTACGTGTTCGGCGGGGTGATGATCGGCATCAGCTTCTTCCTGCTGAACAACGTGTTCGGCTACCTCGGCAACCTGAGCAACTGGTCACCATGGCTCACCGCCGCGGCGCCAGGGATGATCTATTCGGTGATGTCGCTCACTGCCTTCAGCTGGCTGGTGTTGCGACGATGACGACCACCGCACGCAGTCAGGCGCAGGGCATCGTCCTGCTGGCACACGGTTCGCGCGACGAGCGCTGGCGCGAGCCGATCGAAGCGGTGGCCGCGCGCGTCGCCGCCCGGGCACCCGACGCGCTCGTGACATGCGCCTACATGGAACTGGCAACGCCCGACCTTCCCACGGCAGCGGCGGCGCTGATCACCGCCGGTGCGCGCGCCATCCGCGTGGTCCCACTGTTCCTCGGCATGGGCAAGCATGCCCGCGAAGACCTGCCGCACCAGCTTGAAGCACTGCGCCAGACATGGCCCCACATCGACATCTCGCTCGCCCGCATCGTGGGCGAAGAGCCCGAACTGGTCGATCTGCTGGCCCGAATCGCCATCAAATCCTGACCGTTCGGTCATCTCGATAGATTAAGAAGGCATAATGAATTCCGTAATAAGACGGAATTCGATATGAATTTGCATCAGTTCAAGTTTGTTCAGGAAGCCGTACGGCGCAACCTGAACCTCACCGAGGCGGCCAAGGCGCTCCACACCTCGCAGCCCGGTGTCTCCAAGGCCATCATCGAGCTCGAGGAAGAACTGGGCGTTGAAATCTTCGCGCGCCACGGCAAGCGCCTGAAGCGCGTGACCGAGCCGGGCCAGCACGTCATCGCCAGCATCGAGCTGATCATGCGCGAGGTGGGCAATCTCAAGCGCATCGGCGAGCAGTTCAGCGCCCAGGACAGCGGCACCCTCTCCATTGCCACCACCCACACCCAGGCGCGCTACGTGCTGCCGGTGCCCGTGGCGAACCTGCGCGAGGCGTACCCCAAGGTCAATGTGAGCCTGCACCAGGGCTCGCCCGACCAGGTGGCACGCATGGTGATCGACGAAATCGCCGAGATCGGTATCGCCACCGAGTCGCTGGACGGCTACGCCGAGCTCGTGACCCTGCCCTGCTATGAATGGCAGCACGTGCTGGTACTTCCCAAAGACCACCCGCTGGCCGCCAAGGAGCGCATTTCGCTCGACGACCTGGCGCTCGAGCCGATCATCACCTACCACCCGTCGTTCACCGGCCGCACGCGCATCGACCACGCCTTCGCGCAGAAGAAGTTGTCGCCGCGCATCGCGCTCGAAGCCATCGACTCCGACGTGATCAAGACCTATGTGCGCCTGGGCCTGGGCGTGGGCATCGTGGCCGAGATGGCCGTGCGGGACGAGTCGAACGCCGACCTCGTGGTGCGCCCCATGGGCCATGTGTTCGGCCAGAATATCGCGCGGGTCGCGTTCAAGCGAAGCGCCTATCTGCGCAACTTCGTCTTCAAGTTCGCCGAGCTGCTGTCCGACCGCCTCGACCGCAACCTGATCGCCAAGGCCCTGAGCGGCCACCAACAAGACTACGAGCTATGAGCACAGTTCACGCCCCGCGCACGCCGGCCATCGGCACCAAGCTGCCCTCCGTAGGCACCACCATCTTCACGGTCATGTCGACCCTGGCCGCCGAGAAGAACGCGGTCAACCTCGGCCAGGGCTTCCCGGATTTCAACTGCGATCCGAAGCTGCTCGAAGACGTCACGGCCGCCATGGCCGCGGGCCACAACCAGTACCCGCCGATGCCGGGCATTCCGGCATTGCGCGATGCCATCGCCGCCAAGATTTCCGCGCTCTACGGACACCGCTACAGCGCCGCGACCGAAATCACCGTGACCGCGGGTGCCACGCAGGCCATCATCACGGCCATCCTTGCCGTGGTGCGCCCGGGCGACGAGGTGATCGTGCTGGAGCCCTGCTACGACAGCTACGTGCCCAACATCGAGCTGGCCGGCGGCAGCGTGGTGCGCGTGCCGCTCACACCGGGCACCTTCCGGCCTGATTTCGACAAGATCGCCGCCGCGCTCACGCCGCGCACGCGCGCCATCATCATCAACACGCCGCACAACCCGAGCGCCACGGTCTGGACCGAGGCCGAGATGCGCAAGCTCGAAGATTTGCTCGCCCCCACCGACGTGTTCGTGATCAGCGACGAGGTGTACGAGCACATGGTCTACGACGGCGCCCGTCACGAAAGCGTGGCGCGCTTCCCGGGCCTGGCGGCGCGCAGCTTCATCGTGAGCAGCTTCGGCAAGACCTACCACGTCACCGGCTGGAAGGTCGGTTTCGTGGCCGCCCCGGCGCCGCTGATGGCCGAGTTCCGCAAGGTGCACCAGTTCAACGTGTTCACCGTGAACACGCCGATGCAGCACGCGCTCGCGCAGTACATGGCGCAGCCCAAGCCCTACCTCGAGCTGCCGGCCTTCTACCAGCGCAAGCGCGACCTGTTTGCCGCCGGCCTGGCCGAGAAGACCCGGTTCAAGCTGCTGCGCAGCGAGGGCAGCTACTTCCAGTGCGTGGACATCTCGGCGGTCAGCGACCTGTCGGAAGCCGACTTCTGCCTCTGGCTCACGGGCGAGATCGGCGTGGCGGCCATTCCGCTGTCGGCTTTCTACGGCAACGGTTTCGACCAGCGCGTGGTGCGCTTCTGCTTCGCCAAGAAAGACGAGACGCTGCACGCGGCGCTGGAGCGCCTGGCACGTCTTTGACGCGCGCGCCGACGGCACTCGGCTGGAACGCCGACGCCGTCGGTAGGACGTTCACTGACCACCGAAGGGGCGGCTATCCGGCGATCCGCTCGCCGGGGCGGGAGGAGCATGGACGCTCATCACAACAACCGCCCTGGAGAAACCATGTCGCTCTCATTCATTCTGCTGATCGTCCTGATCCTGATACTGATCGGCGCGCTGCCGAGCTGGGGGTACAGCCGGTCCTGGGGCTACGGACCCAGTGGCGGCGTCGGCCTGATCGTCGTCATCATCATCATCCTGGTGCTCATGGGCCGCATATAGGCCCGGCCAGTCACCCATGAGAAAGCCCGCGAAAGCGGGCTTTTTTTCGTTCGCGCGCCGGTGCGCGGCCCAGGCCTGCAGCTGCGCCC
>NNBU01000979.1_pt1 | contig 10597 bp, 9 predicted proteins | sample 1173781 | NCBI WGS metagenome assembly NNBU01 (sample SAMN07173937, study PRJNA388173) | plant metagenome | biome: Plant school; feature: Soil; material: Symbiotic tissue of Blasia pusilla L.; isolation source: symbiotic tissue sample KVJ2 | host: Blasia pusilla | place: Norway: Troms, Kvaloya...
CCGCTGGCTCGGTGCCGCATAGGGGTGGGGTCCGCGGGCAGAGGGCTGTGCGAGCGAGAAGGCCGCGGACAACGGTGCCGGCGCGGAGAAGGGCACCACGCCCGAATACAGCTTAAAGTCGGGCGACGCGCTCTACGGCGCCTTCGAATGCCGCAGCGTCGACACGCTGCTGGTGTTCGGCTCCTCCAAGGACAAGGGCGTGCGCGTCTACACCGTGCCCGTGGCCTCGCTGCCCGGCGCGCGCGGCGACGGCCAGCCCGTCACCACGCTCATCGAGCTGGACAGCGGCACGCACGTCACGCACTTCTTCGCCGGCCCGGTCGGCGCGAGCGTGCTGCTGGCCAACACCGGCGGCTACGGCTTCATCGCCACGGTCGAGAACATGATGTCGCGCCAGCGCGGCGGCAAGGCCTTCATCGACGTGGGCGAGGGCGAACAGCTCTGCCGGCCTTCGCTGGTGGGCGGCGCGAGCGGCGCCGAGCCGATGCCCGCGGCCACGCACGTGGCCTGCGCCTCGACGGGCGGGCGCATCCTGACCTTCGAGATCGCCGAGCTCAAGAGCCTGCCCAAGGGCGGCCGCGGCCTCACGCTGATCGACCTGGAGCCCAAGGACACGCTCGCGGGCGCGGCGGCCTACACGCGCAGCGTGCGCATCGAAGGCATCGGCCGCGGTGCCAAGGAGCGCGAGGAAACACTGGAGATCCGCACGCTGAACAACGCACGCGGCAGCCGTGCGCGCAAGGGCAAGGCGGCCGACCTGGGCTTCAAGCCGACCGGCGTCGTGCGGGTGCTGTGATGGGCGGCATCGACGTCAGCGTCATCGGCCTGTTCATTGCCGTGGTCACCGGCCTCGGCAGCTACGTGCTGGGCAAGCGCATGCGGGAGAAGCGCGCCGCCAAGAAGCGCGAGAAGGAGCGCATCGCTTCGCAGGCCGGCGAGACCCGGCAGGTGCGCCGCGCCCGCGAGCGCAAGGAGCGCGGCGGGTAGCCTGCAGGCTCAGCGTCAGCGCAGCCCGACCCACCAGCGCGTGTTGGTGCGCGCCTGCCCCACCGTCACCACTTCGCCGATCACCGGCGTGGCCAGCTCGATCTTCTTCGCCTCGGTGAGGTTCGCGATGCGGTCCAGCGGGTCGTGCCAGGTGTGGAAGGCGAGGTCGAAGGTGCTGTTGTGCACCGAGAAGAACACCTTGCCGCGCAGGTCCTCGAAGGCCTGCACGCTTTGCTCGGGCGTCATGTGCACGGCGGGCCACATGGCGTCGTAGGCGCCGTTTTCCATCAGCGCGATGTCGAAGCCGCCGAAGCGGTCGCCGATCTGCTTGAAGCCGGGGAAGTAGCCCGAGTCGCCGCTGTAGAAGATGCGCTGGTCGCCGCTTTGCACCACCCACGAGGCCCACAGCGTGCGGTCGCGGTCGCCCAGGGTGCGGCCCGAGAAATGCTGTGCGGGCGTGGCGGTGAGCTTCACGCCGTCGTGTTCGCCGCCTTGCCACCAGTCGAGCTCGCTCACGCGCTCGGCCGGCACGCCCATCACCACCAGCCGCGAGCGCACCCCCAGGGGCACGAAGTAGCGTCGCACGCTTTTCGAGAGGTACTCGATGGTGGCCAGGTCGAGGTGGTCGTAGTGGTCGTGCGAAAGAATCACGCCTTCGATGGGCGGCAGCTGTTCGAGCGTGATGGGCGGCTGGTGAAAGCGCTTCGGCCCGGCCCACTGCACGGGCGACGCGCGCTCGCTGAACACCGGGTCGATCAGCCAGTACTTGCCGCGCAGCTTGAGCAGATGCGACGAGTGGCCCAGGCGCACCACGTGGTTGGTCTTGACGTCGAGCGCGTCGAGCGTGGCCCGGTCCAGCGGCTTCACCGGAATGGCGTCGACGGGCACGCTGTCGACCTTGCTGCCCACGATGAAGCGCGACCAGATGCGCCAGGCGCTGGCCTGCGCGGGCAGGTCGGGGTTGGCCATGTTGTGGAACCCGCCGTCCTTGAACTGGGGGGAGTTGTCGTAGCGTGCCTCGCCGCTGGCGGCGCTGCAGCCCGCGACGAATGCGCAGCCGGCCGCGGCCAGCGCGGTGCCGCGGCGCAAGAGTTGCGGCAGGTAGGAGCCCTGGGGGCCCGATTCGTCAGCCATGGGGGAGCCTTCTTGATTGTGTTTGTCGGATGGCGGGAGATTAGCCATGGCAGGCGTTTCAATGGTTTCAGCCTTAGAAACATTCGGCAGGCAGGGCCTTTGCCTATGCCATGCGCTGTATGGCCGGCGCCCATGTGCCTCGGCACACTGGAAGGCTCGATCGGCTTCGACAAGGCGGCAGACCCATGAGCAGCAATCGCTATCCCATCATCTACGTGCGCGGCTACGCCATGACCGAGGCCGAGCGCGACGACACCGCGGCCGATCCGTTCTGCGGCTTCAACCTGGGCTCCACGGTGTACCGCGCCACGGTGAAGAAGGAAGCGCCTGCGCAGAAGTTCGTGTTCGAGTCGCCCGTGGTGCGGCTGCTGGCCGACTTCCAGTACCAGAGCGTCTACCAGAACGGCCTGGACATCCTCGACCCCGACTGGAAACCATCGCCCGACGAGACCGGCAAGGACGTGGACGGCATTCCCTCGGCCTCGGTCATCATTTATCGCTACTACGACTCGGGCTCCGAGCTGCTAGGCGACGGCCAGTCGAAGGACGTGACGGTGTACGCGCAGGGCCTGAGCCAGCTGATCCTGCGCGTGCGCGACCTGGTGGCCTTGCGCGAGGGGCCGGGCTACGACCGCGCCGACTTCCGCTGCTACCTCGTCGCGCATTCGATGGGCGGCCTCGTGGTGCGGGCCTTTCTGCAGAACGCCTCGCTCGGCGACGCGGCCGCGCGCGCCTGCGTCGACAAGGTGTTCACCTATGCGACGCCGCACAACGGCATCGACATGGGCGGCATCAACGTGCCGGCCTGGCTCACGGTCAACGAGATGAACACCTTCAACCGCGACAAGATGTCCGAGTTCCTGGCCACCGCGCCGGTCGACGGCCGCATGGACTACCTGCCGGCCACGGCCTTTCCGCCCGAGCGCTTCTTCTGCATGGTCGGTTCCAACCGCGGCGACTACGAAAGCGCCAAGGGCCTGTCGCGCATGTTCGCGGGCCACGGCAGCGACGGGCTGGTGCGCATCGAGAACGCCTCGCTCTGGTCGACCGATGCCGCCGGCAAGACCCAGCCGGTGGCCACCGCCTACACCTACCGCTCGCATTCCGGCTTCTTCGGCATCGTCAATTCCGAGGAGGCCTACCAGAACCTCGTGCGCTTCCTGTTCGGCGACGTGCGGGTCGACCTGTGGTTCGACGTCGACGGCGTCACGCTGCCGCCCGACCTGCCCGCGGGCGCCGACGTCGACGCGCTCTACCAGGTCGAGCTGCTGGCCGCGCCGCGCGGCAAGCGCTGGTACCTGAGCCGGCGCGTGGCGGAAGAAGACTCGCCCGCCTGCCGCACGCACAAGGAGCTGACCGACCCTGCCAAGGCCGGCCGGCGCGCCATCTACTTGTCAAGCGTGTTCCTCGCCAACAAGGCCCGTGTGAAGCAGGACCGCCCGACACTGGCCTACGCCATGACCCTGGGCGTGCGCGTGCCCGATTACCAGGTCAACAACAAGTTCTGGCTCGACGGCCACTACGAGGGCAGCTCGCTGTTTCGCGACACGCTGGTCATCGAGCTCTCGCCGCCTGCGGCGGACGATGCGGCGCAGGACTGGAGCGTCAAGTACGGCTGGCAGACCGACACGGCAGGCAAGGCCTCGTTGCCGATCAGCCCCAGGCAGCTGGCTGGTGGCAAGCTGCAGTTCGTGGTGCCGCTGTCGAGCCTGGGCGCCGCGCCGGCCGCGCCCGGCATCAGCGGGAAAGTACGGCTCGAGGTGAGTGCCTGGAACTGAAGCGGGCGGCTACGATGGGCGCCATGAAAACTGCCGTCCTCGTCATCGATGTCCAGCGCGGTCTGTACGACGACCTGCCGCGTCCCCATGAAGCCGAAGAAGTGATGCAGCGCATCAACGCGCTCACCGAACGCGCCCGCGCGAGCGGCGTGCCGGTCGCCTTCATCCAGCATGAGAACGCGGTGGACCTGGAGTTCGACTCCGAGCGCTGGCAACTCGCCAGCGCGCTGAACACCGACTCGCGCGACGCGAAGATCCGCAAGACCACGCCCGACTCGTTCCTGCGCACGCCGCTCGAAGCCTGGCTGTCGGACCGGGGCGTGAAGCGGGTGGTGATCTGCGGCTACTCGTCGGAGTTCTGCGTGGACACCACCACGCGCCGCGCTGCCGCGCTGGGCTACGAGGTGGTGCTGGCCGCCGACGCGCACACCTCGCACGACAAGCCGCACGCCACAGGTGCGCAGATTCGCGCGCACCACAACGCCACGCTGTCGGACATCACGAGCTTCGGCGTGCCGATTCGCGCAGTGCACGCCGCCGATATCGTGCTGGCCGGTTGAACCTTTCCTAGCCGCCCAGTTCGCCGGCGTGCGCGCGCCAGAAGGCCGCGTCGCCGTACGTGCCCGTGCCGGCTGCGGCGTTGTCCGCCATGTGTTCGGCGCGGCTCGTGCCCGGAATCACGCAGGTCACACCGGGGTGGCTGAGCACGAACTTCAGCAGCACCTGCGCCCAGCTGGTGCAGCCGATGTCGCCGGCCCACGGGGGCAGCGGCTTGTCGCGCAACCTGCGCAGCAGGCCGCCGCCGCCGAAGGGCAGGTTGACGATCACCGCCACGCCGCGCTCGGCCGCCAGCGGCAGCAGGCGCTGTTCGGCGTCGCGTGAATCGGCCGAGTAGTTGATCTGCAAAAAGTCGAGCGGCTCGGCGCGCAGCACCGCCTCGACTTCGGCGTAGGCCGACGCGGTGTAGTGCGTGATGCCGATGTAGCGCACACGCCCCTTGTCCTTCCAGCCGCGCAGCGTGGCGAGGTGGGTGCGCCAGTCGACCAGGTTGTGCACCTGCATCAGGTCCATGCGCTGCGTGCGCAGCCGCGCGAACGACTGCTCCATCTGCGCGATGCCCGCATCCCGGCCCGAGGTCCAGACCTTGGTGGCGAGAAAGGCCGTATCGCGCTGCTGTTGCCGCTTCGACGCGGCCAGCAGCTCGCCGGTGGTTTCCTCGGAGCGGCCGTACATCGGCGAGCTGTCGATCACCTTGCCACCGGCCGCGAACAGGGCGTCGAGCACGCCGGGCAGGCGCCGGTATTGCTCGGTGCCGGGGCGCTGGTCGAAACCGATCCAGGTGCCGCAACCGACGACGGGCAGGGCTTCCTGGGTGGAGGGAATGGGGCGGGTGTTCATCTTCGGCATGGGCATGGGCTTGGGCGGCGGAGGCTGCTGCTGCGCGAAAGAGAGGGGCACCGCGCCCGCCGGCAGCATCGCGAGGAGCCGCAGGAAGCGGGCGCGGGTGAGGGGTGCGCTGAACTGGCCGGAAGGTGTCATGGAGCGGCCGCCACCTTAGCACTGCGATGCCGCGAACGCCGTATCGGGGCGTTCAATGCGGCTTGTCGATGACGAACTCCGATGAAGGCTTTTTGGGGAGCGTGCTTGTCGCCGAAGGGCCACTCGGCAGACGCCTGGACGCGATACGGCGGCGCTGCAGCCGGCGGCACGCACGGTGCCGGAGGGCTGGCCGTGATCAGCGCAGGTAGCGTCCGTCGGCTTTCAGCATCGACAGCTCCGAGAAGGTCAGCCCGCGGTGCTCGCCGGGCCGGTAGGCCACGGCAATGCCGCCCAGGTCGAGCGTCTTGAACGATTCCAGGCCCTTGTGCAGCGAGTCCGCCGTCGGGTTCGCGCCCGCGCGCTTCAGCCCTTCGACCATCACCTTGGCCGTGACGTAGCCCTCGAGGCTGGCGTAGCTGAACTCGGTGGCGCCGATCTTCTTCATGGCCGCCTGGTACTCGGCAATCACCGGCATGGCGCTGTTCCAGGGGTAGGGCACCACCTGCGAGATGACCACGCCGGCCGCGTCCTTCCTGATGTCCTGGAACAGCTTCTGCCCGTTGAGGAAGGAGAACGAATAGAAGGCCGTCTCGCTGCCGGCCGCACGGTAGGAGGTGATGAACTTCGCGGCCACGTCGTTGGTGGCCGACAGCACCACCGCCTTGGGCTTGAGCTTGGCCAGTTCCTGCGCGCGTTCGGCGGCGTCGGAGCCGTCGTTCTTCACGGCCACGCTGCCGACCATCTTGTCGCCGCGCTCGGCAATGAACTTCTGTGTGCTTTCCATCGCCGAGCGCGCGCCCGGGTTGTCGTTGTGCGCGAAGGCGATGCGCGACAGGCCGATGGTGAACAGGTGGTTCACGATGCGGCTGTACTCCTCGTCGAAGCTGATGCGCACTGGAAAGCCGTACTCCGAGAACTTCACCACCGGACCCGCACCGGTGTACGGGCCGACCACGGCAATCTTCAGTTCGTTGGCCGCCTTCAGCGCACCGACCGACGACGACGTGCCGATGGGCATGAGGATGCCGACCGCGCCTTCGCTGACGAAGGCCTTGACGTTCTCCGCGCCCTTGGCGGGGTCGTAGGCGTCGTCGAGCTGGCGCAGCTCGACCGGCCGCCCGTTGATGCCGCCGCTGGCATTGAGCGCCGTGAACATGGCGCGAATGCCGACCAGCGGTTCCGTCGACAGGGAGGCGAGCGGCCCGGTCTTCACATACGTCTGGCCGATGACGATGGGCTTGGGTTGTGCCTGCGCCGGTGATGAAAGTGCCAGTGCCAAAGTGCACAGGGCGGTGAGGGCGGCGGCGATCGAGCGAATCATTTTGTGTAGAAAAGTCACAAAGTGTTAACAAACTCATCTTAAGGCAGCCTTCCTTTGGGGTAAATCGATCTTTGTCGGTCTTTGCTTGTGGCGCATGAAATACTGTATAAAAATACAGTTAACAGTCTTCACCATGGGCCTTCCTTTCCTCGACTCCTTTTCCGCCGCCGCGGGCCGCGGCGTCTGGCATGCCGACGAACTGGGCCTGGCCGATGCGCAGGTCGTGGCCACCGGCCACGCCGCGCTCGACGCCGAGTTGCCGGGCGGCGGCTGGCCGGTCGGGGCCATGACGGAGCTGCTGCAGGCCTCGCCCGAAGCGCATGTGTGGCAGCTGTTGCTGCCCGCGCTGGCGCAGGCCGTGCAGGCGCGCGGCGGGCCGGTGGTGCTGATCGGACCGCCCTACGAGCCTTGCGGGGCGTCGCTTGCGGCCCAGGGGCTGCCGGTGGAATCGCTGATGTGCGTCAAGAGCGAGGCGGCGCCCGCGCGCCTCTGGGCCTGCGAGCAGGCGCTGCGCTGCGCGGACGTGGCGGCCGTCGTGGCGTGGCTGCCGCAGGCGCGGGTGGGCGAGCTGCGGCGGCTGCAGCTGGCGGCCGCACAGCATGAGCTGCTGCTGTTCGTGTGCCGGCCCGAATCGGTCGCGTTGTCGGCTTCGCCCGCGCGCCTGCGCATCAGCGCCGATCGCTGCGAGGCCGACGCGTCGCAGATCGAACTGCACATCCTCAAGCGCCGCGGCCCGCCGCTGGCCGCGCCGGTGATGCTGCCGGCGCGCAACGCGCGCATGACCGCGCTGCTGGCCGCCGCCCGGTTGAGGCGCAAGCTGCGTTTGCAGCAGCAGGGCACGGTGCCCGCCGGCGCGACCGCCACGTCGGCCACCGTGGTGCGCATCGACGCATGGAAGGGAGGCCAGGATGCACTGGATCGCCTTGCAGTGGTCGCTTGAGGCCGATACCTTCGATACCACCGACACCCCCGATGCCGCCCGCGCCACCGATGCCGTGGCCCTGCCCACGCCTGAAGCGCTGGGCTGGTGGGCGCTGCAGTACACGCCCCACGTCGCCTGGCAGGACGAGGCACTGATGCTCGAGGTCTCCGCCTGCGAACGCCTGTGGGGCGGCCGGACCCCGCTGATGCGGCAGTTGCTCGCGTCCAACCCCGTGCCCGGCGCGCGCATGCTGGGCGCGCAGGGCGCCACCAGCCTCATCGCGCTGGCGCGGCTGCGCCTGTTCGCGCGCGAAGAGCGCCGTCCCGGGGAGATTCCGGCCGGCCTGCCGCTGGACACGCTGACGGCCGCCCACGGCCACCTCGACCTGCTCGCGCGCCTGGGCTGCCGCACCTGGGGCGACGTGGCGGCGCTGCCGCGTGGCGGCCTCACGCGGCGCTTCGGCGCGGAACTGCGCGTGGCGCTCGACGCCGCCTGGGGCCTGCGCCCCGAAAGCCATACCTGGCTCACGCTGCCCGACGTGTTCGAGCAGAAGCTGGAGCTGCCCGCGCTGGCCGAGACCGGTCCCGAGCTCATGTGGTCGGCCAACCGCCTGCTGTCGGCCTTGCAGATCTGGCTGCGCGCACGCCAACGCGGCGCGCGCGCGCTCGAGCTGCAATGGACGCTCGACCTCAAGCGCTTCAACGGCGTGAACCTGCCGCCGCACCAGCAGCTCACCGTGCGCACCGCCGAGCCCACGCAGGACATGGCGCACCTGCGCCGCCTGTTGTCCGAAAAGCTCGCCCTCACCACGCTGGCCGCGCCCGTGAGCTGGCTGAAGCTGCGCACGCTGGAAACCGACCCATGGGCCGGCGCCAGCACCAGTTTCCTGCCGGAAGACAACCGCAAGGGCGACAAGCTGCACGAGATGGTCGAGCGGCTCAGCGTGCGGCTCGGGGCGCAGCAGGTGGTGGTGCCGTCGGCCCAGGCCGACCATCGGCCGGAGCGCAAGCAGGCGTGGCGGCCGGCGCTGCAGAAAGAAAATTCACCCGGCAAGGCGCTCGACAAGGCTCGCAAAGAGGCGCAGGCCGCCGCGTCGCAGCCCGACGCCCTCTACCCGCCGTGGCTCTTGCCCGAGCCGCTGTTGCTCGACATGGACGGCGAGCGCCCGTGCTACCGCGGTCCGCTGAGCCGGTTGATCGGCCCGCAGCGCGTGGAGGCCGGCTGGTGGGGCGGCAAGGAAGAGGGCGGCCAGCCCGCACTGCGCGACTACTATGTCGCGCAGAGCCCCGAAGCCGGGCTGGTGTGGATCTTTCGAGAGCGGCACTCCGCGCGCTTTTCTGCCGGCGAGGTGCGCTGGTACCTGCAGGGCTTCTATGCCTGAACTCAGCGACAAGCAGGAGCGCAAGCGCCAGCCGGCCAAGGTGCATGCGCTGCCGGTGCAGATGCGGGCTCGGCCGGCGGCGGAACTGCCGGGCTATGCCGAGCTGCACTGCCTGACGAACTTCAGCTTCCAGCGCGGTGCTTCCACGCCCGAAGAGCTGGTGGAGCGGGCCTACCAGCTGCGCTATGACGCGCTGGCCATCACCGATGAATGCTCCGTGGCCGGTATCGTGCGCGCCTACGTGGCCCTGCGTGACCTGCCCGCGAAGCTGGAGGAGCACGAGCGCGAGCACCCCGACGAGCCGAGGATTCCGCGCAACCCCGGCTTTCGCCTGCTGTTCGGCAGCGAGTTCCGCTTCGAGCGCTTCAGGCTCGTGGTGATCGCGAACGACGCCGAGGGCTGGGGCAACCTGTGCGAGTTCATCACCGCGGCGCGCACCACCACCGAGCTGCGCAAGGGCGAATATCACGTGAGCTGGGACGGCCGCGGGAGCGGCTGCAATGTGGCCTCGCTGCAGCACTGCCAGGTGCTCTTCGTGCCGCATCGCATGCCTGGCCAGGCCGTGGACGCGGCCACGCTGCATGAAGACCTGACGGCAGCCAAGGCCCTGTACGGCGACAACCTCTGGCTGGCGCTGGAGCTTTTCAACGAGATGGACGACGACCTGTGGTTCGTCACGCTGGTGCAGGCGGGCGAGGCCGCCTGCGTGCCACTGGTGGCGGCAGGCGACGTGCACATGCACTCGCGAGCGACCAAGCCGCTGCACGACGTGCTGACGGCCGTGCGCGAAGGCAGGACGGTGGCCGAGTGCGGCTTCGCATTGCAGTCGAATGCCGAGCGGCACCTGCGCGCGCGGGTGCGGCTGGCCGGGCTGTACCTGCCCCGCATGCTGGCGAACACGCTGGTGGTGGCGCAGCGCTGCAGATTCGATCCGCAGGAGATCCGCAAGAACTACGAGTACCCGCTCGAAAGCGTGGGCAATGGGGAAACGCCGGCGCAGACGCTGGTGCGCAAGACGTGGGAAGGGGCGCTCGACAAATACCCGCTCGAAAAATATGCCTCGGGCATTCCGGCCAGCGTCTGCGTGCAGGTCCACAAGGAGCTGGCACTCATCATCGACTTGGGCTACGAGATGTTTTTTCTCACGGTGGAGAACATCGTGAGCTTTGCGCGCTTGAGGAAGATCCTTTGCCAGGGCCGCGGCTCGTCGGCCAACTCGGCGGTGTGCTTTTGCCTAGGCATCACCGCCATCAATCCCGACAAGGGCACGCTGCTGTTCGAGCGCTTCCTCAGCCGTGAACGCAAGGAGCCACCCGACATCGACGTCGACTTCGAGCACCAGCGGCGCGAGGAGGTCATCCAGTACATCTACGAAAGGTACGGCCGCGAGCGCGCGGCCATTGCCGCCGTCGTCATCTGCTATCGCTCCCGCAGCGCGCTGCGCGACGTGGGCAAGGCCATCGGCATCGACGAACGGCTGATCGACGAATTCGCCAAGGACCACTACTGGTTCGACGACTTATACCAATTTCCGA
>NNBU01001040.1_pt1 | contig 10592 bp, 20 predicted proteins | sample 1173781 | NCBI WGS metagenome assembly NNBU01 (sample SAMN07173937, study PRJNA388173) | plant metagenome | biome: Plant school; feature: Soil; material: Symbiotic tissue of Blasia pusilla L.; isolation source: symbiotic tissue sample KVJ2 | host: Blasia pusilla | place: Norway: Troms, Kvaloya...
GGGAGGGCTGACATGAGCAAGCCATTGCTTGGAACGCCTGAGGACATCAAGGCCAAGTCAGTTGAGGTGCTGCGCCCGCTCGCGGGCATGTCGTACGCGGACGCGCTGTATGTGCTGGAGATCGCCCAACGCACGATGGCGGACGCAGTTGACCGGTTGCACGCGGAGCAGGTTTTTAACCCTCCCGTTTTCCAATGTTTCCCTCCCAAAGATTCGGGAGGTCGTCTTTGAGCAAGCGGTGCAGTTTTTTCGACAGCGCATCCACGTGCTCGGACGTGTTGTTGGCGTACTCGTACATGTCTTCTCGTGAGTTGCCCGCGATGTCTAGCTTGCGCTTGATCTCCTGGATCTCGATGAAGTTGGCAATGCACGTGAGCTTGATCGTGCGCAGCTCGTCGAGCAGTAGTTTTTCCATGGCCGGGGCCTTCGTTGGATTGTTGAGGAACACCCATTGTGGCGAAGCAACCCCGGCCACCAATGTGAGGGAGGGCTGACATGCGAAGCACCCAGAAGAAGGGCCCGCACACGCCGGCTTTGACCCGTGCGCGTGAAGTAGCAGCTAGCTCGGTACATCTCCAAGCTGTTGCAGCAGGGCTGAGATTCTTGAAATCTGCGCGTCGGTCAACTGCAGCGGAAGCGCCCAGTCTGGCGAGTTCGCCAGTTGGACCAGAGCTGCTGGAACACCCGGCGGTGCAGCCATCAGCAACAGGCCTAGAGCTAGTCCGTGTGCGACTTGATCCGCTTCCAAGTTCTGGATGCGCGTCATGAGTTGCTCTGGCGTCATCTCGTCCGCCCCTCGCGGGGTCCGTGTTGTGGTGACCGGACTCTATCCCGCGAGGGTGCTGGCACCCCATCACCACCTCATTCCTTCGAAGGCCTGCTGATGCACGTCAAGTCTCTTTCCATGCTCGACCACGCCGAAGTCGTCGAACTCGCAACGCACGCGGCCGAGCGGGGCGACGACATCGCTCACGCCAACCCGTTTCCGCCGAGCTGCTGGCGCCACGCCGTCTTCCGCGTCGTGTTCGTCGCCTGCACCGTCGACCTCCAACTGGTCGGCTGACCACTTCAAACCCACCACGAGTTCCAGATGTCCACCATCGACCATGACCAAGAGCCGGCTTTCGCCCGCGGCATCGCCGGGCCTCTCGGCAAGCTGACCGAAGACCTGAAGACCAAGGTTGACGAGTCGACTGACAAGGTATTCCGGCAGCACTGCGCCATGAGCGGAACGGATGCCTCCACGCTGTTGCGCGACTTCGTTTACCTGACCTGCTACGGCAAAACGTGGCGAGCGATGGCGGCTGAAAAGCTGATTCATGACGAGGAGCGTATCGGCGCGCTGCGCAAATTGGCAGGGCCTTTTGAGGGCCCCGAATTCGCGCAGCGGGGAGGGCGCGTCTGATGACCGGTGCTGCTCAAGACCATTTCGCCAAGCGCCCGCTGCAGGTGGCGCATCAGCACGCCGACCGTTTCACGCCGGAATTCCTGGTCTACCTGCCAGAGAACCTGTACGTCTACGAAGCGTTCGAGCGCAAGACGATGCGCGTGGTGCGCCGCGGCTACGAGCACTACAGCGCCCGCACCGTCATCGAGGTGCTGCGCCATAACTCGGCACTGGCCGAGCGCTCAAGCCCCTGGAAGCTCAACGACTGGCACACGCCATACCTAGCGCGCCTGTTCTCACTGATGAACCCCGCCCACGCGGAGCTCTTCGAGTTCCGCATCACCAAGGCAGTCGGACGCCATCGCGCCGCAGCGGCCAACGATCCAACTTCGGAGGCGGCGGCCTGACGTGACACGACCTGTCCCATATCCCGCAGATACTCGCGCGAAAGGTTGGCGTTTTGAGCTCGACCACGAGCGCATCGAGCAGTCGGACACGTGGGCGCTGGCGCCTTCCGACGTGAAGCCGTGGTTGCTGATGCTCTGGGTCACGGCCTGGCGTCAGGAGCCCTGTGGCTCACTGCCGAATGAAGACGAGCTAATCGCAGTGCGCATCGGCATGCCGATGAAGACCTTCGCCAAGGTGCGCTCCAAACTCATGCGCGGCTGGTGGGAGGCCGAGGACGGCCGCCTGTACCACGACACGGTCACGAAGCGCGTCCTGGAAATGCTGGCCGCACGCGAAGCGGAGCGCCGTCGGAAGGCGGAGTACCGCCAGCGGAAGGACGCGGAGCGCGTTGCAGCTTCCGGTGGCGCTCCGGATTTGTCCCACGGGACAACCGGCGGACACGAGCAGGACGACACCCGGAGCGACACCGGGAGAGACGACACCGGAACCGGAACCGGAACCGGAACCAGTACTGGTATTGAAGAAAACACCCACCACGCCCGAACTACGGCCGGAGTGGTGGGGGTGGACGGGCAAGGCCCAACGAAGGCAGGCGAGGTGTGCCGCGCCATCAAGGCGAGGAAGGTGCCTGACGTGAACCCGTCTAACCCGGAGCTCAACGCTTTGATCGCGAAGGGTGTGCCCATCGAGACCTTCGAGGCCGCGGCCGACATCTGTGCCAAGGCCAGTCCACCCAAGGGCTTCGCCTACCTGCTCGGCATCGTGAAGCGCCAGCTCGGAGAGGCGGCAGCCATCGCATCAGGCGTGGGCATGCCGGAGAAGCCCTGGGACGAGAACCGCTCAACCATCGAAGCGAAGGGCGAGGAACTGGGCCTGGGCCGATGGAACGAGCACGACCTGAGCGCCGAGCGCGAGACGTTCCCGCAATACACGGCCCGCATTCGCCGGGCGGTGGAGCAACGACAAGGAGTACCCGCATGACCACCGCACTTGCCATGACCCAGGTGGCTGTCTCTGCGCAGCACAACCTGCATCAGATCGCCCTGCACGAGCGTTCGCTTCGCCAGCGTGGCGCGCTGATCGAAGCGGCCGCGCTGGGCCCTTACCGAGCAGTCGAGCGTGCCCGTCTTGAGGTGTGCGCCGAGCACTTCGCCGCGCTGCAGCCCGCCAATGACCTGGCGTTTGAGCACAACCCGGAGCACGCATGATCCCCTCGATCAATCCGTGGGACGCCGAGATCGAGGTGTTCGAGCAGCTCACACTCGCGCGCTTGCTCAAGCATGCCGAGCCCGTTGGCGATTGCCTCGAATGGACCGGCCACGCCAACGGCCGGCAATACCCCCAAGTACGACTGGGCGGACGGCAGGGGCGGGCCTACAACGTGCGTCGTGTGCTGTGGGTTCTGACCCGTGGGTCAGTTCCCGCAGACCGCCAAGTCGGCGTGAAGTGCGACTGCGAGCTGTGTGTGCACCCTGAACACCTAGTGCTGCGTACGCGCTCGGCCGCCATGAAGCGGGTGAAGAAGTCGCTGCTGTCCGCGCGTCGCATGGCTGCAACGAAACGCGCCGCCTCGCGGATCAGCGAGGAAATGGTCCGTGAGATCCGTACGAGCGTCGAAGCGGCGATCAATCTCGACCGTCGGTTCGGGCTGGGCCTCGGAACCGCCTCGAGCATTCGGCGCGGACGCATCCGCCGGGAGTTTGCCTCCGACATGCTGGGAGGGATTCGCTGATGTCGTGCCCGAACTGCGACAAAGCAGCCGTCCGTGCTGACTGGCCAGGCTACACCGCCAACTGCCGCGAGTGCCTCGCGCGCGGCATCGCCAATGGACCCGAATACTGGCGTTCGCGTCAGGATGGAACACTTCGCGACGAGTACAAGGCCGCGTTGCGCAACATCTGGGGCGCAGACTGGAAGAGGGGGCACGACGCCGTGAAGCTGGCGGCGGAGCGGCTCGACCAGCTGCGCACGTCCCCTCAGGGAGCACTCCTGTGACGATCCGCATCCTCGGCATCGACCCGGGCGCGAGCACCGGCCTAGCTGCCTTCAATGGTGGCGCCATCGTGTTGCTGAAGACCATACAGCCGCACACCATCGAGCACAACCTGCGCCACTACCAACCAGCGCGCGTGGTGTTCGAAGACAGCCGGCTAGAGAAGCGAGCCTGGAACGCGCGTTCGAAGAGCGCATACGGCGCGGCATTGGCGACCGCACGCTCGCTTGGCCAGGTCGACGCCTGGTGCACCCTCATCACTGCCATCTGCGCTGACCTCCGCATCCCTGCCCATGGCATCAGCCCGACCGCCAAGGGCGCGAAGTTGAACGCCGAGAGCTTCGCAGTTGCGACTGGGTGGGCCGGCCGCAGCAACCAGCACGAGCGCGACGCCGCAATGGTGGCGTGGCCTTACCGGAGAACCACTCGATGACCGACCTCGCCCTAAATGCTGTTTGGCCCGACCAGGAGCGTGCCCGCGCCAGCTTTCTCGAGCGTGTCGCGCCGTGGTGCAAGGAGCAGTGGGCCGCCGGTCGGCGGCTCGAGATTGAGATCCGTTTGCACGAAGACGCGAAGACCGACCGCCAGCGGAAGTACTACCACGGCGTGGTGCTCAAGACCATCGCGGCGCAGGCGCGCCCGAACGACCAGCAGTTCCCTCTGAAGGTTTGGAAGGAGCACTTCCGCGAGGAGTTCCTGGGCTACAAGACCGTCACCACCCGCAACCCGCTCACGGGCAAGAAGCGTCGCCGGCGCCAGCGCGTCAGCTCCGAAGACCTAGGGGTGAAGGGCTACAGCCAGCTCATCGACCGTGTGAGCGCCTTCGCCGCCACCGAGCTCGGCGTGACGTTCCCCGCCAGCTTCGAGCAGTGGGAGCGCATGCAGGTAGACCCGGACACGGGCGAGATCATGGGGGCGATCTCGCCATGAAGCGCAGCGCGCCGTTGATGCGCACCGAGTTCAAGCGCCGCCGGCCGCAGGTCATCGGCGTGGATCTCGCTTCGGGCCCAGACCGCACGGTGATCGCGAAGGTGCTGCCGGTGCCCGGCCGCATCGTGCGCATGGTGGCGATCAACGATGCCGATTTCCGCGGCGCCGTGCCGAAGACCGAGCCACAGCGCAACGCTGCGCTGCTGGCGATGGCGCGCGGCCAGCTGTGCCTGCTGCAGGTGCCCGGCGTGTGCCAGCCGGACCCGGCCACAACGGTGGCCTGTCACAGCAACCAGTCGGTGCACGGGAAGGCCGGCGCGCGAAAGGCCGATGACCAGTGGCACGTATACGGGTGCGCGGCATGCCATCGCTGGCTTGACCAGGGCCCGGCGCCGGCCGCCGAGAAGATCGAGCGGTTCAACGCCGCTCACCGCTGGATGGTCGCCATCTGGCAAGACATCGTGGCGGGCAAGCAGCCGGCCACGTCCCGTGAGCGTCGCGCGGCTGAATGGGCGCTCGCTCGCTTCCAGCACATCGTATAAAGAAGCACAACTGGAGAAGGAGCTGAACATGGACGACGACGACAAGATCCGCCGCAACCTAATTGTCACGAGCGCAATCATCATCGGTGTGGCGTGGTTCGACGTATCTGTTCCAGACCTGCTAGAGCGACTTTTCGCTATCAAGGCTACCGCCGCCACCACGACTACAACGGCTACTACCGTCACAACAACCGCGGTCACCACGGGAATTCAAACAGTGCAGGTGTCGGCTTGGAAGGTATGGATCGCCGCACTCGTTGCGCTGAGCTACATGGGCTGGCGTTACCGTTGGTCTGAAGAGGTTGAGAAGGGGTGGCAGCAGTTTGATAGGACCGTCACGGCCAGGTACGCTGTGCTCTTTCAGCGCATTTACCTCCGAGACGTCGGTGCATGGTTTCGTGTCGGACGCTTGCCGAAAAGCTCCCATCCGATGCTTGTTGGCCTTTTCAATCAGGCTACTTCTGAGGCGTTGGTCAATAGGTTGGGGCGACCAGACTACGTGCGCTTGCGAGCTCGTGAGCCAGCGTCTCCGTTGAGTGAGTACGGCAACGTGGAAGTGACTGCGGGTTGGAACGAGACGGGGTCGCCTGGCTATGAAAACACAGTGCAGGACAGCGCGTTCATCGACCAAAACCGCAAGCGAAACTTGATTCGACGGTCAAAGATTTTCGCGGCTATGAACTCAAAAGAGTCGATGCTAATCGTGTGGCCAGTCCTGATCGCTGGCGTCGCGGTGGTGATCGCGATCTACAAGTTGGTGATGTCGCTCATCTGAGCTCTGCCGACGCAACTAAACGAGGAGAACAATCGGATGGCTGATGCCCGCAAATCCACTACCGCCCTGGTGCTCGAGGCGGTGCAAGACCTGCATGCCCTGGAGCAGATCGTCACGCGCGAGACGCTGACCGAGCTCACGGGCCTGAAGCTGAGCGTGGTCGACGACCGCCTTGGCACGCTGGCCGACGACGGCGCGGTCCTGCGCGTGCAGCGCGGCGTGTACGTGCCGGCGCCGCAGCACCCGCCCGCGCGCCCAATGTCGAAGACCGTGATGCCCGACGGCATGGTCAAGATCGAGATCGGCGACGAGGTGCTCACGCTCACGCCGCGAGAGGACCGAGCGCTCGCGAACCTCATGGCCGGCGCCGCTGCGCAGGCGGTCGCCATCGAGACCGGCAGGAACACCGCCCTCTTGGCGGCTGAGCTCGGGGAGGAGGTGAAGCGCCTGCGCCGGCAGGTCAACGCTTTCGAGGCGAGGATCGATCCGAAACAAGGCCAGCTGTTCGACGTGCGCTCGGGTACCGACAGGCGAGCCGCCAACGTCTCGCCTTTTGAGCACTTGACGCCATCATCGATTTAATGCGGTGAGGCGCGCGCAGCGCGAACGGGTCGCACTCGGCCCGGGGTGTCGCGCTGAAGTGAGGTGACAAATACCAAAACAATCCGTGGCTTCAACGACCTGCGTGGGGGAGCCTATTGCTCACCGCTTTTCATGACGGGAAGGCGAGTCTCGTTGATGGCAACGCGCTTCAAGCCGAAGTCCTTGAGTTCGTCGCCGAACTTCAAAATCACGTAGTCGCCGGTGAAGGCTTTCTTGGAGGTATCGTAGCGGACGGCTACTGCAACGCCATCGTAGATCCGAACTACTGCGTAGTCAGGCTTGCTCGTCAGAAAGTAAAAGACGCGCTGATCCTTGGCGGCCATCAACCCGGCGAAGGTGGACCCGACGTGTACCAGCATTGCTGCCAAAAGAGCAAGGAAAAAGAGACTCGCACTCATAGGAAGCGCGACGCCGTGCTTTGCCTCGGAAGCAGATGTCCATCTATAGACGAAGTAGATGACCACCGCAAAGAGTACTCTCCATAAGACGCGCCAATCGTAATTGCTGCTGACATACAGGCTGCCTACAAGAAGCGCAAAAATCGCGGCAAAGATGAACCTGCGAGCGTGCTTGCTTCTTGTCGCATCACCGGTCTTTAGCGCATCTAAAAGCGGTAGGGTTAGACCGACCATCGCCGCAGCAAGGCTTGCAATGGCCGCGACGATGATGTTTAAGGTTGGGGAGATGAAGTAGGTAGGATAGCCAAAATGCGACGCATACCCCGTCTCATAGGCATATGCAATCCAGTAGCCAAAAGCCGACAGCACCGCCAGCATCACCGCATCTGTGGCAAATTTTCTTGTCCAGGAGTCCTGGGTAGTTTGCGGTGTCGCGGCGCTATTAGGGGATGTCATTGCCTAGTACGTGTATGTAGCTGAAATGGCGCAAATTGTCTCTCAAGGCAAAGATGGCCTCACTTCGACTGATTGTCCGCTCATAACCTCCTGTGCACGCTCGTATCGACGACGCCCGACGGCCTTCGGGCGTGCCGGCAAGCGCTACTTCAGGCTTGATGCTTCACGACGTTATCGCGTGGCCTCGAGAACCCCTCGAGTTTCAACCATCCACTCTCTTATCAGCGCAAACCCGGGCGCGGAGCTTTCGATTGGGCCGAGTGCTAGTTCCGGAGGGTTGATGACTCGCAACAACTTTCCCAGATCATCTAAGAACACAAGCAGATTTGCGATAAGTAGCGCGGAGTAACGCTCGAAATACACGACGCTCTCGTTGTACATGAAGGCGGGATGTGATGCTCGTTGGATCTCCCGCTCATACACCTGAAAAAGAAGTCCGTCTTCGGGACCGCCAAAAACGAGAGGCATGCCGCCATGATGGACGATCGCGTTGCGGATGTCGCGCATTTGGTCGAACCAAGTTGCCGACTCAATCAGGCTTTGCGCGTCGACCGGCATGCGCCCACGATATCGTTTAAGTGATCCTCGGAGCTTGTTGAAAGACGCAGGGAGCTGCCCGCCCTTTGGCAGGAAGGCGAAGAGTTCGGCGGCGTGATCCATAGATGAACGCACTTGTACAAACAAATTCTCAATGTCGAGACTTGAAAAGGTTCTCCAACTTCCGGAGTCGAGCGTCCCTTGAATCGCCAAAGAACGAGTCCAGTTCAGCCGCGCCAAAAGAACCGCTATGTTCCAAAGATCGTGAGTAATGATGCTAGCGAGGCGGTCGATTGAGTGCTTGCCTGCGACTCTCATCTCGATCCCGAAGTCGAAGAGGGTGCTTCGAATATGGCAGCCTCGTTCTCCGTCAAAGAACTGACCCAAGGCCCTATCAAGCGTGGCAATGTCATGTTCGTACATGGAGATCACTTCTCAAGGATTGCGGGTAAAGACGAAGCTGCGTGCGAAAGATGTGGCGTTCGATGCGCCGCTGCTGCGACGATCCGAACGGCTCTGCTTTCAGCAGGTGTTGCTATCGCCGCTCGAGCCGATGTCCTTCGGCAACCAATGCGACCAAGCGATCTGCTATGGAGGTGGCTTTGTCAGCCACAGCTTCAATCAACTCGGTCCCACTTGAGAAACCTTCGTAGCGAACCTCCATGAAGTGAGCGAGGCCCTCCGGCACCGCTTTTGCTTCGCCGGAGATCGCAGCCTCGATGGAGTTGTACGCAGCGGATTTGGTCACGGGTTCCCCGGCATTTTCGACTCGTGCGATGTAGATGCCGGGGACTTCTTTGTGGATGTCGAGAGTCAAGATCATGTGGCGTCCGATGTGAATCTGATGAAGCTGCCATTGCGGTGGGAGTGCTGGCCCCCTGTAGGGATTCGCCAAGCCGCCTGGCGGCAGGATTATCGAGTCCGCAACTTCAGTTGTCTCCTCGCGCGGCCCCGGCCGCACGTTCGCCCGCCGGGCTCGCCCGAGCGGGCTTTTTTCGGTTCCACCTTAGACTTGCCGAATCCGACCCCATGAGTGGTTGCGAAAGGCAAGCCTAATGAACTTCGACAAAGAGCCCTTGGACCTGCTGAAGACGGATGGAACGCGCGTCAGCATTCGTGGAAAGGTTGGCAGCTCGACCGGCATCTTCATAGGAGGAGCGAAGCATCGCGTGGACCCTGGGGACCTGATCATCCGAGTCATTGCGACGGGCGCGGAGGAAACCTACCAGGTGATAGACCCTGTGTTCTATGACGAGCACTTCGGCCCGCACTACCAGCTGAAGGTCAAGAAGTTGGGTCTTCCAGAGGCGAAAGCTGCAGTGCAGCACATCACGTATACCGTGACCGGCAACAATGCTCGCGTCAACGTCAACTCGGTGGACAACTCGACCAACGTGGTGCACGTCCAGTCCGATGTTGCGGAGCAGATCGAAGTGATCATGGCTGCCATCCGCACAGCAAACCTGTCGGACGACGAAAAGGCTGAAGCGGTTGAGGCTGTCGAAGAGGTGAAGAGTCAGTTCGCGTCGGGTGCGCCGAAGCGGTCGGTGGTTCGCTCGTTGCTGAATGGGTTGCCCAAGGCCTTGGAGGTTGGCGCGGCCATCGCCACGATTCTGGCCGCCCTGGCTGGGTAGACGCCACCCTGCAGGGTTTGACCGACTCGGGAGCGCGCGGAACACTCGCGCGCATGGCAACTCGCAAGCCGGCCAAGAAGCCAGCATTCGCACCGAAGAAGAGCATCAACACCGCCCCTGCGCTGCGGCTGCCATCGTCCCGCAACCGCGGACTCAGCAAGCAGCGAACGGCGGGCAGTTGAGCGCGCCGTCAGTGCCTAGGCGCCAGGTCGGGACTCTGCTGGAGGGCCCTGATTGACCGGCCGCTCAGAAGCATGGCAGTAGGATTGTCCGCGAGCTTCGCATTGAGCATTTCGCGCGCTTGAGCGAGATTGCGATGCCGCGACCTGGCCCCATCGCTGACCGTTGCCGTGCCCGTTGGCCTGTGAGTCAGTCGCACCGCGCTGTCAGTTCGGTGGATCATGAAGCCGTCGCTGTCCGGGCGTGGGTTGAAGTATTCAGCGGTGATCTCGTCGTCAGCCATTGCGTGTTTATCTGCGAGTCCATTGCGGTAGCAGATCAGCCTCACGAGCGGTGGCTCGTTCGCCGCCGCCGTTGCCAGAGGCGGCAGATGCGCTGTGTCGATTACTCGAAGTGCATCCCGAAGGAGGTCGAATTGGTCTGCATCAGGCACGACCAGTGTGTCGGCCGTCGCGTGACCCAGAATCTTGTCGAACTTGGTCGCCACCCAGTCTGGCTTGTCGACACTGTTCACGATAAACCGGCATAGCACGCTCAGGGCTTCACAGGCCTCGCCACTCCGTTCCGTTACCTCGAGTTCAAAGTAGCCTGCCATCCCGTCTCCTGTCTGTTCTCGACCGCGCATCATGCATCAGCATGCATGCCACACCCCTGTAGGGCGAGCAGTTCGGCTCGCAAGCCAGCACACTGGAATCACGCGGTGTAGCTCAGCCAGGTAGAGCAGCAGGTTCATACCCTGAAGGTCGTCG